>Ga0302320_10000115_pt1 | contig 166514 bp, 136 predicted proteins | sample Bog_T0_3_FD_202130 | JGI IMG/M metagenome (GOLD analysis project Ga0302320, IMG submission 202130) | Peat permafrost microbial communities from Stordalen Mire near Abisko, Sweden - Bog_T0_3 | ecosystem: Environmental > Terrestrial > Soil > Wetlands > Peat | place: Sweden: Abisko, Stordalen... | reverse complement strand
CAGGCGGCGAAGCGTCAGCACCTGGTCCTGAAGCCCGCGCGCCCCGGCGAGATCGCCTTGCGCCTGGAGCGTCAAGGCCAGATTGTTCATGGCGGTGAGGGTGTCGGGGTGCTCGGGACCCAGCAGGCGGCGGCGAAGCGTCAGCACCTGGTCCTGAAGCCCGCGCGCCCCGGCGAGATCGCCTTGCGCCCACAGCGTCGCGGCCAGACTGTTCATGGACCGTAAGGTGTCGGGGTGCTCGGGACCCAGCAGGCGGCGGCGAAGCGTCAGCACCTGTTCCTCAAGCCCGCGCGCCCCGGCGAGATCGCCTTGCGCCCCGAGCGTCTCGGCCAGATTGTTCATGGCGGTGCGGGTGTCGGGGTGCTCGGGACCCAGCAGGCGGCGGCTAAGCGTCAGCACTTGGTCTTGAAGCCCGCGCGCCCCGGCGAGATCGCCTTGCGCCCGGAGCGTCAGGGCCAGATTGTTCATGGCGGTGAGGGTGCCGGGGTTCTCGGGACCCGACAGCGCCTCCCGTCCCTGCCATTCGCGGCGCCAGGCGACCGCGGCCACCGAGTATGCGCCGCGCACCTGATCGTAGCATCCGAGCCAGCCCAGCAGGGCCAGGGTCGGGGCGTCTTCGGCGGCGGTGGTGGTGAGGTGGCGGGCGTGGGGCTCCAGCGGGATCAGCGCCGCGTGTTCGCGGATGTCTTCGGCATGGGCGGCAAATTCGGCCCCCACGGCGGCGATGGCGGCGGCGCGGAGCGTCGCGGTGCGGTCGGGGGCCGGATAGAACACGCCCAGGGCATGGGCCACCAGGACGTGGACGCTGATGGCGTCTTCCAGCGGCTCGAGCAGGGACGCCGACCCGGCATCCGCCGCCGCCCGGGAGACGTGGCGATCGGCCTGGGGCAGCGGCCGGTCGTCGGCGACGGCGAGGCAGGCGGTCAGAAGGCCGTAGGGGATCGGCTGGGTCGCCAGCAGGGCGGCCAGCCGCAGCAGGTCGCGGCCGTGGTCGCCAAGGTGATCCAGGCTGTATTTGAGCGTGACCGCGATGTCGCGCCCGTGACCGGTGGGCAGGATGTCGCGAAAGTCGCGGGCGGCGGTGTCGAGGGCCTCGGGGAAGTCGTCGTCAAGATAGGCCGCGAACCACGGATAGCCGCGCTGCCGGATCACCGCTCCGGCGACCGCGAGGGCCAGGGGGTGGCGGCCCAGCCGGGCCGCGATGGCGTGGGCGGCGGCGGTCTCGTCGGCGGTGACGGGAACCCGGTGGCCGGACAGCAGGGCCAGCGCCTCCTCCGGCTCCAGGCAGTCCAGCGTGATCCCGGCGCCGAGACCCTGAAAGCGCCGGTCGCGGGTGGTGATCAGGGTATGGCCGTGGCGGCCGGGAGCCCGCCAGTCCTCCAGGCCGCCGGGGTCGGCACCCTGGGGCCAGTCGTCGATCACCCACAGATAGGGCGTGTCGGTGGTCCCGAGGTCGTGGCGCAGCCGGGCAATCACGTCCTTCTGGGGCAGGCGCAGCACCAGCGCCGGGTCGTAGCGGTCGCGGGCCAGCCGCTCCAGTTGCGAGAGCAGGCGGAGGTCCAGACCGTCCCCGGACAACCGGCCGTCGCCGTCGGAGGCCGAGAGCCAGAATACCCCCTCGGGATAGCCGCGTTCGAAGCGCAGGGCGTATTCCTCGGCCAGCATGGTCTTGCCGACCCCGCCCAGGCCCTGGACCCGGGCCAGCGGGTCGCCGGCGGTGCTGGTGGCAGCGGCGGTGATCACCGTCACGGTGCCGGGCTTGAGACCGTCATGGACCCGCCACAGCGGCGCCAGCCGGCCGACGAAGGCGCGGGCCGGCGGCGGCCGGCGGCCGTACCAGCGGCCGCGCCCGCCGCCGCGCACCACGCCCAGCGGGCCGGTCAGCCCGGCCAGTTGCGCCTTGATCCGCCGCGCGAGGTCCCGCAGGTCCCGCGGGCGCGTCAGGGCGTCCTGGCCGGGGATCTGGTGGTCGCGCAACCGGGTCGGGTGGATGTGGTCGAGCCCGGCCTCGGGATCGACCGGGTTGACCACCAGGACCCGCCGTTCCGGCCCGCCCTCGGCCTCTCCGGCCAGCCACGCCGCGGTGAGTTCCCACTGGCAATACCGCTTGCCGGCATAGTCCCGCGAGTACCACGCCAGCAGCGCCGCCGACCCCTCCAGTCCCGCGATGATCCGGTCATCGATGGGTTCGAACGGCCGGATGTCGCTGGTGTCCTGGAACACCGTCACACCCTCGGCGCGCAACGCCGCCACCAGCGGCGTCACGGCGTCGCGATCGCTGCGGCTGTAGCTGAGGAAAAGCGTGTCCATCCCCGATGGATACCAGAAAACCGGGGCCGCTGCTACCGCGAACCCGGCCCGATGGTCATCGCCGCCGGGACGGCATCGCGATCGTTGCCGCCGCCCCGGGACTGCTGCAACACGAACACCCGCAAGGCGCTGGACAGGTTCCCGGTCCGCTCGCGATCGACGGATTCCACCACGGCGTTCATGGAACAGCCTTGCCCGGCGGCGATTTCCCGCAACGCCTCCCAGAACGCCGTTTCCAGGGAAACGCTGGTGGCATGGCCGGCAATCAGCACCGAGCGTTTTTGCAGGCTGGCCGGGGCCGGCGGCGCCGATGGACCGGCCCCGGTCACGCTTTGGTGTCGATGTGCGGCTGGCCCGCGTCTTCGGCGCCACGCTTGGCGACGCCGACCATGGCCTCGCGCAGCAGGCGGCCGTGGATGGTGTAGCCCGCCTGTAGGACCTGGACCACGGTGCCGGCGGGGCGGCCGGTGTTCTCGACGTCGAACATCACCTGATGGAAATTGGGGTCGAAGGTCTCGCCGATCGGCTCCAGCTTGCGGATGCCGACCCGGTCGAAGGCGGCGGCCAACTGGCGTTCGGTGGCTTCGACACCCACCGCCAGGGTCTTGAGGATGTCGCTGCCCTCGCGCGCCTCGGCCGGAGCGGCGTCCAGGGCGCGGCGCAGATTGTCCGCCACCGGCAGCAGGTCCTTGGCAAAGTTCGAGATGGCGTATTTGCCCAGATCCTCACGCTCGCGCTGGCCGCGACGCCGGATGTTTTCAACTTCGGCAAGCGCCCTCAGCAACTGCTCCTTCAAGGTCGACACTTCCTGTTCGAGGGTCAGGACCCGGGTCGTGGCGGCTTCACCTCCGGTCTCGCTGGCCGACGCCGCGGTTGGGGTGTCCTGGGCCGGAGACCCGCCGCCGCTGTCCGCGGTCCCGGGAAGGTTTTCGCTGGGGTCGGGCTTTTTCGTCGGATCGCTCATGGGGGAATGCTCTCCTGGGGCCGTGCGCCGGGTTCAGCCGATCAGGCGGCCGATGACCTTGGCAGTATAATCGACAAGGGGAATGATATGCGCGTAATTGATCCGGGTGGGACCGATGACGCCGATGGCCCCGATGATCTGTTCCTTGCTGTTCATGTAGGGGGACACGACCATGGAACAGCCGCTGTGCTGGAACAGCGGGTTTTCGGAGCCGATGAAAATCTGGACGCCGGCGCCGCGGCCGGTCTCTTCAAGCAGCGTGACCATGGCTTCGCGGGTCTCCAGCACCTCGAACAGGGCGCGGATGCGCTCCAGGTCGGACAGCGCGGTGACATCGTCCAGCAGCTTGGCCTGGCCGCGGACGATCAACTGGCCGGTGCTGCGGGTGCCGCCGGCCCAGGTGGCAAGACCGGCGCCCACCACCTTGGACGACAGTTCGTCAAGCTCGCTCCGTTGCTCTTCGATCTCCAGCGCCACTTCCTGGCGCGCCTCTTCCAGGGTACGGCCGATCAGCCGGGCGTTGAGGAAGTTGGTGGCCATGGCCAGCGTCGCCGCGGGCACGCCCAACGGAATCTCGATCACCCGGTTCTCGACCAGCCCGTCTTCGGTGACCAGCACCACCAGCGCCCGGCCCTGGCCGAGATTGACGAACTCGATATGGCGCAACGGCCGGTCGGTCTTGGGCGCCACCACCAGACCGGCGCAACTGGACAGACCGGACAGCAGACGGCTGGCTTCCCCCAGCACCTCGGGCAGCGAACGGCCGCTGGCGGCGCACCGGCTTTCGATGGTGCCCCGTTCGTCCTCGCTGAGCGCGCCGATTTCCAGCAGGCCGTGGACGAACAGCCGCAGCCCGGCCTCGGTGGGGATGCGGCCGGCCGAGGTGTGCGGGGCATAGAGCAGCCCCTGCCCCTCCAACTGGGCCATGACATTGCGCACCGTGGCGGGAGACACGGTCTGACCCAGCCGGCGGGCCACGGTGCGCGAGCCCACCGGCTCACCGGTCGCCACATAGGCGTCGACGATCTGTCGGAAGATCTCCCGGGAACGCTGGTTCAGTTCGGAAATCATGGATGGCGTCGCTCTCGACCGGTCCGGTCCCGATCAACGGCCGCAAATGCGACCGGAGTCGGTACGGCCGCACTGTAGGCAACGCCTCCGACTTATTCAATCCGGTTCAATCCGGTTGGGACCCGGGGGGTGCCGGAGCCCGCATCTCTCCCGCCCCCGAGTCGCAACAATCCGGTTCCACCTCAGGCCGGCAGATCCAGCCACGACCGGATGCAGCGTTCCACCACCCGGGCAAGGAAGCTGATCAGTTCTGTGCCGTGGCCCTGTTGGAACAGGTCGGGCTCGCGGCTGCCGAAGGCCAGCATGCCCGGAGGCGCGTCGGCGCTGATATGGAGACGGATCAGCGCCTCGGAGCGCACCAGCCCGGCGGCACCGCCAAAGATCGACGGGTCGCCGTAGACCTGCCCCGCCAGCACCACCTCGCGCCGCCCCAGCCAGCCGTCGATGGAACCGGCCTTGACCACCCGCACCCCGGAGGTCTCGGTGCCGGGCAGGTCGTGGTTCCCCGACTCGACGATCAGGCAGGCCACGTCCAGGTCGAGCAACACCGCAAGGTCGGTGGTGATGGTCTGGATCAATTGCTCGAAGCTTTGGGCGTCGAGCAGGAACAGGATGGCGGCGTGAATCCGGCCCTGGTTGTTGAGATTGGCCCGGGACGCGGCGATCAACTCCCGCTGCTGGTCGCGCATCCGGCCGACCTCGGTCTGGAGCCGGTCGACCATGTAATACTGCAAATCCAGGATGTTGCTGCCCCGCCGGAGCATGGGCGGCGTCAGATGCTGGATCAGATAGGCGTGACGGATCAGAAAATCCGGATTCTCGCGCAAATACACCGAAACCGCCTCGGCGGTAAGTGCTCCGCTGATCCGTTGGCTTTGCCCGTGCTCGCGAACCATGTGCCCCCTGCCTTCCGTCAACGTCACCCCCGACCGGGACCAAGCTGAAATGGATCAACAAAATCAGGCGGAAGCCCGTGGCTGCCCGCGGCCCCGGCCGGCGTCGTCGGGAGACTTCCGGCCGGGGTCGGGCCTGACCCGACTTCTAATATCCTGGATCAACAGTCTCATGCAAGCCAATGATTGTCAAGGCAATATCGTCTGTCCAGTCTTCTCCCAATCGGCCACGAACCGGGCCAGCCCCAGGTCGGTCAGGGGATGCCCGAACAGCAGCCGGATCACCGCCGGCGGCATGGTGGCCACATGCGCGCCCAGTTTGGCGGCGGTAACCAGATGCATCGGATGGCGGACCGAGGCCACCAGCACCTGGGTTGTGAAGGTGGGATAACGGCTGTAGATCTGGCAGATGTCGGCAATCAGGCCCATGCCATCGGTGCCGACATCGTCGAGCCGGCCGACGAAGGGCGAAACGAAGGCGGCGCCGGCCTTGGCCGCCAGAATCGCCTGGGCGGCCGAAAAGCACAGGGTGACGTTGACCATGGTTCCGTTTGCGGACAACCCCTTGCACACCTTGAGGCCGGCCGGAGTCAGGGGCACCTTGACCGCGATCCGTGGCGAAATCGCGGCCAGTTTACAGCCCTCGGCCCACATCGTCTCGAAATCGGTGGCGGCAACCTCGGCACTGACCGGCCCGTCGACCTCCTTGCAGATTTCGGCGACCAGTTCCAGGAAGTTGCGCCCGGTTTTGGCAACCAGCGACGGATTGGTGGTGACGCCGTCCAGGAGGCCGGTGGCGGTAAGATCTCGAATTTCCTGGAGATCGGCGGTGTCGACAAAGAATTTCATGTCCGGCGGGTTCCTGTCTCTGGGGTTGCCCTGTCACGGGCCGGTCCGCTGCCGGACCGGCCACCACCTGACAGGTTAACCCATGGCCGGTGATGACGCCAGTTTCGCGCGAAAGCGCGGCGAACCACCGGTGGCCGGGCCGCGGGTCGGCGTGTTGCTGCCGCTGCCCCTGCCCGGTCCCTATGACTACCGCCGGCCCGAGGACATGGCCTTGCAGCCCGGCGACTATGTGGAGGTGCCGTTGGGACCGCGGCGGCTGGCCGGGGTGGTGTGGAACCAGGGCGCGGGCGTGCTTGACGCCGGCCGGTTGCGCCCGGTGGTGCGGCGCTTCGCGCTGCCGCCCATGGCCTGCGTCACCCGCCGCTTCATCGATTGGGTGGCGGGCTATACCCTGGCGCCGGCGGGTCAGGTGCTGCGGATGGCCCTCAGCGTGCCGGGGGCATTGGAGCCGCCGCGTCTGCCCATCGTCTGCCGCCCCGGCGGCCGGCCGGCGCCCGCCGGTTTCAAGACCACCCCGGCACGTCGGGCGGTGCTGGAGGCGGCGGCGGCCGGTGCCCCCCGGGGCGCCGCCGAGCTGGCGGCGGCGGCCGGCTGCGGGCCGGCGGTGGTGCGCGGGCTGATCGAGGCCGGGCTGCTGGACGCGGTACCCCAGGCCCCCGGGGACCAGCCGGCCCGCCCCGACTGGAGCCGGCCCGGACCGGCGCTGTCCCCCGACCAGCAGGCCGCGGCCGGGGCACTGTGCGCCGCCCTGGCCACCGGGCGCTATGGGGTGACGGTGCTGGACGGCGTGACCGGCTCCGGCAAGACCGAGGTCTATTTCGAGGCGATCGCCGCCTGCCGGCGGGCCGGGCGCCAGGCGGTGGTGCTGCTGCCGGAAATCGCCCTGTCCAGTCAATGGCTCGACCGCTTCATCGGCCGGTTTGGCGGCGCCCCGGCGCTCTGGCACTCGGAACTGAGCCCGGGCCAGCGCCGCACCACCTGGCGGGCGGTGGCCGCGGGCGAGGCCGGGGTGGTGGTCGGCGCCCGCTCGGCGCTGTTCCTGCCCTATGCCGATCTCGGGCTGATCGTGGTGGACGAGGAGCACGACCCGGCGTTCAAGCAGGAAGAAGGGGTGATCTACCACGCCCGCGACATGGCGGTGGCACGCGCCTGGCTTGGCGGCATCCCCATCGTGCTGGCCTCGGCCACGCCGTCCCTGGAAACCCAGATCAATGTCGAGTCCGGCCGTTATACCCGGTTGCACCTGCCGGCCCGCCACGGCGGCGCGGTGCTGCCCGAAATTCAGGTGATCGACCTGCGCCGGCACCGGTTGGAGCCGCGCTGCTGGCTGGCACCGCCACTGCGGCAGGCGCTGTCCGAGACCCTGGCGGCCGGCGAACAGGCGATGGTGTTCCTCAACCGTCGCGGCTATGCGCCGCTGACCCTGTGCCGCGGCTGCGGTTTTCGCCTGAACTGTCCCAACTGCTCGGCATGGCTGGTCGAGCACCGGGCCGCGGGACGCCTGCAATGCCATCATTGCGGCCACGCCATGCCGATTCCCGCGGTTTGTCCCCACTGCAACAAGGGCGACAGCTTCACCGCCTGCGGCCCGGGGGTCGAACGCATCGCCGAGGAGATTTCCGGGCTGTTCCCGACCGCGCGGGTGGCGATGATGGCCTCGGACACCCTGACCGGCCCCCACGCCATCGACGAGTTGGTGCGTCGCGTCACCGACCGCGAGCTGGACCTGTTGATCGGGACCCAGATCATGGCCAAGGGCCACCATTTCCCGATGCTCACCCTGGTCGGGGTGGTCGATGCCGATCTGGGACTGACCGGCGGCGACCTGCGCGCCGCGGAACGCACCTATCAGTTGCTGCATCAGGTCTCGGGACGGGCGGGGCGGAGCGAACGGCCCGGGCGGGTGCTGCTGCAATCCTACATGCCCGAGCACCCGGTGATCGAGGCGCTGGCCTCGGGCGACCGCGACCGCTTTCTGGCCGCCGAGGCGGCGGAGCGGCAGGACGGCCATCTGCCGCCGTTCGGCCGGCTGGCGGCGCTGATCGTGTCGGGAGAGGAGATGGAGGCGGTGGACAATGCCGCCTTTTTGCTGGGCCGCACCGCGCCCCGCAGCGACCAGATCGAGGTACTGGGTCCCGCCCCCGCCCCGCTGGCCCTGCTGCGCGGCCGCCACCGCCGCCGGCTGCTGGTCCGGGCGCCACGCTCCGTCGTGCTCCAGCCGGTGATCCGCGACTGGCTGGCGGCCACCCCGCTGCCCGGCACGATCCGGGTCCAGGTCGACATCGACCCGTACAGCTTCCTGTGATCGCCGACGGCCTCCGAGAGCGGGTTCCAAGGGTGTTCCCGACTTCGACGGCGCCTACCTTTGTTACCTGGACAACACGACCCTGTTGGCACTGTTCCAGGACCCCGACTTCAAGCAGCTTTTCTGTGGCAACGCTGACCGGGACGCCTACCGCACCGGCCAGGTGATCCGGCTCATGGGCGTGACCTTCGTCGCCACCACCGAGGCGCCGCAACAGGTGCTGGCGCTGACCGGCCGGCGCATCCGCCGCGCCATCGTCTGCGGCCAGGGTGCGCTGATCGAAGGGGATTTCCAGGGCCTGGGCCAGTCCGAACCCGATACCATGAGCCACCAGTTCATCGACGGCGTGTGCCTGGTTATGCGCAAACCGCTCGACCGGCTCCAGGAAATCATCGCCCAGTCGTGGAGGTGGCGCGGCGGCTTCTCTGTGCCCACCGACATCACCGCCAACCCCACGGTCCTGCCCACCGCCAGCCCATCCTATTGGAAACGCGCGGTGGTGATCGAGTGCCTGTGACCGGCGCCCGCCGGCCCCCGCCGGCGGCCCGGCCTGCCGACGCCTGATCTCTCCCCTCTCCACGACATCACGCCAACGTTTCGAACCACATTCGGGCGGCCTTGGGCCGCACCGGAGGTGAAGACTCATGTCCGGATCATTCCTGGGGACGCGCACGTCCCACTACAATCCCGATGCGCCGCGGGACTGGCACGGCCGCTGGACCACCGGCGGCTCGTCCTGGCAGAACACCCCGCTGCACGACCCCACCGCCATCGGCCGCGCCCGCACCTTCCTGGGGCATGGGCTGGCCGGGGCCATCCAGCAGGGCGTCATCCCCGACGCAACCTACCCGACCCGGGCCGAGGGCGAGCGTACTGATGGACCTTTGCTCTTTCCAGGGGCGTTGCCCCCAGACCCCGTTACGGGTGCAGGGTTTCGAGGAAGGCCAGGTTTGCACGAATCCGGGGGCCGGCGGAGGGCAGCAGGACCGCGCGACGCAGCAGCGACAGCGCCTCGTCCAGGTGGCCGGCCAGGGCTCTTGACAGGGCATGGTTGTTAAGGACGTCGGCATTTTCGGGATTGAGGGCGGTGGCCGCCCGGTATTGCGCCTCCGCCTCCTCGGTGCGGCCGAGTCGGTCGAAGGCGACGGCCAGGGTCGCCGCCGGCTCCCAGTCGGTGGGCGCGCCCTTGACCGCGGCGGTCAGCGTCTCGACCGCACGGTCGGCGTGGCCAAGGGCAATCTCGTCCTTGCCCCGCTCCAGCAGCAGCCGCGGCAGCGGGCCCAGCCGCGGCGGCGCCTCGTCCAGCAGCCGTTGCGCCTCCTCGAACCGGCCCGCGTACCGAAGGTTGCGCGCCAGCCCCAGAATCACCCCGACATCGTCCGGTTTGTGGTCGTAAAGCGCGGCATAGCGCCGGATCGCCGTCTGATAGTCATGGTCCCGTTCGGCCTGCTCCGCCGCCCCGACCACCACCCCGTCGAGGGTGTCCCGGGTCCCGGTTTCGGCACAGCCGGTCAGGACCGCCAGCGCCACAACCGTCGACACGGCGAGCGTCAACGCGGCGAGAGTCTTGGAGAACAGCGGAGCCGATGGCATGATGGGCCGATGTCAGGCAGATGATGATCAAGGACAGGGGCGCCGATCCGGTCGGGACCGGTGGCACCATGTACCGCGCACCGACAGGCAAAGCGAGATGTTTCCCCACCGGACCACCGTGCGGACCGTTGTCGTAATGGCGACGCTCCTGTTGGCCGCCCCGATCGCCGCCGAGCCGAAGCCGACCCCCGGCGCCGCGCCCCAGTGTTTACCGCTGGCGGTGGACGCCATCACCCTGCTCGACCTCCCGGGCGACATCCGCACCGTGATCATCGCCAATCCCCAGATCGCCGATGCCTCGGTGCTGGGGCCGCGCCGGCTTTATCTCCTGGGCAGGAAGCCGGGGCAGACCGGCCTGATGGTGGTCGGCGCCGACGGCGCACCGCTGTTGCGCGCAACCGTCATTGTCGCGCCTGCCGAGCCGCCGTTGCGCGCAACCGTCATGGTCGCGCCTGCCGATCTGGGGGTGGTCACGGTGGATCGCGGCACCCACGAATCCACCCTGTCCTGTTCCCCGCGCTGTGTGGCCATCGACGAGGGCAAAAGCGGAGCCGATGCCGTCGGCGCCAGCCCAAGCCCGCCTGCCCCGCCGCTGCCGCCGTCCCCAGGCCCCACCACCGACACCCCGTCCGGGCCGGCCCCCAGACTGAAGCCGCCCGCCCTCGAGACCAACCCCTAGACCTGCCCCTGGCACCGCTCCGGGTTGCCCGATCGGGCACCGGAACCAACAACAGGAGGACCAACAGGGGAGGGAGCCGACAAAGGGGGCTTGACAGCCGGGGGCCACGCGCTTCCTCTTGTTCCATCGGGAGGACCGTCGGTCCTTGCCGCCGGCGCCTCACCCAGCAAGGTCGATCATACCCGTGCCGAAGACTCTTCCCGTAGCGCCCGAAGCCGGCGCGGTTCCCGTTCCGAGCCCCCTCCCGACCCGCCGGCAATCGCGCCGGCGGCTCGCGTCGCTGCTGATGCTGGCGCCGCTGCTGATGCCGCTCGGCGGCTGTCTGGACTGGCCGCCGTTTTCCGGCGGATCGGGGCCGTCGTCGGGCAACACCGCGGCGCTGTTCGCCGCTCCCGGAGTCGAAGACGGCCTTCAGCGGCTCAGGACCGCGTTGGAGGCGTTGCGCCCCGGCCGCCAGGAACTGCGCCCCGACGACCCCCACGTCGCCCTGTTCGCCGAGGTGTTGGGCCGGATCGTCCAGGACTATGTCCGGGTGGTGGAACCCGCGGTGCTGATCGACGACGCGATCAAGGGCCTGAACAAACCCGGAGACGGCAAGGGCGGCGAGGCCAAGGCCGGCCCGCGCGCCGACGCCGACCTGATGGAAGCGGCGATCACCGGGATGATGTCGGGGCTGGACCCCTACTCGGCCTACCTCAACCCGGAAAATTACCGCAATATGCAGGCCCAGACCCATGGCGAGTTCGGGGGACTGGGCATCGAGGTGACCCTCGACCAGAAGACCGGATTCATCCGGGTGGTGGCACCCATCGACGGGACTCCGGCCGCCGAAGCCGGGCTGCGGGCGGGGGACCTGATCAGCGAGGTGGACGGCATCCCGGTCAAGGGCATGACCCTGATCCAGGCGGTGTTTCGCATGCGCGGGCCGACCGGCACCAGCGTCCGCCTGACCCTGCGCCACAGCGAGACCGGCCCGACCCAGGTGGTCTCGCTGATCCGCAGCATCGTCAAGCTGCACCCGGTCCAGTCCCGGGTCGAAGGCGGGACGGTGGGCTATGTCCGCATCACCACCTTTAACGAACGGACCGCCACCGAACTCGAAGAAGCGGTGGCGAAGATCCGGCAGACCGTCGGCCGCCGCCTGACCGGCCTCGTGGTCGATCTGCGCAACGATCCCGGCGGGCTGCTGGAACAGGCGATCGCGGTTGCCGACGACTTCATCGACAGCGGCGAAATCGTTTCGGTACGCGGACGCCGCTCGGCCGAAGGCCGCAGCTACCCGGCCTCGGGCGACAGCCTGATCCCCGGCGTGCCGATGGTGGTGCTGATCAACGGCGGTTCGGCGTCGGCCTCGGAAATCGTCACCGCCGCGCTCCAGGATCACAAACGGGCCCTGATCTTCGGCACCCGCTCCTACGGCAAGGGCTCGGTCCAGACCGTCAGCCCGCTGCCCGACGCCGGCGCCCTGCGTCTGACCACCGCCCGCTATTACCGGCCCAACGGCACCCCGGTCGACTGCGTCGGAGTCTCCCCCGACCTGGAAATCAAGACCCCGGCCGCCCCCGGACACGCCGAAGAGCCGCACCAGGACCCCGGCACCTGCGCCGATCTCTCGGTGCCGCCACCCCGGCCCTCGCCCTTGCGCATGGCCGATTTCTGCCCCGACGTGACCGAACCGGCGGCAGGCGCCCCGGCCACCGGCACCCAGGCCGATACCGGGACCCCGGCCGCCACCGGTGACGCCGGAGCCGCCGGAACCGAAGCCAAAGAGACCCCACCGGAGACCGGAGCCAAAGGCGCCGAGGCCAAGGCCGGACCCGATCTGCCGTTACGGTGTGCGGTGTCGGCGCTCCAGGCCCGGCGCGTGGTCAACCAGCCGTGAGTGAATGCCGTCATGCTTGATGTCGTCTTTGTTGCGGTGATTGTCGGGTTCTTTGCCGCCTGCTATGGTTTCCTGCGGTCTTGTGATCGCCTGTAACGGAGATGACGATGCTTTGGGAACTGCTGATCGGCGGCGTCGTCGCCGCGTTCCTGCAAGGCTACCTGTTCTACGCCCTGATCCGCCCGGAAGACTTCTGAGCAGGGAGCATCGGAAGATATGACCATTCAAGGCTTGGGCCAGCTTGCGCTGTTTGTGGCGTTGCTGGTCGCGGCGGTACCGGTGCTGGGCGGCTACATGGCGCGGCTGTTCGGCGGCGAGCGGGTCCTGCTGGAGCGGCTGTTCGGACCGCTGGAGCGCCTGATCTACCGCCTCGCCGGAATCAACCCGGGGCGCGAGCAGCACTGGACCGCCTATGCCGCCGCCCTGCTCGCCTTCAACCTGCTGGGCGCCTTGCTGCTCTATGCCCTGCTGCGACTCCAGGGCACGCTGCCGCTCAATCCCGGCGGGGTTTCCGGGGTGGCGCCGACCCTGGCCTTCAACATCGCCGCCAGCTTCGTCACCAACACCGACTGGCAGGCCTACAGCGGCGAACAGGCACTGAGCCTGTTGAGCCAGATGCTCGGCGTCACGGTCCAGAATTTCCTGTCGGCCGCCACCGGCATCGCCCTGTTGCTGGCCCTGACCCGCGGACTGACCCGCCGGTGCAGCAAGACCATCGGCAACTTCTATGTGGATGTGGTCCGGGGGACGCTTTACCTGCTGCTGCCGCTGTCGGTGGTGATGGCCCTGTTCCTCGTCTCCCAAGGCGTGCCGCAGACGTTGACCTCTCCCGCTTCGGTCACGACCTTGGAGGGCACGACCCAGGTCCTGCCCGAGGGGCCGGTGGCGTCCCAGCTTGCCATCAAGCAGCTTGGCAGCAATGGCGGCGGCTTTTACAATGCCAATGCCGCCCATCCCTTCGAAAACCCGACGCCGCTCACCAATCTGGTCCAATGCTGGGCCATTCTGGCCATTGCCGCGGCGCTGACCTTCACCTTTGGCCGGATGGTCGGTGACCTGCGCCAGGGCTGGGCGCTGTTCAGCGTGATGGCGGTGCTGTTTTCCCTCGGCCTCGCCACCACCTGGTGGTTCGAAAGCCAGCCCAACCCGCTGCTGGCCACCCTGGACCTGGACCAGCACGCCTCCTCTCTTCAGGCCGGCGGCAACATGGAGGGCAAGGAGGTTCGCTTCGGCATCGCCGCCTCGGCGCTGTGGGCCACCGCCACCACCGCGGCCTCCAACGGCTCGGTCAACGCCGCGCACGACAGCTTCTCGCCGCTGGGCGGGCTGGTGCTGATGATCAACATGAAACTTGGCGAGGTGGTGTTCGGCGGGGTTGGCGCCGGCCTTTACGGGATGCTGGTGTTCGTGATCGTCACGGTGTTCATCGCGGGGCTGATGGTCGGCCGCACCCCCGAGTATCTGGGCAAGAAGATCGAATCCCACGAGATCAAGCTGGCGGTGCTGGCGCTGCTGGTGGTGCCGGTGGGGGTGCTCGGCTTCGGTGCCCTCAGCCTGGTGGTGCCGGCCGGGGCCGCCGCGATCAGCCAGCCGGGACCCCACGGCCTGTCGCAACTGCTCTACGCCTATGCCTCGGCGGTGGGCAACAACGGCTCGGCCTTCGCCGGCTTCGGTGCCGATTCCAGCTATCAGGAAGTCCTGATCGGTCTGGTGGTCCTGATCGGCCGCTACCTGACCATGGTTCCGCTGCTCGCCATCGCCGGCTCTCTGGCCGCCAAACGGCTGGTGCCGCCATCGGCGGGTACCCTGCCCACCCACGGACCGCTGTTCATTTCCCTGGTGATCGGCGTGATCCTGATCGTCGGCGGGCTGACCTTCTTCCCGGCCCTGGCACTGGGTCCGGTGGTCGAACACCTGGCCATGATCCATGGCAAGAGCTTCTGAGCGGCCCGGCACCGGGGCGTTCGCCGCCCCGGCTTTCGGCCAGATACCCCCGGTCCCCTCCTCCGAGTCCCCGCCATGATCCATCGCCCCGCCGAAGTCTCGCTGTTCGACCCCCAAATCGCCGGGCCGGCCGCCCTTGACGCCGTGCGCAAGCTCAACCCGATGGCGCTGGTCCGCAACCCGGTGATGTTCGTGGTCGGGGTGGTTACGGTGGTGGCCACCCTGCTCTTTGCCCACGACCTCGCGACCGGCAACCCCGACACCGGACTGGTCGGGCAACTGACCGCGTGGCTGTTGTTCACCCTGCTGTTCGCCAACTTCGCCGAGGCGGTGGCCGAGGGGCGGGGCAAGGCCCAGGCCGATTCCCTGCGCAAGACCAAGACCGAAACCGTGGCGCGGCGGGTTGACAGCCTGACCGCCAAGACCGCGGTCAGCGTTCCCGCGGCGGAACTGCGGGTCGGCGATCTGGTGGTGGTGGAAGCGGGCGAGATCGTTCCCGGTGACGGTGACGTGGTCGCCGGCATCGCCACCGTGGACGAATCGGCAATCACCGGCGAGTCGGCCCCGGTGATCCGGGAAAGCGGCGGCGACCGCTCGGCGGTCACCGGCGGAACCCGGGTGGTCTCGGACCGGATCGTGGTGCGGATCGCCGCCAATCCCGGCGAATCGTTCCTCGACCGCATGATCGGACTGGTGGAAGGGGCCAAGCGCCAGAAGACCCCCAGCGAGATCGCCCTGACCATCCTGCTGGTGGGCATGACCATGATCTTTCTGATCGTGGTGGTGACGCTGGAAGCCTTTGCCAGTTGGTCGGGAACCATGGTGCCGGTGGTCTTCCTCGTGGCGCTGCTGGTGACGCTGATCCCCACCACCATCGGCGGGCTGCTCTCGGCCATCGGCATCGCCGGCATGGACCGGTTGGTCAAGGTCAACGTGGTTGCCAAGTCCGGGCGGGCGGTGGAAGCGGCGGGCGACATCGACGTGCTGCTGCTCGACAAGACCGGAACCATCACGCTGGGCAACCGGATGGCCTCCGAATTCATCGCGATCTCGGGCGTCAGCGAGCGCGAGCTGGCCGAGGCGGCGCTGCTGGCCTCGCTCTCCGACGACACCCCCGAGGGCAAGTCCATCGTGACCCTCGCCCGCGACCGTTACGGCCTTGAATCGGTCGAGGAAGCCGCCGCTGCCGGTCAACTCGGGGCCCTGCGCTTCATCCCCTTCACCGCCCAGACCCGGATGAGCGGCGTCAATCTGCCCGGCCAGGAAATCCGCAAGGGCGCCCCCGATACCCTGATCGCCTACCTGACCCGGAAAAACGACGGCCAGCTTCCCCACGGCGTGGAACTGGCGCTGGCGGTGGAGCGGGTGGCCAAGGTTGGCGGCACGCCGCTGGTGGTGGCCCGGGACAGCCGGACCCTCGGCGTGATCTTCCTCAAGGACATCATCAAGCCCGGCATCCACGAACGGTTCCAGGTGCTGCGGCGGATGGGCATCCGCACCGTGATGATCACCGGCGACAATCCGCTGACCGCCGCCGCCATCGCCGCCGAGGCCGGGGTCGACGACTTCCTGGCCGAAGCCACCCCCGAGCGCAAGCTGGAACTGATCCGCAGCGAGCAGGCCAAGGGCCGGCTGGTGGCCATGTGCGGCGACGGCTCCAACGACGCCCCGGCGCTGGCCCAGGCCGATGTCGGGGTGGCGATGAACACCGGCACCATGGCGGCGCGGGAGGCCGGCAACATGGTCGACCTGGAAAGCGATCCCACCAAGCTGATCGAAATCGTGATGATCGGCAAACAATTGCTCATGAGCCGGGGCGCCCTCACCACCTTTTCCATCGCCAACGACGTGGCCAAGTACTTCGCGATCATTCCGGCCCTGTTCCTGGCGACCTATCCCGAACTCGGCGCCCTGAATGTCATGGGCCTGGGCAGCCCGGCCAGTGCCATCCTGTCCGCCACCATCTTCAATGCCCTGGTGATCGTCGCACTGATTCCGCTGGCCCTGAAGGGCGTCACCTACCGGCCCATGGATGCCGCCAGCCAGTTGCGCCGCAACCTGCTGATCTATGGCGGCGGCGGCCTGCTGGTGCCGTTCGCCGGCATCAAACTGATCGACATGGCCATCAATGCCCTCGGCCTGGTCTGAGCCGACGGCACCCGGGGAGACCGTCCATGCTGAGCGAATTGAAGCCCGCCCTGCGCCTGCTGCTGGTGATGGCGATCTTGACCGGCCTCGCCTATCCCCTGGCCGTCACCGGCCTCGCCGGACTGTTGTTTCCCAAACAGGCCCGGGGCAGCCTGATTGAGGTCAACGGCACGATGGTCGGCTCTGCGGTGGTCGGCCAGCGTTTCCAACAGCCCCGCTACTTCCAGTCCCGGCCCTCCCTGGCCGGGGCCGACGGCTACGACGCCACCCGATCGGGGGCGAGCAATCTTGCGACCACCAGCCAACGCCTGATTGCCGACATCACCGCCCGCGCCGCCGCCGCCCGCGTCGGTGCCGGGCCGAACCCGGCCCCGGTCCCCATCGAACTGGTCACGGCCTCGGCCAGCGGCCTCGACCCCGACCTCTCCCCCGCCGCCGCCCTGTACCAGATTCCCCGCATCGCCCACATTCGCGGCGTCAGCGAAGACGAGCTGCGCTTTCTGGTCCAGGCGGTGACGGAAACGCGCGCCTTCGGCATCCTGGGGGAACCGAGGGTCAACCTGCTCAAGCTCAATCTGGCGCTGGATCAGATGACCGGAGGGTTGGAGGGGGGGGAGAAGTAAGTATAAAAGGGGCCTGTACCGGGTTTTGATGGCCGCCACCGTGTCGGCCTGTTCGCGCAGCCATTTGTTGAACTACGCGATCACCTCGGGATGCTTGATGGTGGACAGTCGATAGAAGTCCTTCGTGTAGGGCAGACGGGCATCGAAGACCGGCGCCCCCGGGCTGGTGCAGTTTGCCCACCTGCCACGCGACCACCGCGACGCTGGCGTAGATCGCATCGATGCGCCCGGCCAGCGCCTGCTGGATCAAACCATCGAAGCCGGGGTTCTCGGCAATGGTAATTTTCTTCGCGGCAATCAGGTCCCGGTATTCCCAGGGCGTGAAGCCAAGCGGAATCCCCAGGGTCTGGACCCGGGACAGTTCGTCGTTCCTGCGCGCCGTCAACATAGGCGATCACCGGGTCGCTGTAGGTCACGGTCACCCCGGCCTTGGCTTTGCGCGCCCATTTCTCGTTATCGGGGAATTTATAGTCGATATTACTTTCGATGAAGGTCCGGTACAGCCGGGGAATCGGATATCAGCAGGGCAACCAGGGCGAGGCGAGACAGACACATCGTCATCTCCATGGCGAGCGGAATGGCTTGGTTTATAAGAGATACTCCTCGTGTTGCGAACGCGCCGTTGGCATCCCCCGAACCGAGGGGGCGGCGCCGGCCCGGCTGCTTTCCGGGGCGTGGCGCCCCCTCCAATGGAAAGCCCGACTTTGTTCGCGCGACAGCCCGACGGCGTCGACTTTAACCGGGAAATACGACATAAATTCGAGGACGAATGGGACGCCCGGACACGGGAGAGCGACAGGTGACGTTCACGCAGAGCCGAACGGGCAACGTGCCATTGGGACCGGCGGGAAGCGCATGAGGCGGCGACGGGTTCGGGCTGAGGCCGCCGAGCCCTCCGGCAGCCCCCGGTTTCCGGTGCCGCTGCCGTCGCGTCTTGACGGCCGCGTCACCGGGCGGACGCTGGTGCTGATGCGCTGGATCGCCGTCTGGGGCCAGTTGACCTCCCTTGGCGTGACCACCCTGGGTCTGCACATCTCCATGCCGGTGGCCCCGGTGCTGGCCACCATCGGCGCCTCGGTGTTGCTGAATCTGGTGGTGATGGCCCAACGCAGTTTTCAACTGCGGCTCACCGATCAGGATGCGACGTTCTACCTCGCCTTCGATACACTCCAGTTGACTCTGCTGCTGTACCTCAACGGCGGCATGGACAATCCGTTCACCATCCTGCTGCTGGCGCCGTTGACCGTCGGAGCGGCGATCCTGTCGGTCCACAACGTCGTCCTGCTGACCGTGTTGAACCAGCTTTGCCTGACCGTGATCGCGCGCTGGCATTGCCCGCTGCCCTGGACCGGGGCCCGCTTCCAATTGCCGCCGCTGTATTCCCTGGGGGTCTGGGGCGGGCTCTCGATGGCCTCGATCATGCTGGCCTGCTACGTGTTTCGGGTCGCCCACGAATCCCGGCGCATCACCGATGCCCTGGCCGCCAGCCAACTGGCGCTGGCCCGCGAACAGCGGCTGTCGGCGTTGGGCGGGCTGGCGGCGGCGGCGGCTCACGAATTGGGCACGCCGCTCGGGACCATTGCGGTGGTTGCCAGCGAATTGGCCCGGGACATTCCCGCCGACAGCCCGATTGCCGACGACATCGCGCTGCTGAAGAGCCAGAGCCGGCGCTGCCGGGAAATTCTGGCCGAGCTGAGCCGCAAGCCCGAAGCCGATGGCGGCCCGCCCTTCGAGCGGCTGCCCCTGACCGCGCTGCTGGAAGCCGCGGCGCGCCCCCACCGCACCACCCCGGCCACGCTGTCGATCACCGCTCAACCGGCCGACGGCACGCCCGGACCCATGGTCCGCCGCAGCCCGGAAATCATTCACGGGGTCGGTAATCTGATCCAGAACGCCTTGCAGTTCGCCGAACGCGCGGTCGAGGTGGTCGCCGCCTGGGACGGGGAGTCGGTTGAGCTGACCATCACCGACGACGGCCCAGGCTTCTCCTCCCATGTGCTCGGGCGTCTTGGCGAGCCCTATATCTCGGTCAGAAGCGACCGTTCCGGCCACATGGGTCTCGGCATCTTCATCGCCGAAACCTTGCTGAGCCGGACCGGCGCCAGCGTCGGGTTCGGCAACCACCAGGGCGGCGGCGCCCGGGTGACCATCCGCTGGCCGCGCGACGCCCTGGAAAGCGAGACGTAAGGCACGGCCCCCCGGGCACGGCCCAACGGCAGCGGTGTTTTTTTTCTCACGCTATCGCCATCGGAAAGCGACGACGATTCTCATGATGGCACTTGGAAGTGCGGAAACGCCCCCACCCCAGCCCTCCCCCGCTTTGCCGGAGAGGATGGACTTGTTGAAATATAAAGGCACTCCCCCCTCTCCGGGCTGTTGCCGCGAGAGGGCCGGACCGGTGCCGTTTCCGCAGCTTTCGACTTTGCAGGCAAAATGACAACTGCCGGGCAGGCAAGTGGCTGATTTAAATGGTGGCCCGATTACGATATGATGTCAATTGCGGCAACAAACGGCGGTGGCCGGTAGGCCGTTCCAACCGTGTCGATCAGGTCGTGCCGGCCCCGTCATGGGAAAGGCGGGGAGGTGTCGACGGATGAGGATTGCTGCGGGGATCATGGTGTCGGCGGCCGGCGGTTCGCGGCGCCCCAGGGGGAACGGTGAGGACCATGTCGTCCGATGACAGCGAGTCGATAGAATGCGTCAAGCTGACCTTCAGCGGCGATGCCTCGCGGAGCCTGCTGATCGTCGACGACGATGCCCCGTTCAGGATCCGGCTGGCCCGGGCCATGGAGCGGCGCGGTTTTGACGTGGTCGCGGTGGACAGCGTCGCCCTGGGCATCGAGGTCGCACAGGAGTCGGCACCGGCCTACGCCGTGGTGGATCTGCGGCTGGTGGACGGCAGCGGCCTTGACGTGGTTGCGGCACTGCGCGATGCCCGACCCGAGTCCCGTATCATCATGCTGACCGGCTATGGCAACATTGTGACCGCGGTTGCCGCGGTCAAAGCCGGGGCCGTGGACTATCTGCCCAAGCCGGCCGACGCCGATGCCATCGAATCGGCCTTGCTGGTGGACGGCCGGCCATTGCCGTCACCGCCCGACAACCCCATGTCGGCCGATCGGGTCCGCTGGGAACATATTCAGCGGGTGTTCGAACAGTGCGACCGCAATGTTTCGGAAACGGCGCGCCGCCTGAAAATGCATCGGCGAACCCTTCAGCGTATCCTTAACAAACACGCTCCGCGGGGCTGAAACCGGTGCGCGGAAAGACCTCCCGGTCGGCAACCGGACCTGTGGCGGGACCACGGCAACCGCCGGGTCCTGACCGGTGGTGACGACGGCGGCCAGCGGCTTCTGTCGATTCACCTGTTCCCGCGCGTCGCCTAACTTGTTGGCTATGGTATATTATGACCGGAAGGCCATCGTCGCGGACAGAACGTCTCGCCGACACCGACCGGCACAGGACCATTTCGGGAGACCGCCATGAACGACATGATCACCCCGCCAACGGCGGCACGCTCGGAGGCCCTGCCGGCCTGGAGTCTTGACGATCTCTATTCGGGCCGGGACTCGACGGCATTGGCCGACGATCTGGCCCGGTCGGCCGCCGCCGCCGCCGATTTCCATCGCCGCATCAAAGGTCAGGTGGCCGGGTTGGGCGCAGCCGGCCTCGCCGCGGCCATCGCCGGGTTCGAAGCGATCGACGAAACCCTGAGCCGCCTGCTCAGCTACGCCAGCCTGGTCTATGCCGGGGACATGGGCGACCCCAATATCGGCAAGTTCTTTCAGACCTTGCAAGAGCAGGTCAGCACCATCTCCACCGATTTGGTCTTCTTTACCCTGGAAATCAACCAGATCGAAGAGGCGACCCTCAGAGCATGGCTGGCTGAGGAGCCGGCTCTGGCCCGTTACTCGTCTTGGCTGCATAACACCCGGATATTCATTCCCCATCAGCTCAGCGATGAACTCGAGCGCCTGCTCCATGAGAAATACGTGGTCGGGCGGGCGGCGTGGAACCGGCTGTTCGATGAGACCATCGCGGCGCTGCGTTTCCCGGTGAACGGCGAAGCACTGACCTGTACCGAGGCGTTAAACAAGCTGTCGGACCGCGATCCGGGGTTGCGCCGGACCGCAGGGCAGGCCATCGGGCAGGTTCTGGGCGAAAATATCCGCACCTTTGCCCTGATCACCAACACCTTGATCAAGGACAAGGAGATCGAGGACCGCTGGCGTCGCTACCCTCACCCGTCGTCGGCCCGCAATCGCGGCAACCGGGTCGAAGATGCGGTGGTCGAGGCGCTGGTGGCCGCGGTCAAGGCCGCTTATCCGACCCTGTCGCATCGGTACTACGCGCTCAAGGCGCGCTGGTTCGGGACGGACCGTCTCGATTACTGGGACCGCAACGCGCCGCTGCCCGATGTCGAAGAACGCAGCCACCCGTGGGCCGAAGCCGAGGCCATCGTGCTCGACGCCTATAACCGCTTCTCGCCGTCTCTGGGCACCATCGCCCGGCGCTTCTTCGAGCGGCCCTGGGTCGATGCCCAGCTTCGTCCGGGCAAGGCGCCCGGCGCCTTTGCCCATCCCACCGTGCCCAGCGTCCACCCCTATCTGCTGCTCAACTACCAGGGCCGGACCCGCGACGTGATGACCCTGGCCCACGAGCTTGGCCATGGGGTCCACCAGATTCTGGCCGGCGGTCAAGGGCATTTGCTGGCCGACACGCCGCTGACACTGGCCGAGACCGCCTCGGTGTTCGGCGAGATGCTGACCTTCCGTGCCCTGCTGGACGCCGAAACCGAGCCCCGGAGGCGGCGGGCGATGCTCGCGGCCAAGGTCGAGGACATGCTCAACACCGTGGTCCGCCAGATCGCCTTCTACGATTTCGAACTGCGGATTCACCAGGAGCGCCGCGAGGGCGAGATCACCGCCGACCGGTTGGGCCAGATCTGGCTCGATGTCCAGAGCGAAAGCCTGGGGCCGGTGTTGCGCTTCGACGAAGGCTATCGTCACTACTGGGCCTATATCCCTCACTTCATCCATTCGCCGTTCTACGTCTACGCCTATGCCTTCGGCGACTGCCTGGTCAATTCGCTCTACGCCGTCTACCGCGAGGCCCCCGAGGGTTTTGCCGAGCGTTATCTGGCCCTGCTGGCGGCCGGCGGAACCCAGGGACACCGCGAACTGCTGGCCCCGTTCGGCCTTGATGCCGGCGATCCGGCCTTCTGGGACAAGGGCCTGTCGGTGGTCCGGGGCCTGATCGACAGCCTGGAGGCCGAACAGCAGGACTGACCTCCCGGTGTCCAACAGCCGATGGCCAGGGCAACGCCCTGGCCCTGGCCGGCACAGGAGGAGAAGCCCCGATGACCGCCGAATACGCCACCACCGACGAGTTGCTCACGTTCCTGAACGAGTTGCTGGAAGCCGAACGCGCCGGAGCCCGGGTTGCCCTGGAGAGCGCACGCGCCGCCAACCCGGGTCCGATGGCCGAACTCCTGCACGTTGTTCATCGGGACGAAGCGCGCTGGTGTGCCATGCTGCAACGGCAGGTCAAGGCTCTCGGCGCCATACCCTCGTCAAAGGTCGGCGCCTTTTACGAAAAGGCGGTGGCCATTGCGCCGCTGGGTGAGCGCGTGGCCTTCCTCAACCGCGGCCAGGGCTGGGTCGTTCGCAAGCTGCGGGACATGCTGCCGCGCGTCGCCGCTGAGGGTTTGCGCAACGATCTCAGCGACATGTGCCTCGCCCACGAAGCCAACATCGCCCTCGCCAACGGCGTGATCGGTCACGCGCCCTGAGGTCGTTGAAAGGAAAAGATTTTGTGGGCTCTGCCCACACCCGCAAAGGGCCGGTCGGCCCTTTGAACCCGTGACTCATGGGGTCAAGGAGGCGGGCCTCCTTGCGGGGGCGGGGCAGAGCCCGGCAAAATCGGGCGGACCGCCGCATCATTATGCCGCATCGCAGCAAAGGGCTTGGACCGGCGACGGAAAAACCGGTACCTTTCCTTTGGTATCGGTCTTAACCCGGGCTCTCCGGCGCCGCAACGAACCGACGCCGGGAGGATGTGGATGATGAGTGCCAGCACGACAAAGCCGGAATCCGAAGACGTTGCCGTGGCCGCCAACGTCCTGCTGTCCGCAGTGGCCTCCAGTTTCAACCGGATTAGCCGCTCGATGGGCGAGACGTCACGGAAGCTGGCGAAGTCCCACGACCGGATCAAGGCGTTATCGGTGGCAGGCGCCGTCGCCCGCGCCGCCGACCTGCGCCCTCACGCGGTGCGGATGCGGTGAACGAAGACATTGACCGCCTGCTTGAGTTGAGCGGCCTCGGATGACAGGTGCCCCGCCGACACCAGCACCTGATCCGAGGCTTCGCGGGTTTCTGACGCAATAGCGTTTACCCCCACGATGTTGGTCGAAACCTCGGCGGTGCCCCTGTGCGCCGCGGCGATGCTGCGGGAAATTTCGCGCGTCGCCGCGGTTTGTTCCTCTATCGCCGCCGCCACGGCGGCGGCGATCCCACACAGCCGGTTCACCGTGGACGAAATCCGGCCGATGGCGTCGACGGTCTGGCGCGTAACCTCCTGAACCTGGGTGACCTGAGCCTGAATTTCCTCTGTGGCTTGCGCCGTCTGCCCCGACAGGGCCTTGACTTCGCCGGCAACCACGGCAAAACCCCGACCCGCCTCGCCGGCACGCGCCGCCTCGATGGTCGCATTGAGCGCCAGCAGGTTGGTTTGCGCGGCAATGCCGTTGATGATGCCCACCACCTGACCGATCTTCTCGGCCGCCGCCGACAGGCCGGCGACGGTGTGGTTGGTCCTGGCCGCCTCATCGACCGCGGCGCCCGCAACCCGCGCGGTTTCGGACACCTGAGACGAGATTTCCTTGATCGAGGCATCAAGTTCGTCGGCCGCGGAGGCCACGGCCTCGACATTGCGAGAAGCTTCTTCCGATGAATACGCCACGGCTTCGGTCTGCTTATTGGTTTCCGAGGCAATTGACGCCATAGATGTTGCCGTATGCTTCATTTCATCGGCTGCGGAGATCATCGTATCCATCACCGCTTTGACCGTGCGCTCCAACTCGTTCCCGAGTTCCACCAGGGCATCGCGTCTCGCCACTTCCTGCTGCCGTTTCAATTCGGTCTGTTCAGCCCGCAGTCGCTCCATCTCCAGTGCGTTGTCCTTGAACACCGCCAACGCCGCCGACATCTCACCGATCTCATCGTGCCGGGTGCTCGCCGGAACCACCACCGCGACATTGCCGACGGCCAGCTCATGCATCGCCCCGACGATCTGATTGAGCGGCGCCGTGATGCTGTGGGCCAGCCACAACGACAGCCCGACCACCACCGCCATGATCATAAGAACCGCGACACCCAGGGTAATTTCAAGCTGTCGGCTTATTGCATCAACGTCGTCAAGGTAAATGCCACTGCCAACAATCCATCCCCACGACGGAAAAATTTTGACATACGATATTTTCCTCACCGGCCGCTCGTGCCCGGGCTTCGGCCACAGATATTCGACAAAGCCGTTCCGTTCGTCCTGAGCCGCCTTGAGAAACTCCTTAAAAATCAGCTTGCCATCGGGGTCCTTGAAATCACTTAAATCCGCGCCGACCAGCCCGCCGGTCGGATGGTAGACCATCCGCAGCGCCATGTCGTTGATCCAGAAGTAATCATTGTCACCATAGCGTAGCTTGGCGATCGCCTGGATCGCGCCCTTTTGCGCGTCTGTGCGCGAGAGCGTTCCGGCCTCTTCCTGCGCCTGGAAGCCGGCAATCACGCCATAAGCAACGTTGACCAGTTGCTGCACCTTATCGCGCCGGTCATCCAGCAAACTGGCCTGGAGCATCTGGGTCGCCAGCATCGCGACGCCCAACATCCCGACCACGGTCGCGGCAACGATCAGCAGCGTTCTTCCCTGGATGTTCAGAACCGGCCGGCGCATTGATGAATCACTCCTCGACGAAACAGCGGTTATCGACTGCATATTTTTTCAGGCGAAACCATGGCACAACGATGACGCCCCGGTCAAACCGCATCCGGGCAGGCCGCCGCCCGTGGGCTGCCCCGGCCGCCGGTCGGGACTCCTGACCGATCCCTTCGTTACCAAATAATCGACGTGGCAAGACGGCCGCAAGCCGCCAGGAGGCCGGCTGAAATTCGGGTCGGCGGTCCTGGCCCAAAAAAAAACTTCGATCAATTCTTTTTTCCACGGAGCAGACGCAAGAAAAACAGTTAATAAAATGTTTACCATAGCCCGAAGTGGCTGTTGATTATTGACGACTTCGGACAAAGAGTTTAGGGTGTGCTCCGGTATTGCTCCCTGGGGAGGCCCGACCAATGGCCGTCTATCGCAGATTGAATTCCGCCGATATTTCGCTGTACCGGGACCATCTGCTGCGCCTGGACGAAGACTCCCGATATGCCCGCTTCTCCGGCTTCCTCTCGGATGCCTCGATCGCCAGTCATTGCGCGGGGCTCGACGGGCGGGATACCATGATCCTTGGCTACTTCAGCGAAGGCCAGTTGCGTGGCGCGTCCGAAATCCGCTATGAGGCGCGACTGTTTCCCAGCTCGGCCGAACTCGCCTTCAGCGTCGAGAGGCCTTTTCAGGGCAGCCGGGTCGGCACCGGCCTGATGAAGCGGGCGCTGGTCCTCCTGCGCAATCGGGGGGTGCGGCAGGCCCAGGTGGTCTGCCTGCTGACCAACCATCGCATGCAAAAGCTGGCCTTGAAATTCCGCAGCGACGCCCGGGCCAGCCGCGGCGAAGTGTTCCTGACCGTGACCGTGCCGCCCCTCGACGCCGCCAGCCTGATGTCGGAATGGCAAGAGGGCTATCTCGGCTGGCTGGCCTCCGGCCTCGACTTCGCCGGCGGCTGGATACCCGAGAGCAGCCCGGCCCGGCCATAGGCGGTCGGCGACAAGACGACGGGATCGTTGACGTGAAATGATTTTGTGGACTCTGCCCGCACCCGCAAAGGGCCAACCGGCCCTTTGAACCCGTGACGTCCTGAGGTCAAGACCAGGGCCTAACCCTGCCCGGTGAACAGCGCCTCGAAATCGGCGGGTTCCGGCGTCGCGTTGGGGAAGTCGGCCACCGTGGCCAGCGCCGCCGTAAGGCGCTCCCGGTACTCGGCGCGCGGAATTTCCACCGCACCGAACTGGGTCAGATGCTCCGTCACGAACTGGGTGTCGAGCAGGGTGAAGCCGGCGCGGATCATCCGCGCCACCAGATGAACCAGCGCCACCTTGCTGGCGTCGGTCACCCGGCTGAACATGCTTTCCCCGAAAAAGGCACCGCCCAGCGCCACCCCGTACAGCCCGCCGACCAGCCGGTTGCCGAGCCAGGCTTCGACGCTGTGGGCGTACCCGTAGTGATGCAGGTCGCAATAGCTGCGCACGATGTCACTGTTGATCCAGGTGCTTGAACGCGCCGTGGCGCAGGCGGTGATGACCCGGTCGAAAGCACTGTCGATCCGAACCTCGAACACCCCCTGCCGGATGGTCCGGCGCAGCCGGCGCGGCACATGGAACCGGTCAAGCGGAAGAATGCCGCGGCGATCGGGATCGAACCAGTACAGTTCTTCCGAAGCGGCGTCCTCCGCCATCGGGAACAGGCCCTCGGCATAGGCCTGAAGCAGCAATTGCGGTGTCAGGTCAACCATGCTTCTCCCCGGCGCCCTGGCCGGTGATCAACCCTCCGATCGGACCAGCGCCTCGTAGTCGGTCATCAATATCCGGGTGATTTCGCCCGGGGTATAGGTCAGGTCGTCGATCCGCCCGACCGGCGTAACCTCGGCCGCGGTGCCGGTCAGGAACACCTCCTGAAAATCTCCCAACTCCTCGGGCCGGATCGCCCGTTCGATCACCTCCAAGCCGCGCCGGTGCGCAAGCTCGATCACGGTGCGGCGGGTGATGCCATCCAGGAAGCAATCGGGAGTCGGCGTATGGATGCGGCCGTCCTTGACCAGGAAAATATTCGCGCCGGTCGCTTCGGCAATCTGGCCGCGGTAATCCAGCATCAGGGCGTCCTGGCAGCCGCGATTCTCGGCGGCATGCTTGGACAGCGTACAGATGACGTAGAGACCGGCAGCCTTGGCCGAGGTCGGCGCGCAGTCGGGCGACGGCCGCCGCCAGCGCGACGTTTCCAGCCGGATGCCGGCCATCCGCGCCTCAATGGGAAAATAGCTGCCCCACTCCCAGACCGCGATGGCCAGATGGATGCGGTTGCTTTGGGCCGACACCCCCATCATCTCGCTGCCCCGCCACGCCAGCGGCCGGACATAACCGTCGGTGAAGCCCATCGCCGCCACGGTTTCGCGGGTGGCTTCGTCAATCTCGGCCGCCGAACAGGGAATCTCAAAACCGAGCAACGCCGCCGAAGCGATCAGCCGCTCGCTGTGCTCGGTCAGCTTGAAAACCCGGCCCTGATAAAATCTTTCCCCTTCGAATACACAACTGCCATAATGCAGGCCGTGGGTCAGAACATGAACCTTGGCCTCGCGCCAGGGGACCATGGTCCCGTTGACCCAGATTACGCCGTCACGATCGTCGAAGGGCAGGATGGACATAACGCATCGATTCCCTGGTAAACTTGGCCGCAGAGCCGGCCGGAAACCCGATCTGGCCAGATCTGTCGTCTGAGAGCGATGGTAGGTAACATTCCGCTGCGAACGTGTCAACATGACTGACATAAAAGCCGGCACCCACCAGCTCTTCCTGCGCGAGGAAGAGCTGCGGCAGGGAATGGAGATGTTGTTCTATGCCTACCGGGAGTTTACTGCCGAGGCCGATGCCGTGCTGACCCGGCTGGGATTCGGCCGGGCACACCATCGAGTGATTTATTTCGTCGGCCGACATCCCGGAATCAGCGTCACCGAACTGCTGGGAATCCTGCGCATCACCAAGCAGAGCCTGTCGCGGGTGTTGAGTGAACTGGTCCGCGAAGGCTACATCACCCAAACCACCGGGATCAGCGACCGGCGGCGGCGGCTGCTGGAACTCGCCCCCAAGGGCGTCGAATTGGAACGGCAGCTATCGGAAACCCAGCGACAACGGGTGGCCGCGGCCTATCGCCGGGCCGGAGTCGAAGCGGTCGAAGGCTTCCGCACCGTGATGCTGGGCTTGATGAATGATGAAGATCGGGTCAAGTTCTTCGCCATCAAGGACCGGACCGGCCGGACCGGTTCGGCACCCGAACGGGGTCGCGGCGACGAGCGGTAGCGAGACCGTGGCGGCAAAAGACGGCGAGACGCTGAAAAGCCGAAAAAAGGCGTGAGGGGTACCGGCATGAGTGAGGGACTGCCCCATATCCTGGTGGTCGATGACGACACCCGACTGCGCCAGCTTTTGCGCAAGTATCTGATGGACCACGGCTTTATGGTGGCCACGGCCCGTGATGCCGCCGATGCCCGGGCGCAGCTGGCGGGCCTGAGCTTCGACCTGATCGTGCTCGACGTGATGATGCCGGGAGAGACCGGCCTCGAACTTACCGCGGCACTGCGCCGCAGCAGCGAGATTCCGATCCTGTTGCTGACCGCCCGGGGCGAGCCCGACGATCGCATCGCCGGCCTGGAGGCCGGGGCCGACGACTATCTGGCCAAGCCCTTCGAGCCGCGCGAACTGGTGCTGCGGATCAACGCCATCCTGCGCCGCCTGCCGCCGCCGGGAGAGCAGGCCCGGACACTGCGGTTGGGTCGCTGGACCTATCACCTGGAGCGCGACGAGTTGCGCTGCGGCGACGAGATTCTGCGCCTGACCACCGCCGAGGCCGCCCTGCTGCGGGTGCTGGCGGTCAATCCGGGCATGACGCTCAGCCGCGAAGACCTGACCGAACGCGCCCGCATCGACGGCAACGCCCGCTCCGTGGATGTCCAGGTCACGCGCCTGCGCCGCAAGATCGAAGACGACCCGCGCCAGCCCCGCTATCTGCACACGGTCCGCGGCGAGGGCTATGTTCTGAGACCGGACTGAGAGGCTGACAAAGAATGCCCGTCCTGTCCGGTTTTGAAGGATAAAGCCCAATGTTTCCAAAGGGCATTCTTTGGCAGACTCGATTGTTTGTCACGCTCTGAGTGAAGGCGCCCCCATGCCCGATTCCGAATACGCCGGCGCCCTCACCAGCGACCATCTCGACCGCCCGACCGGCCTCAAACGGCTGCTGCCGCGGACGCTGTTCGGCCGGTCGCTGCTGATCATCGTAACGCCGGTGGTACTGGCCCAGTTGGTGGCCACCTGGATTTTCTACGACCGGCATTGGGAAACCGTGACCCGCCGGCTGGCATTCGGCGTGGCCGGCGACATCGCGCTGGTCATCGACCAGTTGAACCGCTTTCCCGATCCCACCTCCCAGTCCCAGATTCTGGAGGCGGCGGCCCGCACCACCGACCTGGTCATCACCCTGGAACCCGGCGCGCGTCTGCCCGCCCTCACCGGACCGTTGAACGGCCGGTTGGAGCGCACGCTGGCCGCGGCCCTGGAAGAGCAGGTGGCACGACCCTTCGCCATCAATACCCGCATCGCCCACGAGTGGTACGAAATCCGCATCCAGATGCCCGATGGCCTGGTCCGGGTGCTGTCGCCGGAACGGCGGATGTTCAGCCCGACCACCTACATCTTCATCCTGTGGATGACCGGCAGCGCCCTGGTGCTGTTTGCCATCGCCATCGTGTTCATGCGCAACCAGATCCGCTCGATCCGGCGGCTGGCCATCGCCGCCGACCGCTTCGGCAAAGGCCGCGACACCCCCGATTTCAAACCCGAAGGCGCCGCCGAGGTCCGTCAGGCGGCCGCGGCCTTCCTGGTGATGCGCGAGCGCATCCAGCGCCAGATGCGCCAGCGGACCGAAATGCTGGCCGGGGTCAGCCACGACCTGCGGACGCCGCTGACCCGCATGAAGCTGGCGCTGGCCATGCTCGGCGAAGAGCCCGAGGTCGAGGAGCTGAAGGACGACGTGGCCGAGATGGAGGCGATGATTGAAACCTATCTCGCCTTTGCCCGCGGCGAGGGTACAGAGCCGATCCATCCCGCCGATCTCGGCCGCCTGCTCGGCGAGGTGGTGGTCGGCGCCCGCCGCGCCGGCAGCCGGATCGAACTCAAGATCGCCGAACCGCTGTCGCTGCCGCTCCGGGCCAATGGCTTCAAACGCTGCCTGACCAACCTGCTGGCCAACAGCCGGCGCCATGCCAGCACCGTCTGGATCCACGCCGGCCGGCGAGATCCCGCCACCATCCAGGTGCTGGTCGACGATGACGGTCCGGGCATCCCCGAGGTCGCCCGCGAAGACGTCTTCAAACCGTTCTTCCGCCTCGACACCTCGCGCAATCCCGAAACCGGCGGCACCGGTCTTGGTCTCGCCATCGCCCGGGATGTGGTGCGCTCCCACGGCGGCGAAATCACCCTCGACGACAGCCCTCATGGCGGCCTCCGGGTGATCATCCGCCTGCCGGTGTAGTTCGGTGCCGCGGACAACCCGGGGGTCCGGGAAGGCGCCGTCCCCTCCGGCGCCATTCGGAACCGGTCGGCCGGGACAAAACCATTAGCGCCCGTAGGAGATCCGGCGGGTACCGGCCGGCAAAGCGGGATTGTGCTTCCGGGGTAATGGCTTGGTGCAGGATATTGCCACGCCGTCTGAATTGCCGCCCTCCCGGCGCCAAGGTAAAGATGTCGCATTGACAAGGAAATGCCGGCCATTCGGCTACTTTTCCCGGAGGACCGGCTCTCCCATATTGACACCTGGAGGTTTCATCCGGCATGAGACCGATGAGATGAGTCGCCTCAGAACGTTTTTCGCCCAGAAGGCCGCCAGCATGATGACCGAGTTGAAGGGTTCCATGATTGTTTCGCGTATTGCCGCCGTTCTATTGGCCGTTGCCAGTGTTTCGTTTGCCGGTGCGGTTGCCGCCGGAAATGCCTCGGGCCAGCCCGGCCAGACCGTTCTCGACCGCTGGGGTGCGGCCATCGATGCCCGGCTGGCCGGGATCGACGCCGTTGGAGCGCCGGTCGCGCCTGCGGTCGGGCTGGGGCCGACGCTCAAGATCGGGACCACCGGTGAACGGGTCGATCGCCTGGCGGCGCAACTGACCGCGCGGGGCCTGCTGGCGGCGGGGGTGTATCAGGGACAGTACGATGACGCGGTGCAGCACGCAGTCCGCGACTTTCAAACCAGCGAAGGCATGACGGCGGACGGCAATGCCGGCGACAGCACCATCGATGCCCTGGATCGGACGCCGGCGGCGGTGGCAGCAGCACTGAAGACCACTCTCGCCAGCCTGCACGCCCTGGCGGCCGACGAACCCCGGGAATTTCTGCTGGTCAACATTCCGTCCCAGACCGCGTATCTGATCGCGGGCAACACCGTCGAGATGTCCATGCGGGTGGCGGTGGGGCGGCCGTCGCGGCCGACTCCGCTGCTCGACGACCGCATCACCGATGTCATTCTCAATCCCACCTGGACCGCACCGACCACCGTCCTGGCGAAGGACAAGCTGCCATCCCTGCGTCGGACCGGTCATCCCGGCATCGAGGGCGCGACCATCTATCTCGACGGCGAGGAAGTGGACCCGGCCGCCGTGGACTGGTCGACAGTCAGCGCCGACCGGTTAAAGGTGGTCCAGTCGCCGGGCGACCAGAACGCCCTGGGCCGGTTCAAGTTCAACCTGACCAACGGCGAAAGCATCTACCTGCACGATACCAACGATCATTCGGTGTTCGCCCGCCAGAGCCGGGCGATCAGTTCGGGCTGCGTCCGGCTGGCCGAACCCCGTCAGTTGGCCGAGTTGCTGTTGGGTCGCGAGGGCTGGAGCCCCGAGCGGATCAGTGCCGCCGTGGACCGCGAGCGGACTCAGGGCATCGGCCTCAGTCGGCCGTTGCCGGTGCGGATCGTCTACTGGCAGGCGACCGTGGACGATAACAGCACGGTCCGGCTGTATCGGGACATCTATGGACGCAGCGGACAGGCCGGCACCGCCACGGTGGCCAAGGCGGCGGTTGCGGTCCAGGCCACCCAACTGGCGTCGGGCGCCCCCCCGGCGGCCTCGCCGCGGGTCCCCGCGCCCACCAGCCCCGTTGCGCCCGCCCCCCAACAGCGGGTTGATGCCACGGCCCCGGTGACGCGGCCGCCGGCGGTCGCGCCGGCCCGCCCGGCAAGCCGGGCCACGGCGCCGACCCCGACCGCCGTCGCCGAGAAGGTCAGCGAAACGGTGCCGACGGCGACCCGGTGCGTCGGGTATTGCGGGCTGGGCCTGTACTGACAAACATCCGGCCGGGGACACGGCCAAACCAACGGCAGCCGGGGCGCCACTGCGGGCAGGTCCCCCTTGTTTCCTGGACCGGTGCATCCCATTTGGTTTTGTCGCCTTTGGCCGATGCCGCCTCCCCTCTTGCCGCCGGGTCGGCGGCCGGGTAGGGTGCCGGGGCAATGCGTGGCGATCCTAACCAAAGCAACTCGGGACATCCCCATTCCGGTCCTTCGACTCGCGGCCGGCCTCCTGCCGAGGCCGGACCCAAGGCACCGGACCCTGAGGCGTGCCCTCACCAATTTTTTTTGCGGCAAGGACCATGGGAGAGGCAAAAGATGCCAACACGTACTAGGAACGGTAAACTCCTCGCTTGGGTGGAAGAAATTTCCAATAAATGCAAGCCCGAGCGGGTGCATTGGTGCGACGGCTCTCAGCAGGAATATGACAATCTCGCCGCCTTGATGGTCAAGAGCGGCACTTTTATCCGCCTGAACCCGGAAAAGCGCCCCAATTCGTTCCTGTGCCGCTCCGATCCCGGTGACGTGGCGCGTGTCGAGGACCGAACCTATATCTGTTCGACCAATAAAGAAGATGCTGGTCCGACCAACAACTGGATCGCCCCGGCCGAGATGAAAGCCACCCTCGATCAGCTCTTCGAGGGCTGCATGCGGGGGCGAACCATGTACGTGATTCCCTTCAGCATGGGGCCGCTCGGGTCGCCGATTTCCCATATCGGGGTCCAGATCAGCGATTCCCCCTATGTCGTGGTCAGCATGCGCATCATGACCCGCATGGGCCAGGCGGTGCTGGACGAACTGGGGGATGCCGACTTCGTCCCGTGCCTGCACTCGGTGGGCGCGCCGCTGGCCGACGATCAGGCCGACGTGCCGTGGCCCTGCAACGCCACCCACAAATACATCGTCCATTTTCCCGAAGAACACGCCATCGTCTCCTATGGCTCCGGCTATGGCGGCAACGCCTTGCTCGGCAAGAAGTGTTTCGCGCTGCGGATCGCCTCGGCGATGGGCCGCGAACAGGGCTGGCTGGCCGAGCACATGCTGATCCTGGGGGTCGAGGACCCCCAGGGCGAAAAAACCTATGTGGCGGCGGCCTTTCCGTCGGCCTGCGGCAAGACCAACTTCGCCATGCTGGTGCCTCCGGCCAGCTTCGGGGGCTGGAAGGTCAGCACCATCGGCGACGACATCGCCTGGATCAAGCCCCAGCCCGACGGCACCCTGCGGGCGATCAATCCCGAGGCCGGCTTCTTCGGCGTCGCTCCGGGCACCAGCCTCAAGTCGAACCCCAATGCCTTGCGCGCCCTTGACCGCAACGTCATTTTCACCAACGTCGCGCTCACCGACGACGGCGATGTCTGGTGGGAGGGTCTGAGCGAGGCGCCGGCGCATCTGATCGACTGGCGTGGCCAGGACTGGACCCCTGACTGCGGTCGCCCCGCCGCCCACGCCAACTCCCGGTTCACGGCACCGGCCCACCAGTGCCCGAGCATCGATCCCGCCTGGGAAGACCCGGCCGGGGTGCCGATCTCGGCCTTCATCTTCGGTGGCCGGCTGTCCAAGACCTTCCCGCTGGTGTTCCAGGCCCTCGACTGGCGCAACGGCGTCTACTGGGCCGCGACCATGGGCTCCGAGGCCACCGCGGCGGCGGTGGGTCAGGCCGCGATCCGGCGGGACCCGTTCGCAATGCTGCCGTTCTGCGGCTACAATATGGGCGACTACTGGAACCACTGGCTGACCTTCGAGAAGAAGGTCAGGACTCTGCCCGGCTTTTTCCGGGTCAACTGGTTCCGCAAGGACGAAAACGGCAAGTTCGTGTGGCCGGGCTTCGGTGACAACATGCGGGTTCTGAAGTGGATCGTCGAACGGGTACGCAACCGGGCGCCCGAGCCACAGCTCAGCCCGTTCGGCTACATGCCGGGCTATGATCACCTGGACTGGACCGGTTTGGAGTTTCCGCGCGCCCGGTTCGAGGCGATCATGAACATCGACCGCGAGGAGGCCCTGGCCGAAACCCGCGATCAGATGGAACTGCTCGACCGCTTTGGCCGCCGCCTGCCCGCTGACCTGGAGCGGGAACGCCAGGAACTGGTCCGGCGGCTGGAGGCGGCACCGGCGGTCTGGAAGACCGCCTGATACCGGCAAACGTCGTCAATGGGTAAAGGAAGCTTCGCCCCCGGCCCCCATCCCTTAAGTTCCGGGTTCCAAGGGCCGTCGGCCCTTGGTGGGGTCCAGGGGCAAGGCCCCTGGTCGAGAGAAGGGGGGCGAAGCCAGCCCCGTCTCAGCCCCCGAGTCCATAGACGTAGGCGCTCAGCTTCTTGTCGTTAAGAGTAATGTGGTTGGTCAGCCAGGTCCGATAAAAGCGACAGAGGTTCTCATAAACCGGCTCTCCCGCCACATAGGCCCGCTTCAGTCTGTCCAGTTCGGCCAGAAACCGTTCATGCTCCAAATGATGAGGATGAAGTTCGGGGAAATTGGCGGCGCGCATGACCGATTCTTCGTTGGCAAAGTGATTTGCTGCGTAATTGGACAACAAATCAATGCCGAACCTGACCGCCGTCTGATCGCCGGTATTTTGCGTTGACTGGATGAACACATTGTAATTGTTAAATAACGATTCGTGCTCACGGTCGATCCGATCGACCCCGACGGCATACCGCTTGTCCCAGACCAGCGGCTCGACTGTATTGCTCATGATGACCTCCCGCGTGTGAGCGCCCCCAGCATAACGACCTGGGCCGGCGGGGCCATGCGGCGGACGGTCACAGTCCCAACCGGGGGCACCGGTGAGCCTTGCTATAACCGGACCTCTGATCTGCGGGCGGCAAGCTTCGACCCCGCCTTTATCCGTCAAGCCTCCAAAAACAACACAATATAAATGTATAAGCAATGCAGGGTTACGTTGTGGTAGTGTGATCACCGCCTGAACGACAGGATCGGATCAAAGGCCGGATCGGATCAACGACGGGATCGGGCAGACGGCGGCAGCGGATGCCGCAACGGACACCGGGGCCGCGCAGGCCGATGGCCTTTTGTCCGCGGACCAAAGGCCCCGTGAGCGACGGCCCCATGGCCCCTTGTCCGTGGATCACCGGGTTCTAGCTTCCGATTTGGGATCGACGGTCGGAGCCGTGACGGAATGAGGTTCGATCGGGTGTGCAGGAGTGACCGGGTCATGAGTTCAATCGCAGTTGCGGCGCAGCATTGCCTTTCCGAAGAGCAGAACAACCGCGACTTTGGCTGCGAGATCTGGGACACCCTGCGCAGCGAGGCGTTCCGGGTCATTGCCGCCGAACGGGCGCTCCGCGGCTTCATCAATACCGCAGTCCTCGCCCACGAGGATTTTTCCTCGGCATTGTCGGCGTTGCTGGCGCGCAAGCTTGGCGGCCCGCACATTTCTTCGGAACGTCTGGAAGATCTGGTGCGGACCGCCATCGCCGACGATCCCGAACTGGTCAAGACCAGCATCGCCGACCTGATGGCGGCGCTGACCCGTGACCCGGCAGCGGACAGCACCCTGACCCCGTTCCTTTACTACAAGGGCTTCCACGCGCTTCAATGGCACCGGATCAGCCACTGGCTATGGAGCCGGCGGCGTCGGGATATGGCGCATTTTCTCCAGAACCGGGTCTCCGAGGTGTTTGCCGTGGACATTCACCCGGCGGTGCCCATCGGCCGCGGGGTCTTCATCGACCACGCAACCGGCGTGGTCATTGGCGAAACCGCCGTGATCGGGGACGACGTTTCGATCCTCCAGGGGGTTACGCTGGGCGGCACCGGCAAGCAGCACGGCGACCGCCACCCCAAGGTCCGGGACGGGGTCCTGCTCTCGGTGGGCGCCAAGGTACTCGGCAACATCGAGATCGGGCGCAGGGCCAAGATCGGCGCCGGCAGCGTGGTGTTGAAGGACGTGCCGGAATTCGCCACGGTGGCGGGCATTCCCGCCCGAATCGTCGGCTGGAACCGCGATACCGCCGCGGTCCCGGGACTGTCCATGGATCAAAGCCTGCCCGAGCCCGACTACCACATCTGAATCTGTGTCCCGGGAGGGGCCTTGGGATGGCTTTTGGGGGGGCACCCCGACCAAGGCGTCGCCCGGAAACCACCATGGGCCGGCGGCACGGGGGCGCCCGGGACCTGAGTCCTGACTTCGAGGGAGGAGATGGCGATGCTGATCGGGGTTCCGGCGGAGATCAAGGTCCACGAGTACCGGGTCGGCATGACCCCGGCGGGGGTACGTGAGGCGGTGGCCCACCACCGGCATCGGGTGCTGGTGCAATCCGGGGCGGGGGCAGGAATCGGCTTTTCCGATCCGGATTACCTGCGGGCCGGCGCCGAAATCGCCGCTACCGCCGAAGAGGTCTTCGCCCAGGCGGATTTGATCGTCAAGGTCAAGGAACCCCAACCGGTGGAGATTCGCCGGCTGCGCGACGGCCAGGTGTTGTTCACCTACCTGCATCTGGCACCCGATCCCGGGCAGGCCGACGGGCTGCTGGCCTCGGGCTGCACGGCAATTGCCTACGAGACCGTCACCGACGATCGCCACGGCCTGCCGCTGCTGGCGCCCATGAGCGAGATCGCCGGCCGGATGTCGATCCAGGTCGGGGCCTCCAGCCTGGAAAAGGCTCATGGTGGCTCGGGGGTGCTGCTCGGCGGCGTGCCCGGGGTCGAACCAGCCAAGGTGGTGATCCTCGGCGGCGGCGTGGTCGGCACCAATGCCGCGCGCATGGCGCTGGGTCTGGGGGCCGACGTGATCGTGCTGGACCGGGCGGTGGCACGGCTGGTCGAGTTGGATTCGCTCTACGGGCCGCGGCTGAAGACGGTGTTCGCCACCGTCGAGGCCATCGAGCGCCATCTTGCCGACGCGGATCTGGTGGTGGGCGCGGTGCTGGTCCCCGGGGCGGCGGCACCCAGGCTGGTCCGGCGGAGCCAGCTTGGCGGAATGAGGCCGGGTTCGGTGCTGGTGGACGTGGCCATCGACCAAGGGGGCTGTTTCGAAACCAGCCGCCCCACCACCCATGCCGAGCCGACCTATCTGGTGGACGGCATCGTCCATTACTGCGTGGCCAACATGCCGGGTGGCGTCGCCCGCACCTCGACGCTGGCCCTGACCAACGCCACCCTGCCCTTCATCCTGGCGCTGGCCGACAAGGGCTGGCACCGGGCGGCCCTCGACGACCGCCACCTCGCCGCCGGGGTCAACATCCATGCCGGCCGGATCACCCATCCGGCGGTTGCCGACGCCCTGGGCCGGCCGTTTACCCCGGCCCTGCAATAGCCGCATCGGAGGTACGTCCGGCACTTCTCACCCGGTTGCCGGACCTGCCCGGTTGAATTACCCCGGCCGCCGCCAGAACGGCTCGGCCTCCTTGAACCGGTGCCAGGTCTCGAGCAGTTGGGCTAGGCTGGCACGGCCGCGTTGCTCCAGCCGCGCCTGATCCCCGGACGCCAGCCGGACCCCGGCCTCCCGCAACAGACCGGTGATGCAGCGCAGGTCCTGGATCTCGTCAACCAGGGTCCGCAGTTCGACCAGCACCGCCAGAAACGGCCGGGTTGCCCCCGGTGCGAACAGGCCGCGGAAGCCATCGGCGGCATCGTGGAGCCGACGCAGCCGGCGACGGAGCCGCTTCAGGTCATCGGGCTCGCCCCGCTCCGAGCCGACCTTGCGTGCCCGCCGGTGGACCCGATCCAGCCACGGCCCGACCACCTCGGCCAGCGGCCGGGCCAGTTGCTGGCGGACGTCGTCGCTGACCCGTTCACACCAGCGTTCCTGCTCCAGCCAGCCGCCGCATGCCAGTACCAGGGTCGTGAACTCCGGGGCGAGAATTGCCGCCCGGGCCAGCGCCGCCGCCTCCTGGGCGGCGGTGCTGTCGGTCCCCGGCGCCAGGCCGTCGACCGTCGGCGCGACGCCGGCCAGCCGCAACAGTGGCCCGACCATCGACCAGTCCCGGGCCGGCTCCAACCGCCGCGCCAGCTTGCGACACTGGGCGGCAAAGGTGGCGGCGTCGGACGAGGCGATCACCGGTTCGAACAGTTCCAACCCATAGCGCAACCGGCGCAGGGCGTGACGGATGAAGCGCACGGCCCGGCCGTCGCCACCGCCCGGTTCGGCCAGCGCCGCCAGCGCACAATCCTCGTTGTGGAGCAACTGGCGCAGGCAATGCCGCACCACATGGCGGAATCCCTCGGCAACGGTGGTGACCGGAGACAGCGCCGCCGGTTCCGACTGATCGGGGACCGGCGGCCGCCCGGTGACCAGCCGATAGCCGATTTCGGCCTTGCTCTCTCCGGCGATGCGGAGCGGCACGACGCCCTGGAGCAACAGGGCCAGATCGAACAGCGCGCCGACCTTGCCGCTGCGCAGTTCCAGTTCGATCTCGCTCACCGGCGACACCCGCGGACCGGCCCGGACCACCCCCAGGTCAAAGGCAATCTCCACCGAGGTCTGGGCATCCGGCCGGACCAGGACGGTGGTGCGGCGAATCTCGGTGGCGAAAATCGCGGTCAGGGCCGGCAACGCTTCGGCCGGCACCAGATGGGTCACGCCATCGCTCCTCAACAGCGCCAGATCGGGAGTATCGCCGACCAGCGGCCATTCCCACTCCCGCCGCACCGCCACCGCCGCAGTGTCGCCGGCGGCGAGGCAATTCAGAGTCTTGACCATCTGGCTGGCGCGACCGTCGTCTTCCTGGCGCACCCGCAGCGCCACACCGCGGGCAGCCAGGTGCAGGTCGGGCGTGTCGTAATAGGTGGTGGTCTGGCGCCGTACCCGTTCCGCCCCCTCGGCCATGGCCAGCAGCACCGGATGGTGGGGCAACCGGGCCAGGTCCTGGGGATCGGTGTGCAGTTTCAGCTCGATCTCCCGGCCGGTGGTACCGGCAACCGGAAGCACGGCAGACTCGTGGGTCACGGCGGTCACCCCCTCGACAAGCGCCTGTTACCAGAATGGCGCCTCAATAGCCGATTCCCGGACGGCAGGCTAAGACAAATCGCGTGGCCTGCCCCCCGGATACGACATCCCGACCGGCTCCGGCCGGAAAACGAGGCCGGAAAACCCGGGCATCAATACCCGAGAATGCCGCCATTGCCCCCTTTTGCCGCCACCGGCGGCAGTTTGAGGGTCAGCACCTGCGACGGCAGCCAGGGATCGAACAGGCCGTTGAGGGCCGCAATCCGGTTCCACTGGGTGGCATCGCCCAGATACTGCGCGGCCACCTGATAAAGCGTCCCGCCGGCAACGGCAACGGTCTGTGCATTCCGACTCATGACATCACCCCCTGACTGTTGCCGGTCATCCGTCCGACCAGGCCCTGGACCAACCGGCTGACACTGGCCTGCTCGACGGCCGACAGGGTGGCCAGCAGCGCCGTGGCGTTGGCATTGCCCATCGCTCCCGGCACCACCCCGGCCAGCCCGCCGGCCGCGGCCCGAATCCCGCCGTCGGCGGCGACCGCCAGCGTCCCGGCCAGCCCGGCCGCGGCGCCGAGCGCACTCTGAAGCTGTGCCACCGGCACCATCAGGGTTCCGGCGACGCCGGCCGCCTCGCTCACGGTATCCTGGACGGCGGCGGCGGCCTGCTGCACCGCCGTCAGGGCCGTGGTCAGCCCAGGGTTGCCGATTCCGGTCGTGAGCCCGAGGGCCGAAACCGCGTCGCCAAGGATCGACGCCGCCGGGTTCGCCGCCCCCGGATCGCCGGGAAGCCCGATGGGTGCCGAGACCACCAGGCATTCAATGCTGTAGGGCAACTGCCAGTTCCGTTCCTGGTGAACCTCAAACCGGCTGATCAGCACCAGGAATGACAGTTCGCCCCAACTGAGGGCCAGCGTCCCGCCCAGGCGGCACAGGATATCCAGCCGACGCGCCCGGCCCGCCGCCGCCGTACCCTGAAAGCGCCCGGACCAACTGACGGGCAACGGCTCCGGTCCCAGCGCCTCGATCGCCCGGGGACCGCCGGGGTAACTGAAGATATGGTTCTTCTGTTGGTCTCCCCAGCTTATTTTCCCGGGAATTTCGTAGCTTTGGAACACGAAGTCGCCGAGCACCAGCACCCCGGAGGGTGTGCCCGGCAAGAACGCCGGCGGGACGGCGGCAAGGACCGCGGCCGCCCCGTCGGAAAGATTGGAAATCGCCATGGTGCCGGCTCCTCATCTGTCAACACGACGCCCCAGGCCCCGGGGCACCGCTCAGAACCGAATGATCATCCCGACCCCGGAAGACCTGGGGTCACGCCCCCAGGTTTCCGGGATCGGAAGATCGGCCCCCGCGGTTACCGCCTGCGGCTTTTGATTTCCGCCAGCCTCGCCTTGACCTCGTCCTCGGGGGAACTGAGGGCATTGAACGCCGCCTTTTCGCCGGCCTTGGGTGCCGCCGCGGCACTGCTGGTGTTGCCGCCGCCGAACAGCTGCGGCTTGCTGGCCTTGAGCGCGGCCAAGGCGGCATCGGCGCCCTCGACACCGTCAGAGGTGACGCTGATCCCGGACGAGTCGACCAGCTTGAGCATGTCCAGATCGGACAGACCGGCCTTCATCGCCGCGACCTTGAGTTCCGCGGCCAGAATCCGCCCCCGGGCCGCGGGCGAAATGCCGCCATCGTCAACGCTCCTGGTCCCGCCGGTGTCGTTCTGCCCTTTCTGCTCCTTCTGCTGCTTCTGCTCTTTCTGCCCGTTCTGCTCCTTCTGCCCCTTGACTTTGCGGCGCCAAAATTTGGCCTCCTCCCTCAATTCGTTCACGTAATCGGGACTGAAGGTCTGGGGATGTTCCGCGGTCTTGTTCGCTTCGGACATGATCTGCCTCTATGGTCAGGAATTTACAAGGATTTGCACAGTGCTGCGGTCAGGCTGGTGACCGGCTTTCAGGAACCGGCGACAGCCGCCGCCGGGGTATGGCCGCGCGACAAGGCCGGCGACGGAACCACCGTCGCCTGCCGGTCCGCGGCAATCCGGGCCAGTTCGGCCGGGATATCTTCGATGTCGTAATCGGGCGCGATGGCCTTGACCGCGGTCTCCCGGGACAGATGACCGGCGTCGCCGTGAATCTTGAGGGTGGTGGCGTCGGCCTGGCGGTCGTCGGCGGTGGGCGCGTACCAGTGTGGCCACCTGAGGCTGAGCGGCGCCGTGGCCGAGAACTGCCCCACCGGGTGGCCGTCGCGGTCAACCAGCCGATAGCGTTGCCCGATGACCACCATCATCCGGACCAGGTCCAGCAACGCACCTTCGCCGTAGGAAATCCGCAGCTTGTCGGCGAGCCAGATCAGCGACTGGTTCATCAGCTCCATGGCCCGGCCGCTTTGGGCCGCGCTGATCTTGTCGGCGCTGGAGCGATTGCCCCCCACCGCTTCGAGGGCCAGTTCGCGCAAGGTCCGGCAGTAATCGATCACCGCCGCCGCGGCGCTGCCGCCGATCTCGAGCATCCGGGCGTCGCCGTCCTTGTCGACGACGATGGCGTTACCGCCGCCCTTGACCAGGGCACCGCCGCCCATGGCCGGCTCTTTGATCAACAGGGTCGGGTCCGAGCTGTATTTCAGCCCCCGGCCGGCCTGGGAAAGCTGGTAATCGATCTCGATCTGGCTGTCGATGGCCGCCTCGAAGGTGCAACCGCCGTCGATGTCTTCGCTCCCCGGCAGATTGCGCACCCACACCATGGGCACGAAGCCGAGGTTATGGACGATGGTGCGCTCGGCATCGACCTGGGGCTGGAATCCAGAACTCCGTACCAGCCAGGGCAGATACCAGGTCTCGGCGTCGGCGTCCCAGTCCCGCCGGAACCAGAAGTCGGCACCGAGATCCGCTTCGGCCACGCTGTAGCCGCGCTCGAGCAGCGCCTTACCCGGCACCTTGTACTGCTCGCGCACCGCCAGCAACCGGTCCGGGGCCTGGCTGTCGAAGGTCGGCGTCAGGTACAGGGTCGACAGCGGCTGGACGAACACCCGGTTGCGCAGCAGCCGCAGCCACAGCACCACCGAACCCACCGAGCCCATCAGCGCCGCGTCGAGCATCGCGGCATTGAGCCGGCAGTCCTTGACCAGCGCCAGGATCGCGTCGCGGGTACCCCGGTCGGGACAATCGACCATCGGAAAGTGGCCTTCACTGAACAGCAGGGACACCGAATCCGAAACCACGATCCGCGACAGGTTGTAGCGCACGGCGGGGCGGCGTTCGCGGATCGGGATGTATTCGCCCGCCCCCGACTTTTCCTCGCCAAAGGCGTAGCGCAGCCCGTCGTAGAACCGGCCGTCAAGCACCCGCATCAACAGATCGAGCCGCCGGGTGCGGGGCGGATAGTCGGGGTCCACCGGAATGGTGGCGGCAATGGTACGGAACATTGGAGCCTCACCTGGGTCGTTTCGTCGGAACGGAATCGGATCGTCGGAACGGAATCGAAAACGCCGAAAGCCCCGCCGGCGTCGGGGCCCGGCAGGGTTCAAGCGAAAAAGGAGCGGCACGGCAGAACAAAAAAAGCCCGGCGCGGTCTCCCGCCCGGACTGTCTGTTTGTCGCGAAAGGGCGCCTCAACGCCCACGTCCCGCGACGATGACGTTTTGTATCCCCTGTCGCGCCACGGCGTCAACAGGGAAAATGCCGGGAGCGAAAATGCCGGAAGGAAAGACTCCTGAAACCCGGAAACCCGCTATTCTTCAGTCGCCATCCCAGCGGGCCGCCGCCCGCTGGTCGTCGGCGCCGGCCTCAAGCCAGCGGCTGCCGGTGGCGGTTTCTTCCAGCTTCCAGAACGGCGCCCGGGCCTTCAGCCGGTCCACCAGGAACCGGCAGGCGTCGAAGGCCGCATTCCGGTGGCGACTCGCGGCAGCCACCAGCACGATACGCTCACCGGGCTGCAACCGGCCGACCCGATGAACAATCAGCACCGCTTCCAGCGGCCAGCGCCGCCGCGCCTCGGCCTCGATCGCGCCAAGCTGCCGTTCGGTCATGCCCGGATAATGTTCGAGAGTCAGCGCCCGCAACGGCACATCGCCGGGCGACTCGCGCACCAGCCCGATGAAACTGGCGACCGCGCCCACGGCATGAGTCCCCGCGCTCAGCCGCGCCAGTTCGGCGCCCACGTCGAAATCCTCGCTCTGGACTCGAACCGCCATGGCCGGATCAGCCCCCGGTAACCGGCGGGAACAGCGCCACCTCGTCGCCGGGGGCCACCGGCTGATCGGGCCGGGCGTAGTCCTGATTGACCGCGACCCGCACCGCCGCCGGTTCGGCCAGCGCCGCGGCATGCCCCGGCCCTCTAGTCTTCAGCCACTCGAGCAGACCGGCCACGTCCCGAACCCCTGGAGGCGGCGTCAGCCGCTCTTCGGCCAGCCCGATGGCGGTCCGCACCCAGGCAAAGTACAAAAGCTTCATGGCGATGCCAGGGACTTCGGCCGGAACACACGAATCACCGCCTCGTCAGTCTCCAGCCGTGGCCCGCCGATCAGGTCGAGGCAGTATGGAACCGCCGGGAACACCGCACCCAGGCACTCGGCAATGGCCGCGGGCTTCCCCGGCAGATTGATGATCAGGCTGCGACCGCGAATCCCGGCGGTCTGCCGGGACAGACTCGCGGTCGGCACCGACCTCAGGCTGACCGCCCGCATCGCTTCGCCGAAACCGGGCATCATCCGGTCGCACACCGCCACCGTGGCCTCGGGCGTGACGTCCCGGGGCGCGGGGCCGGTGCCGCCGGTGGTGATGATCAGGCCGCAACCGACGCCATCGGCCAGATCCCGCAGCACCGCCTCGATCAACGGCTGCTCGTCAGGAACCAGCCGGCATTCGGGCCGCCAGGGAACACACAGCATACGGGTCAGCTCGGCCACCACCGCCGGCCCGCCCAGGTCCCGATAAACACCGCGGCTGGCGCGATCCGAGACCGTAACAATGCCGATGGCAGGTTCCGACAAGGCGGTACTCCAGGCCGGGCCGTCGCTTTGGCTGGCTGATTTCCATGGTCGATTTCCATGGAGGCACGGGGCGGAATCGAACCGCCGTACGCGGATTTGCAGTCCGCTGCATCACCACTCTGCCACCGCGCCACCGGAAGGGCGCACACGACACCCCTCCCGCTCCGCGTCCACCCGTTGGTGAACCGGAGGCGCTCTTATAACCGCAACCGCAGCCCCGGTCAATGCCATGTCGACACCGCCTGCCGGATCCGCTTCCCCCCAAAAGGCGGTGCGCCGGTCCCGGCGCGGACGACCGCATGCCACGCGCCACATGCCGGGATTTCGAATCCCGATGGCGGCAGAGCCACTCGACTTCACCTTTCCTCCGATCCTGCCGCAACCTGACATTGATTTCTTCACAAAAAGTTTCCGCCAGTGTCATGGTCGCCGGTTACCGTGACGGGTCTGTTTACGCTTAAGTCCGCTTGGTCGGGGAGAACTCATATGGCCCGGTTGCTGGTGTTGGGACTCGCGCTGTTTCTGCTGACCGGTCACGGGTCCGGCGTCCTGGCGGCCGAAGGAACTGCCGCCGAAGTGATCGCCGTTGACGAAGGTAATCCGCCCTTCATGTACGCACAGGGCGAAGGGGCTGCCGGACTTTACCCTGCCCTGATCCGTGAAGCCTTCCGGCGCATGGGAGTCGCGGTGGACGTAGCGGCAATGCCGTGGAAGCGGGCGCTGGCCGGTATTGACGCCGGAGAGAACGGCGTCGGCGGCATCTATCAGAACGCCGAGCGCCTGAAGCACTATGATTATTCGGAAAAGTTGTTTGACGAGGTTCTGGTGGTCTACACACCTTCGAGCCAGACCTTCCCTTTCACCGGAATCGACAGCCTGAAGGGCAAACGGGTGGGCGTGATCCGCGGCTGGAGCTATGGCGACGACTTCGACGCCGCCGTCAAGGCCGGCACCATCATCACCGAAGAGGTCCAGGGCGACGCCCAGAACTTCTCCAAACTGTCTTCCGGTCGCCTGGACGCCGTCATTGCCATCAGCGAATCGGCCGCCGCCGCCATTGCCTCGGGCGGCATTTCCGGTCGCGTCACCGCCCTCGAGCCGCCCTTTGCGTCCAATGCCGCCTATCTGGCCTTCGCCAAACCGCTCAACAACGGGCCGGTCGGCAAGGGCGACATGCTGGCCCGCTTCAATGCCGCGCTGGCCTCCATGCGCGCCGATGGCAGCTACGCCAAAATCATCGCCGGGATCATGACCAGATAACCGGTTACGACCCGGCCGCCGGCGGTGTTCAAGGCAGACCCTGACCCGACCGATGGTTATGGCATTGTGTTCCCAGGTTGCGATGGCTATAACGGCGGGAAGGTTCGCAGCTCGGGGCCACAACAACCTGGCCCGACTGCCGGCCAACCGGTTCAACGAAGCAACGCGGTCGCCATGTCCAATTTTGCTCCAGCCCGGACCAACATGGTCGAAGGGCAGATTCGCCCGAACCATGTCACCGACCCCGCCTTGATCGTCGCCCTCGAAAGCGTCCCTCGCGAGTTGTTCGTCCCCAAGGGGGCGGAGGGGTTCGCCTATGTTGACGAGGAAATCCGCCTGGGCAACGGACGTTCGCTGCTGGAGCCGATGCTCCTGGCGCGCCTGCTTCAGGTCGCCGGGATCACGCCGCAGGACGCGGTCCTCGATATCGCCTGCGCCACCGGCTATTCCACCGCGGTCCTGGCCCGGCTGGCCCGATCCGTGGTTGCGGTCGAGTCGGATGCGGAGCTGGCCGCTCGGGCGTCCGAGGCGCTGGCCGCTGCCGGGCTCGACACGCCGGTCATCACCGGCCCACTGGAAGACGGCGCACCGAACCGGGCACCCTACGACGTGATCCTGATCAATGGCGCGGTGGCCGAAGTGCCCCAGGGCCTGCTCCGGCAACTGCGCGACGGCGGGCGACTGGTGACGGTCCTTGCCACCAATCATCCTTACGTGCGGCTCGGCCAGGCGCGACTTTATCGACGCATCGGCGACAGCTTTCCCGCGGTGCCGTTGTTCGAGACCCATGCCGCCATCCTGCCCGGCTTCGAATTCAAACCGCGTTTCGTATTCTGACCGCCGGAATTCGGGGATCGGCGCCCGAAACGATCAGACGATAAGGGGACGGATCGGGATGTCAATGGTTGGGCTCTGGAGCAGATCACCCCGCGTGCTCGTGGTGTCGGGGTTGCTGGCGGCAACCTGTTTGATGGTGTCCGGGCTTGCTCCGGCCCGGGCCCAGACCCTCGAAGAGGCGCTGGTTCAGGCTTACAGCAGCAACCCCACCCTGGGCGCGGCGCGGGCCACGCTCCGTTCGGTGGATGAGGACGTTCCGGCGGCACTGGCCGGGCAACGGCCATCGCCGGCGGTGGTGGCCAGCGCGGGTCCGGCCTGGACCCAGTCGAATCTGTTCGTTCCCACGGTTTCCCCCAATCAGACGACGCGGACCACGCCCCGCTCGGTCGGCCTGTCGGTGACCCAGCCGATCTATCAGGGCGGCCAGATCGAGGCCCGCATCAGCCAGGCCGAAAACACCGTTCTGGCCCAACAGGCGGCCTTGCTCGACGCGGAGCAGACGGTGCTGCTCCAGGCCGCCGCCGCCTATCTCGATGTGGTCCAGGATCAGGCGCTGCTGGATCTCCAGGTCAATTACGAGACGTTCCAGAAGCGCGACCTGGAGGCCATCCGGGACCGGTTCCGGGTTGGCGAGGTCACCCAGACCGACGTGAGCCTCCAGGAAGCCCAGGTGGCCAGCGCCACCGCCGCCCGCGTCGCCGCCCAAGGCGTCCTCAGCGCGGTCCGCGCCACCTACACCAAGCTGATCGGCTCGCCGCCGGGCACGCTGGTCCAGCCGAAACTGAAATACCCGTTGCCGGCCAATCTCGACGAAACGGTGACCCAGGCGCGCGCCCGCAACCCCAGCGTGGTCACCGCGGTTCACACCGAAACGGCGGCGCGGGACGCGGTGGACGTGGCCGACGGGGCGCTGCTGCCAACGGTAAGCGTAACCGCCAGCATCTCGCGCGATCTCGACCGGGAGATTCCCAACGACTTCACCAACGGCGGCAGCATCGTCGCCAATGTGACCATCCCCTTCGACAACGGCGGGGCGGCGGCCAAGGCCCGGGCGGCGCGGCAGTCGGCCAGTTCGGCGCGTATCACCATCGACCAGGCGTTGCGCGCGGCCGAAGAGGCGGCGGTTACCGACTGGGAGAATCTGGTCACGGCGCGGGCCAGCATCACGTCCTTCGAAGCAGCGGTCAAAGCCAACGAACTGGCCGCCGAAGGCATGCGCCAGCAGGTCTCGGTGGGTGCCAGCACCGTGATCGACCTGTTGAACACCGAACAGACTCTGCTGAACGCCCGGGTCAATCTGGTCAAGGCCCACCACGACGAAAGCGTCGCGGTGTTCGGGGTGCTGTCCGCAGTCGGCCAGTTGACCGCCCAGGCGCTCCAACTGCCGACTCCATACTACGATTACAAGGCTCACTACGAAGCCGTGCGCGATAAGTGGTTCGGCACGGGAATCGATCAACCGTGATCGCTGAGCAACCGGGGGAAGCCGCCGGCGCCGTAACGGCCCGGCCGCGGATCGCGGCCGGGCCGTGGCGTTCCGGTTCGTGGGCCGGGACCGTCGATCGAGGGTGGCGTTTCACGCCCGGGCGAATTAGGCTGGATGCCGGCCGGAAGCGTCGGAACAGGCAACGATGAGCGACAGCAGGACCCAGCAAGAACCGTCGATGGAGGAAATTCTCGCCTCCATTCGCCGGATCATTTCCGAGGACGGGGAGACGCCGCCGCGCCCCGTCGAAGTTCCTGAGCCCCCTCCGCCCCCCCCTCCTCCGCCACCGCCGCCGCCGCCACCTCCCCCACCACCGCCGGCACCACCGCCGCCACCGCCACCGCCACCACCACCACCGGTGGAGGAGGAGGAGGATATCCTCGAACTGACCAATGTCGTCGAGGACGAGCCGATCCAGACCCGGGAGGAGGAGGACGACCCCTGGGGTGCCGGCAAGGGGCTGCGGGACCTGCTGCGCGAGGAACGTCCGCCGCCACCGCCGCCGCCGCGGCCTCGTTATCCCACCGACGACGACGACCGGCTGATTTCCGACCGGCCGGCGTCCATGGCCACGGCCGCCTTTTCCTCTCTCGCCAACAGCCTCAGCGGCGAACGGTTCATCGGCTCGATGCCGATCAGCCCGGGCGCCCGCACGGTAGAGGACGTGATCAAGGAGCTGTTGCGGCCGCTGCTGAGAGAGTGGCTCGACGAACACCTGCCCAATCTGGTGGAGCGCATGGTTCAGCGGGAAATCGACAAGATGGTCCGCCGGTCACGCGACTACTGACCCGGACCACCTCTCCCGGCCGGCATCCCCGTCGGGGACACCCGACACCGATCAAGAGCAAAGGGTTCGGCAATGCTGGACAAGACGTATCGACCCCACGAGGTCGAAGCGAGACTGTATCCGATTTGGGAAGCCTCCGGCGTGTTTGCCGCCGACCGTCAGGCACAGACCAAGCCCTACTGCATCATGATGCCGCCGCCGAACGTCACCGGCAGCCTGCATATGGGCCACGCCCTGAACCATACCCTCCAGGACATTCTGGTCCGCTGGCAGCGGATGCGCGGTCGCGACACCCTGTGGCAGCCCGGGACCGACCATGCCGGCATCGCCACCCAGATGGTGGTGGAACGCCAGTTGGGGGCGGAGAAGCTGACCCGGCAGAGCCTTGGCCGCGATGCCTTCATCGACCGGGTCTGGGCCTGGAAGGCCGAGTCGGGCGGGACCATCACCCGCCAGTTGCGGCGGCTGGGGGCCTCCCCCGACTGGACCAGGGAACGCTTCACCATGGACGAGGGCCTGAACCGGGCGGTCCGACGGGTCTTCGTCGAACTCCACCGGCAGGGTCTGATCTACCGTGACCAGCGGCTGGTGAACTGGGACCCGCGGCTGCACACCGCGATTTCCGACCTGGAGGTCGAACAGCGCGAGATCAAGGGCCATCTCTGGCACTTCCGCTATCCGCTGGACGACCAGTCGGGCCGCAGCATCGTGGTGGCCACCACCCGCCCCGAAACCATGCTGGGCGATACCGCCGTCGCGGTCCACCCCGACGACGGGCGTTACCGCGAGTTGGTCGGGCACCATGTGCTGCTACCGCTGGTCGGCCGGCGGATTCCCATCGTCGCCGACGCCTACGCCGACCCCGAAACCGGCAGCGGCGCCGTCAAGATCACCCCGGCGCACGACTTTAACGACTTTGAGGTCGGCCGGCGGGCCGGAGTCGAGCCGATCAACATTTTTGACCGCGACGCGCGGCTGAACGACGCGGTGCCCGAACCCTATCGCGGTCTCGACCGCTTCGAGGCCCGCAGGCGGGTGGTCGCCGATCTGGAGGCATTGGGTCTCGTGGACAAGATCGAGCCCCACACCCACAAGGTGCCGCACGGCGACCGCTCGGGCGTCCCCATCGAGCCCTGGCTCACCGACCAGTGGTACGTGGATGCCCGCGCCCTGGCCCAACCCGCCATCGCCGCAGTGGAAAGCGGGCGGACCGTGTTTGTGCCCAGGCACTGGGAAAACACCTACTTCGAATGGATGCGCAACATCCAGCCCTGGTGCATCAGCCGCCAGATCTGGTGGGGCCACCAGATTCCCGCCTGGTACGGCCCCGACGGCACCGTGTTCGTCGAGGAAACCGAAGAGGCCGCAGCATCCGCCGCCGCCCGCCACTACGGCGCCGCAGTTGACTTACGGCGCGACCAGGACGTGCTCGATACCTGGTTTTCCTCGGCGCTGTGGCCGTTTTCGACCCTGGGCTGGCCCGACCAGACCCTGGAGCTGGCCCGCTACTATCCCAGCGATGTGCTGGTCACGGGTTTTGACATCATCTTCTTCTGGGTCGCCCGGATGATGATGATGGGGCTGCACTTCATGGGCGACGTGCCGTTCCGCACCGTCTATATCCACGCCCTGGTCCGTGACGAGCACGGCCACAAAATGTCCAAATCCAAGGGCAATATCATCGATCCCCTGCATCTGGTGGACGAATACGGCACCGATGCCCTGCGCTTCACCCTGACCGCGCTGGCGGCCCAGGGCCGGGACATCAAGCTCTCGCCGGCCCGGGTCGAGGGCTACCGCAACTTCGCCACCAAGCTGTGGAACGCCGCCCGCTATTGCGAGATGAACCGCTGCCTGCCCCAACCCGGCTTCGTCCCGGCGAACCTGTCGCTGACCGTCAACCGCTGGATCGTCGGAGCACTGGCCGGCGCCGGCGACCGGGTTTCGGCCGCGCTGGAGGTGTTCAAATTCAACGAGGCCGCGAGCGCCCTGTACCAGTTCACCTGGGGTACCTTTTGCGACTGGTACCTGGAGTTCACCAAGCCGATCCTGACCGGCGGCGACGCCGCGGCTCAGGCCGAAACCCGGGCCGTTACGGCCTGGGTGCTGGATCAGTTGCTGATCCTGCTGCACCCGGTGATGCCCTACATCACCGAAGAATTATGGGAACGGCTCTCGCCTACCGGTATCGCCGGCCGACCGGCCCGGCTGATCTCGACGCCCTGGCCCCACCACGACCGCACGCTGATCGACGACGGCGCGCTCGCCGAAATGGACTGGGTGGTGCGGCTGATCTCGGCGGTGCGCGCCGTGCGCTCGGAAATGAATGTGCCCGCCGCCTCCCAGCCGGTGTTGCTGATCCGCGACGCCGGCCCCGTGGCGACGGCGCGGCTGGCCAGCCATCGGGAGCTGATCCTGCGTCTGGCCCGGCTGGCCTCGGTGGACCTTCACACCGGCCCGGCCCTCCAGGGTGCGGTCCAGACCGTGCTCGACGAGGCGACCCTGATCCTGCCTCTGGCCGGGATCATCGACCTGGACCAGGAACGCGCCCGGCTGGCCCGGGAAATCGAGAAGCTGGCCGGGGAAATCGCGAAAATCGACCAGAAGCTCGGCAATCCCGCCTTCGTCGCCAAGGCCCCCGAAGAGGTGGTCGAGGAGAATCAGGAGCGGCGGGCCGCCGCCGCCGCCGCGGTGGAAAGACTCCGGCAGGCCCTGGGGATGCTGGGCGAAGGATAACTCTTGAATTTACAGGGCTCTGCCCTGCACCCGCGAAGGAGGCTCGCCTCCTTGACCTCATTCACGTCATGGGTTCAAAGGGCCGACCGGCCCTTTGCGGGTGTGGGCAGAACCCACCCAACCCTTTCATTTCAACGACTCATCGGAACCCGGGGCCTGTGGGGTGTTGCCCCCGGAACCCCGGGGCCTTGCAACCGGAACGGTTGCAGGCCAGTTCTATGGCACCTGCTGAACCGGGAAGCACGCGATGGACGGCGGTGTGTTGTTGCCTTCGGTGGCCGAGATGGTGGCGCGGCTGCGTCCCGACGAGCCGCTTCATTGTGTGCGGCCGGCGGCGCTGGCCGAAGCGGCACTGACCTTTATCCGGGCCTTTCCCGGCGACGTGCTCTATGCGGTCAAGTGCAATCCCGACCCGATGGTCCTCCGGGCGTTGTGGGACGGCGGGATTCGTCACTTCGACGTGGCCTCTCCGGCGGAGTTCCGGCTGGTCGCGCGGCTTTTTCCCGGCGCGGGCCTGCATTACATGCACCCGGTCAAGGCACGTTCGGCCATCGCCGCCGCCTGCCACCAGACCGGGGTGCGCGACTTTGCCCTTGATACTCCCGATGAGTTGGACAAGCTGCGCCATGAAACCGGCGATGCCCGCGATCTCGGCCTGATCGTCCGGTTGGCGCTGCCTCCCGACGGCGACTCCCTGTGCGGCATGTCGGGTAAGTTCGGGGCGAGCCCCGAGGCGGCTGTGGCGTTGCTGCGGGCGGCGCGGCGGTACGCCCGGCGGCTCGGCATCAGCTTCCATGTCGGCTCCCAGTGTCTGGTTCCCGAGGCCTACGAGCGGGCGCTGGCGCTGGCTGGCAGGGTGGTCGCCGGGGCCGGCGTCAACCTGGAGATTCTCGACGTGGGCGGCGGCTTTCCGGTGGCGTATCCGGGCCTGAAACCGCCGCCGGCGGCCGCTTTCCTGGCCGCCATCGAACGGGGCGTGGCCCGACTCGGTCTGGGCCGACACTGCCGGCTGTGGTGCGAACCGGGACGGGCGCTGACCGCGGCCGGGGTCTCGGTGGTGACACGGGTACTCCAGCGCCGCGGCCACGCGCTTTACCTCACCGACGGACTCTATGGCAGCCTCGCCGATGCCGGCCTCTCCCGGTTGTGCTACCCTGCACGGCTGATCCGGCCCGGCGGCGGCGAACCGGCGGCGCCCGCGCCGTTCACCCTGTTCGGGCCAACCTGCGACAGCCTGGACCGCATCGCCGGTCCGTTCCTGATCCCCGACGACGTGGCCGAAGGCGACTGGATCGAATTCGGGCTGGTGGGCGCCTATGGCGGCTGCCTGCGCACCGCCTTCAACGGCTTCGGCCGGGCCAGACGGGTCGCGGTCCGGGATGCGCCGCTGGTCGCCTCGGTTTGAGACCACCCTTCGCGGCGAAGCCGTGGCCGTCGGGTTCCCTCCGATTGAAACCTTTAGTCGCCGACAGTTTTGCCGCATTGCGAAATTCCGCAGACTGCGACACAGTGGCGCCTTGCCGGTTCCAGCCGCCGCGCCAAAACGGCACCGACCAGAACCGGCTGACCGGGACAGTGCTTGGGAGTCTGGGCAAGAAACATCAGGTTGTCGCCAGCAGGATTAGCCCGCACCCGACAAGCCAGGGAGCCGAAGAGATGCTCATTGAATGGGACGCCTCGTTCGAGACGGGAGACCGGAAGAATGATGATATACACCAATACATCGTCCGTCGATTAAACGAAATCTGGCAAAAAATCGGCGGTCACGACGACCATGTCGAAATGGAAAAATGGATACTTGAGTATTTCAATTATTATATCCGTCATTTCAATGACGAAGAGTGCCTCATGGCTAAAGTGAAGTATCCCGAGTGTCAAAAACATAAAAAGCGACACCTGGAAATTATCGAGCAGTTTAATTCGATTTTAATCCGGCTGGATGTTGTTAAATCGATCATGCGTGACGAAGTCCGCGGCCTGATCATTACGATTTCTGATCATATGAAAGTCGAAGACCGAAAGCTCGCCAGGTTCGTGCGCGAACACCGGCCTCCCCAATAGCGCCGGCGAGCGTAAAGCATCACAAAAAAAGGCGGCCTTGCCCCCCGACCAGGGACCGTAACGCCCCTGGTCGGGGGAAAGGGGCCAAAGCCCCCATTGGGCAGGCTCGCCGTCTTCTTAGTGGGACTCGTGATGAGCGGGCTTCTTCTCGCCCTTTTGTTCGCCGGCGGTGACCGGCGGGGTCTTGGCCGCGGCGAGTTCGGCGGTCAGTTCCTCGACCTTGGCCCGGAACTGGTCGCGGTCCTTGGTCACCGCGGCCAACTGCCGGGTCTGTTCCTCCACCTTCGCCTTGAGGGTCTCGCTGCCGCTGGCGGCAAGCTTGCCGACCAGTTCGTCGGCCCGGGCCTTGAGGGTATCGCGCTCCGCGGTCAGCGCCCCGATTTGCGCCGCCACTTCGTCAGCCTTGGCCTTGGCCTGATCCCGCTCACCGGTTACGCCGGCCAGTTGCTGGACAGCCTGATCGGCGCGCGCCTGCTGGGCCTTGAAATCCTGGGCAAAGGAGGCGGACAGTACAATTGCCACAGCGGCGATCAATATGCTCAATACAGAGACAATGCGCCAGAATTTTGGCTCACTGGCTGCGGGGACCGGGCCGTTTCCCATTGGCATCCTCTCCAAGAAAGGGTCTGTATCAATCAGGTGAGCCCCCGCGATCGCCACCATCACGAAAATCACGAGAGCGTTTTTCCGATCAAGGGGCCGGTCGGACTCCGATGGTCAAACACCAGGAACCACCGTCACTGTTCGGATTGATGAGAGTTCTACCGGAACCGTCGTTCACCGTCACGTTCAAAAAAGCGTCCCGAAGCCGCCGGCCCGAGGTCAAAGGTCAGTTTTGGGATTGACAGCAGTTATCCCCAGCCCGGTGGACAGAGGTGTGGACAAGTCTGGGGATAGCCGCGGCGCGACAGGCCCGGGCGCGCTCGCCGCGCCCGCCGTCGGAGTCCCGATGCCCCGGCGCCGGGCAACCAGTTCGGCCAGAATCGAGACGGCGATCTCGGCGGGCGTCACCGCGCCGATCCGGAGACCGACCGGACCGTGGATGCGCGCCAGTTCGGCCTCGGCAAAGCCCTGGGCGCGCAGGCGGTCCAGGCGCTGGGCGTGGCTTCGCCGGCTGCCGAGGGCGCCGATATGGAACACCGGCGCCCGTAGCGCCGCGCCAAGCGCCGGATCGTCAAGCTTCGGGTCATGAGTGAGGGTGACCACCGCCGAACGAGGGTCGAGCCCCGCCGCCACCAGCGCCTCATCGGGCCAGGCGTCCACCACCGTGGTCCCGGGAAAGCGTTCGGCCGCGGCAAAGCCCCGACGGGGATCGATCACCGTCACCTGGAAACCGGCAAGCCGGGCCATCGGCGCCAGGACCTGGGCAATGTGGACGCCCCCCACCACCAGCAATCGGGGGACCGGCGCGAACACATGGACGAACAGCCGCCGGTCCTCGCCGGCCTCGACCACGGCACTGCGGTCGGCGGCCAGACAGTCGCGGGCCGCCGCCAGCAGCGGTTCCTCGAGCCCGAAACCGCCGTGAACCACCGACGGGAAGACCAGCGTCTGAAGCCCCATCACCAGATCCGTGACGAGCGCCACCGGCCGCCGTTCGGCCCGAAGCCGCAGCAGCCGCTCCAACAACCCGGGTTTGCCGTCCGCGGGACCGACCGGCTGAAGATAAAGCTCGATCCGACCGCCGCAGGCGAGACCGACCTCCCACGCCCGCTGGTCGGTGACGCCATAGCCGAGCAACCGCGGCTCGCCATCGGCAATCGCCCGCAACGCCTGATCGACCACCGCGCCCTCAACGCAACCGGCCGACACCGAACCGACCATGGCCCCGGCCTCGTCCACCGCCAACTGACTGCCCGCCGGACAAGGCGCCGAGCCCCAGGTTCGGATCACCGTCGCCAGCGCCACGCCCCGACCCTGGGCCCGCCAGCGCAGCGCCGCGGTCAGGGCATCGTCCGCGCCCGTCACCGGTGCGCCATCGGTTGTCATCATCGCCTCACCCCTCCCCCACCCGGCCCGGCCTTCGCCCGGAGCCCGCGGCGGGCACGGGGGGCTCACCCGGCCGCCCGACGCCCGGCCGGACGCACATAAGGCGCGTAGGCCCGGTCCGACTTCTGGATATGATTGATCAGCCAGTCCTTGACGAAGTCCAGGGTTTCCATGGCCAGGGTGTTGGAGGCCACGCGGGTAAAACGCTCCCGGACTTCCAGCACCTTGGCGACGAACGCCTCATGGGCCTTGCGGTGGGTCGCAAGGTCGGGGAAGTTCCCGGCGGTCATGAGGTCCTCTTCGCGGCGGAAGTGGACCGCGGTATACTCGATCAACTGGTCGAGCACCGCCGCGATCACGTTCTTGCTCCTGCCGGCGCGCATGGCCTGGCACAGATCGTTGAACAGCGCGAACAGCCGCTGATGATCCCGGTCCAGGCTCTCGTGCTCGACGCTGAACCGGTTGGTCCACTTCAAAGACGGCAGTTCAACGTGGCCCGCCTCTTCGCCGCCGTCCATCAGATGGCGGACGCGACCGAGAAAGCCCTGGACCTCGGTCTGAAGCTGTTCGGTTTCGCTGTAGACCTGATCGGCGGCGCTGGAAACCCGCTCGACGATTCGGGCAGCCTCGTCGGCGGCCCGCGAGACCCCGGTAATCCGGCTCGAAACGTCGTGGGTGCCGCTGGCGGCGCTGGCGGCGTTGAGCGCGATGTCCGAGGTGGCGGCCCCCTGCTGGGACATGGCGGAGGCGATGGACGCGGCAATCTCGTTGATATGGTTGATGGTCTGCGAAATGCTGGCGATGGCCGCGACCGCCGCCGCGGTTTCCTGCTGGACCTGGGTGATTCGCTGCGCGATGTCCTCGGTGGCGCTGCCGGTCTGGTTGGCCAGGTTCTTGACCTCTCCCGCCACCACCGCGAAGCCCTTGCCGGCCTCCCCGGCCCGCGCCGCCTCGATGGTTGCGTTCAGCGCCAGCAGGTTGGTCTGACTGGCGATGCCGGAAATCAGCTTGAGTACCGCCCCGATGTCGCCCACCGTCCGGTCGAGGCGGAGAATCCGCTCCGTGGTCTCTCCGGCCTGACCGACCGCAGCCGTGGCAATGCTGGTCGCGTTCGCGACCTGACGGCCGATTTCCGACACGGTGGCCGACAACTGTTCCGCGGCCGCCGCCACCGACTGAACGCTGCCGCTGGTGTGTTCGGCGGCCGACGCCACCGACTGGCTGTCGCGGCAGGTCTGACCGACGCCCTGATTGAGGTTATCGGTGGCGGCGGCAACGCTTTTGACCGCACCCGACACGGTGTTGAACAGTTCCGACACCGATGTCGAAAACTCCCGGGTCAGACGGTCGAGTCGCTCCTGGCGTTGCTGGTGTTCGGCCGCCTCCCGGGCGTGATGCCCGGCCAACCGGGTCCGTTCCGCGGCGGTGGTCTTGAACACCGCGACCGCTTTGGCCATCAGCCCGACCTCGTCCCGGCGTTCGGCGCCCGGCACCGCGACCGTCAGTTCGCCGTCGGCCAGCCGATGCATGGCCGCGGTGATGGCCTCGATGGGCCGGATCATGCCCCGGGCGACCATCAGGCTGAACAGCGTCACGAAACCGACCACGAACAAAGCGATGCCACCGACCAGCCACGCTTCCCGGGCAAAAATGGCATCCAGGTCATCAACATAGATGCCGCTGCCGATCACCCAGCCCCAGGGCGCAAACCCCTTGACGTAAGACAGCTTGCGAACCGGCTGGGAGGTATGGGGCCGGGGCCAGAGGTAAGAGACGAAGCCGGCATCCTGCCGGCGGACCGTGTCGACAAAATCAACAAACAGTGCCCGGCCGCTGGCATCCCTGACATCGCCGGCATTCTTGCCGACCAGGGCCTGATCGGGGTGCGCCAGCACCACCGGAGTCATGTCATTGACCCAGAAATAGCCCCCGTCCCCATAGCCCATGGCGCCAACCGCCAAAAGCGCGGCCCGCTGGGCGTCGGCCACCGCAAGGGCGCCGGAACGGGCCAGCGATTCGTAGTGAGTGATCACGCCATAGGCCGCCGTAACCATCTGTTCGGTCTTGTCGCGCCGATCATTGAGCAGGTTGGCATAAAGCGCCTGGAGGCCGAGTGTGGCGATGGTCAGCATGCCCATAACCGCGGTAGCGACGATCAGGAGCGTGCGCGTGCGGATGGTCAGAATTGGCAGGGCCATGGCAGCAATCTTCGGTAAGTCGATCGTTCGACGTGTAAGGTCGCACCAAGCCGAAGACGTTGGCAAGAGCACAAATTAAAAAACTTACGTAACGACGGAAGGAAGCGGGCGCCGGTCGTCGCCGCCGCTACCCCCGAGGCGGGTTCTCCCGGGCGGTCAGAATGCGGTCGAATTCCCCAAGGCGGGCGGCAACCCGGCCATAAACGCTGTCGGCGGGGTAGTGACCGGTGGCATCGGGCTCGCCGGCCGCAAGGCCCGCGAACAGCGCCACGGCGTCCTCAACACGGCTCACCGTCCATAAATGGAAGCGGCCGGCGGCAACCTCGGCCGCGATGTCGTCGTGGAGAATGACATTGATCAGATTCGCCGCCGGAATGACCACGCCCTGACTGCCCGAGAGGCCGCCCTGTTCGACGCAGGTACGGAAAAAGCCTTCGATCTTGGGGTTGACCCCGCTCACCGACTGGATTTCGCCGTGCTGGTTGACCGAGCCGGTCACGGCCAGGTCCTGGCGCAGCGGCACCCCGGAAAGGTCCGAGAGCAGCGCCAGCAACTCGGCGAGAGAGGCCGAATCGCCTTCGATGCCGCCGTAATTCTGCTCGAAGGTCACGGAACCGGAAAACGACACGGGCATCGTCCGGGCAAAACAGCCGGAAAGATAGCCGTGCAGGCCAAGCACTCCCTTATGCTGAATCGGTCCGCCCAAATTCACGTCTCTCTCGATGTTGATCACGCCCAACTGGCCGATCCAGGTGCGGGCGGTGACCCGGCACGGCGAGCCATACCGATGGTCGACCTTGTCGAACACGATCAAAGCGTTGACCTGGGCAAGGGCGGTCCCCGCGGTCGACACCATCACGGCGCGGTCGGTGATCGCCCGATGCAACCGGTCCTCGCCCTGACTGACCCGTCGCCGTTGCTCCGCCGCCGCCGCAACGACATCAACGCGGCGAATCAGTTTGCCGTCGGCGGCGCGGCGGCCGATCAGGGCCGCCTCGCCGATCAGGTCGTCAAGCAATTCCAGGCGCGAGGACAGCTTTTCCCGGTGTTCGGCCCAGCGCGCGGCCATCCCGAGCAGCAATTGAACCGCCGCCCGGTCGCACCGGGTATCATGCCCCGCGGCAAAGCGCCCGATCAGGCCGACATAGGCGGCAACATTATCGGCGGTGGCCCCCAGATCGTCACAGATATCGGCCTTGATCTTGAAATAGACCCGGGACTCGGGATCCCCGAGGAACCAGCCGTAATACCAGCGCGGGGCGCCGACGATCACCACCTTGGCGTCGAACGGGATCGAATACGGGCGCGGGGCGCCGGCGATCGGCACCGCGCCGGTGCGGTGCGGCTCCTCGATTCGCAGCTTGCGGTCGCGGAGCGCGCCCTTGAGCGTCTCCCACACCCCGGCATCCCTGGCCAGCGCCTCGGCACGCAGAACCAGAATGCCGCCATTGGCCCGATGGAGCGCGCCCGCCCGGATCAGGGTAAAGTCGGTGGCAAGTCCGCCCGCGGTACGCACATATTCGATGCTGCCGAACAGGTTGCTATAGGTCGGGCTCGGCTCGATCACCACCAGGGGGCAGGTTTGGCCGCTGTGGTCGACCAGCAGATTGACGGCATAGCGTCGGGCCGGGGTGTCCGGGCTGTCGGCGGCGGTGGGGAAGGCCCCGGCATGGGTCTCCACGTCGCGCCGCAGATGCGCAAACCACGGCGCCAGCTCGGGCACATGGGCGAACCCGGCAATCACCGCGTCGACCTCGGCCAGCGCCGCCTTGGTTGCGGCCGAGGCCAGCCGGGTCGCCAGCACCGCCAGCCGGTCGCGCAGCGCGCTGCCGGCGCCCGCGGGCAGACGATAGGGTTGCGGCCGGTGGCTCTTGAGAAAATTGTTGAGATAGACCCAATCGTCCTGGGGTGGCCGGTCCCGGACATAGCCCTCCAGCAATTCCCGGGTGGCGGTCATCCGACCGCTGCGGTCGTCGCCGACCACGAAGGTATTGAAGCCGATTCCGGTCATGTCCAGGCCGAAACGGATCGCTTCACGGGCGCGCTTGTGGCTGGAAAGGGCGAAGAACCCGCCTCCGTCCGTCTGATCGGCGGCGTGGAGCGGGTAGCCGATCTGAGCGGCTTCGAGTTTGTGCAGGGTCATGCTTCAAACATTCGGGACCGGGGTCCGGCCGTCAAGAGCAAGGACGACCGGGCGCCGCCTGTCCCTGGGCTTTCTCCGGGTTTTCTGTTGACCGACCGGGAACCATCGCCATACTGGTCCGCTCGGGCGGCGGCGGCCGGATACGCGCCGCATCGGACCGGCGCGCGGACGAAGACGGAATTGAAGGGCCGGGAATGACCTATCTGCTCGTGGCACTCGGCAGCGCGCTGGGCGGAACGCTCCGTTACTGGCTGTCGGGCCTGATCGCCAACTGGTTCGGACAGACGTTTCCCTGGGGCACCCTGATCATCAATGTCAGCGGCTCCTTCGTCATCGGCTTCTTCGCGACGCTGACCGCGGCCGACGGCCGGTTGCTGGTGCCCGGCGAGTGGCGGCAGTTCGTCATGGCCGGAATCTGCGGTGGGTACACCACGTTTTCGTCGTTCAGCTACCAGACCCTGGTCCTGGCCCAGGATGGCGAGTGGTTCGATGCCGGTCTGAACATCGTGCTGTCTCTGGTGTTCTGCCTGGTCGGGGTCTGGCTCGGGGTCGCGACCGCGATGGCGATCAACAAGTAGGAGGCCCGCGATGCAAGTGCCCAAGGACGCCATCCTGCTGCGCATCTTCATCGGCGAGCAGGACAAGTACCAGCACCGCCCGCTTTACGAGGCCATCGTCTTCAAGGCCCGGGAACTGCACATGGCCGGGGCCACCGTGCTGCGTGGTCCGCTCGGTTTCGGACGTTCCAGCCGGATCCATACCGCCAAGATTCTCCGACTGTCGGAGGACCTGCCGATGGTCATCGAAATCGTCGACAGCCCGGAGCGGATTGATCGCTTCCTGCCGGTTCTCGACGGCATGATCGGCAGCGGGCTGGTCACGCTGGAGAAGGTCCAGGTTCTCCAATACGGCACCGATCGTCACCCACCCTTGGCGTAAGGTCCCGGTTTCCAACGGCCCCGGCCTTTGATGGTGGCCAGGGCAAAGCCCCTGGACTCACAGGACCAGGAAGCCCGCCCCATGACCGAACCGGCCACCGTCGCAGACCTCGTCAGACGCCAGGGCGCCGCCAATACACCGGCCTTGTTCGAAGAGCTGAATTCACGAAGCGGTTCCGGCGGACAAGCCGCCTATGGCGCGCAAATCATCGCGCTGCTCAACCAGACGGCGCCGATTGAGGCCAACGCCATCCGCCACTATCTGAAACGTGCCGGTCATTCGTTCATTTTCAATGCGATCGATACGGACTGGCTCGATACCCGGGAAAACAATCGGGTGGTCCGGCGCACCGCAACAATGCCCGGGTTGCCGTGGCCCCGGAACGGTATTACCGCACCCTTCATAAGAAATCGCATCTACGATGATTTGGCACAGGAACGGGAAAGCGATCTCTCATTTCTCGTAATGCGGCGAGATCAGGTGCTAATCGACGCCCGCTGCGTGATCTATGACAATGAAATCAATAATTCTGGGCCACCGGTGACGCTGATTTACGGCACCGATGAACCGTCGCAACGACAATCGGCGATACGAACGGTGTTGCGGCATCTTCGCTTGCTGAGACGGGTCTATTGTGTTCCCAGAGTCCGGCTGTTGGTCGATGACCTGACCGCCACCGCCGCCGCCGGGTTGTCGGTGGGCTTCGCCGGCCTTCGCAATTTTGTTAACATCCATGTGGACCTGACGCGCAATGACACTGAAATCTGGTCCCATCTGCGCAAAAGCTACCGCCCGTTGATCACCAGATACGGACACCGTCAGCCAACAGTATCCTGGGGATTCGGCGAAGCCCGAGGTTTCTTTGCGGACAAGTTCTGCTATGGTCCGTCAATGGACTATCAGGAATACATGATGGCCACCAAGGCCGGAGTCCTGCTGACCTGGCACACCGAAAACGGGCGGATCGGCGCGGCTATCGGCCTGACCGACGTCGCCACCGGCCCGGACTATCGCACCTGTTACTTTAACATCGGCGGATTCGACAAGACCGAGCCCGGTCACTACGCCCTGTACAGTGCCCTACTCTATCTGAAAAGACAATCCTGTCAAAGATTTTACCTTGGTATCTGTAGCACCGATCAGGACCGTTCAACCAAAATTGGTTCGATTAACTTTTTCAAATCGGGCTTTTCGGCAACCATCGACCACTATCGGATCGGCCTGACCTCAATGTCCATGGTTTGATCCCGATTGCGGGCACGATCCTGGTCGAGGGCATGATCCCGGCGCACGGGGACCAACGAGACGCGGGCGTTACCGCCGCCGGATCCAGATCAGGGTCAGATCGTCGCGTAACGGTCGGGTGACCCGTTCAAAGAACGGCTTGAGCAGGACCGCAACCGGGTCCAAAACACCATCGTCGGCCGCCGTCCTGCGGACCTGGGCCAGCACCGCTTCCTGGCCGAAGGCCACGCCATCGGTTCCGCGGCACTCCAGCAGCGCGTCGCTGTAGAGCAGCAGAAAGCCCCCAGGCGGCAACGTCACCTGTTGGGTGCGGTACCGGGCGTGATGCGAAATCCCGAGCAACAGCCCCGACGAGTCGAGCAGCGTCAGGTCGCCGCCGACCCCAAGGATGGGATTGGGGGCACCGGCGCCGGCAAAGGTCAGCAGGTTGGTCCGCTTGTCGAGCACGCAATAAAAGGCGGTGGCGAACTGCCCGGTGGGCAGTACATCCTTAAGTGCGGCATTGAGATAAGTCAGCCACTCGGCCGGTTCGCCCCGGCGCGCCTGGCTCCGCTCGAACAGCGTATGCAGGCGAAAGGTGTTGATGGCGGCGGTGATCCCGTGTCCGGCAAAGTCCACGATGAGGAAACCGACCCGATCGGCATCGACCTCGAACACACTCCAGAGATCGCCGCCCAGCTCCGAGGACGTCTCGAAATGGCTGTAGATCTCGAGGCCATAGGTCTCCCCCAGTTCGGCCACCCGGCGCGGCTCGGGCAACAGGGAAAGCTGCATGGCATGGGCGTGCCGCAACTCCTTCTCCACCCGCTCGCGGAACACGGTCAGATCAATGAATAATTTGCGCCGCTCCAGTTGGTGGCGCACCCGTGCCATGCACTCCCCGGGCCGGATCGGCTTGCTGATGAAGTCGTTGCCCCCGGCGTTGAAACAGGCGACCTGTTCCTCGTCGCGGTCCAGGGCGGTCTGGAACAGAATCGGCAGATCGGCATAACGGGCGTCGCTGCGCAACCGGCGGCACATTTCCAGCCCGTTCATCCTGGGCATGGCCACATCCAGCAAAACCAGATCGGGCCGGAAGCTCTCGACTTTGGCCAGGCCGTCGACGCCGTCATTGGCGAAGGCGATGTTCCGAATGCCGCTGCGCAGCAGCAACAGAGAAAGCGACTTCCGATTGAACTCGTTGTCATCAACAATGAGGACACGGCAATCATCGAGGGAAATGGTCATGGGCGGTCCTTCCCCCTCCGGTGGCGCCCGCCCTTCATAACATAAACCGCAGGGATGTGCAGCGACCGCCGTCGGTCACCGCCACCCGACCGGCCAGCGCGCGCATGAACACAAAGCCCCGCCCCGAGCGGCTGGTGCCGTCGACCTCGGTGGGAATCACCGAGGTATCGAAACCGGTACCCTGGTCGGCAACGCTGATATCCAGCAGGCGACTGGACCAGCGCGTGAAGATGTCGGTGCGTCTGCGCCGCAAAACCGGGTCGTTGAGACGCTCATTCACCAACTGGCTGAAAACCCGGTAGCCTTCTGGATAATCCTTGGCGGTGCTGGCGATGCCCAGATTGCCGTGGACGATGGCGTTGGCCACCGCCTCCTGCAAACACAATTCCACCACCGAGCGTTGCTCGCCGGTGACCACCCCGCGCGCCACCAGTTCGTCGCTGACCAGGGCGGCGACCTGAAGCCCGAAGCCGGTGGCGGTGGTCAGAGACAGATAAAAGCCGGCGCCGGAGATCGCCACCGCCGCCCAATCGCCCACCGGTTCGTCATCGCCACCCAACTCGATCAACGCCGAGTAGGGTCCCCTGAGCGCGACCGCCAGCGAACCCCGGTCAACCTCCGAAACCAGCAGCACCCGATAATTCCGGGTCACGGTTCCCGGTTCGTCGTCGCCCTGGCCGAACGCATTGAACCGCACGGCACATCGCCCGCCTGCATCCGCCGGGATAAGATCGGCAACGACGGTGTAAGGACAGCTTATGATGCTCGCCTCACTAATATTCGATAGACACGATTTCACCGATTTTCGCCAGATCGATGGAACGCTTGACATCATCACGCGGCCCGCGCACGATCAGCTTAATTTTCTTCTGTTCGGCCTCCTCCTGGAGAATTAAAATCATGCCGAGCCCGGCCGAATCAATAAAATCAAGCCCTGATACATCCACCACGAACCGGCGCAGATTGGGGCCATCCAATAGTGCGACAATGTCCCGCAAACGATCGTGGTCGGTAAACTCCAGCCGCCCGGTGAGACGCGCTTCTATTGCATCTGCCAGGTTGCGCGCATGAAACTCCATCCTGTCCTCACTTTTGCGACGACCGCTGTCCTGGTCAGGCACTGCCGATGCCGCGGGATATTTCGCCCGGACGGCGCCTGTTGCGACTTGGTCCTCAGCCTTCAATGTTAAAGCAAACCCGGAGAGAGTTGCCCCTCGCCTCGTTTTCCCCTTTTTTCGTCACCGAGATTAGCCTAACCCGGGTTGGCCCTCAAGCCCGCTCGGCAACCTCCGGCCAAAACCTTGCACCGTCCCGGTTCCGGCCCCCATGCCGAGACAGGACATCGCACATCTGGTATAGGGGCGTCGGGGACCGGGGTGGCCGGCGAGGCAACGGGTCAAAGACGGGCCAGAGAGGAACAGTGGCGATGGTCGGAGCCGCCATATGGGCAAGAATCCCTGCCGCCTGGGCAAAATTCCTGCTGATCCTGATTCCCACCCTGGCAACCTCCACGGTCGCGTTTGCGACGGTGTTCTTCTACACCAAACGCATCGATCTCCGGCAGGAACTGGCCGCCAAGGTGGCAGGCATTGCCGACATCAATGCCTCGGCGTTGGCCGGCAGCCTGGCGGCCGTCGATCTCAAGAGCACACGCCACATCATCTCGGCAATTGCGATCAACCCGGAAGTCCAGTGCATCGACGTCACCGCCGAGGTCCCGCCGTTCCGATTCTCCTGGCCCGAAGCCGGTTGCCTGTCAGCCGACCGGCCGGCCGCCTCCGGCGCCGACCCGACCCCCCGATTGAGCCGGGAGATCGCCGTCGACGGACACCCCACCGGCCGGATTACCCTTTATTATTCTTACGAGCCGGTCAACAAGGCCCTCACCGAAGAAGTTTGCGATGCGATCTGGCTGCTGTTCCTGCTGCTGGTCGTCACCGTGATCACCGCGCTGACCGCGTACCGCCTGACCATCGGGGTTCCGCTGGCCCGACTGATCGCCTCCATCCGGCTGGCCGAACAAAAGGGCAGCCGCGAGTTGGTGGAATGGCAGGCCAATGACGAACTGGGTAACCTGATCGCCGCCTACAATCGCCTGCTGGTCAAGCTCGCCTACGAAGAGGTAGCGCTGCGCAAGAGCGAGGAGCGACTGAGCCTCGCCATCGCGGCCACCCGGTCTTCGGTGTGGGACATGGACCTGACCACCGGACAGATCTGGTGGTCCGCGGAATTCCCGGCGATTCTCGGCTACGGCCCCGACGGGTTGTCCATGTCGACCACGACGCTCGAATCCCTGATCCATCCCGAGGACCGCGACCGGGTGCTGAGCGAATCGCTGCGACACATCGTCGGTGAAACCGCCGGCTACTGTAACGTCTACCGCCTGCGCCGCCAGGACGGCCGTTATCTGTGGGTGGAGGACCGGGCCACTGCGATTCGCGACACCCACGGCGTGGCGTTGCGCCTGACCGGCATCCTGGCCGACATCACCGAACGCAAGCAGGCGGAACTGGATCTGGCCCAGGAACGGGCGATCCTTCAGGCGACCCTGGAGAATGTCGACCAGGGTATCATCATGTTCGACCCGGCGCTGCGGCTGGTGACCTTCAACCGGCGCGCGGCCGAACTGCTCAACATGCCGCTCAAACTGCTGACCCAACGCCCCACCTTCAATGAAATCATCCGCTGGCAGATGGCGCGCGGCGAATTCGGCGACGACGAACCGGCCGAGCGGCTGAAACACTGTTGGGAACGGATGCCCACCGAGTATTTCATGGTCAAGCACCCGCGCAGCGACGGCACGGTGATCGAAATCCGCTCCAACCCGCTGTTCATGGGCGGCTTCGTCTGCACCTATACCGATGTCACCGCCGAAACCCGATCGGCCGCCGACACCCTGGCGGCGATGCAGGCCACCGAACGGGCCTATGCCGAACTCAAGGAAACCCAGGCCAGCCTGGTCCAGGCGGAAAAGATGGCCTCCCTCGGCATGCTGGTGGCGGGCATCGCCCACGAGATCAATACCCCGGTGGGCATCGCCTACAGTTGTGCCAGTCACCTGACCAACCGTACCCGCCAACTGGTCGCGGCCATCCAGGGCAGCAACCTCAAGAAGTCGGAACTGCTGACCTACGCCACCGCCGCCGCCGAATCGACGCGCCTGATGTCGGCCAATCTCAGCCGCGCCGCCGAGTTGATCCGCAGCTTCAAGCAAATCGCGGTGGATCAGGCCAGTGCCGAGTTGCGCCGCTTCGACCTCAAGACCTATATCGACGAAGTCGTCACCAGCCTCGGGCCGCGCCTGCGCACCACGCCGCACCGGGTGGTGGTGGATTGCCCGCCGGGCCTCACCGTCAACGGCTATCCCGGCGCCCTGTCCCAGATTCTGACCAATCTGGTGATGAACGCCCTGATCCATGCCTTCGACAACAAGCCGGCCGGCGGCACCATCACCATTTCGGCCACGGCGCCGGCCGATGCCGACGACATCGACCTTTGCTTTGGCGACGACGGCACCGGCATTCCGGCCCGCATCCGGGCCCGGATATTCGAGCCGTTCTTCACCACCCGACGGGGCAGCGGCGGCAGCGGGCTCGGCCTTCACATCGTGTTCAATCTGGTGACGCAGACCTGCGGCGGGCGCATCACCGTCGACAGCACCGAAGGCAGCGGCACCACCTTTCACATCCGCCTGCCCCGCGAAGCCCCGGCCCATCCCGATGGCCCGGGCGATCCCGAAACCCGGGCCGACACCGATGGCCGCACGCCCTCGCCCGCCGCCGCCCTGCCCGAGCCCGGGCCGGTGCCCCCGGCACCGCCCCTTGAGTCCCGGGTGGCGTCATGACCGCTCCCGACCCCACCGCTCCACCACCCGCCGCCGCCGGCGAAGAGGAACTGGTCTTCGTCGCCGAGAGCGAGGGCGGGCAGGCCGGGGAAGAGCCGTGGCCGGTACTGGTGGTCGATGACGAGCCCGACGTCCATGCCATGACCAGCCTGATCCTGGAGGATGTCCGCTACCGCGACCGACCGCTCGGCCTGCTCCACGCCGGTTCGGCGGCCGAGGCCCGGGCCTTGCTGACCCGTCACCGCGGCATCGCCGTCGCCGTGATCGACGTGGTGATGGAGGCCGATCACGCCGGATTGGATCTGATCCGGGCGATCCGCCAGGAGTTGGGCAACACCGACATCCGGCTGATCCTGCGCACCGGCCAGCCCGGACAGGCACCCCAGCGTCAGGTGATTCTCGACTACGACATCAACGACTACCGGTCCAAGGCCGAACTGAGCTCCGACGATCTGGTGATTTCGGTGATCGCGGCGTTGCGGTCCTACGAACACATCGTCTTCATCGAACGCCTGGTCGCCGAGCGCACCCGCGAATTGCTGGCCAGCCGCGAGCATCTGCGGGCGATCCTGCAAAGCAGTCCGGTGGGGGTCGGCGCCATCGGCCGCGACGGCCGGCTGACCTTTGCCAACCTGCGCTTTGCCGAACTGTTCGGACGGCCGGCGGCGGAGTTGCTCGGGGTCGACATGCAGACGCTGCTGGCCGACCCCGCCGACCGCCGCCGTTACCTCGAGCGGGTCGGGCACGGGCTCGCGGTCCGCGACACGGAGTTGCGGCTGCGCCGGGCCGACGGCTCGGTCTTTTGGGCGCTGCTGTCCGGCGACCCCGACGCCTTCGACGGCGAAGGCAGCTATCTTGGCTGGATTCACGACATCTCGCGTCTGAAGCAAACCGAATCCGACCTCAGCGCCGCCAAGGAACAGGCCGAGCAGGCGACCCGCGCCAAATCGACCTTCCTCGCCACCATGAGTCACGAGATCCGCACGCCCATGAACGGCGTGCTCGGCATGCTGGAACTGCTGGAACGGTCGCGGCTGGACCCCGAGCAGTCCGGGATCGTCAGCACCATCCGCGAATCCGCCACCACCCTGCTGCGGATCATCGACGACATCCTGGATTTTTCCAAGATCGAGGCGGAGATGCTGGTGCTCGAGACGGTGCCGGTGTCGCTCACCGCGCTGGTCGAGGGCGTGGCCGAAACCCTGGCCCCCGGGGCCTGGCGCAAGGACCTGGACCTGCTGACCTTCGTCGATCCGGCGCTGCCGCCGGCGTTGATCGGCGACCCGTTGCGGCTGCGCCAGATTCTGTTCAACCTGGGGGGCAACGCCATCAAGTTCACCGAGCATGGCCGGGTGGTGCTGCGGGTGGACCTCAAGGACCTTGAAACCACCCCCCGCGGCCGCCGCGCCCAGGTGGTGGTGAGCGTCACCGACACCGGCATCGGGATTCCCCTGGCGGCCCAGGCGACCCTGTTCCAGCCCTACACCCAGGCCGAGCATTCCACCGCCCGCCGTTTCGGCGGCACCGGGCTTGGCCTGTCCATCTGCCGCCGACTGGCCGGAATGATGGGCGGCGACGTCTCGGTCTCGAGCACCCCGGGGCAGGGTTCGACCTTCACCTTCACCGTGGCCCTCGAAGTGCCGCCGGGAGAAACGATTACCGCCCCGGGCGACGGCCGGACCGGCGGCGCCGACCCGCCGCCCCTCGCCGGTTTGGAGGTGGCGCTGGCCGTCGGCTGCGACCTCACCCGCGACTTCCTGGCCCGTTACCTGACCGCGGCCGGCGCCCGGGTCACCCCCAGCGGCGACGGCCCATCGCTGCTCAACGGTGCCCATGCCGCCCTGGCCGCCGGCCGGCCGTTCGACGTGGTGGTGCTGGATGCCCGGCTCTACCAGGCGTCGGTGGTGGCGGTGCGCGAGGCGCTGGGGCTGGGTCAGGCCGGTTTCGCCACCCCCGGCGTCCTGATCGCCCAAAGAAGCGGCGAAGGGAAAATCCGGCGGACCCGCGCCTCGGACGCCTCTCTGACCGTCGTAAAGCCGGTGCGGCGTTCGGTCCTGACCCGGGCGGTGGCCATCGCCGCCGGCCGGCTGTCACCGGACCCCGAACCCCATAACCGCCGCCTTACCGACGACCGGCACCGCCCCGGAACCCTTCCCGACCACAGGCCCGAACGCCCGGCGCTCCCCGGCACCGCTCCCGCCGCGCCGCCGCCCCCGGCCCCGGCCCGGGGCACGCCGCCGCGGGTGCTGGTGGCCGAAGACAACGCGACCAACCGCCGGGTGATTTCCATGCAGCTCAACGCCCTCGGCGTCGTCGCGGACATCGTGGACGACGGTCACCAGGCGCTGGCGGCGCTGGCGGACCGGGACTATGCGCTGCTGCTGACCGACTGCCACATGCCCGAAATGGACGGCTTCGAACTGACCCGCCGCATCCGCAGGCGCGAGTCCAGCACCGGCCGCCACCTGCCGATCATCGCCGTCACCGCCAACGCCTCGGAAGGCGAGGCCGAGCGATTCCGCGCCGCCGGCCTCGACGACTATCTGTGCAAGCCGCTGCAACTGGGCACCCTCGGCGCCGCACTAAGACGCTGGATCACCCCGAACCCGAACCCGCCGGCTCCGACCACACTCCCGCCCGCGCTCCCGGCCCCGGCCACCGCACCGGCACCTTCGGCCATCGATCCCGCGGCGCTGGCGGCACTGTGCGGCAACGACCCGGCGCTGATCCGGGAAATGCTTGGCGATTTCGTCACGGTCGGCCGGCACATTTGCCAGGAACTGGCCGGCGCCCTCGAAAGCCGGCGGCCGGCCACGCTACGGGACTGCGCCCACAACCTCAAGGGTTCATCGGGCACCGCCGGCGCCCGCCCCCTGGCCGAGGCCGCCCGCCGCCTGGAACAGGCCGCCGAAGGTACCGACTGGAGCGAAACCATGCGCCTGGGCTTCGAGGTCCAGCGTGAGATGGACCGGGTGGCCATCCAGGTCGAGGCGCTGGTAAGCGGCGACGCTCATTTCGAGGTCGTCGGTCCGTAAGGCGGCCGTCTGGTTTCGTCGTCCCGCCGTCATCGCTCTCTGTTCTTTCGAGGACCTCGGATCAACAACGGTCCGGTTACGGCAGCGGCCTGCCCCCATCGCGCGGCACCCACGGTCGGGCACCCAACGGTCCCGGCGCCCTCGGCGTGCATGAGGTTGTGTCCATACTTTACTATTTAGGCTAAAGTCGCCCGGCGATTCCTGAAAATGTGAATTGCGGTGGTTGGCGCGAAGACAATTGTATGCGCGGCACCGCACCGTCCTGGCTTACGCCGTAACGTTCATGCCCGATCCCGACCCCGAGTCGCTCCCGCGGAGAATCAGAAGATGACGGAGAGTCTTCCATACGTTCAGGAAATCGCAGGAAGCCCCATCACCATACAGCCTTACCAGTTTAACGATGCCGAGCTGGCCTGGTTCTTTCTGAAATGCGACGAAAATGCGATCAATGGGCTGCTTGATCGCTTTATAAACCTGCCATCCCAAGGCGCTGCCTCGTATCATTGCCTGGCCTTTGACGGCGTTACCGATGTGATCATGATCATGTCGAAAATGACCTTCGCGGTCCGCCTCTCGGAAGCCGTGGTCTGCGGCAATGAAACTTATCACGAGCTGTCGTTCTGGATTCCGTGCGTGGACCGGCAGAGCGGTCAACCGGCGCTGTTTCTGCCTTTTCTGTTTCCCGACAGCTTTTCCGCGATTGCCACCGGGCGCGAGGTGTACGGCTTCTTCAAGACTCCCGCGAGTTTCCAGGTCACGGGCAAGGGCAAGGGCGGCGACGAGGCGCTCATGCTCGATCCGCGCTTTTCCGCTTCGGCGGTCGGGTTCAGGAAGTTCGGCAGGGACGAGACCGCCCGGTTATATGAGTTCCTGAAGGTTGAGTTTCCGGCCGGAAGCGGAGCCTCGGAAATCGCAGCCTCGGAATCCCCAGCCCCGACGACCGGCATCCTCCGCGACCAACTGGCCCCGGTCCTCGGGCGCCTGCTGGCCGGGGCGACCGCCGCCGCCCGGAGCCTGGTGGTGGCGCCGCCCCCCGACTCGGCCCTCGCCCGCCTGATCGGGGCGCTGAGCGGGCTCGCCGGGGCGCGGCTGGAAGAGGGTTTCATCGGCCTGGTCAATGCGCTCCTGGACCTGTGTCCGGCGATCTTTCTCAAGCAGTTTCCCTCGATCGGCGATGCCCGGCTGGCCGAAACCCGCAGCATCACGGCGGCATCCTTTCAGTTGTCGAAGTTAAAAAAGGTAACGGTCTGGCCGTTCACCCGGCCGCCGATGACCTATGACCTGCACTTTCAGAACCTGGACAGTTTTCCTCTGGCCACGGCGCTGGGCGTGATCCCGGCCCGACAGGACCAGGACCTGACCGTCGTTCAAGCCCACGGATTCAGCACCGCCATTGACTTTTCATTGGAGACAGGACGAACCATGGCCGATATTTCCAACAAAAAGCAAAAGATCGCGATCCTCGGCGGCGGCGCCGGCGCCCTTTCGGCGGCTTTCGGGATCACCGAGGTCCCGGGCTGGCAGGACCAGTACGAGATCACCGTCTACCAATTGGGCTGGCGGCTGGGCGGCAAGGGCGCCAGCGGCCGCAACCGCACCGTCGCCGACCGGATCGAGGAGCACGGGCTGCACATCTGGTTCGGCTATTACGAGAATGCCTTCCGGGCGATCCGCACTTGCTATGCCGAACTGAACCGGGCGCCCAACACGCCGTTGGCCACCTGGGACATGGCCTTCAAGCCCCACAACAGCATCGTGGTCCAGGAGTTCGTGGACGAGCTGCGGTTGCGTGACGGCACGGTGGTTCAGGAACGGCGGCCCCATTTGGGCGGCCCGTGGCAGACCTGGTACGTTCCGTTCGGCACCACGCCCGGAACCCCCGGCGACGAGGCCCCGGTCATCGCTCCCGATCCGGCGCTGGTGTTCCATCACCTTCAGCAAATGTTGACGCAACTGGCGGCGGCGATCGAACTCCCGCTGCCCCAACTGGACCAGATCGACGCCCTCATGGCGACCCATCTGGGCACCGACGGGCGGCAGGCACTGGGACGCCCGTTGACCGCCCTGCTCGCGGCCCTGCCGGCGCTGCCGGACCAGGCCAAAGCCTTCGCAAAGACCCTAACCGACCCCGGCGAGAATCGGCGATGGGCGAAGCGTCTCGAGGAAATTCTCGATCTGATCGAAAACTTCCTGAGTTTCCTGAAGGAGGTCCTGACCCTGCTGCTCGAGACGGTTGCCTCCGACCTCGCGCCGAGGCTGGCCCCGGCGGTAAAGGCGTTGCTGGAACCCTTTGCCCAATCCATCAATTCGGTGTTCCGCATCGCCGACCTGGCCCGACTCGCGGTGGTCATCGCCAAGGGCGTGATCCTGGACGGCGTGCTTACCTCCGGTTATAAGTCGATCAATCAGTACAATTTCACCGACTGGCTGATGGCAAACGGCGCCTCTTCGGCCCTGGCCAATTCGGCCATCGTCCGCGCCTTCTATGATCTCTATCTCGGCTTCCCCGACGGCAGGACAACGGACTGCGAAGGCGTCGGCATCGGCGGCAACGTTTCCGCCGGTGAGTTACTGCACAGCTATGTGCTGGTGGTCGCCTGCTATAAAGGCGCGATCATGTGGAAAATGCAGGCCGGTATGGGCGACACCGTGTTCACGCCGCTCTATCAGGCACTGAAGCAGCGCGGCGTGAAGTTCAGGTTCTTCCACAAGATCACCGATCTTCACGTCAAGGACGGCGCGATCAGCGCCATTGACTACGCCGTCCAGGCGACGCTGAAGGCCGGCCTGACCGAATACAATCCGCTCTATGATGTCAGAGGGCTGGCCTGCTGGCCATCGGAGCCCAATTACGACCAGTTGGTTCAGGGCGAGGCGTTGCGGCGACGTCACGTCGATCTCGAATCCTCGTGGGCCAACTGGACGCCGCCGGCCACCGGAACCCTGGTCCGGGGCCAGGATTTCGATCAGGTGGTGCTGGGCATCTCGGTGGCGGCGCTTCCTTATATTACCGAAGAGCTGGCGGCGGCCAACCCAGGCTGGCGGGCGATGCTGGACCACGCCAACACCTCGGCGGTCCAGGCCATGCAGCTGTGGCTGAACGTCAACCTGGAGGAAACCGGCTGGCCCCTGACCAGTCCGGTAATGGATGCCTATGCCGAGCCGTTCAACACCTGGGCGGCGATGGACCAGACACTCGACAAGGAAAACTGGCCGCAGAACGCCTTGCCGTTCAATATCGCCTATTTCTGTAACAACCGACCGGGAGAACTGCCGAAAACCCGCGCCGGGTTCGAAAAATTCATCAAGGACAATCCGACATATCCCCAGCAGCAGAACGCGGAGGTGGAGAACGAAGGCCGGAAGTGGCTCGACGCCTACGCCCCCTATCTGTGGCCGACACTGACCGGACCGGACGGGAAGGGCTTCGACTGGTCGGCGCTGGTGGATATGGAGAACCGGACCGGCGTCGAACGGCTGAACGGGCAATACTTCCGCGGCGAAGTCGAACCGACGCTGCGCTATGTCTGCAACAAGGCCGGGACCAACCAGTACCGGCTGACCGCCGGGGGCTCGGGTTTCACCAACCTGTTCCTGGCCGGGGACTGGATCGACACCGGATCGCTCAATCTCGGCTGCGTCGAAACGACGGTGATCTCGGGGTTGCAGGCGGCCCGGGCCTTGACCAACTATCCGGTACCCATCGCCCGCGACGCCTGAAGGTTGGGGGGCTACGTCCTCTTGTGTCGTTTCTTACCCTTGGCAGTACAGGACATGATTGCGATTCCCGGCTTCGAAGTGATCGGCGTTCTCCATCGGGGCGTCCAATCGCTGGTGTGTCGCGCCGTCCCGGCGGGGAACCGGGTGCCGGTCATTCTCAAGGTGCTGACCGGCACCCCCTCCCCGGGGGAAGTCGCCCGCTTCCGGCGCGAATACGAGATTACCCGGCGCATCCGCCATCCCGGCATCGCCCACGCCCTGGAGTTGTTGCAGCGGTCCGGCCATCTGGCCATGGTGCTGGAGGATATCAACGGCCGCGCCCTGAACACCCACCTCCACGACGGCACCGTGGCCGGGCTGACCGATTTTTTCGACATTGCCGTGCAGGCCTGCGACGCCCTGGAGGCGATCCATGGCCACCGGATCGTCCACAAAGACCTGACCCCGGCCAATCTGGTCTGGTGCGCCGCCGACCGCCGGTTGCAGATCATCGATTTCGGCCTGTGCAGCGAGTTGGGGCTGGACGCCGAAACGCCCCAGATTCCCACCCTGCTGGAAGGCACGCTGGCCTACATCTCGCCCGAGCAGACCGGGCGCATGAACCGTTACGTGGATTACCGCTCGGACTACTACTCGCTGGGCGTCACCTTCTACGAATTGTTGAGCGGGCGGCGGCCGTTCGAGTCCACCGACGCCATGGAACTGGTCCATTGCCACATCGCCCGCGAGCCGGAATGGACCGCCGCCGCGCTTCACCACGCCCCGCCACCGCTGATCGCGGTGCTCCGGCGGCTGATGCAGAAGAACGCCGAGGACCGTTACCAGACCATCAGCGGGCTTCGCCACGACCTTCAGATGTGCCGGTCGCTGGTTCGCGACGGACACACCGATGGCCTGGGCGCCATCGGCCTCCACGACCGGCGCGGCGTCTTCGAGATTCCCCAGAAGCTCTACGGCCGCGAGGCCGAGGTCCGGGTGCTGATGGAGGCCTTCGAGCGCGCCGCCGCCGGGCAGTGCGAGATGGCGCTGGTCGCGGGCTATTCGGGCATCGGCAAGACCGCCGTGGTCAACGAGATTCACAAGCCGGTCACCGCCCGCCGCGGCTGTTTCATCGTCGGAAAATGCGACCAGTACCGACGCAACGTCCCCTACTCGTCTCTGATCCAGGCGCTTCGCGAGATGATCCGGCAGTTGCTGGCCGAATCCCAGGACCGGATCACCCTGTGGGGCGAGCGGTTGCAGGGCGCCCTCGGCGCCAATGCCGGAGTGATCGGCGAACTGATTCCCGAACTGCCGCTGATCATCGGCCCGACCACCCCGCCGCCGCCGCTGCCGCCGGTGGAGGCCCAGAACCGGCTCAACCGGGTTTTCCAGAAATTCATCCAGGTGTTCTGCCGAACCGAGCATCCGCTGGTCATGTTCCTTGACGACCTGCAATGGGCGGATCCGCCGACGCTTGGCCTGATCGACATGTTCATGCGCGATCCAGACGAGCATCACCTGTTGGTCATCGGCGCCTATCGCGACAATGAGGTCGATGCCGCCCATCCGTTGATGACGCTGCGCGACAAGCTGCTGCGAAGCGGGGTGACGCTGCACGGGCTGACCCTGACGCCCCTGGACTGGCCCCACATCACCGCGCTGCTGGCCGACACCCTGTCGGCCCCGCCCGACGACTGTGCGGCGCTGGCCCGGCTGTGCCACCACAAGACCGGCGGCAATCCGTTCTTTCTGAACCAGTTCCTCAAGGCGATCCACGAGGCCGGGCTGCTGGTCTACGACTTCGCCCGGGACGGCTGGACCTGGGACATCGCCCGCATCGACGGCGCCGGCTTCACCGACAATGTGGTGGAGCTGATGCTCGGCAAAATCCAGCGGCTGCCCGCGGCAACCCAGGACCTGATGCAGTTGGCCGCCAGCGTCGGCAACCGCTTTGATCTTGAGACGCTGGCGGTGATCCATGAGCAATCGCCGGGGCAGACCCAGCGCCATCTCTGGCCGGCGCTGGAGGCCGGCTATGTTCTGCCCCTGGACAGCCGGTACAAAAGCGTCGGCGCCGACGAGGCCGGCGACGAGCCCTCGCGGATCGAGTACCGCTTCCTGCACGACCGGGTCCAGCAGGCCGCCTATGCCCTGGTCGAAGAGGACGACCGCCGCCGCCGCCATTTGCAGATCGGCCGGCTGCTGCTGCGCGGCACCGCCGGCGGGGGCGCGGAGGGCCGGCAGAGCCGGCTGTTCGACATCGTCGAACAGTTCAATGCCGGGCGAAACCTGATCGACCAGCCGGCCGAACGCTTCACCGTGGCCGATCTCAACTGGCAGGCGGGGATGCGGGCGCGCCGTTCCGCCGCCTATCAGGCGGCCTTCCGCCATATGGAGATCGGGCTGGCCCTGCTGCCGGCCGACACCTGGCACACCGATTACCGGCGGACCCTCGACCTGCATCTGGGCGCCGCCGAGGCCGCCTACCTCACCGGCCGCTTCACGATCGCGGACGCCCTCTATCCGGTGACGCTCAAACATTGCACCACCGTCCTCGACCGCATCCGCTGCCTGTCGGTGCAGGCCAGCCAGTACCAGCTCCAGGGGCAGTTCCTGAAGGCCATCGAGATTCAGCGTGCCGGCCTGCGGCTGCTGGGCATCGCAATTCCCGAAGACGAGGCGGCCCTGGGCGAACTGATCCAGCAGGACTTCGCGGAAATCGCCCGGCTGTCCGCCGATCGCGCCATGACCGCAATCATGGACGCGCCGGAACTGGAAGCCGCCGAACTGTTGGCCGCCATGCAACTGCTGCTGGGTATGTGGTACGCCAGCTATCTGGCCGGCAAACCGACGCTCAACGCCGTAACCACAGTCCGCATGACCGTGCTGTCGCTGTCCCGGGGCCATTGCGACATCTCGTCCTTTGCCTATGTCAACTATGCCTTCATCATCGCCTTTTTGCGACGGCAATACGCCACCGGCTTCGCCTTTGGCCAGATGGCCATCGACCTGGCCAACCGCCGCCACAATGCCTCGATCCGGTGCAGCGTCTATTTCCTGTTCGCGACCTTTACCAATTACTGGAACCGGCCGCTGCGCACCTCCAACGCCTTCTACGACCAGGCTTACGCCTGGGGCCTGGAAAGCGGCGACTTTGCCACCCTGGGCTACATCGTCGCGGTCCGCTCCACCGATCGCCTGATCGAAGGCTGGCCGCTGCCCGACCTCCTGAACATCTGCGAAACCGATCTGGTCCTGCTCCAGAGCACAGGTCAGGCCGACATGGTCGACTGCACCCGGGCCGGCGCGGTGCAGGCAATCCGACAGCTGATGGGACTGACCCGCAGCCCCGACAGTTATGACGACGATGTTTTCAGCGAGGCGCGTTTTCTCCAGGACTACGCCCAGGCGCCCTTGCATCTGGCCTATTTTTATCATGGCAAAATCCGCGCCGCCTATCTCTTCGACACCGCCGAAGCCGAAGCCATGGCGGAAAAGCTGCCGGTGGTCGAACAGTTCGTGCCCGGACAATGTAAAATCCCCGAGGCCACCTTCTACGCCGCGCTGATCTGGATCCGCCTGCTGGCGCGTGGCGGCGACCGGGCCGACGCCCCGGCGCTGCGGACCCGGATCGCCGACCTTCTTGGCCGGCTGGACGGTTGGGCCACCCAGTGCCCGGACAATTTCGCCGCCCGGAAATGGCTGGCCCACGCCGAAGCGGCCCGGGCGGGGGATGCCGTGGCCGCGGTCGAGGCGTATCGGCGCGCCGCGGATCTCGCCCGGGAAGCCGGCGCCGTCACCCTCGAAGCCCTGGCCAACGAATTGCAGGGGGCCTTCTGGCTGGACCGGAATCACGAAACCGTGGCACGGGTGTTCCTGAAAGAGGCGGTCCGGCTGTACCGTGCCTGGGGCGCCGAGGCCAAGGCGGCGCAATTGGCGGCCCGACACCCCTTCCTTCAGACGGCGGAGTCGGCGTTTTCCGACCCGGACAGCAGGACCCAAAGCCTGTCTTCCCTTGACATCAATACCATCGTCAAAGCCTCCCAGGCCCTGTCCTCCGAGGTCAGTCTGGGCCGCCTGCTGGAGCGGCTGATCCGAATCGCCGGAGAGAATGCCGGCGCGCAGATCGTCCGCCTGTTCCTGTGGCAGGACGACGCCTGGCGCCTGGAAGCCGAAGCCGTCGGCGATGCCGTTGAGGTGCTGCAATCCCGGCCGGTGGATCTCAACGGACACCAGAGCGATCTCGCCCCGCTCTCGGTGCTGCGCTACGTCGCCCGAACCGGACAGGAAATCATCGAAGCCGATCTGACCCGCTCGGACCATTACGGCGACGACCCCTATGTACGCAAGGCCAGCCCCAAAGCCGCCATGTGCCTGCCGATCAAGCGGTCGTCGCAGGTGGCGGGCATGGTCTATCTGGAAAACAACCTGGCCGCCGGCGCGTTGATCGAGGCCCGGGTCGAATTCCTGCGCATTCTGGTGGCGCAGGCAATGATTTCGATCCACAACGCCCGGCTCTATGACAGTCTGGAGCGGCAGGTTGCCGAGCGTACCGCCGAACTTCACCAGTCAATGCTGGAGCAGCAGGCGATCCTTGACCATGCCCTGACCGGTATCATCTTTCTCAAGGACCGCCTGATCGTGCGCTGCAACGAAGGTCTGGAGCGGATGTTCGGCTATCATGCCGGCCAGTTGCTCGGCCGATCGACCCGGGACCTCCACGGGTCGGATGAGGATTTCAAGACCTATGGCGATGCCTTCTATTCGGTGATCCTGTCGGGCGACCGCTTCATCGGCGACATTCCGTTGATGCACCGGGACGGCAGCACGGTCTGGTGCGCGATCCAGGCCAAGGCCATCGACGTGGAGCGGCCCGAAAACGGAATCGTGGCGGTGCTTCAGGACATCTCCCAGCGCCGCCTGGCCGAGGAGCAGTTGCGGGCGGCCAAGGCCGCGGCGGAAAGCGCCACCCAGGTAAAAAGCGATTTTCTGGCCAATATGAGCCACGAGATTCGCACGCCGATGAACGCGGTGATCGGCCTGAGCCAACTGGCGCTGAAGGCAACCCACGACCCCCGGCAAAGGGACTATCTGATCAAGATCAAGGCGGCGGGCGCGGCGCTGCTGGGCGTCATCAACGACATTCTCGATTTTTCCAAGATCGAGGCCGGCAAGCTCGATCTCGAGACCGCCCCCTTCAACCTGAGTTCGGTGCTGGAGAACCTCGCCAACATCAGTTCAATCCGCGCCGCCGAAAAGGGCATCGAACTGTTGTTCTCGGTGGCCCCCGACGTCCCGTTCAGCCTGGTCGGCGACCCGCTGCGCCTGGGGCAGATCCTGCTCAACCTGACCAACAACGCCGTCAAATTCACCGAGCAGGGCGAGGTGGTGCTCTCGGTGCGGGTGCTGGAGCGGGCGGGCGAACGGATCGCGCTGGAGTTCGCGGTCCGCGACACCGGCATCGGCATGAGCGCGGAGCACCGAAGCCAACTGTTCCAGCCCTTTTCCCAGGCCGACAGTTCGATCACCCGCCGCTTTGGCGGCACCGGTCTGGGGCTGGCCATCTGCCAGCGGCTGGTGGAAATGATGGGCGGCCGGATCGGCGTCGACAGCACGCCGGGCGTCGGCAGCACCTTCACCTTCTCGGTCGGGCTGGGTGTGCAGACCGGATCGGCGCCCATGCGCAACCGCGCCGTCGAATCGCTGAATATCCCCCGGGTGCTGGTGGTTGACGATAACGATACCGCCCGCGAGACCTTCGCCAGTTATCTTCGCGACTGGTCGATCCCCTTCGATGTCGCGGAATCGGGCGAACGGGCGCTGGCCAAGATCGCCCACGCCAACGACAGCGGCGACCCCTTTGGCCTGATCCTGATGGACTGGCACATGCCGGGGCTGAACGGGCTGGAAACCATCCGGCGCATCCGCCGGCAACACGACTGCGACCACCTGCCCGCGATCTTCATGGTCACGGCCTTCAGCCGGCCCGAGGTGATCGCCGGGGCCGATTCCCTGGGCGTCGACGCCTTTCTGGTCAAGCCCATCGAGCCATCGATGCTGTTCAACGCCATCGCCGCGCTGTTTGGCCGGCCGGGCGCCTTTGAGCCGACCTCGGCCGAGCGGCTGACCGGGGCACCGGCCGCCGCCCCCGACCTGCGGGGCGCCCGGGTGCTGCTGGCCGAAGACAACGAGACCAACCAGCAGGTGGCCATCGAACTGCTGGCCGAGACCGGCGCCGTGGTGGATGTGGTGGGAAATGGCCGGCTGGCCGCGGACGCCGTGCTGGCCAATCCCGACGCCTATCGGCTGGTGCTGATGGACGTTCAGATGCCGGTGATGGACGGCGTCGCCGCCACCAGACTGATCCGGCAGCACATCCCCGACCATCGTCTGCCCATCGTCGCCCTGACCGCCCATGCCATGGCGGCGGAACGTCAGCGGTGCGCCGCGGCCGGCATGAACGACCACATCACCAAGCCCATAGCACCCGAAGAGTTCTTTGCCACGCTGGCGCGCTGGATCAAGCCCGGAGAGCCGACGCCGCCAGCACCGGAAGGGGTGGTTCCGCCGGCGCCGCCGGTGCCGCCGGTGTCGATGGACCAGTTGCCGGCGACGCTGCCGCCCTTCGACCTTGCGGCGGCGCTGCGGCGAGTCAACGGCAAGAAGCCGTTGCTGCTGAAGCTGCTGCGCAATTTCGGCAGCAAATACGCCGATACCGTGCCGCAACTGCGCCTGATGATCGCCTCCGACCGCGTTGGCGATGCGGAACGCCTGGTCCATACCCTGAAGGGCATCGCCGGAACCCTTGAAGTGGTCACGGTGATGACGGCGGCGCAGGCGATCGAAGCCGCCCTCGCCCACGACGGCGCCGGGATCGACGCCGGATTGCTCGACGGACTGGCCCGCGTCCTCGCCCCCGCCCTGGCCGCCGTGGCCCGCCTGCCCCCCTCCTCTCAACCTTTGGTCACCCCGATCCTTGACCCCAATCCCCCCAATCCCGCATGACCTGGGTTCGGGGTTCCGCAGTGCCGCCGGCCCTTGGTGGGTCCGGGAAAAGGCTCTGGTGGGGGTTCAGGGGGAAATGAAGCGACCATGGCTGATATTCTGATTATCGATGACGACGAGATGATGATTGACATCATTGCCGACGCCCTGGGTGATGCCGGCCATGCGACCCGTTCGGCGCCGGACGGGCCGGCCGGGATCGCCGAGGCACTGCGGCAGTGTCCCGACGCCATCGTCCTCGACATTTCCATGCCCGGAATGAACGGCTGTCAGGTGGCTGCGGAACTTACCGCCTGCCCGGCAACGCGCCATGTCCCGATTATCGCCGCCACCGGCTTTGACGATACCGCCAAGTGGGATGCCGCCCTGGAAGCCGGCTGCACCTCGGTCATCGCCAAACCGATTGTGTCGGAACATTTGCTGACGCAGGTGGCGGCGGTTCTGAAAACCGGGCGATAGTACAATACCAATATCGACTTACAGTCGGCCCGCTCCCGGGGTCGCCGTTTCCGCCGCTCTACACCAGGGCATTGCCACACTGGCCGGTCGGCCCGGCCATCAACCGGCTCATGTGATTTTTGAGGAACGCGAAAGTGTTATCAGGCAGAAGAAAGTCCCAATAGAACGTCAGCGCGGTATTCTCGACCGCCATGCTGATTCTTATGTTCAAAAAATACTCACATAAGTCGTCGATGACGATTGACCTCAGAAAAAACTCGGACGGATGCTCGATGTAAACCACCGGCAAGTCGAGGTTGATGGCGATTCCGAAGGAGTCGGCAATGCTGCCCAGACCGGCGCCAATCAGGATGTTCCCGATTTCGATGATCGCGTCGCCATAGAACTGCTCCTGGGGTTCGCCCGCCATGGCCGGCGGCAGAACGTAACGGACCAGCTTGAGGCTTTCCTGTTTGGGAAACAGGATCATGGCATAGGAGTCCAGCGGCTCGGCGATGCGCTTGAAGACACCGCACACCGTGTCGGTGGTCATGCACAGTTCCGAAACCAGATCGATGGCCTGGATCAGGCAGAGATTGGGCACCGAAAGGGAGATCTCGCGATCGACCAGCACGCCCAGCGAGGCCGCCGCCTTGTTGACGCCGATGTTGAAAATCTCCGAAACGAAATCCAGTTCGTCGTCGGTGTACGAGATCATGGTCAGTCACCATACCGCGCCCGGAACCGCGACGAAGGCCGGAGCGTTCGGGGCGACGCCCGGGTGATTTAGCCGGTTTGCCGCCTGGCTGGCAACCGGAATGGTGCCGCCCGCGCCTGCACCCATGAAGATTGGCGATTGGCCGCCGGCGGCTCTCCCGGTTATAGTGCCCATCGCTTGGCGATACCGGCGCGACCAAACGATTGACGGGCCGGATCAGGAACTGGAGAGGAACATTTATGTCCGACACCATCGAGAATCCCCAGCCCCGGACCGTGAATGGGCGCTACTCCCCTCTCGCCCGGACCTTTCACTGGGTCTCCGCTGCCCTGATGTTCGCAGTGGTCCCGATCGCCTGGTACATGACCACCCTGGAAAGAACCGATCCGTCGCGGGAAGACTGGTACAGTCTCCACAAGTCCATCGGCATCACCATCCTGGTCCTCAGCATCCTGCGTGTGATCTGGAGCCAGCTCGACCATCGCCCGACCCTGACCGGAATTCTGCAACCGCTGCAAGCGGCAGCGGCGCATGTTGCCCACATCCTGCTGTACGTGATGCTGATCGCGATGCCGGTCAGCGGCTACCTGATGTCGGCCGCCGGCGGTCACCCGGTGGTGATCTTCGGCCTGTTCACCATCCCGCCGCTGGTGCCGGTCAGCCACGACCTGTCCAGACTCGGCGCCCTGCTCCACGATGCCGGACAATGGGCGGTGTATGGCCTGGTCAGCCTCCACGTGCTGGCCACCGGCTACCACACCTTCGTCCGGCGCGACGGCATCCTCGGTCGCATGCTGCCCTGGCGGGCGAACTGACCCGCAACCCGCGGTCACTCCTTGCCGGCCTCGTCGCCCCAAAGAATGCCGCAATCGCATTGGAAATCAGACCCGGTGGGTTCGAACCGGCGATTGCGGCCGGTGCCGATCAGGATGCCCTCCTGAATCCGGCGAAGCCGCCGCCCGGGTTCCCGGCACATGGGACACGGTTTGGCCGGTCCCCAGGCGGTGGCATGCCATGCCGGCCCATCGGGATGGCGAATTGCCTCGCCCTTCACAATCTTGACGATTCGTGTCCCGTCTTTTGCGCTCCAGAATTTAAACAGTCTGTCGAACATCATCCAATCGTGACCCGATCCGCAAGATTTGCCGACGCCGACACCGTTTCGACGCCGACGGGGCAGGAAACCGGTTCGGCAACGGCCGGTCAAGCTGGAAGGATGAAGGGGTGAATCGCGAAGTCGGACTGTTTCCGGCCAGGTCCACCGACGTCATGCCCCAGCGCCATGCCCCAGCGCCATGCCCTTGCGCTTGACTCTGGTATTCCGGTATGTGTGGAAACGATCGATCCTGACCCCGATGGCCGGATGGTTCCTGATCGACCGCGCTCTCGGGCAAAGCGACCCAATCCCTTGGAGAAAGCCATGAATGGCGGAACCTTCCTCGCGTTCCTGCTGACTGTGCTGATGATTGTGGTGGTGGTGCTCCACCGCGAGCCCGCCAGCCCCGACGGAACCACGAGCCCCCCGCCGGCAGCCGCGGCGATGCCGACCGCGCCCTCCCCGCGTACCGTTGCCGACAGCGTCGCCCCGTCCAGGCCCGCAGTCGGCCCGACCCAACGCACCGAAGCGGCACCCGTGGCCGGCGCGCCATCGCTGCCGTCGGCCGCCCCGGCCGCACCGGCCGTTACCGGAACCGCCGCCGCCCCGGGGGCCAACCACCCGAGCCATCTGGCCAGCCACGGGATCGGGTGTGCCGTTGCCGGCACCGCCGGAACCGGCCTTGCCATGGCGGTCGGACCACCCGAAATACTCGCCATGATCGGCAGTGCCCTGCTGATGCCGGTCTCTCCGATCCTGATTGGTGCGGCCTTGGGAACGGTCTTCGTTACGGGATGCGCCGTCGGTGCCGCGGTCTCGCCCCTGGTGACCGGCTGAAGCTTTCCCACCCCAGAACCGGACGATAACGCCTCGGCATGACCGGCACACCGACGACCGGCGCCGACGCGAACCCCTGGACACCCGGTAGCCGCCTCTGCTATGGGAACCGCCACCTTTTGATCATGGTAAACGGGGCGCTCCATGCCGTTGAGCGACTCGGAGTTCGCCAAGGTGCTCAATCACCTCTATGTGATGAGCCGCGAGACCCGTCTCGATGACGAGCAACTGGCCGAAGGGCTGATGCGCGCTGCGGTGTTTCTGCTCGCGGTGCGGGATGGCGCGGGCAGCGGGACCGAAGCCGTCGCCGACGAAATGCTGGACCGGGCGCTGGAGTGGTGCCGGCGCATGACCCCCAATCGCTGACCCGTTGACCGCGGCGACACCATCAGGCCATGAACCTGACGCTTGGCTGGTGATCTGCGGTAGCCTTTGCCCGGCCGCAACGGCCCCCCAACTGATTCAGTACGGGTTAGACCTGTAAAGGTCCGGCCCCGTAAAGGTCAGGCCGGGACACGCCGGCCGGGAGGCATTTCATGAATAACGCTTCTGGCATGCCGGGCGTAAGCCGGACGCGGAGGCTGCTGGTTCTCGGCGTCATCGGCATTGCACTTTCGGGATGTGCGGTTTATCCCGCGGTTCCGGGTCCTGACTATGGCGCCTGGTATCCATCCTACTACGGCTATGACGGCTATGACGGCTACTACGCGCCGTATTACGTCACCGGCGGCAACGGCGCAGTCGGCGGGTTCCATGGCGGTCGCGGGTTCTATGGCCATGGTGGTTTTCACGGCGGCGGTCATGGCGGTGGTTTTGGCGGTGGTCATGGCGGTTACGGCGGCCGTCACTGAGACCTCGCCGGTGGTCCGGACCGTGCCGGCATCAACAGCCACCCGGCCGAAAAAACGGTGAACCGCCGGCGGTACGCCGACGGCTCGCCGAAGCCTTATCGTCCCCGGTCGTCGACCGATCAGGGCGCACAGCTTGTGTGATAGGGCACGGAGCCGCAAGCCAGCGTATTGTTTTCCGCACAGGCTGAAACCGCCGCGACGGACGCAAGAACCAGCAACAGACCGAAGAACTTCGTCATCTCACCCTCCCCGATTGATGATCCAGAAAATATCCATCTCCGGTCGGGCTTCAAGCCCCCGCTGTTCGGGAGCCCAAGCTCGCCCAGGATCGGGATGCTGACACAAAGTGCCGCTGGGGGACAAGCGGCTTCGGGATCAAATGTCGCTTCGGGATCAAAGCCCACGCCACCGGGTCAGGCCGCGGGCCCACGGTCAGGGACGGGGGGCGCACCGGCAACCAGCGCCAGCAGCGCCGCAGCCATGCGCCCGGCGCCACCGCCGTCGATCAACCGCCGCTGGCGCCGCGACATCCCGGCGGCGGCGGCGCGGTCTCCGAGCAGTGTGTTCACCGCGCCCCGCACCGCCGCGGCATCGAAGCCGCCCCCGGCGCCGAGGTCATGGATACAGCCCCGCCCGGCCAGCCAGCGCGCTTCGGGAAGGAGATTCGGAATCTGGGGATAGACCACCGCCGGCACCCCCACCGCCAGCGCCTCGTAGACGATCATGCCGCCGGTGATCAGCGCCACCGGAGCCGAAGCCAGCAGCGCCGCCAGTTCCGCCCCGCTCTGCCCGACCAGCACCTGGATGCCGGCGGCGTCGCCCGCCGAGACCAGCGCCGCCCGGTCAGGAAACGCCGCTCCGACCACCAGCCGCGAACGGCCCCAACCGGTCCGATCGAGCACCTCGGAGGCCAGAAACCGCGCCCAGTCGGCGGCGCCGGCGCCGCTGCCCACCACCATCAGCACCCCGGCTTCGCGCCCGACGCCTGGCCCGGCTCCCGCCGCCGGCCACCGGCTCCGGCCAAAGACCGGACGCAGCAGCGTGTGGCGCGGCCCGGCCAGCACCTGCGCCCGTGCAGGCAGACCGGAATAGCGGTGATACGCCTCAAGCACCGTGCCGTTGACCACCAGATCCGCGTCCAGGTCACCGCCCTCGTCGTCGATCACCGCCACCACCGCCCCCGGCACCGCCCGGCGCACCAGCCGGGACCACGGACCGTTGCGCCGCGGGTGATCGATCACCACCGCCGCCGGCCCCAGGCCAGCCAGAATCCGGGCAAAGCCGTCGTCGTCATCCGCCGCCACCACCGGCACCGTCCCGCGGCCGGGAAACAGCCCCGGCAGCACCGCGCCGGCGCCGACCACCGTCACCACTGCGCTTTCGCCCAATGCCTCGGCCAGTGCGGCGCAGCGCACTCCGTGGCCAAGCCCGATCAGATGATCGGCATCGACGCGGATCACCAGTCGCGGCGCCCGGGTCATGACCCGGAACCCGACCAGGAATGCCCGGGTCCACCCCTTGCCGCCCCCAATGACGTCATGGTCACGGCCCCTTGCCCAACACCAGATGCCATTCCTCGTCCTGGAACCGGCCATTGCCGAAGGTCACGGTCGAGCGGTCCACCAAAACCGGATCGAAGCGGGAAAAGCAGTCCTCAAGGCCGGTGCGGTCGAGCAAGGTCAGAGTCATTCCCAGTTCCGTGCTCCAGCTCATGCCCTCCACGGTGCGGTCGAGCCGAACCTGATAATCGCCGAGGGACGTACCATGTTGGCCCCGACTGTCCCCGGCACTCTTGATCACCACGAAGGCGCGACCGCCCGGTTTCAGCACCCGGTGGAGTTCCGCCACCGCCGCCCGCAAGCCCGGATAGGGCAGATAGTAGAGCACGCCATAGGATAACACGGCGTCAAAACTGTCCCCGGCGAAAGGCAGGCGATCCACCGAGGCCACCGCTCCGCTCAGCGACAGGCCGCGGCCCGCCGCCGCAGCCACGGCAGCAGCCACCGCCACCGCCGAAAAATCGACCACCGTGGTCCGATAGCCCTCCGCCGCCGCGAACAGCCCGTGCCGCCCGGTACCCGAACCCGCATCCAGCAGCGACACCCGGGCCGCCTCATCCCGCGGAAAACTACGGAACAACCAGCGGATCACCGAGGGTTCGGGATGAACCGGAGCGAATCGGGGCCGGGCAAACAACTGGTTCCAGCCATCGCGGCGAGAATCTGACCCAAAAGTATCGGATATTCGGATCAGGGGATGACCGGTCATGGCATCATTCCGCCTCAATAACCTTTTCGATCAGTTCCGCCGCCTGCCGGACGCGCTCCGGGGTGGTATCATTTGTCACCCACAGGTTGAGAACCTCCCGGCCCCAGGCGGCGGCCTCCTCGCCGCATTCCGCCCCGAACCAGTGGGGATACGCGGTGTTCAGCGGCGGATAGTTGGTGCCGGCGTCGAGTCCCGCGGTCCGCAGCGCCGCCACCACCCGGTCCCGCCGGCCGTGAGGAACCCGCCGGATCAGCCGCCACGGCACCGGCTGCGCCACCGGCGGCGTTTCGAGGGCGGGCGCGAGCCCGGCCAGCGCCCTGGCCCAAGCCGCCGCCACCGCTCGCCTGCCGGCCACCGCGGCCGGCAGGCCGTCGAGTGCCCGGACCAGCGGCCCGGCCAGCGATCCGGGAAAGCCCAGCCGGAGACCGCTCGCCTCCGCCGGCAACAGGGTTTCGATCAGCCCGGTCAGCGGCGGCCCGCCGGGCGGTCCCTGGCGCAGACTGCGGTGAAGCGCCATGAACCATTGCTCGCGCGCTCCGGCCGCGGCGTCCGGCACCGGCAGCGCCGCCGCCCGCGCCGCCAGTTCCCGGGCCAGGGCCGGATCGTCGGTCAGCACGGCACCGCCGCCGCCGGCATCAATGGTCTTGGCGTAGCCGAAACTCACCAATACGGCGTCGCCGAACACCGGCGGCACCGGCACCCGGAGCGCCTCGCCCGGAGACCATCCGGCCTTGGTCGCCACCGAATCGTTTTCGAGGATCAGCCAGCCCCGCGCCCGCGCCACCTGCCGGGTCTCGGGATAGTCGGCAACGAAACCATAGAGGTGGGCCACCATCACCACCCCCGACACCGGTCCCCGGGCCACCAGCCCGGCCAGCACCGCGTCGGGCGCAAGGCCGGTATGGGAGGACACGGTGGCCAGCCGCACCCTGGCGCCGGCGGCATGGACCGCCAGCGCCACCGCCGGACAGATGTTCGAGGGCAGAATCACCTCGAGGGGCGCACCGGCCCCGGACAGGATGTCAAGCAGCACAGCCAGACCCGAGCGCGCCCGGCCGAACAGCACCCCGTGCCGGCAGCCGAACAGCCCGGCCAGCCGCCGGGACAGGGGCTGAAGCGCGGTCACCGGAGGACCTGCCTTGCCGCCCGCCGCGGTCATCCCGCCGGGTCCGCACCCTGAGCCGCATCGGCCCGGGCGCCCAGCAGCAGGCGGCGGGCCAACTCCAGTTCCTCGGGTTCGTTGATGTCGCAGACCTTGCAGGCCGGCAGCACCAGCGGCAGGAACGCCTCGAGCACGCTCTCGCGGTCGGCCATCAGCGACTCGCGGGAGATGAACAGGAAGCCGCCGGCATCGAAATAGGCCGGACGACACTGCTGGGAATGCAGGAAGCGATTCTCCGGCCAGCGCCAGCGCAGAACGCCGTCCTCGTCCACCACCAGCACCCGCTCCACCGGTCCCGCGGTCTTCACCACCGACAGCACCGGCAGCGACCGCCCATGGTCGGTATAGGCCCGGTACCCCCGTCGCAACTCGGCACCGTCAAGCAGCACCGCGGTTGCGTAAACCAGGCACAGATCTTCGAAGTGCCGGCCCCGCCGATCAAATTCGGCCACCGTGGCCCGCATCACGTCCATCAGCGAGGCCGCGTTCGCGGCCAGCGCCGGCGGGCGCAGGAAGCTCACGGGATAACCGAGGTCCCCGGCAATCCCGGCATAGGCCGGGCTGTCGGTGGACAGGTGGATCTGGTCGAACAGCCCCGACTCCCGGGCGGCGTCCAGGGCATAGGCCAGCAGCGGCCGACCCAGCAGCGGCCGGATGTTCTTGTCGGGAATCCGCGTGCTGCCGCTGCGCGCGGGGACGATGGCGAGCTTCATGGCCGGACTCCCGTGACGGTCCGGGACCCGCATGACGTAACGGGTTCCAAGGGCCGCGGCATTTGGTGGGTCCAGGGCAAAGCCCTGGTCGGGGTCCGGGGGCGAAGCTCCCGTATGTCACTCACGGAACGGGTCCTCCAGCAGGTCCCAACTCAAGGGCGTGCCCCGCGCCACCGCCACGCGCACCCGGCGCCCCAGCACCCGCGGCAGCTCGGCGGGCGGCAGGCCGAAGCCGGGGCGGATCGAGCGAACGCTCTCCCGGCTCAGTACGCTCCCGACCGGAATGTCCGCGACCGCATAAAGCGAACGGCGGAAGATCAGATTGGCCTGCTCGCTGGGCTGGCAACCGAAGCGGGCTTCTCCCATCGCCTGCCAGGCGGTGCGGCAGCCCTCGACCAGCGCCGCCAGTTCGGCCGGCTCCAGGGAAAACGCCGCGTCCGAACCACCCTCGGCGCGGCTCAGGGTAAAATGCTTTTCGACGATGGCCGCCCCCAGCGCCACCGCCGCCACCGCGGTTGCGGTACCGAGGGTGTGGTCCGACAGGCCCGCCACCACCTCGAAGGTCCCGGCCAGAGTCGGGATGGTCCGCAGGTGGTAGTCCGCCGCCGGCGCCGGATAGCCGCTGACGCAGTGCAGCAACGCCAGTTCCCGGGCGCCCGCGGCCCGGGCAGCCGCGACCGCCCGTCCGATTTCCTCCAGGGTGGCCATGCCGGTGGACAGAATCATCGGTTTGCCGGTGGCCGCCACCCGCTGGATCAGGGGCAGATCCACCAGCTCGAACGACGCGATCTTGTAGGCCGGCGCGCCCAGGGATTCCAGCAACGTCACCGCGGTCTCGTCGAAGGGCGTGCTGAACACCAACAGCCCCAGCCGCCGGCCCTCGGCGAACAGCGCCCCGTGCCAGTCCCAGGGGGTATGGGCCTCCCGGTAAAGATCGTGGAGCGTTCGCCCGTGCCACAGCCCGCCCTCGATCCGAAAGCCCGGGCCATCGTGGTCCAGGGTCAGGGTGTCGGCGGTATAGGTCTGAAGCTTGACCGCATCGGCCCCGGCCGCCGCCGCCGCCCGCACCAGCGCCAGCGCCCGGGACAATTCTCCCTTGTGATTGCCCGAAAGCTCGGCCACCACCAACGGCGGCTGGCCGGAGCCGACCAGCCGGCCGGCGATGCTGATAACGGTCATGGTTGCTGGCCCTCCTCCCGCTCTTCCCAGGCCGGCCCGGCCCGGCCGCAGGCCCGGACCAGCGCCGCCGCCGCCGGCGCCCCGCAGTTGAACAACAGGTCCAGCACCGACAGGTCGGGCAGGAACGGCGCCCCCTGGCCATAGACCGGATGCTCGAAAAGCTGCCAGTGATGCCGGAGTCCCGCCGCCGCCAGCGCCGCCTCGTCCACGTAGGCGCGGGCACCCTGGTTGGACAGATAGCGATCGGCCCCCGCCGCCCGGCACATGGAGACCAGCATGTCGGTCTTGTGGCCCTCGATCTCCAGGTCCCGGCTGTCCAGAATCGGGGTGGTGATCCCAAGCAGGTCCAGGAACAGCCGGATCAGCGCCCGGTTCAGCGCCCCCAGGGTTTTCCAGTCGCGGCACAGCACCTCCTCGACCATCGGATAGTAGGTGGCGAAGAACGGCCGCCTGCCGTAACCTTGGCGAATGCTGCCCAGATGCTTGCGCTTCCACAAGGTGCCATCAATCTCCGCCTCGTCGATGGCCTGCCCGAAGCGTCCGGCCTTGTGCACCGGAACCGACAGGAACAACGGCTCGTCACGCACCCGGATGCGGTTGCGCACCTGCCATGACTTCAAGGTCAACTGGACATGGCCCACAAACATGAAGCGATCGCTGAGAGCGATCTTGTTGAACAGGATCAAACCGGGCAGATAGACCGGTTGGTGGCCGGAGAGAAGCATGGGCGGAGTCTATCACGGGGCCGCCCTGCCGGTCGATGGGGCTGCAACCGCAGCAACGCCGGCGCCGGCCCCGCTGCCCGCCCAAGGCCGGGACGCGACGCCACTATCTGTTCACCGAACCGCAGGACACAGCCGCCGACGGCACCCCCTTGCCGCCATCGCAGCCTTATCATGGCCTTGACCATGACCGTCACCGCCGCCGGGAATACTTGCCCGAAGCCGGAATGACTGCCGGTCGCGACTCGGGACGGTGATGTCTGTCGCGAAACTATTGAGCACGTTGACGGCCGGTTGAAAACGTGGCACGCTCTTTACCGGCCGTCTACCGGAAGCCGCCGGGCGCAGCCGGAAGCAAGGGGGAAGCGATGGGCGTTCGGGTTGTTATACGACACATTACTGGTTCTAAAGCAAACCAGATTGAATATTTTTCATTAGCCGGATTGCGGGAACTTACCATTGGCCGGGACCCCAGTTGCACTATTGCCTTTGATCCCGATAGAGACGATCTGGTCAGCCGGCGTCACGCAACCATTGCGGTCGTAAGCCAGGATCCGCCCGCCTTCAAGATTATCGACCATGGCAGCGCCAACGGTACCAAGATCAACGGCCAGCCGCTGACCGGCGAGGGTGAGCTGGTGCCGGGAGACGCCATCGAGGCCGGCAACGGCGGCCCCCGCTTTACCTTCGATCTCGACCCCCGCCCGGCCAATTTTGCCAAGCGAACCCGCTTTTACGGCGCCGGCGCCCCCCCCGGCGGCGGCCCGGCGACGGCCAAGGAGACTCGGGCGTTTTCCGCGGAAAGCCCGGTCAGGGGTGGACGCTCCGACAGCGGTCAGACCGAAGGCCGGACCCAGGTCATCAGCCGCGAGTTCCCCAACGAACCGTCAAACCGGGTCGGCCGGGATACGGTTCAGCGAATCGTCCAGGGTGTGGTGTCCGAAGCCACCGAAGCCACCAATCGCAAGTGGATGTACGGCCTTGCGGTGCTGCTGATCATCATGGCGGCCGGTGGCGGCTTCTTTTACTGGCAGGCGCGTAACGATCTGAAGCAGGAAAGTGCGACGCTGAGCCAGACCATAACCCATATTTCGGAAAACGTTAACCAGCGGATTGACGACACCAAGGCGTCAATGGACGAGAAGACCCGCAAGACCGCGCTCACGCCGCAGGATATCGCCGCCCAATACGCCCGCGCCACCACTTATATCGAAGTGGCATGGCGGCTTTATCACAAGCCGACGGGCAAGCCGGTGTTTCAGAAGCGTTTCAGCATTAGCGGGCACCTGATTCCGGCCTTTGTGCAACTCAAGGACAAGTCGGTGGTGCGCTGGCTGACCACCGAGGAAGAGGGCAGCCTCAACAACCCGATTCAGGAGGAAGCCACCGGCAGCGGCTTCGTGCTGAATTCGGCCGGCTTCATCGCCACCAACAAACACGTCGCCGCCGGCTGGAATGTCACTTTTGACGACGACCTGACCGAGAAAGTGCTCATTTTCTCGGTCGGACAGCAGATCAGTCCGAAAAAGCTTCTCAACAATGTGTTCCAGACCCAGGCTTCGATGCAAAACTGGATACCGCAAAGCGACGGTGTCTTGTTCTACCCGGATGACCCGGTTCCGATTCCGCCCGCCGGCGACATCTTCGAGGGACGCAACGAAAAACTGGAAGTCCGCTTTCCCAATAACCGGATCAGCACCAAGGCCCAGTTGGTCCGGGTGTCTTCCGATGCCGATGTCGCGATCATCAAGATCGATGCCATCAATCAGTTGACCGCCACCAACCTGGCCAGATCCGACGACCCCCTGAAGGTTGCCGAACACATCACGGTGCTGGGTTATCCGGCGATCTCGGAACAGAAGATTTCCGAAACGATTTCCACCGAAGCCGGCCGCGCCAGAAAGAGTGTGGAAGTGATTCCCGAACCGACGGTGACCGATGGCATCATTTCCAAGTTGGGCGCCGAGGTGCACAGCCAGGGCGATCTGACCACGGTCGCCAACGACATGGGCGATGCCTTTCAGTTGTCGGTACAGGCCACCGGCGCCGGGAACAGCGGCGGTCCGGTCTTTAACGATGCCGGACAGGTGGTCGGCATCTTCACCTATTCGGTCAGCGACCGCGGGTCGGAAAAGGTCTTTCTGGCGATTCCGATCAAACACGTCAATGACCTGATCGAGCCCCAGCAGGTGCAGTGAAAACCATTCGGTGCCGGGCAGCCGGGGAAGCGTCTCATGGTCCAGATGCCGCAAGGATATCGCCTGATCCGAAAGCTTGGCGCCGGAGGTATGGGCGAAGTGGTTCTGGCCGAGGACGAACGGGTCGGGCGGGGGGTGTCCATCAAGTTCCTCACCGCCGTCGGCCAGCAACCCGACCAGATCGAACGGTTCCGCAACGAGGCGCGGATCCATCACAGTCTCTATCATCCCGGCATCGCCACCCTCTATGACTACCTGGAGGTTGGTGGCGTTCCCTGTCTGGTGATGGAATGGGTTGACGGCCCGCCGCTGCTGGAATGGGCGGCAGGCCGCACCTCGCGGGATATCGTGTGGTGCTTCGGAGAGATTGCCTGCGGTCTGGCCTATCTCCACGCCCGCCATGTGGTCCATCGCGACATCAAGCCGGCCAATATTCGCATAGGACGCGACGGCCGACCGAGACTGTTGGATTTTGGGATCGCCCATGATTATCGCAGTCCGAAGTTGACGACGGCCGGGATGGTAACCGGAACCGTCGAATACATGGCCCCGGAGTTGCTGCGTGGCGGTGACGCCGCCCCCCAAAGCGATGTCTGGGCATGGGGCATATCGCTCTACGAGGTCCTGACCGGCCACGTCCCGTTCAGCGCCGGAACCCATACCGAACTCTGCCGGCGCATCGCCCACGAGCGGCCGTCGGGGGCCGGCCGAAGCGTTCCCGGCCTGCCACCGGCCTGCGACGCGCTGCTACTCCGCTGCCTGGAAAAGCAGCCGCGCCTGCGACCGGCGAACGGCAACGAACTGGTGGCGGCTGTCGATGCGATTCTGGGCAACCGGGCGAGTCCCGAGCCGTCCCGGTTCAGGCCCAAACCGATACACTGGGTTGCGGGCGGAGCGGTCGCGATGGGTCTTGCCGCTGGCGTGGCGACACTGGTTACGGCGCCGCCGGGACCCGGTCACCCGACATCGGCGACATTTCAGCCGGCCGGGTCGCGGCCAGTGTCGTCGGAGATCGAACCGGCGCCGCCGCCGGCCACGCCGCCCCAAACCATGGTCAAGGTGCGGTTCGAAGGGATGTACGGCCAACGGGATATCTTCATCTCCGGGCACAAGATCGGCACCACCGACTTCAATCATGAATTTGAATACGGCCAAAAACTTGACGTGGAATGCCGAAGCGGCAATCAAACAGTTCAACGGCGGACTCTGGATGTCGGTCTTCAAACGAATCTTACCTGCACGCAATGACTCGCCCGATGGGGCGCGGCCGATGTTTCATCCCGAATTGCTGGTGCACGGGGCGATGCTGTCCGATGTCGGGCTGGTGCGCGACCACAACGAGGACGTGGTCGCCTACACCATCCCGCGGCCGGAGGATTCGCGCGCCATCCGGGGCATGATCGCTCTGGTTGCCGATGGCATGGGCGGCCATGCCGCCGGAGAGGTGGCCAGCGCACTGGCCGCCGAGACCATCGTCGAAGTTTTCTACCGCACCGCCGGATCGGTCCAACAGGCGCTGGCCGCCGCCTTCGCCGCCGCCAACCAGGCGATTCGAGCCTACAGCGCCGACGACCCGGGCTGTCGGGGCATGGGCACCACCTGCACCGCGTTTTCCGTGTGTCGCGGAGGAGTTATTCTCGCCCATATCGGAGACAGCCGGGGCTATCTCCTGCGCAACGGCACCCTGCATCGGCTCAGCCGGGATCACTCCCTGGTCGCGCGGATGTGCGATGACGGGCTGCTCAGCGCCGAAGAGGCGGCGGTCCATCCCGATCGCAACGTCATCGTCAAGGCGCTGGGCACGGAGGCAAGATGCCAGCCGGACATCTGGCCCGAGCCGTGCCCGTTGCGCGCCGGGGACGCCCTGGTGCTGTGCTCCGACGGCCTCAGCGATCTTGTGGACGACGGCACCATCGCGGCCATCGTCTCCGCTCAGGCCCCGGCCGAAGCCTGCGCCGCCCTGTGCAACGCCGCCCTGGCCGCCGGCGGTCACGACAATGTTTCGGTTGGCGTCTTCGCCGTGACCGCACCGCCGGCCAACGTGTCAGACGACGTGACCCGACCCGTGCGCACCACCCGGCCGGTTCGTATCGCGATGAGCAAACCTTCGACAGCAAGAGGCGGAGAATCATGACCGGCCAGAGGATCGGCCCCTATCAGATTACCGAGCGTTTGGGTCGCGGCGGCATCGGCGAGGTCTGGGCCGGTGTCGACACCATGCTGGGACGAACCGTTGCCATCAAGGTGCTGCGCTCGGAATTCAGCCAGGACAAGCTGTTCGTCGACCGGTTCCGTGCCGAGGCGGTCAATCTTGCCCGTCTGCACCACCCCAATATTACCACCATCTTCACCTTGCTCCGGGAACAGGACCAGTTCTATCTGGTGATGGAACTGGTCCGCGGCCGGACTCTGGAAGACATCCTGCGTCGCGGCGGACGTCTTGATGCCACCCGGTGCCGGGCGGTGATGACCCAGGTCATCGCCGGTTTCGACTACGCCCACCGGATGGGGCTGATTCATCGCGACATCAAGCCCGCCAACCTGATGGTGACGGATCAGGGGCTGGTCAAGATCATGGATTTCGGCATCGCCCGGTTGCGCGGCTCCGAGCGGCTGACCCGGCAAGGCGAGGTGGTCGGGACCCTGGCCTATATGGCCCCCGAACAGCTCAAGGGCGCCGAAGGCGACGAACGGAGCGATCTCTACAGCCTGGGCGTGGTCCTGTACGAGATGATCAGCGGCCGGGTGCCGTTCGAGGCCGCCAGCGAATATGAATTGATGCGCGCCCAGGTGGAAATGCCGCCGCCGCCCCTGGCGTCCCTCATCGGCACCGCGGATCCCGGGATCGAGGCGGCGCTGACCCGGGTCCTGGCCAAACTGCCGGAGCAGCGTTACGCCTCCATGGCCGCCTTCGGCCGGGCGCTCGGCCCTCTGCCCGCCCAGGGTGAGGCCGAAGCCATTCTCCAGCAACTGATCGACTTGTTCGCGGCCCCGCCGGCGGCGTCGGCCGTCGTGGGCGACGGAAGCGACGGAAGCCAGGCCACCCTGCTCATCGACGCCGCGACCGTTGCGGCCGGCACAGGCCCCGCCGGGTCGTGGGCCAAGCCCACGGTGATCCAGCCTTCGGCCGAGATCAAGCCGACGGTTTTGCACTCTTCGGGCACGACCACGCCCCCGCCGGCGGCGGCCCACCGGCGCAGCCGGCTGGTCCCGATGCTGGTGCTGGGCGGCGCGGCGGCCGTGGCGCTGATCGTCCTCGGCGGCGCGCTGGCCGACTATCTGACCGGCGGCAAGCTGGTCACACTGTTAACGCGAGACCGCTCCGCGGCGCCGGAGATCGCCGCGGTCGCGCCGGTCGCCCTCCCGACCCTGGCGCCGTCGGCCCGGACTGCAACCCCGACGATGCCGGTGGTGCCGGTGGTGCCGCCCCAGGCCGCCGCCGCGGCCGTCGTACCCGCCCCGGCACCGGTGACAGCCGCCCCGGTTCCCCGATCGGACGCGACCGACCGATGCAGCGATCAGGTCAGGGCCGGCGTCCGCACCGGCGCCGACTATGGCCGGACGGTCTTCAAGTATCACAGCGCACTGAGCATAGCGGATTTGTGGCAGGCCAAGGGCGCGCTGATGTCGGCGTCCGATCAGGCCCGGGTCCCGTTGTTTCGGAACCAGGCCATGACCCTCAAGGAAGATGCCGGGCGCAAACTGACCGACTACCAGCGTCATCTGCAAGAAGTCAGCGCCTGTGCCCCCGATGTCCTTGAGCCGATCTATGCCGGAATCGCCGCCATGGACCTGCCCCCGGAACAAAGGGCGGCCCTGGCCCTGTTTCAAAATCAGGTGGAGACGGTCCGGGCCGGCCATCCCGATCGCGAGGCGATGCGGGCCGAGATGGACCGGACCCTGGCCACCGACGAGTTATGGAAGCCTTAACCCTTTGAGGAATAACCCATGAAATCGTTTTCGCTATTGCAATCAAGCATTCCCCTGGTGGTCGCGGCCTCTTTGCTGGCGGGGTGCCAGACCGCCGGCGGCGACAGCGCCGCCACCACCGCCGAGGGGTGTGTCGCCGGCGGCGTGCTGGGCGCGCTGGCCGGTGGCCTGTTGGGCGGCGGACGGGGTGCCGCCATTGGCGGCGCCATCGGACTGGCGGCCGGGTGCAGCGCGGGCGCCATCGTTGCCCAGCGCAAGGCTCAATATGCCAATCTCGAGGATTACTATCGCGGTCAGGCCCAGATCGCGGAGCAGGTTCGGGTTTCTTTGGTCCAGCAGGTGGCCGCCCTGCAACAGGAAAACCACGACCGCCAGATTCGCATCGCGGACCTGCAATCTCAGATCGCAAAAGGCAACCGTTCGGTGGAGCGCATTCACCAGGAGCAGGCCACGCTCTCCCATCGACTGACGGTGGTGGCGCAAAGCCGCGATGCCGCAAAGAAGGAACTGGACGCCCAGCAGCAGGTCGTCGCCGAAGCCAAGAGCAAGCACGAACTGACCGGCCAGGATCTGAGCAACAAAGAGGTTCAGGTGGCCGCCCTTAGTGATGTCGTGACTCAGCTCGATCGTCAGGTCAGCACCATGGCGGCGCAAAACGATTCCCTTAAAGGGCTGGAAGTTAACTGACTGTAGGACAGACTTTCACCGGCGCACGGCGTGGTGCGCCGGTCCACCCTCGACACCAGAAAGACTCCGCCCATGATCCCTTACCTCAGACTGCGCCGGACCGGCATGGTCCTGGCGGTATCAACGGCCCTTCTTGGGAGCGGCTGCGCCGGTAACGTCAGCAACGATCCCCATCAGGGCGGCTTTTTCGGCGGCCTTGCCGGCTTGAGCAGCGGGGCCTATCAAAAGCGGGTCGACGACCAGCAGGCAAACCTTGCCGCCATCAATCAGGCCAATCAGCAGTTGCAGGTGCAGCAACAGCAGGCGCTGGCCGAAGAGCAGAGCGGCAAGCAGGTCGAAGCCCAACTGCACACCCGTCTCACCAAGCTGGACCAGGACAGCCGGCACTTGCGGGCGATGGTGGCCCGTCTGCGCGCCAAGAGCACCGAATCGGCCCAGGAAATTGCCGACCTGCGCGATCAGACCGAACAATTGAACCACAGAGGCGCCGAGCTGAGGGAAAAAATTGTGCATACCGTTGAAGAACGGGAGGCACTGGCCCAGCAGATCGGCTCTCTCGAGCAGAAGAAGGAGGTTCTTTATGAAACCTACCAGAATTTGCTGACCCGCTGATCACTCCGGGACGCCGACGCCGTCCCGCCGGTCAAACGCCCCGTCGCCACGGGCCACCGGCCCTTGGCGACGGGATGCGGCGAACCGACGCTTTCCCGGCAAACCTGCACCGCCCCCGGCGAAGGAGGAGTCTGCCCCCGATGCGCACAGTCCCGATGGTTGCCCTTCTCCTCGCACTCTTTTTGCCGCAACCGGGGTATTCCCAATCCCGCCCTGCTCCCGACACGCCCGGAGACGGCACCGTCCTGGAGGAGGCCCCGCCGCCTTCCGGTTCCCAACTGATTGACGCGCTGCGCGTGCTCGCGGTGACGTCGGGAATCATCGGCGGATTCGTCGCCGCCGACCTCATCAGTGGCGGTGTCCTGACCGCGCCGCTGCTGACCGGGGCGGACGCCGCGGCGGGCGCGGTGCGGGCCGTGCCCCGGGCGCTGGGCTTGCGCCCGGTCATCGCCGCCGCCCCCGAGCCACCGGGTGCGGCCGAACTCCCGGAACTCCGTCGCGCCCTCGGTCGGGCGCTGGCGCCACCAGCCGCCGGAACTCCTGGTCCGGCGCCGGCGTTACCGCCACAGCCGCGCCGCTGACCGGCGCCGCCATGTCCTCTTACCAGTTCCGGCATAATCGTGTATAAACCGGTCACACGACTTCCGGCCCGCGCAGCGGACAACCGATATTGGCCTTTTGACCGGTTCGGTCCGTCCGGTGCTTTTCCCGGCTCTGTCGAAAGGAGTTTTCAACGATGCGCGTTCTTTACCTTTACGTTGCCGGCCTCGTCGCCCTGTCGCCGGTCACTGGTTTTGCACAGACCCAACCGGTAGCGCCTGCGGTGGCGCCACCCGCGGTGACCGCCTCTGATGAAGAAACGGTGTCGCCTCTGGTGGTGACAGCCGGCGTCGTCGCCGTCGTGGTCGTCGCCGATATCGTGAGCGGCGGGGCGCTTTCGGGACCCCTGCTGCGCGCCGTCGGTCTTGAGGCCGCTGCCCCCGCCGCCGCGGCCGGAGCGGCCGGTCCCGCGACCGTCACGGTACCAGGCGCGGCGGCTGCGGCGCCGGTTGTTGCCGCGCCGGCAGGCGCTGTCGCCACGGCGGCCGGACCTGAAGTTGCCCTCAGCCGGCCCTGGTGGCGATTCTGGTAAGACGGCACGGCCCAAACCGTCCTGATCGCGAATCGGAGGACTCCAACCAATTTGGTGACAACCCTGGCGGTCGGAATGGCACCGCCAGGGTTGTAGCTTATTGGTTGTTTTGATATTAACGAGCAGTCGGTTTGGTGGCAATGTCCGATCCCCCTGCCCCGGCGATCCGGGCCGCAGTCTTTTTTGTTCGTTTTCGGACCCTGCCAACCTTGGCGGTTCCGGCAATTCCGACGGACTGAACCTTGCGTCGGAGACATGGCTCGTCTAGTTTTGCGCCGTGGCCCAAAGAGAAGTTGCCGGTCTCCCCGATTTGGCCTCGCGGCCGCCGATTAACTCGCCCGCAGACTCGTGAAGGAGCATGTCGATGTGGAAATTTCTGGCTGCCGTCATGGTTGCCCTTTTGCCCCTTTCTGCCTTTGCCCAAAATCAGCCGGCACCGCCGGCGGCCGCTGACGCCGGCGCCGACAGCGGCGGTCTTGGAACCACTCTTGCGATTACCGCCGGTGTCGTCGGCGGCGTCGTGGTTGCCGATCTGCTGACCGGCGGTGGGTTGACCTATCCGTTGCTCTCGGCGGTCGGGCTGCGCCAGGCTGGTCCGGCGGCGGTTGCCGCGGCGCCGGTGATGACCCCGGCGATTTTGGAAGCCCGCCAGGCCGGCGCCGTCCTGGGTGAGTTGATCACCCCGGCCACCGAGGCCCGCGATACCGCCGCCCGCAGCGACCTCGCCTATGCCGCCATCCTGGGCGCGGGTGGCCTGATCGGCGGTTGGCTGGTGAGTCACTTCACGCACTGATCGTCCAAAACTGCTTGGGGACCACCGGGTCACGGCCCACCGGCCTTGACCGAGGCGTGGGTTGGCCGCCGGGGCACCGCAGCCCGACCTTTCATGGACACCGGCTTCTTTTGGAGCCGGTGTTCGTGCGTCAGGCGGTGGGGTGCCGCATTCGGGCAACCACGGCTGCCGGCACGCTCCCGCCCCGAAAAAATCGGCCCCGAAAAAATCGGCGCCGCCTGCGGATCAGGGAATGACCCGCGCCACGCCGCTGGTATCATGTCGCGATGAATACCTCGCCCAGTTCCCGATCAGACCAGAGCCGTCACTCCGCCGTCACTCCGGCCGAGTTTCGGAGCCCGCCCCAAAACGAAGACGCCGAACAGGCTCTGCTCGGCGCCCTGCTGGTCAGTAACCGCGCCTACGACAAGGTCAGCGACTTTCTCCGGCCGGAGCATTTCTTCAGCCAGGTCCATGGCCGTATCTTTACCGCGATCGTCAGCTTCATCGAACGCGGCCAGGACGCCAGCCCGATCACGCTCAAGTCCTATTTCGAAAACGACGCCGACCTGGCGGCGGTGGGCGGTGGCGCCTATCTCTCCGATCTTGCCGCCAGTATCGTCACGGTCATCAATGCCGAAGACTACGGCCACACCATCCACCACCACTATCTCCGCCGCCAACTGATCGCCATCGGCGAGGATATTGTCAACGAGGCCTATCGGCATGACCTGGACGTCACCGCTCAGGATCAGATCGAGGTCGCCGAACGCCAACTGTTCGAGCTTGCCACCACCGGCGACGTGCGGGGCGGCTTTGTGCCGATCGTGCGCAGCCTGGAGGCTGCCATTGTCACCGCCGAGGCGGCATTCCGGCGGGAAAGTCACGTCACCGGCATCACCACGGGTCTCCTCGACCTGGACCGCAAGGTCGGCGGCATGCACAGGTCGGACCTGATCATCCTGGCCGGCCGGCCCTCCATGGGCAAGACCGCGCTCGCCACCAACATCGCGGTCAGCGCCGCCAAGGAATACATGACCACCGGCGGCAAGGACGGCGCCGCGGTCGGTATTTTCTCCCTGGAAATGTCGGGCGAACAGCTGGCCACCCGGGTACTGGCCGACGAGACCAAGGTTCCCGGAGACAAAATCCGCCGGGGTGAGGTGCGGGAGGGCGACTTCCAGCGATTCGTCGAAGCCTCCCATACCCTCGCCCGGCTGCCGCTCTACATCGACGACACCCCGGCCATCACGGTCGGCATGCTGAGAAGCCGGGCGCGCCGACTGAAGCGGACCGGCGCGCTCGGTATGATTGTGATCGACTATTTGCAATTGATGCGCGGCAGTGGCGGCGGGCGGCAGGACAACCGGGTTCAGGAAATCTCGGAAATCACCCGCGGTCTCAAGGCGGTGGCCAAGGAACTCGACATCCCGGTGCTGGCCCTGTCCCAGCTCAGCCGCGCCGTGGAGGCCCGGGAGGACAAGCGACCGCAACTTTCCGATCTGCGGGAGTCGGGCTCCATCGAACAGGACGCCGACGTGGTGATGTTCGTCTACCGCGAGCAATATTACCACGAACGGGCGGAACCCAGCCGGCGCCCCGACGAGACCGAGGAAAAATTCAACGACCGCTATCAACGCTGGAAGCAGCGCGGCGAGGAGGTCCATAACATCGGCGAGTGCATCATCGCCAAACACCGGCACGGCCCGATCGGCACCGTCCGCCTGCACTTCGACGGCCAGTTCACGAAGTTCTCGAACCTTGACCCCAACCATTCCCCCAGCGACGGCTGACCCTGGCGCCCGTTGCGACGCCGCGGTGCTGACCATTGACCTTGGCGCCATCGCCGGCAACTGGCGGACCCTCTGCCGGCGGGTGGCGCCGGCAGAGTGTGCCGCCGTGGTCAAGGCCGACGCCTATGGCCTGGGCGCGGCTCACGTTGCGCCGGCCCTTGCCGCCGCCGGCTGCACCACCTTTTTCGTGGCGTTGCTGGAAGAGGGCGTGGTGCTGCGGCCGTGCCTGCCCGGGGCCGAAATCATCGCGCTGCTGGGTGCGCTGCCCGGGCGCGAGGCCGATCATGCCCACCATCGGATCGTACCGGTGCTGAACAGCCTGGGGGACATCGCCCGTTGGCAGGCCTTTGCCCGAAGCGTCGGACGGCGGCAACCGGCCTGGATTCATCTGGACACCGGCATGAACCGCCTGGGTCTGGACGCCGCCGAGGCCCGGCGCCTGGCTGAACAGCCCGAGCGGCTGGCCGGGCTGGAGCTTCGGGGCTGGATCAGCCACCTGGCCTGCGCCGACCAGCCGCACCACCCGCTCTCCGCCGCGCAACTCGGGCGCTTTCACCGGACGCTGGCGCCGCTGCCGGCCGGACGGCGCAGCCTTGCCGGCTCGTCCGGCCTGTGGCGCAGCCGGGCCTTTCATCTGGAACTGGTCCGACCCGGCGCCGCGCTCTACGGCATCAATCCGACGCCCGAAGCAGCCAATCTGATGCGGCCAGTGATCATGCTCAAGAGCCGTATCCTCCAGGTTCGCACCGTTGACAGCGGCGCCACGATTGGCTACGGTGCCGCCGCCACGGTGGCCCGGCGCAGTAGAATTGCAACCATTGCGGTGGGCTACGCCGACGGTGCGTTGCGCTCCTCGGCCAATCGCGGGCATGTATTCATAGATCGTCGGCCGGCGCCGGTGGTGGGACGGGTGTCGATGGACCTCATGACCATTGACGTTACGGACCTGCCCGAAGCGGCGGTTGCGCCCGGTGGCTGGGCCGAGCTGATCGGGCCGGACCGTAGCGTTGACGCCGCCGCGGCGGACGCCGGAACCATCGGCTACGAAATCCTGACCGGCCTGTCCCGGCGCCATCACCGGGTCTGGCTGGCGCCCGCCACAGGGAACCTCGCCACGGGGGACCAATGGACTTCCTAGCGGCAATTGGCCGTGCCTTTCTGATCTTCCTCGAGTCGACCGGCCGGATCGTGCTGTTCGCCCTGCGCGCCCTGTCCCATTGTGCCCGCCCGCCGCTTTATCTGCGGCTGATCGGCCGGCAGATGATCGATATCGGCTACTATTCCCTGCCGGTGGTCGGTCTGACCGCGCTGTTCACGGGCATGGTGCTGGCCTTGCAGAGCTACACCGGCTTCGCCCGCTTCCAGGCCGAGGGCGCCGTGGCCACCGTCGTGGTGCTGGCGATTACCCGTGAACTGGGGCCGGTGCTCGCCGGCCTGATGGTGGCGGGCCGGATCGGGGCGGCCATGGCCGCCGAGATTGGAACCATGCGGGTGACGGAGCAGATTGACGCGCTGTCCACCCTGGCCACCAATCCGCTCAAGTATCTGGTGGTTCCGCGCCTGATCGCCGGCCTGACCATGCTGCCGCTGCTGGTACTGGTGGCCGACATCGTCGGGGTGTTCGGCGGCTTCCTGGTCAGCGTCTACCAGCTTAATTTCAACCCGGCCGTGTATCTGTCCAAGACCTGGGAGTTTCTCAAGGTGGTGGACGTGGTTTCGGGTCTGGTCAAGGCTTCGGTGTTTGGCTTCTTCGTGGCGCTGATGGGCTGCTACCACGGCTATCATTCCCGGGGCGGCGCCGAAGGGGTGGGCACCGCCACCACCAACGCCGTGGTTTCGGCCTCGATTCTCATCCTGCTCAGCAACTATCTGATCACCGGGCTGTTCTTTTCCAAATGACCGACCCTTCGCCCCCGCCGGGAACGCCGGCCAAAATCGTCCTCTCCGGCGTGCGGAAGCAGTTCGGCGCCAAGGTGGTGCTCGAGGGTCTCGACCTTGAGGTCGGCCGTTCGGAATCCCTGGTGGTCATCGGCGGCTCAGGCACCGGCAAGTCGGTGATGCTGAAGTGCATCCTCGGCCTGCTGCGCCCCGAGTCGGGCTCGATCCGGGTCGACGGCGAGGAAACCATCCACTACAGCCGCGGCGACCGCGAGCGGTTGCTGCGCAAATTCGGCATGCTGTTCCAGGGTTCCGCGCTGTTCGACAGCCTGCGGGTCTGGGAAAACGTCGCCTTCGGCCTGATTCAGGGGCGCGCCATGCCCCGCCGGCAGGCCCGCGAACTGGCCTTCGCCAAGCTGGCCGCGGTCGGCCTCGGCGCCGATGTCGGCGAACTGGCGCCCTCGGAACTGTCCGGCGGCATGCAAAAGCGGGTGGCACTGGCCCGGGCCATCGCCACCGAGCCCGAGATCATCTTCTTTGACGAGCCAACCACCGGTCTCGACCCGATCATGGCCGATGTCATCAACGAGTTGATCGTCAAGTGCGTGAAGGAGTTGGGCGTCACCGCGCTGTCGATCACCCACGACATGGCCTCAGCCCGCAAGATCGCCGATCGCATCGCCATGATTTACCAGGGCCGGATCATCTGGCACGGCAGTCGGGACGATATGGAGCACTCGGGGAACCCCTTCGTCGACCAGTTCATCAACGGTCGCGCCGAAGGGCCGATCAGGATGCAGGTCCGGGCGCTGTAGCCTTCGGCATCCAGGGGGTTTACCCCTGGACCCCACCGGGACCGTCGGCCCCGGACCCCTACGTTGTCAACAGTTAGTAGCGGTAGTGGTCGGGCTTGAACGGGCCGTCCACCGGGACGCTGATGTATTCGGCCTGTTTGCCGGACAGTCTGGTCAGCTTGGCGCCGATCTTGTCCAGGTGCAGACGGGCAACCTTTTCGTCAAGGTGTTTCGGCAACACGTAGACCTTGCGCTCGTAGGTCGCGGCGTTGTTCCACAGTTCGATCTGAGCCAGAACCTGATTGGTAAAGGACGCGCTCATCACGAAGCTCGGATGGCCGGTGGCGCAGCCGAGATTGACCAGGCGGCCCTTGGCCAGCACGATCAGCCGCTTGCCGTCGGGAAACACCACCTCGTCAACCTGTGGCTTGACCTCTTCCCAGCGATAGTTACGCAGCGCGTCGATCTGGATTTCGCTGTCGAAGTGACCGATGTTGCAGACGATGGCGCGATCCTTCATCTGCCGCATGTGATCGAGGGTGATCACGTCAATATTGCCGGTGGCCGTGACGAAGATGTCGCCGACCGCGGCGGCGTCGTCCATGGTGGTGACCTGATAGCCTTCCATCCCCGCCTGAAGGGCGTTGATCGGGTCGATCTCGGTGATCATGACCCGGGCACCCTGGCTGCGCAGGCTGGCCGCCGAGCCCTTGCCCACGTCGCCGTAGCCGCAGACCACCGCGACCTTGCCGGCCATCATCACGTCGGTCGCGCGCTTGATCCCGTCCACCAGACTCTCGCGACAGCCATAAAGGTTGTCGAACTTGGACTTGGTGACGCTGTCGTTGACGTTGATCGCCGGCACCAGCAGCCGCCCGGCCTTCATCATCTCGTACAGACGATGGACACCGGTCGTCGTCTCTTCGGAAATACCCCGGACATCGTTCAGCATGGCCGGGTACTTGTCATGCATGATCTGGGTCACGTCACCGCCGTCGTCCAACACCAGGTTGGGCGTCCAGCCGTCGGGACCGCGCAGGGTCTGCTCGATGCACCACCAGAACTCTTCTTCGGTCTCGCCCTTCCAGGCAAACACCGGAACCCCGACCGCCGCCACCGCGGCGGCGGCATGGTCCTGAGTCGAGAAGATATTGCACGATGACCAGCGAACGGTGGCGCCCAGTTCCACCAGAGTTTCGATCAGCACTGCGGTCTGGATGGTCATATGCAGGCAACCGACGATTCGCGCACCCTTGAGCGGCTTCTGTTCACCGTATTCCGCACGCAACGCCATCAGGCCCGGCATCTCGGTTTCAGCGATCGCGATTTCCTTGCGGCCCCAGTCGGCCAGCGAGAAGTCCTTAACCTTATAGTCGTTGAACCCGGCCGTTGCAGTGGCGGCAGGCATGAGCATTCTCCTGAAAGACGACAACATTAAGAGTCGGGCAACAAAGCGACCGCCGCAGCGCGCGCGGTCTGACCGGAAGCCCCGACTCTTCGTGGCGGGTCTAGCAGCGCCACCCCATGGGCGCAAGCATAAAGCCAGCGCCCGACGCAAGCATAAACGCCCCTTTAGTTTCCCTTACCCGACCGGAAGCCCGCCGGACAGCATGGCGCCGCCCCGACCGCGGAACCCCGGTGATCGTATTGTGAACTCATTCCCGGCCACGTTATGGTGCTGCGGTCCGGCAGAGGCGCGAAGGAACCGCCGGGAGCGGAATGGTCGGAAGGATAAGGCGATGCCGCCGCACACGCGGGTTTTCGACCGCAGGGTGCTCTATCCCGGCGAGGTGTTGATCCGGGAAGGGGATTACGGCGACTCGGCCTATTACGTTCAGAGCGGACAGGTCGGAGTTTACAAACAGGCCGGCGATGTCGAGGTCTTGATTACGGTGCTGCCGGGAAATTCGATCGTCGGCGAAATGGCGCTGATCGATAATTGCCGGCGCTCGGCAACCGTGCGCTGCCTGGAAACCGCGACCGTGATAACCGTCAATCGTGCCACCTTCGAACGCAAGATGGAACGGCTCGACCCGCTCATGAGGGCGCTGCTCGAGATGTTCACGCAGAAGATCCGGCGCCTCAACGACGACTATTGCAGCGTCGAAAGAAAGCTTCAGTGGCTGCTGCGCCAGACGGGGCTGCCGCCAAAGCCCGCCGGTTCCCGGTGGGTGACGCAGCCGCCACCGGCCGTCGAAGCCAGGCCGGGAACCGCACCCTCGGGTGACCCAAAGCCGGCCACCGCCGGCGAACCACCGGCGCCGACGGCGTTGCCGACCCTGCCCGGCCCGGGAATCGGGCCGTTCGCCCGCGCCGCCGTGTCAGAATTGAACCGGGTCGACATTGACCGCTTCGACCGGCTCAAGCTCGAACTGGCCATGCTCTATCATCCCGACTGCACCGGCGAGCGCACCAACGAAACCATGAAGCGGGCCGACGTCTTCCACGAGATCTGGACGGTGCTCCAGAAAATTGAGGATGATTACTGCGACCTGGCGTGATCCCGCCCGCGGACCGGCGTCACGTCTTGGAGGCCCGACCGGCGGGCGCCCCACCGCCCGCGGCCCCGCCCTTGGCGGCACCGGAACGGCCAAATCCGACGTTCAGCGCCTTCAGCAGGCCGGTGGCCAGTTCCCGGGAGGCGTCGGGCAGCGGTGTCGCCGGCGCGAGCGGCTTCGGGACCACCATCTTTCCGGTCCGGGTACAGAAGATCGTTGCGGCATCTTCGGCGTTGGCACGAATACGGCGGCGGGTCTCGCTGTCGATGGCATTAAAGGCCTTGGCCGCCAGGGAAAAGGACTGGGGCGTCGGTGTGTCCAGCAAATCGCGGAGCGTGCTCGCGGCCAGTTTGAGATCATGCCCACCCGGCCTGAATTCCCTGGTGACGGCGTCGACCAGCAGCCTGACCGCGCGCTTCATCCCGTCATCGTCGATCCGTTCCTGGACCGGAGGTGTCACGTCTTCCACGAACTGGCTCCCAACGATCGCTATCCCTTCAGATCATACGGGCATGGGTAAACCAAGGCAATACACCAAAAGGGTCGACAGTCCTCGTCCGACGATTTCCCGGCAGGCGAAAAACTCAAGCGTTGCCAATCGGCAACCGTCGCCAAAGCCCGCCTGATTTAAGGCACAGATGGCACGTTTTAATTTTAAACTTATTGCCAAAGTTAACCGCGATCGTTTCGAGTTCGGACCCCGTCGGGCACCACCGGTACGGGTTGACTATTCGCCAACATGGAGCAAGGACCCGCGGTGTCGTGCCACCCGAAATGCCCATAAAAAGACGCCGGTGGACAGCGTCAGATAGAGCCCGTTCAGTGCCGCGGCGGCGGCCATCAGATCGGCACGAAACTCGTGATGGAACAGCAGCCAGCGCAGCCCTTCGAAGACCTGGGTCGATGGCAGCGCCCAGGCCACCGCCTGGAGCCAGGCGGGCAAAACCGCCACCGGATAATAGACGGCACTGACCGGAGCCAGCAGAAATACGGTCATCCAGGCCAGACTCTCGGCGCCCAGGCCGTAGCGCAGGATCAGGGCGATGATCAGCAAGGCCAACCACCAGCCCATGATAATGAGATTGAAGAAGAACCCGGCCAGCGGCAGCCCCAGCGCGAAAATCGAATAATGGAAAATCGGAATGGCCAGCAGCGCCGCCGGAACCACCCCGATCAGGGTCCGCAGCAGGCTCATGACCAGCATCGCCAGCACCCACTCCAGCGGACGCAGTGGGCTGACGAACAACTGTCCGAGATTGCGCGACCACATTTCCTCGAGAAACGGCACCGACACGCCCAACTGCCCGCGGAACAGCACGTCCCACAGCAGCACGGCGGCAATCAGCACGCCGCCGCCCTGGGCCACCCAACTGCTGGTCGTGGCCATGAACTGGCTGATATACCCCCACAGCACCATTTGCACCGCGGGCCAGTAGGCCAGCTCCAGGAGCCGCGGCCATGACCCGCGCAGCAGATACCAATAGCGCAGGATCATGGCGCCAACCCGACGCAGCGAAAATGCCAGCACGGCGACCCCCTGGGGTAAGAGACTCGAGAAGCCGGACCGCCGAGGCCCCGCGAAACCGGGACGCCGGCGGCGGCATCACCAATGGAAACATCATTTGCCCATCGCGACCATTAATCTTACTATCGGACTCTGCACCTTACCGCCAGCAGGGGACCATGAAAGATCCGACCGGGCACAGCCGGCACGGCACCACCACCCAGACCCGCCTGTCCCAAGAGCAGGCGCAGGAAATTGCCCGCAAACATGAATTGCTGTATTCGGGCCGGATGGGGGGCGCGCGCGCCGTCTTTTCATTCTGTGATCTTTCGGGGCTGGATCTTTCCGGGCACAACCTGGCCGATGCCGACTTCACCGGAGCCGTACTGGCTGACTGCAATCTCTCGGGAACCAAACTCGATCGCGCGGTATTCTTTTGCGCCGACCTGCGCCGGGCCAATATGGCGCGGGCCTGCTTGCGCCGGTCTGACCTGCGCGGTGCCTGCCTGCGCGGCGCCTTTATGGTCGGCGCCGATCTGTTCGAAGCCGATCTGCGCGAGGGCGTGATTGCCGAAAAGGACCAGCGCGGCAATCTGAGTTTCCTGCGCCACGAGTTGCGCCCGGCCGAGATGCAGACGGTGGTGCTGGCCAACGCCAACCTGGAACGGGCGCGGATGAACGGCATCATCGCCATTCAGGCCGATTTCACCGACGCCGTGATGCGCGGATGCAAGCTGGTCCGGGCCAATCTCCGCCAGTGCAAGATGGTCGGCGCCAATCTCGAAGGCGCCGACCTCTCCGGTGCCGATCTCAAGGGCGCCAATCTTCAGGGTGCGGTCCTGGTCGGCACCGACATGACCATGGCCAACACCGACGACGTGGACATGACCGGCGCGCTGACCGATGCCCCCGCCGGCATCTCCCTCAGCACTCTCGCGGACCCCATCGAAGCCCTGCTCGCCCAGCATACCATGTGGGTCGAGACCAGCGGCGCCAGTGGCAAGCCGCTGGACCTGTCCGGGGTCGACCTCCGGCCGCTCAAGCATCTCGCCTCCGCCAATCTCACCGCGCTCAAAGCCCCCGGTGTGGTCATGTATGGCATGGATCTGTCGGGCATCCAACTTCAGGGTGCCCAGTTCCAGGGCGCCGATCTGCGCGCGGCCCGTTTCGTCGGCGCCGACCTGCGCGGCGTCAACCTCAAGAACGCCAAGCTCAACAACACCGACCTGCGCGACTGCAACCTCGGGCCGCTGCTGCTGAGCAGTGACCGCATCCTGCCGGCCCAACTCCAGGGCGCCACCCTGCGCTACGCCGATTTGCGCGGCGCCGATCTGTTGCGGGCCAGTTTCGTCGGAGCCGACCTTTCTTATTCCACCCTGATTGGTGCAAAATTGCGCGGCACCGATTTTACCAACTGTGTACTCGATACGACCATGTTTTCACAGGGGTCCATGAGGGAGGCTGCCGCTGCCGGCTGTAAAGGGCTGCCGGTTTAGGGCCGAAGCCGCCGGGGCTGATGTTTCTTAACCTTGTGCGGGCGATAATCGGGTCTGGATGTCAGGTTTGGTCGGGGGGGGGGGCGATATGTCGCAAGGGCGAGACTGGACCAGTTCAATTTCGGTAGGTGCGGTCCTGGACCAGGCGACGCGCGCCCGTCTGCGCAGTCTGACCCATTCGGTCACGGCACCGGCGGGGACCCGCCTCTTCGGCGAGGGAAGCCCTTGCCAGGACTATCTGATCCTGCTGTCCGGCCTGGTGCGGGTGCAAAAGGTCAGTCAGAATGGACGTGAAATCGTGCTCTATCGCGTCGAGCCCGGCGAAACCTGTGTCGTCACGACCGCCTGTCTGATGAGCGGCCTCGACTACGATGCCGAGGGCATCGCCGAAACCGACATCACCGCCGAAGCCCTGCCGATGTCCGGCTTTCGTGAGTTGATTGCCGGGTCCGCCGGCTTCCGGGACTTTGTCTTCAGGGCCTATGGCCTCCGTATCTCCAGCCTGTTGATGTTGATCGAAGAGGTTGCCTTTGGGCGCATCGACCAGCGTCTTGCCGCCTGCCTCCCTGATCACGTCGAGGACGGGAGCGCGGTGAACGCCACGCATCAGGAACTGGCCGTGGAGTTGGGAACCGCGCGCGAGGTGGTCAGCAGGCAGTTGAAGGACTTCGAGCGCCGGGGTTGGGTGCGACGGGGCCGGGGTCAGGTCCTGATCGTTCAGCCCGAGGCGCTGGAGTCGCTGACGAAAATATAGTCGTGGCTTTTGTGATCAGGTCACCGACCGCGGGGGTCCGATGCCATAGGCTGGAGCCGTCTCCAGACCTTCGGTTCGGCAGGTCTGGATCACCAGACCTGGATCAACAGACCTGGATCAACGGGGAGAGCGTGGCATGTTGCAAAATGTTGGGGGAATCGACCGTTTCCTGCGCATCGCGGTGGGCGTGGCCTTGATCGGCGCAACCCTGGCCGGCGTGCTGCCGGTGTGGGGCTGGATCGGCGTCGTGCCGCTCGCCACCGGGGCGATCGGCTGGTGCCCGGCCTATCTGCCTTTCGGGATCAGGACCTGTCGCAGGTCGGCCTGACGCCCCACCCTGACAACCCCACTTTGTGGGCTGTCACCCCCACACCGCCGGGGCACCCGGTTCCCGGCGGTCTTCTTCCTGTCTTTTTTCTGACCGCATCACCGCCTGCCGCGGTCCTGGCCGACACTGGGGCCTTGACATGGGCGGGCAGCGCCGTAGAGTCCGTCCTCCCGTGGAATTCGGGTCAGGTCAGGAACATGTCATCTGCCGTGCCGCCTCTCGAGCCGTCCTCCGCTGCCGTGATCATCACCTTGCCCGATGGCGCCGAACGCCGTTTCCCCGGCCCGGTCACCGGACGGGACGTCGCGGCCGCCATCGGCAGGCGGCTGGCCCAGGATGCCCTGGCGGTTCGCATTGGCGGCCGGTTGTGCGATCTTGCCACGGTGATTGCCGCCGACGCCCGGGTCGAGATCGTGACGCGCGCCGATCCCGATGCCCTGGAGTTGATCCGTCACGATGCCGCCCATGTCATGGCCGAAGCGGTGCAATCGCTGTTTCCCGGAACCCAGGTGACCATCGGCCCGGCCATCGCCAACGGCTTTTACTACGATTTCGCGCGGCCGGAACCGTTCTCCCTGGACGATCTCGGACGGATCGAGGCGCGGATGCGGGACATCGTCGCCGCCGACCGCCCGTTCGTCCGGGAGGAGTGGCCGCGGGATCAGGCGATTCGCTTCTTCCAGGACAAGGGCGAAGCCTACAAGGCCCAGATCATCTCGGCCCTGCCCGCCGACCAGCCGATTTCGATCTATCGCCAGGGCGACTGGCTCGACCTGTGCCGCGGCCCCCACCTGCCGTCCACCGGCCGGATCGGCACCGGCTTCAAGTTGATGAAACTGGCGGGGGCCTATTGGCGCGGCGATCACCGCAACGAGATGCTGCACCGCATCTATGGAACCGCCTGGCGCGACGACAAGGAACTTCAGGCCCACCTGACTCAGTTGGAGGAGGCCGAGAAGCGTGACCACCGCCGGCTCGGCCGCGAGATGGGGTTGTTCCATCTCCAGGAGGAGGCCGCGGGCAGCGTCTTCTGGCACGCCAAGGGCTGGACCCTGTGGCGGATTCTCGAGACCTATATCCGGGCGCGGCTGGCCGATCACGGCTATCTTGAGGTGCGGACCCCCCAATTGATCGACCGGGTGCTGTGGGAGCAGTCGGGCCACTGGGAAAAGTTCCGGGCCGGCATGTTCACGGCGCTGGCCGACGAAGACAAGGTGCTGGCGCTCAAGCCCATGAACTGCCCGGGTCACGTCCAGATTTACCGGCAGGGCATCAAGAGCTACCGCGACCTGCCGCTGCGGCTGGCCGAATTCGGCGCCTGCCATCGCAACGAGCCGTCGGGGGCGCTGCACGGGATCATGCGGGTGCGGGCCTTCACCCAGGACGATGCCCACATTTTTTGCACTGAAGACCAGATCACCTCGGAGAGTGTGGCCTTCTGCCGGCTGCTGGAAAGCGTCTATCGCGACCTCGGCTTTACCGAGATCAGCGTCAAGTTTTCCGACCGGCCGCCGGTGCGGGCCGGCAGCGATGAGGTGTGGGACCGGGCCGAAGCCGCACTCAAGACCGCGGTCGGCGCCGCCGGCCTGCCCTACCATCTCAACCCTGGCGAAGGCGCGTTCTACGGCCCCAAGATCGAATTCGTGCTGCGCGACGCCATCGGCCGCGAATGGCAGTGCGGCACACTTCAGGTCGACTATGTGCTGCCCGAACGCCTGGACGCCTCTTATGTCGGCGAAGACGGCGCCCGGCATCGTCCGGTGATGCTCCACCGGGCGATCCTGGGCTCGATGGAACGCTTCATCGGGGTGCTGATCGAACACTATGCCGGCCGGTTTCCGCTGTGGCTGGCGCCGCTCCAGGTGGTGGTCGCGACCATCACCAATGACGCCGACTCATATGGCGCCGACGTGGTCGCGGCGCTGAAGCAAGCCGGCCTGCGGGCGGAATTGGACACCCGCAACGAAAAAATCAACCTCAAGGTCCGGGAGCACAGCCTGCAAAAGGTCCCGGTTCTGGTGGTGGTCGGTAACCGCGAAGCCGAAAACCGGACGGTGGCGCTCCGCCGGCTTGGCAGCAAGGACCAAGAGGTGCTTGCCCTCGACGCGGCAATCCATAAACTGTGTCATGAGGCTCGGTCTCCGGCAGGCGACCGGGCAACAGCAGTTCTGTTCTGAGGACCCGGCGCTGACGGTCCTTGCAACCCAACGAGGGAGACGTTTCCATAGCCAGACTACCAAGTGAAGCCCAACCGACCCGCGACGGCCCCCGGGTCAATCGGGAAATCAATGTCCGCAGCGTCCGTCTGGTCGATGCCCAGGGCGAGATGGTGGGTATCGTTGCCATTCGCGATGCCTTGATCGCCGCCGAAGAGGCTGGACTGGATCTGGTCGAGGTCGCACCCAACGCCGACCCGCCGGTCTGTAAGATTCTCGATTACGGCAAATACAAATACGAGGCCCAGAAGAAAGCGAACGAAGCGCGCAAGAAGCAGAAGATCATCGAAGTCAAAGAAATCAAGATGCGTCCGAACATCGATGATAATGACTACGAGGTCAAGATGCGCAGCGCGCGCCGGTTCATCGAAGAGGGTGACAAGGTCAAGGTCACCATGCGCTTCCGCGGTCGCGAAATGGCCCACCAGGACCTTGGCATGAATGTGCTGATCCGGGTTCGTGACGAGTTGGAAGCGGTGGCCAAAGTCGAGCAGATGCCCAAAATCGAAGGCCGGCAGATGATCATGGTCCTCGCGCCCAAATAGCGGCGGCCCCCGAACCCGGAAGCGCCCGGCCGGGAGGCGGCGGCCTGCCCGGTTGGGGGCGGGGCGCGCCGAAGCCGGCAGGGTATTGAACCGTCGGACGCCTTGACAGGCGGGACGAGCCGCTGCCGCCGCCGGTCAGAGGTTACGACGACGCCTTGCGGAACTCCTGGCGGACGCCACTCCAGGTCCAGTATTCGTGGGCGGCGGAAAAATAGACACCGATCGCCCCCTCCGGCAGGGTAAGATCGGTGTGGTGGATCAGGCCGCGCTTGATCACCAGATTGGCGACCACCGCCTCCAAAAACTGATCCCGACCCTGGAACTCATTCAGGTAATAAACCGCCGCTTCCCGGCCGGCGTGGCTGCCGGACGCGGACGCCGCCGGTCGGGGCACACGGTCAACAAGGCCGAACAGGTTGCGGAGTCCACTTTCAAGAACGTCGGGAGTCAGAACATCGCTGTCGGATTCTCCCGGCTTGTGCCGGGCATAGTCCAGAACCGCATAGCACTCCATCGGCTTCCTCCCCGGAACGCGGCGAGCAGACACCCCGCACTCTGCAAACACAGATACGCTTCCCGCACATGGGCGAGGACCCGTCGCTTGCCTTATCCATCCCATACAATTTCCTTTGGGAAGTCAACCCAAACCAAAATAGGGACAAATGCCCGGCGCCTGTAATGCTCCCAGGCACCAAACCAGGTAGTGCAGCGGGTGTTGCCGGGCCCAAATCCGGCGGCTGTACCACGCTACAACCGTCCATCCCCACATGGCGCGCTCATCCGACGGCGATTCCCGCGGCGGACCACCCCGGAGCGGCGAGCCAGACGCCCGCTTTTTGTGATATTTCCGCTACGGAATAGCGGCGCATGCCATTTTAGCCTCATCGGGGATTCCAGGGTGTTGGGAATTGGTTTGTTTTCAGTGAGTTGAAGCTTTCAACCCCGACGAGGCGCCCGAGCGCCGCGAGGCCGCTTTAACCACGAAGGACACGAAGGGCACAAAACAGTCACGAAAGGCGACTCTCTTGGTGACCTGCTTCGTGTTCTTCGTGTCCTTCGTGGTTAAAGCGGTGGCGTCGATGAGTCCCAACTCTATGACCAGCCCCTTGTTTTTCCTAAAAACATCACCACCCTGGAACGCAGTATGAACCCCATTTTTTATAAAAAATTCCGGTATGCCGTATATTACTTGCAGCTATTGATAATAATAGCATGATTTTGGGGAAAATCGTGCCCAAAAATTCGCATTTTTTTGGCCGACGGCTTTGCCGTGTCCGAAGAAAACCCGATCATCGCCGATGATATCACGCCAATACTTTATTATCGATGAAATTATATCCCGGAAAACATCATAATTTCGGCGCTCTTTCATCTATTAGCTCTCGCCGCCCCGATCTCAAGGACCGGAGCCCGACTTTTGATTAATATTGATTTCCATGTTTATCGCTGTTGCGCCTTATGCTAACATAATTCGTTCGGTCAAAGTCAATACTGCCCGATCTAATCATCAACTCAATGGCGATCAAGGAGGGCGCGATGCCGACACGCTCAACAACGGTGGATGCCTCGACTGGTTATTCTTCTGGCCTTATCACACGACTTAACGGTCTTCGATTGCCGGTAAAGTTGACGGCGCTATTGTTGATACCAATCGCCGGGCTGATCATCGCGAGTGCAAATAATCTTGTGTCCGACTGGCGAATCTCTGTACGCATGGGGAACGTCTCGGCGATGGCCGAGGTGACGGAAGCGATCGGCGATCTGGTCTCAACCTTGCAGCGCGAGGCGGGGACATCGGCAACTTTCGTTTCGAGCAAGGGAGCGGCGATGCGCAGCGACTTGCCGGCCGTGCGCGAGGCAACCTCCCGCAATCTGTCGCGACTCGAGGAAGGCGTCACGCGCGCGGATTTCATCCGTACCGGCGGCAGCGCCGCCGATGCCCTCAGTACCGCCAGGTCCAGGCTCGACCTCCTCGCGATCAAGCGCCATGACGTCGATGGGCTGGCGACGCCGCTCAGCGAGATCAACGACTATTATACCCCGCTGATCGGCCAGCTTCTGAATGTCAGCCTGGAGATGCTCAAACAGATCGATGATTCAACGGTGGCGGTGCGCGCCTCCGCCTACGCTTATCTGATGTGGCTGAAAGAAATGTCGGGCGCCACCCGGGCCAACGGCGCGCCCGGCTACGCCGCCGGCTCCTTCACACCCGAGGACAAAGCCCGCCTCTCCCACTTCGCCCTGGCCCAACCGATCTACGCCAGGTTATTTGATCTTTACGCAACGCCGGAGCAGCGGAACCTGTTCACCCGGGTCGTCTCCGGTCCCGATGTGGAGAGCGCCGAGCGTCTGACCAAACTCGCCATTGACACCCCGGCCGGAGAGAAGCTGGCCCAAGGCAACAGCGAAGCGTGGTTCCGGTCAACCACGGCGCGGATCGATCTCATGAGTGAGGTCGAGCACTCGGTGGCAAGGGACTTCAGGGCACTCGCGACCGGTCTTGCGGACGAGGCCAGACACAACCTTTTGGTTGAAGGCATTCTTTCGATCGCGGTTGTGCTGCTGGCGCTGGTCTTTGCGGTGGTTATCCTGATCAGCATTACCCGTCCGATCGCGGCCATGACCCTGACCATGCGGCGGGTCGCCGATGGCGATCTCGACGCCGAGGTGCCGGCGGCGGACCAGAGCAACGAAATAGGGCAGTTTGCGCAGGCATTGGTTGTGTTTAAGGCAAACGGCCAGGAGGCCCGCCGTGTCGCCCGCGCGCAGGAAGAGGAACGCCGGGCCAAGGAGCAGCGCGCCCATGTGCTGGAAGGGATGGTGCGCAAATTCGAGGTTAAGGTTGCGCAACTGGTCAACTCTCTGGCCGGGTCCGCCACCGGGATGCAGACGACGGCCAAGACCATGGTCGATGCCGCCGATCGGACCAACCGGCAGGCGACCATCGTCGACAGTGCGTCAAACCATGCTTCGGCCAATGTGCAAACCGTTGCCGCCGCGGCCGATGAATTGTCGGCATCCATTGCCGAAATCAGCCGGCAGGTGGCCCAGGCGGCGCAGATTTCGACCAGTGCCTCCGAGGAAACCGGCCGCGCCAACACCATGGTTCAGGGTCTGGCCCGGGCCGCCGATAAGATCGGAGAGGTGATCAGCCTCATCAACAACATTGCCAGTCAGACGAACCTGCTGGCACTCAACGCCACCATCGAGGCCGCCCGGGCCGGGGACGCCGGCAAAGGGTTTGCAGTGGTCGCCAACGAAGTCAAAAGCCTTGCCACTCAGACGTCCCGAGCCACCGAAGAAATTTCCGCCCAGGTCGTCACGGTACAGGATGAAACCCGAAAAGCGGTGGACGCGATTAAGGGGATCGGCACGGTCATTGATCAGGTTCGCGAGATCTCCTCCGGCATTGCTTCGGCGGTGGAGCAACAAGGAGCGGCCACGCAGGAAATTGCCCGTAACGTTCAACAGGCGGCTCAGGGCACCAGGGACGTTTCAGCCAACATTACCGGTGTTACCGAGGCTGCGGCGGCCACCGGAGCGGCATCCCGGCAGGTCCTGTCTTCGGCCGGTGAGCTTGCCTCGGATTCGGAGAAATTGCGCCTCGAGGTGACCGACTTCCTGGCCGAGGTGCGCGCCGGATGATGAGACGCCCGGAACTTGATTTTGCGGGGCTCCGCCCTGCACCGGCAAGGACCCCCGCCTCCTTGACCTCATGACGTGAATGGGTTCAAAGGGCCGCCTGGCCCTTTGCGGGTGTGGGCAGAGCCCACGAAACTGTTTCTTTTCAATGACCTGTCGTATCCTGGCGCATATCGGGGCTCGGCCCCTGGGGGGTGGTCAGCCGCAGCAACCGCGCCAGAATCGCCGCCGGCGCCAGCACCTGATCGACCACGCCCGCCGAGATCGCGCTGCGCGGCATGGTGTCGGCAAACGCGGTTTCGGGGGACTGCGCGATGGTCAGCCCCCCCCCGCCCTTGATCGCCGCCATGCCGCGACAGCCGTCCTCGTTGGCTCCCGTCAGCAACACCCCGATCAGGCGGCCGGAAAACGCCTCGGCGGCGGTCTCGAACAGGACATCCACCGAGGGGCGGACGTTGCAAACCTTGGGGTCGGTGTTGAGGGCAAAGGTCCGGTCCTTCTCGATCAACAGATGGTACCCGGCCGGCGCGACATGGATGGAGCCGCGCGTCACCGGCGACTTGTCGTCGGCGTCGCTGACCGCCAGCCGGCAGTAACGGCCCAACAGACCGGCAAGCAAACCGCCGGAATCGGCGGCGGTATGGGAAACCACAATCACCGGCAGCGGAAAGTCGGCAGGCAACCCCGGCAGTATCAGCCGCAGAACCTCCAGGCCACCGGCCGAACAGCCGATCACCACCGCTTCCCAGCGCCGCGTGCTCATGACTCACCCACCGCGATCAGCACCTTCCGGTACAGCTTCTGGTCTTCATCAACGGCCGCAAAGTCGTCGCCAATCTCGGAAAACCGCAGGCTCTCCCGGGTTCCCAGGCATAGAAAGCCCTGGCGGATCAGGCTGTCCCGAAACAGCCGGAGCACCCGGTTCTGCAACAGCCGATCGAAATAAATCAGGACATTCCGACAGACAATCATGTTCACTTCGCAAAATACACCGTCCGAGGCCAGGTTATGCCGGGCAAAGACCATGTTTTCCTTAAGCGAGCGATCCATACTGGCATGCTCGTAGGCCGCATGATAATAATCCGAGAGCGACTGGCGGCCCCCCGCCTTCAGGTAATTGGCCGAAAAGTCCTTGAGATGACGCAAGGCGAAGATTCCTTCCTCCGCCCGCGCCAGCGCGACATCGTTAATGTCGGTGGCATAGATGCGGGCACGGTCGTAGAGGCCCTCCTCCTTGAGCATGATCGCCAGGGAATAAACCTCCTCTCCGGTCGCGCAACCGGCCTGCCAGATGTTGATGCGGGGATAGGAGGCCAGCACCGGCAACACCTGCCGCCGCATGGCCAGGAACACCGCAGGATCGCGGAACATTTCAGTTACGGGAACCGAAAGTTTCGGAACAACCTGATCGACGAACGCCGGATCATGGAGCAGCGGTGAAATCAGCTCCGAGACGTGGTTGAAACCAAGAGCGAGCGCCAGTTCCTTGACCCTTCGCTTCAATGACGCCCGGGCATAGTTACGGAAGTCATAGCCATACCGACGATAAAGAGCCTCGACGAACAGATCGATCGCAATATCGTTGATTTCAGCATCCTTCATCGACGTTGTACCTTCCTGTTGAAGCCCTGACCGCGGTCAGAACCTCGGTGCCGGCCGGCGCGTCGGCACCCTTCACTGGTGTAACCACACCCTCATCAAAGACAGCAGGCGATCGATATCGATCGGCTTGGTCAGGTAATCATTGGCCCCGGCTTCCAGGCACTTGTCGCGATCGTCGGACATCGCCTTGGCGGTCAGCGCCAGGATCGGCAGGTTACGGAAACGCGGCTGCTTCCTGATCTCCTGCATGGTCTGATAGCCATCCATTTCCGGCATCATGATGTCCATCAGCACGATGTCGATGTTTGGCTTGTCGGCAAGATGTTTCAACGCCTTGCGGCCATCCTGGGCCATCAGCACGGTCAGCCCGCGGGCATTCAGCACCCGTGACAGGGCAAAGGCGTTGCGCATGTCGTCCTCGACGATCAGCACGGTCTTGTTCAGAAAGCACCGTTCGGGGTCGTGGAGACGCCGCAGCAGTTTCTGGCCTTCCTCGGGCAGCGCCGACTGCACGCTGTGAAGAAACAGGGTGACCTCGTCGAGCAGGCGTTCCGGTGACCGGGCGCCCTTGATCACGATGCTGTCGGTATAATGCCGCAGCTCCATGGTCTCCTCGGAGGTCAACTCCTTGGCCGAGTAGAGCACCACCGGCGGCATGGTCAGGGCCGGATCCCGTGCGACCCGTGCCAGCAACTCGGTTCCGGCAATGTCGGGCAGGCCCAGGTCAAGCACGACGCAGTCGAAGGCTTCCCGGCCCAACAGATCCAACGCCTGCTGGCCGGTGTCGGCGGTGGTGATCGTGACATTGTCGCCGCCGATCAACCGGGCGATAGCCGTTCGGGAGCCCGGGTCGTCGTCCACCACCAGCAGGCGGCGGGGCTCCTGGGAGGAAAAATGCCCGATGCGATCGAGGGCCGCCTCGATCTGTTCGCGCGTTACCGGTTTGGTCAGATAGCCCACCGCCCCCATCCCCAGGCCGCGCGGACGGCCTTCGGTCGCCGAAATGAAATGAACCGGGATGTGTCGGGTCGCGCCATCCTCCTTGAGCCGATCCATCACCGCCCAGCCATCCATGCCGGGCAGGCCGACATCCAGGATGATCCCGATGGGCGCAAGGTCGCGGGCCAGCCCGAGACCGGTGGCCCCATCCGCGGCGACAACCCCCTTAAAGCCCCGGCGCCGCGCGGTATCGGCAAGAATGCGGGCGAACCGGGCGTCATCCTCAATGATCAGGACCACGCCCTCTCCCGACGTCACGCCGGCCGGGTCGTCCCCCACCGGTGACGCCTTGGGGCTCCCCGCCGCCGCCGAAGTCACCGTCGCCACCGGAGCCGCGGTCGCCACCGGCCTTGGCGACGGCGAATATGGCGCCCCGGGCCGATGGACCGGCGGTGATCGCCCACCCGGCAGCCGAACCGGCAGGACCAGGCTGAAGGTGCTGCCGCTCCCGACCCGGCTTTCGACCAGAATGTCGCCGCCGACCAGCCGCGCGAGCTTCTTCGAGATGGCGAGACCGAGACCGGTGCCGCCGTAGCGGCGACTGGTGGTGCCGTCAACCTGCTCGAAAGGCAGGAAAATATGCTCCAACTTGTCTCCCGGAATGCCGATCCCGGTATCGGTCACCGCCACCTCCAGGGTCGTGGCCGGGTCCTGACCGATCATCGCCGCCACCTCTGCCCTTGCCCGCCGCACCCGGCAGGTGACGGAACCGCGTTCCGTGAACTTGACCGCGTTCGACAACAGATTCGTGATAATCTGTTCGACCTTACCGATATCCGTTGTCATCTCGAGGGGCAGATCCGGGTCGTGCTCGACGACAAGGCTCAATCCTTTGATCTCGGCCATCGGCCGTAACCGACGTTCAATGGGATCGATCAGGTTCGCCACGATCACGGTATCGGTGTTGACCTCGACCCGGCCCGATTCGATTTTCGACAGATCGAGAATGTCATTGATCAGCCGCAGCAACTGGCTGCCGCTGTCGTGAATCACCTGCGCCGCCTCGATCTGGTCGGGAGTAAGGTTGGCATTCTGGTCGTCAGCCAGCGTCTTGGCCAGAATCAGCAAACTGTTCAAGGGCGTGCGCAACTCATGGGACATGTTGGCGAGGAATTCCGACTTGTAGCGGCTGGCCTGGCCCAACAGCCGCGCCTTGGTCTCGGATTCTTCCCTGGCGCCTTCCAACGCCCGACCCTTTTTGGTCAGCTCCTCATTGGTCGCCCGCAACTCCTCCCGCTGAGTCCGCAGCTCTTCCTCGGAGGCGCGCAACTCCTCGGCCTGCTGGGTCAACAGCGAGGCCTTTTCCTGCAACTCTTCGTTGCTTGCCCGCAATTCTTCGCTTTGAACCTGGAGTTCCTCCTCCGAGGCCCGCAACGCCTCGGCCTGCCGCTGGGTTTGTTCGAGCAGGCTTTGCGCCTTCGCGCGACGTTCAAGGATTTCCAGTTGAAGCGCGATCATTGGCAGCAGATCGGCCACCAGAGTTTGCTGCGCCTCGGTAAATGGCTTGAACGTGGCGATCTCGATCACGCCGAGCACCGATGCGCCGCTGACAATCGGCGTGGCAAGAATCATCGACGGTCGCGCCTCGCCCAAGGCCGAACTGATCCGAACGTAATCCGGCGGGACGTGGGTCAACAGGATCGGCGATCGTTCCACCACCGACTGCCCGGCCAGCCCTTCGCCAAAGGCGACGCCCTCGGCCAGATTCTTGCGCTCGGTAAAGGCGTAACTGCCCATCAGTTCCAGCCGTTTGCGGTCGTTGTTGACGATATAGAATACGCCGTGGCCGCCCTCGAGCAATGGCGTCAGCGCGCGAATGACATCCTGGGCCAGATCCCGTACCGATGGCGCCGCCAGCACCCGTTGCGCGATCTCGGCGGCCTTGGATTTGACCCAGTTGCGCTCGGCCATGGTCTGGCCGGTGCCCTTGAACACCTGGAGCGCCCGGGCCATGGCCCCGATCTCGCTGGCCACCCCGAGATACGGAACCTCGATGGTGAAGTCGCCTTCCGCGAGGCGCGCCATCTGCGCGCGCAACTGGCTGAGCGGACGGTTGATGCTGACGGTAATGAAGCTCGCGATGGCAATCGACCCCAGAACCATCGCGACCAGAATCGCCGCAAGGTTGGCCATGGTTCCATCGCGTTTGGCATTGGCCGATTGCATGAACTCCCGGGCCTTGTTGCGGGCAAAACGGATCACCCGGGCCATGGCATTGCGAACCTCGGCGGTCTGCTGGGCGCCGACGCCTTTGGCCATGCTCTCGGCCTCGGCACGGCTCCCGGCCTTCTTCAGGGCGATGATTTTGTCGCGCAGCACCGCCCAGCTCTGAAGCTCACGGGCAATCGCTTCCAGGTCTTCACGGCCACCCAGATAACGCTCATTGAGAATATCCAGCTCATGATAGATCGCGGTCTCAAAGGCTGCGATCTCCTTGGCCTTCTCGTCGATGGTCTCGGGCGCGTCGGCCACCACCAGTTCCAACATCTTCTCTCTGATCGAGACAATGTCGGTATCGGCTTCCAGCGCCGCGTTGGTGACGGTCATCGGATGTTCGGACAGTTCCGTCGTCAGGTCCGACAGCGTTTGCAAGGCATGAAACGACAGCAGCCCCACCGCCAATGACAGAATTACGATAATTGAAAATCCGGCAGCCAGACGGTTCCTGATGCCGATATTCTGAATTGCCCTCATCATCCCGCACGGCCCTTTTTCAGGTCTTGAAAGCAGCCGGACGCCTGGTCGGCCGACCGGATCCCCCCCTCAACGGTCCTCCCGCAGGTCCCCGCCCCGGCCGACAACGATGCCGACCGCGGTTCCGGCACGGTCGGCAAATGCCGATTGATCACATCGATCAGGTCCCAAGGCAGATAGGGCTTTTGCACGATGGCGCAGCCTTCCCGGGCAGCGTCCTGGGCGGTGGCGGCCTGGGTATCGCCGGTCATCAGGATGGCCGGGACCACGCGGCCCAGGAGTTTGCGCAGCATCCGAATCATGGTCAGCCCCGACACCCCCTCCGACAGGCGGTAGTCGGAAAGAATCAGGTCGGGACCGGGCGGCTCGACCACCTGAAACGCCTTGCCGGCGTCGGGGACGCTCACCACTTCAAACCCGGCGTCCTCCAGAATCGCCGCCAGCGCCTTGGCCTGAAGCCGGTCGTCTTCGACCAGCAGAATGCGGCCCCTGATGCCGATAGTCTGAATTGCCTTCATCATCATCTCGCACGGCCTTATTTTTTGGTCTCGGGAGCGGCTGGATGCCTGGGGGCGGCCGGCCGGATCACCCCCTCAACGGTCGCCCCGCCGGTCTCCCCCGGCCGACGACGGTGCCGACCGCGGCTCTGCCGCGGTCTCCAAATGCCGATTGATCACATCGATCAGGTCCCGAGGCAGATACGGCTTGTGCACGATGGCGCAGCCTTCCCGGGCAGCGTCTTCGGCGATGGCGGCCTGGGTATCGCCGGTAATCAGGATGGCCGGGACCACGCGGCCCAGGAGTTTGCGCAGCATCCGAATCATGGTCAGCCCCGACACCCCCTCCGGCAGGCGGTAGTCGGAAAGAATCAACTCGGGACCCGGCGGCTCGACCACCTGAAGCGCCTTGCCGGCGTCGGGGACGCTCACCACCTCAAACCCGGCGTCCTCCAGAATCGCCGCCAGCGCCTTGGCCTGAAGCCAGTCGTCTTCGACCAGCAGGATGCTGCCCTGCGCCGGCACCCCGGAGGGATCGGGCTCCAGCGGGTGCCCGGCAAGGCCGGTCTCATTGAGGTGGGGCAGATCAACCGAGAAGACCGAGCCCCGGCCCGCCCGGGAACGCAGACCAAGGCGGAGGCCAAGCAACTCCGCGGTTCGGATGACGATAGCCAGCCCCAGACCCATACCCTTGGCCCGGTCGCGCTCCGGGTTGCCCAGTTGCCGGAACTCCTCGAAGATCGCCGACTGCATATCGTCGGGAATACCGCTGCCGGTATCGTAGACCGCCAGCACCACCCGGTCCTGCCGTCGCCTCAGGGCGATCAAAACACCACCAATACTAGTATAACGGATGGAATTGCTCACCAAATTTCGCAGAATGCGCTCCAGCAATACCGGATCGGTCGCGGTGAGGCAAGGGAACACCCGGACCCGCAGCTTCAACCCGGCTTTTCGGGCTTCCGGGGTCACCTCGTCGGCGATCCTGCGCACCATTTCGTCCAGCCGGAAGGTCAGCGGGCTGACCGTCACCTTACCGGACTCGAGGGCCGCGAATTCCATGAGTTTGCCCAGCATCCGTTCGGTGGAATCCAGGGCCTCGCCCATGGTCTCCAGCACCGGCAGGATGGCGGCATCCGCCACCTTGCGGACCAGCAGGTGCAAAAGCAGGCGTTGGGCCTGGATCGGCTGGCGCAGGTCATGGCTGGCCGCGGCCAGAAAGCGCGTCTTGGCGTCGTTGGCCCGTTCCGCCTCGGCCCGGGCGCGTTCGGCCGACTGCTGGGCCAGCACCCGATCGGTGATCTCGTAGGCGGCGCAGGCCAGGGCTTCGACCCGACCCTGCCGGTCCAGCACCGGCTCGACGATCAGGTCAAAGTGCTGGTCGTGGGACCGGGAACGGCTGCGCACGGTCACGTCGCGACGCTGGGGCTGGCCCGTGGTCCAGACGGTTCGATAAAGCGCGAGCAACCGGGTGCTGGTCTCGGCCTCGAACACATGGTCCGGTGTCCACCCGATCAACGCCGCGGGGTCGATCCCAAGCTTGTTGGGATGGACCCAGGTGTAACGAAAGTCCCGGTCCAGCCGGAAGGCGACGGTCTGACCGGCGCTCATGGCCAGCCGGAAGTTCTGCTCGCTCTCGCGCAACGCCTGATCGGCCAGCGCCTCGGTCGCACGTTGAAGCTGCTGACGGTGGCTGTAAAGGTCGAGAAAAGTCCGAACCTTGGTATGCAGAATCAGCGGCTCAATGGGCTTCTCGATGTAATCGACGGCCCCCACCTCGTAGCCATGCAGACGGTGCGTCTCGTCGGCATAGGCGGCGGTAAGAAACATCACCGGCACCGTGCGGGTCCGCGGCTCGCCCCGCATCAGTTCGACCACCTCGTAGCCGTCCATCACCGGCATGTTCACATCGATCAGCGCCAGGGCCAAGTCATGATCGATGGCCAGCGCCAGCGCCGCGTTCCCGGACTCCGCCTCCACCACGTCGGCGTCATGGCTTTCCAGCAATCGGCGTAAAGCCACAAGATTGGCCCGCTGGTCATCGACAATCAGAATCTTCGGTCTCTCGTCGCCCCTCATCGAAACATCGCCCTACGCCCTGACCTTCCGGCTGCCGTCGCCCCCCGCCGGTCCGATCAGTATGAAGGCTGGTGCCGGTCAGATCAAAGGCGAACACGACAAAGCCCGGCACACCGTGGGCATACCGGAGCGGCGAGCCCGAGGGCAAAGGGGTACCGCCACCGGCGCCGATCCGGTGGCGATAACGCCAGGCAAACCAGAAGTCCGGCGAGCCGCGACCCCGGCCGATGGTCCGGGACCGGCTCTTATCTCGGCGTCACCGGTTCCCACGGCACCATGCAGGTGGCGACATAAGGATAATAGCCCTGCGGGTTCCGGCAATAATACCACAGCGGACCGGGCGCCGGCGCCGCCGGAGCCACCACCACCGGTGGGCGATAGGGATCGGGATACGGGTAGATCGGCGCCGGGTACCAGTACCAGGCGCCATCAAGCACCCACCACCAGCCGTCGCGGCCCTCATGCAGGCCGTGCCACCAGTGAGCACTGCGCCAATGGTTGAGGTCGAACTCGTGAAAACGCGGGTAGTCGCCGTGCCATTGGCCATGGTCGTCGCCCCAATGGCCGTGCTCCTGCGCCCTGACGCTCCCCGCAGAGGACGACAGGACAACGGCCGTGACCAGCGCGAGCACGGCCCCGCCGCCGGCCCGAACCTGCACCGGCGTTGTCTTCATGGCCTTGATGATGTTGATAAACATGATATCCGCCTTGTTCCTGCAAGGGGGAGGCCGCGGATCGCAGGACCGCCATGCCGCCCTTGGCTTCCCGATGGGGGGACAGGACGCCTCGGCCTCCCGCCCCCAACCTCACCACCCGCCCCCGACGATGGCATCGTCGACCGGGCGTCAACCGGATGGATCGGACCGTTCCAGTAACATACCACAAGCAGGCCGCCGATCCAGAAACCAACCGTCGGACCAAACCTCACCGTCCGCCCGCCGGGGCTTCGACGCCTCACCGGACCTCCACCGTGATTTCTTCCGAAGCATGACGATGCCGACCGACCAGACCGTCCCGATCGACGCCGACCAGCCGGAAATGATGGGTGCCGGGCGTGAGCGTCACCGTCACCTGCCGTTGCCCGTCGGGAAAAGCCACATGAGCGGCATCGGCCGGAACCGCAACGCCCGGTTCGAGAGGTGGCGCATCGATGAAGAGCACGAGATGGCCGCCATGACCGGGATGCTCCTGACCCTGCGGCTCCGGCCCTGCCATCCGCTCGCCTCCGCCGCCCCCGGCCTCGGCCCGGTTGAAACCACCCGCAACCGTCACCGGATTGGTGACAACCGCGCCGTCGGCCGGGCTGACAATGGCCGGTCCGTGGTGTTCCCGTTCCTGCGCCGCGGCCGACCCTGACCCCAGAACCATGGCGGCCAGCACGGCCCCGACCAACGCCAGGACCAAACGACCGCTTTCCGGTACGATCGGACTGCTCTTGGACTGCAACATCGTTCCCTGATCCTTCTAAGAAAATGCACTCGGGAACAAAGCCTACGGATGTCGAATTTCCGGGATGTGACCGCGGCCCCGGGAATTGGTAACAGACTGTTTCCCGCTTTTCCGTCATACCGGCCAACCGGCTTTGATGATCCGGAGCGCATCCGGGAACCAGGGTTCACCGGCATCCAGGGCGCGATAGTTGCCCCGCGGGCACACCGACCCGGCGATGCCGTACCGTTCGACGCCAAATTGACATGGATCAAAGAGAATCAGGTCAGCCTGGGCTAAAAAGCGACTGTCTCTAACCCTCCCTGTTACCGACTGAAACGGGGGTGTTGCTGTCAACACCCCCGGTTTTTTTCTGTCGGCCCGATCTCAAGATCGCCACGACCGCAATCTTCTGGCCGCCTCGGCAATGGTTTCGCTGGCGCCGGAAAACGAAATCCGCACGAACTGCCGGCCGCGAACCGGATCGAAATCGATGCCGGGCGTGATCGCGACGCCGGTTTCGTCCAGTATCCGCCGGCACCAGACTTCGCTGTCGTCGGTCAATCCAGAGACATCGGCGTAAAGGTAAAACGCCCCCTCAGCCGGCGCCAGCCGGTCGAGCCCGGCCTTGGGCAGTTCCTCCAGCAGCAGCGCCCGGTTTCGGGCGTAGCGGGCGACATGACCGTCCAACTCGGCGCGACAGTCGAACGCAGCACAGGCCGCCAGTTGAGACAGGGTCGGCGCCGAAATGAACAGGTTCTGGGCCAGACACTCGACGGACCGCAGCAACGGCTCGGGCACCACCATCCAGCCCAACCGCCAGCCGGTCATGGAGAAGTACTTGGAAAAGCTGTTGAGCACCAGGGCGTCGTCGGTGACGGCGAGCGCGGTGGCCGCGGGCTCCCCATAGGTAATGCCGTGATAGATTTCGTCCGAGATCAGGCGGATGCCACGGCCGGCGCAGTGGACGGCCAGTTCCTTCAGGGCTTCCCGGCCGATCATGGTGCCGGTGGGGTTGGCCGGGCTGGCCACCACCAGCCCGGCCAACGGTCCGGCGGCATCCAGCAGCGCCGGAGTCGGCTGATAGCGGGTGTCCGGCCCCACCGGAATTTCAACCGGGATCACCCCCAGCGCCGTCAGGATGTTGCGATAGCAGGGATAGCCCGGTGCCACCATGGCCACCCGGTCGCCGGCCTCGAACGCGGCCAGAAAAGCCAGCACGAAGCCGCCCGACGAACCGGTGGTCACCACCACCCGCCGGGCCGGAACCTCGATGAGATACCTGTCCCGATAGTGGCGGGCGATGGCCGCGCGCAGCGCCGGAGTCCCCAACGCCTCGACATAACCCAGCCGTTGGTCCACCAGCGCGGCCCGCGCCGTGGCCACCACCCCGGCCGGCGCCGGGGTCGCCGGCTGCCCGACCTCCAGATGCAGCACCTCGCCGCCGGCCTGCTCGCGTTCGGCCGCAGCCCGCATCACCTCCATGACAAAGAACGGCGGAATGGCGCCACGGCCGGCCAGTTTCAGCACCATCGTCCTCTCTTTCCTCCGCGCGGGCCGGGCGGCCCGAAAGCGGCGCCCGTCCGAACACCGGTTAGCTATTTGAAGACGGTGAAGGTCAGGCCCGAACCCCGGGCATCGGTGACCGCGCCGCAACTCATGCCGCCGTGCTGATGATCATAAAGGCACGTCACCGCCTCGATCCGTCCCTGCGCGGCCGGAGTGCCCGCCGCGACCGGAATCTCGCCGGCCGGGCGAAGGTCGACCACCGAAGCATGCAGCGCCGACAGGACCGGCGCGACCGCGGCCCGGTCGTCGGCTTCCGACCCGATCGCCGAGCCGCCGGCCGCGAACAGGGTGGTTTGCAGCGGGTGGTTGACCACCAGCACCGGCCCGCCGATGCCCGAGGCCCCGCCGCCGCCGGCCGCCAGCAGCCCGGTCCCGGGAATCACCCGGCCGTTGCCGAACAGACCGCCCATGGTAAAGACACAGGCCACCCCTTGCCGCTGGGGATCGACCACCGCCAGCGCCGCGGTGGGGACCACACCGGCCCCGGCGGCCCCCGCCCCCAATCGGCCCATCATGGCGCCGAACCAGTCGCCATCGCCGGCGGCGAGCCCGGCCTGCCAGGCCGCGGCCAGACCGGCCCCGCTCCGGTCGGGAAAGTGGATCATGTCGTTGTCGTCTTCCACCGCGACGGTGTCGCCCCAGCGGACCCGGGTCCCGGCCAGCGTGGCGCCGTCGATGTCCAGGCCAGCGGCCAGCGTCCTGGCAAGATCCGAACCGACGGACCCGTAAAAGGCCCCGACCCCCCGCTGCCGCACCACGCCGAGGGTTGCCGCGAGGTCGGTCTGGACCAGGGTCTCGCCCTCGGCCAACGGCCGGCCGCCGGCGGACAGGAACAGCCGGCGGGCGCCGGCGTCGGCCGCCAGCCGCCCGGCCCCGGTTCCCAGATCGGCGGCAAGCTGCCGCGAAACCGGCGTGCCCAGCCCGGCCAGCGCCTCGGGCGCCCCCAACGCCTCCTCCCAGTGCCGACGGCCATAGGCCGAGTGCAGGGCATAGAGGCCACGCAAAAGGCCCGGCGCCGGCGCCCGACCGGCAGGGGTCGACTCGGGCAGAAAATCGAGGGTCCGCACCGCCCGGGTTGCGGGATCATGGACGAGGCACAGACCGCCGCCGCTCAGCCCGACCCGGGAGGGCAGCGTCACCGCCATGGTCAGGGCCATGGCCACGGCGGCATCGGCGGCACTGCCGCCGCCGTCGATCACCGCCCGCCCGACCTCCACCGCCCGGGGATCATCAGCGGCGCCATAGCCGTTGACACCCAGGAGCGGCTTGCCGGGATGGCAGCCGGCGACCGCGAGCAGCGCCACCGCCATGGCCGCCATGGCCGTCCGGGACCGCATCCGCCCCGCCCCCGACACCGGGCCGGCATCAGCACAGTTGACAGCAGCCCGAACGGACGGGAACCATGGCGCCCGACCCATCGGCGGGAGAAACGCGGTGCTGAAGCGAAAAGATGTCGTCAAGGCGGACTCGCTGTTCAGAATCGGCGGGAACGCGGCAACGGGGCCGTGGGGACCGGCGCTGCTGGCGCTGGCACTGCTGCTGATCCCCATGGCCGCGGCCACCGCCCAGGAAAGCGGCGGCCGCGGCCAGCAGATGGAGTTCATCCGCGACGCCGAGATCGAACATATCATCCGGGGCTACGCGCAGCCAATCTTCCACGCTGCCGGCGTCGACCCCGATGCCGTGGACATCATCCTGGTCCAGGAGGACGTGATCAACGCCTTCGTCGCCGGCGGCCAGAATATGTTCATCTACACCGGCCTGCTCCAGGAATGCGACAATCCCGAGCAACTGGTCGGAGTCATGGCCCACGAGACCGGCCACATCGCCGGCGGCCACCTGATCCGGGGCCGGGACGCCATGGACAACGCCTCGGCCGAGGCGTTGCTGGCCACCCTGCTGGGGGTCGGCGCCGCCATCGCCAGCCACCAGCCCGGCGCCGCCGCCACCGTCATCACCGGCGGCACCGGAATGGCCGAGAACAACCTGCTGGCGTTCTCCCGAACCCAGGAAGGCTCGGCCGACGCCGCGGGCATGCGTTTTCTCGACAGTGCCCACATCACCGCCCAGGGCTTCCACGACTTCCTCCAGAAACTGGCGGGCCAGGAACTGCTGCCGGCCAACCGGCAGGTCGCCTATACCCGCACGCACCCGCTGACCCAGGACCGCATCGACGCCGTCGCGGACCATCTCCAGGCTTCGCCCTGGAAGACGGCCATGCTGGGACCGGCCGCGAACGAGCAGTTCCAGCGACTCAAGGCCAAGCTGATCGGCTTCATTCACCCGGCGCTGGCCTTGCGCCGCTACGCGCCGGGCGATCCCTCGATCATCGCCCGCTACGCCCGGGCCATCGCCCTTTACCGCCAGGGCAACCTCACCGAGGCCCTGCCCCAGCTCGACGCGCTCATCGCCCAGGAACCGAAGAACCCGTTCTTTTACGAACTCAAGGGGCAGGTGCTGATGGAAAATCAGCGGGTGGCCGAGTCCCTGGCCCCTTACCGGCGTTCGGTGGAATTGCTGCCCGACTCGGGACTGTTGCGCGGCGCGCTGGCCCAGGCGCTGCTGGAGGCCGGCGACCCCCGGCTGATCGATGAGGCACTGCGCCAGCTCCAGTTCGCCACCCGGCAGGAACGGAACTCGCCGTTCCTGTGGCGGCTGGTGGCCACCGGCTGGGGCCGCAAAAGCAATGACGGCATGGTCGCCTACGCACTGGCCGAAGAAGCGGTGGCCAAGGGAGACCGGGCCATGGCCCGCAGCGAGTCCGAACGCGCCGAACGGATGTTGCCGGCCGGCTCCCCCGGCTGGCTGCGCGCCCAGGACATCCGGGCCATCGTTGACGCCCATTAACCCCCTCTGACGTTTGCGGGAACTGGCGGGCGGCGGCGTGTAACCGTGGCGCACACGGCATCCCGGACAGGTGCCGGCATCGGATCGTGGCCTCGGATCGTGGCTGTGCATCGGCCGCCGAACGGTTATCCTGTTCCCGACGGCCGGTCGGGTTGTCGCGGCGTGCAGCCGCCCCCCGGACGCGCCGCCGTGGGCCAAAGGACGTTTTGGGCCAAAGGACGTTTTGGGCCAAAGGACGTTTTGGGCCAAAGGACGTTTTGGGGATGGGAGAGGGTGATGCCGGCCCCCTGGTTCAACCGTTGCCAACCGCGACGCGGTGTTTTCCGCGGTCGCTTCGCACCGGGTGCGCCGGCCACCCTGGCGGCCGTGCTCGGCGTGCTGGTGCTGGTCTCGCTCGGCCTCTGGCAGCTTGAGCGGGCGGCCTGGAAGAACGCCCTGATCGCCCGCATCCACGCCCGGATCGCGGCCCCGACGGTGTCGCTGCCGGCCGACCTCGGCGGCCCCGGCACCGCCGGCGGCACGGACCCGGCGGCCTACGAGTACCGGCACGTCTCGGTGACGGGGCGGTTTCTGAACGACCACGAACTGTTTCTGGTGGCCCGTTCCCGCTACGGCAACGACGGGCTGGAAATCGTGACGCCGCTGGTGCGCGCCGATGGCGGCGGCGTGGTGCTGGTCAATCGCGGCTGGGTTCCCAAGGAACGTCGGGCTCCGGGCAGCCGGAGCGCCGGCCGGCAGGACGGAACCGTGACCATCGAGGGCATCGCCCGGATGCCGCCCCGCCGCGTCTGGTTCCTGCCCGACAACCGTCCCGATCTCAACCAATGGCTGTTCATGGACCCGCCGGCCATGGCCGCCGCCGCCGGAATCGACCCGGCCACATCGCTGTCACCGGTGTTCGTTGATGCCGGACCGGCCTACAATCCGGGCGGACTGCCGGTGGGCGGGCAAACCGTGATCGACCCGCCCAATGATCACCTGCGATACGCTTTAACCTGGTTCGGCTTGGCGGCGGCATTGATCGTGATCTATATCGTTTGCTATTGGCACCGTGAGCGGTAGAAAACGATGAGCCCTGAACATATCGCATACACCGAGGTCGAGCGCCGCTTTACCCGCTTGGCGACGGTTAACGATGCCCTTGGCATTCTTGACTGGGACAGCCAGACGATGATGCCGGCGGGCGCCGCCGACGGCCGGACCGCCCAGCTCGCGACGCTGCGGGTCCTGGCTCATGAGCTGCTGACGGACCCCTGGCTGGCCGACCGGCTGGCCGCGGCCGAGGCCGAACCGGAGTTGAGTGTCTGGCAGCGGGCCAATCTGCGCGAGATGCGCCACGCCTGGGTCCATGCCAACGCCGTCCCGTCGGAGCTGGTGGAGGCGTCGTCCCGGGCGACCTCGGCCTGCGAGATGATCTGGCGAACCGCCCGGCCGGCCAACGACTTTGGCGCCCTGCTGCCGGCCCTGACCGAGGTTCTGGACCTGCAACGGGCGATCGGTGCGGCCAAGGCCCCGGCCCTGGGCTGTTCACCCTACGAGGCGTTGCTCGACGCCTACGAGCCGGGCGCCCGCGCCGCCGCGCTCGATCCCCTGTTCGACAGCCTGGCCGCGTTCCTGCCCGACTTCCTGCCCCGGGTCCTCGAACGTCAGGCCGGCCTGCCGGCACCCCGGGCGCTGGGCCGGCACTTCCCGGTGGAAGCCCAGCGGGCCTTGGGCGAGCGGCTGATGCGGGTGGTCGGCTTCGACTTCAACCGGGGCCGGCTCGACATCAGCCTGCACCCGTTCTGCGGCGGCGCCACCAATGACGTGCGGCTGACCACCCGCTACGACGATTCCGATTTCACCGTTTCGCTGATGGGTGTCCTGCACGAAACCGGCCATGCCGTTTACGAGCAGGGCCGGCCGGCGGCCTGGCTGACCCAGCCGGTGGGCGCGGCCCGGGGTATGGCCATCCACGAATCCCAGTCGCTGATGATCGAGATGCAGGCCGCCCGTTCCCGGCCGTTCCTGGAGTTCCTGGCGCCGCTGCTGCGTCAGACCTTCGGCCACGACGGACCGGCCTGGCAGGCCGACAATCTGTGGCGCCATTATACCCGGGTCGAGCCCGGCTTCATCCGGGTCCACGCCGACGAGGTGACCTATCCCGCCCATGTCATTCTGCGTTACCGGCTGGAACGGGCCATGATCGCCGGCGATCTGGCGCCCGCCGATCTTCCGGCCGCCTGGAATGACGGCCTGCGCGGGCTGCTGGGGATCACGCCCCCCGACGACCGCCAGGGCTGCCTCCAGGACATCCACTGGCCCTCGGGCGGCTGGGGCTATTTCCCGACCTACACCCTGGGTGCCGCCATCGCCGCCCAACTGTTCGAGGCCGCCTGCCGGGCCGACCCCGGCGTGCTGCCCGGCCTCGGCCGCGGCGACTTCGTGCCGCTGGTCGGCTGGCTGCGCACCCACGTCCACGCCAAAGGCAGCCTGCTCGCCACCAACGATTTGCTGACCGCCGCCACCGGCCGCCCGCTGGATGCCGCCTGCTATCGCCGGCACCTGGAGCGACGCTATCTGGACGGGGACTGAGCGCGGCGAGGAAAAGAAATGACACCGGGGGGCCTTACCCCCAATCAGGGTACTGACGGCCATGGTCACATCATAAAGCTGTAGGTATGAATTTCAAGCGATCCATTGACACCGATCGGGACCTGCTGACCGTTGCCCAGGCGCTTAATCCCCGCCAGCCCCTGGCCAACGACGCCGAATTACTGGTAACGGTCGAGGCGATCACCGAAACCATGATCGCAAACCGGCGCATATCAGGCGACGTCGCGCTCAATTTGCTGGTCCATTTTCTTTACGTGATCGGCCGTCCCGCCATTTCGCAGAAACTGGCCCGATATTGCCGGCTGTTTACCGACAATGACTTCATTACTCAGATCAACACCCTGTTGTCGGCTCAGACCATAACCGACGATGACATGATTCGGGCCATCTATTTTATAAAATCTTCCGGCTACGACGACCGTATCTGGCCCGGGGCGACGCTGATGCCCGAATTGCTGGCGACGCTGCCGCTGGATCGAACAAACCGTGCACTCGACCTTGGTTGCGGCACCGGCCGGGCCGGAACCATGCTCCGCCAGGCCGGATTTGACGGCCGGCTGGTCGGGGTCGACCTTTCGGCGCACATGCTCAAAGCAGCCCGGGAGAGCGGTCATTATCAACACCTGATCGAAGCCAATCTGATGGACTGGCTGGATATTAACGACGAATCCTTCGATCTGGCGGTGGTATTATGGGTCACGGACCACTTCACGCTGTCTCAGGCCCGTCGTCTGACCTCAGGAGTCGCGAAAGCGTTGCCGGAGACCGGAATATTTCTGGTAGACAGGCCCCTGGTCGCGGTAGAAGTGTCCAGGCGGGGCGACCGCGCTTTCAGCGTCAGGCAATTCGAGACCGAACTGCGCCGTGCCGGCTTTGCCTTCGGCACCCATGATCGGGACGGGAATCGTTTCTACGTCTGCACCCGGATCAGTCCCGAGGCTCTTCCATCCTGGTGCCGGTAACGATGCGGGCGTGGAGCGGCACCGCCACCGTGCCGGCCACGGCCAGGGCGGCAAAGCGGGTCTCGATTCCGGCCGGCACGCGCCGACGCTGGTCCGGCGTTGCGGTGGCCAGCCGGGAGCCCAGGGTCATCTCCAGCGTCGCCTGCCAGAACGGCGCGCCCGCGGGCACCTTGCGCACCGGCATCAATGCCTGTTCCGTCACCCCGACAAAGCCGGCGGCCGCCAGCAAACCGGCCAGACTGCCGGTCCCGGCAAAGCGGAACAGCGAGCGCAGATCGCCGCCGGCCGCAACCGGCGGCCCAAGCACCTCGTCGACCACGGCCTCCAGCACCTCGAACAGCAGATTATCGGCCTTCGGTCCCCAGACCATGAAGGCGGCACGGCCGCCCGGCCGCAACACCCGATGCACTTCGGCCAGGGCGGCCTCGGGTCGGGCGACGAACATCAGCCCGAAGCGGCAGGTGACGCGATCCACCGCGGCCGCCGCCAGCGGCAGCGCCGCCATGTCGGCGGCAAGGAACGCCACCCGCCCGGCACCGCCGGCCCGTGCCCGGGACGCCGCCACCGCCGCCATGCCCGGTACCAGATCCACCCCGATCACCCGACCGGCCGGCCCGAGCCGCCGCGCCGCCGACAGCGCCGGCTCGCCGACCCCGGCCGCCAGGTCCAGCACCACCTCGTCCGCCCCGCCCGCGCCGACGCCGGCGGCATCCAGCAACGGTTGGTTGAGACGATCGGCCAGTTCGGCCAGCGGATCCGCCCAACGCGCCCACGCCGCGACGCTGTCCCGCCAGCGCCCCGCCTCGGCCTGACCCCAGGCGGCCGAACCCGTCGCGGCGTTCACGGCGATCACAGTCATGGGACTCACACGTCCAAGGAAACCACCAGGGAAACTAATTGAGCAGCCGCGGCGTGCCGGACGACCGCCCGCCGCCTTCGCCGTCACCGATCCGCTCGTAAAGCGCCGTCACCTCTTCGCCAAGCCGACGGTTGGCCTCGGCCAGACTTTGAATTCTGGTTTGCGCACTCTGCTGTTGCTGGCTCAACAGCGTCACCGTCTCCACCAGACGTTTGATCTGGTGCGCCTGGCGCAACGCTCCATCGTCAAGGCTACGTCGCAGCGTACGGACCGCCAGCAGCACCACCACGGTAATGGTGATGCCGGTCACGATTGCCACCAGGGCAAGAGCCGTAAGCCACTCCATAACCGGTGCGACCCGTGTTTTCTGTTGGCGGCGGGCCGGCGGCACGATCGGACCCCGACTCCCGGGCGTTCCGGCCCGTTCTCTTCAATACTTGAAACCGTCGGCGAGCGTCACCTGAAAAACGGCGACAGCGACGCTGCGGGGACCTGGACGCCGCGCCGGCGGAACCCGACGCCGCCCCCTGAACCACACATACCACATTGTGTTTTCCAATAACCCGCCTTACTATCGGGGTCTGCCAGAGGTAAACGTCATGGGTGGATGGCCGCGCCGAACCACAAGCCTTGGACCCGTCCCGTAATGGGTTCGACGGGACGACGGGTGTTCGCTGTGGACAGAGCGGCCTTGCCGATGCTGCGCCTTCACCTCGGAACGTCGGGAAAACACCTGAACCATTGTTACCTTAGCGGTGACAAGGCCGAAAGGCAATAAAACTCACGCCGCCGGCGCTTCGCCTCCTCCACCCCCGCCCCGCCACCCCGCCCGCCGCCTCAGACCGGGAAGGAAGCCTTTCATGGCTGGATATCGCAAGTTGAACCCGTCTGATCTCCCCGCCTTTGCCGATCATTTGCTGCGCCTGACCACCAACGATCGCTGTTGTCGGTTCGGCAGCCCGACCTCCGACGACGCGATCACCAGATATTGCGAAAAAATCAACTGGACTCACACCGTCATCGTCGGCTTCTTCGAGGATGGCGCCCTGCACGCCGCCGCCGAATTGCGGCTGGAGCCCACCTTCACCCCCAGCAACGGCGAACTCGCCTTCAGTGTCGAGCGACCGTGCCAGGGCCGGGGCATCGGCACCACCCTCATGCGGCGGATTCTGGTGGTGGCGCGCAACCTCGGCCTGGCTCAGGTCGCGGTTTACTGCCTTGCCGAAAACATGAGAATGCGCAAGCTGCTGGTCCGGGTCAACGCCCCGCCGGTGGTCGATCTGCCCGAGGCACTCTCGGTGATCGATCTGCCGCCCCCCGACACCCAGTCGTTGTTGCAGGAGCAGAATGACGACCAGTCCGGGACGATTTCGGTGATCATGGACTACTGGACTCACGATTTCGTCACCTCCATGCTCGAACGGGTCGACTGAGCGCGGCATGCCCCCGTCGGGCGCGGCACCGTGGCCCGTGACACGGGCGGCGGCGGCTTGATAGGGTCGGTTATGGCTTCCGTCTTCCTCAGCTACAGCCGCACCGACGGGGACGCCGTGGCGCCCCTGGTGGCGGCCTTGCGCGCCGGCGGTGTGACGGTGTTCCAGGACACCCGCGACACCCGGCCGTTCGAGCCGATCCACGACTGGATCATCGACCGGCTGGAGCTGTCGGCGGCGCTGCTGGCGTGGTATTCCCGGGACTTATGGGTTGAGACGCTATTGCCAGTGGGAACTGACCGCGGCATGGCTGGCCGGAGAGGCCACCGGCAAGCCCGAGCGGCGCATCCTGGTGATCAATCCCGAATCGGGCGTCGCCCACATCCAGCCCGAGGTGCTGACCGTCTCGCCGCCGGCCCCGACGACATCGCCCGGCCCGAAGACCTAGCCCGGAAGATCACGGCCGAAAGACGCTACGCGGAACCGCCGTACTCCACCCGGGTTGAGAAGATACGTTTGCGCCTTGACCCGTGAATAACTTTCCAATATCGTGGTCAACGAAAATCCTTTGCTGCGTCGACTCCTTCGTTTTGCAAGGTGATTAGTTATCAATCGGTGTCTTTAGTTAGTGTTTGTTCAAAGGATTATCGTTGCATGCGTAATATGTCCTTCACCAGAATCCTTTATGCCGTAATGACCATGCTCACTCTCTGGGTCTTGATCATGACGGGGGCGGGAATGTGGAATGCCAGTGTTCGATATCTGGACAGCCAGCGGATCCAAAACCTGGCGGTGACGGTAAAGGAGTTGTTTAGCAGCTTTCAAATGCGCTCTCTGCGCCCAGCTTCAGAAGAAGCCCTGATGACGCTGGACGATCCGACCGCGAAGATTGAAGAAATGAAATCAAATATGTACAAGATAGCAAATCAGATACTCGTGATTATGGACTCTCTTGATATTGCAAATTCCAATGATCTGACTGGACCGGTAAGACAGTCGTGGGAGACGGTCGAACGGGATTATAAATTGGTATTTGACGAAATAGCCAAACCGCGCGCCGACCGTCGCTTGCCGGATGCCTGGTTCTCGAGCGTCGGAACATTCGTCGCCAAGACTGCCGTCGTGACCGCAGCCGTAAGCAACAGCATCAGAATGTCGGATCCGTTTCTCGCAGAAATGGTCCAGGTGCATCGCTTGGCGACGCAGATTCGTTCCGCCCTGCTGTGTGTGCAACTTGGTAATGATGTCGAGGCCGGTCGGCGACTTGATGACCAACTGCGTGGGAAGGTTGAACAGTCCCGCGGGGTGATCGCCGCATCCTAGCTGGCTTTCGATGAACTGCTGAGCCGTCCGGGGGTTCCGGCCGCGGTGACAGCGGCGGTGGCAACCGCCCGCCAAGTCCATCAGGCTCAAGACCGGCAATTGGAACAAATCGTTAACAACCTTAACGATACCGCGGCTTCGGCGCTGCCGCGCGGCGCCTTCCTTTCTACGCGCGGCGCCTTCCTTTCTATGTGTCTTGCTCCGGTCGAACCGGCCATGGCCATCGGGCGGGCGGCCCTTGACGAGATCGTCGCCTATTCGGCAGCCCAGCAGCGCGCCGCCAAATACGGTCTTCTCGGTCAGACCTTGGCCTTTCTGGCGGCGCTGGGGATCAGCCTGGGGGGGGCCGTCATGATCCGGCGCCGCTTCATGCGGCCGGTCCGCAACATTCTTACAACCATTGAGCGTCTGTCGGCACAGGATTACGCGACACCTGTCGTGCAGAACCGCTATGGTGACGAGTTCGGTACGATTGCGCGGGCTCTGGACAGCCTTCGGGAGAATGCCGGCACGGCCCAACGCCTGACCGCCGAACAGGCCGCGGCGGCCAGGACGCGCGAACGGTATGCCCAGCGTCTGGAAACCCTGTTCGCAGGTTTCCAGACGCAGGTGACCGAGGTCGTTCAGGGAGTGTCGGCTGCCGCCACCACCTTGCAGTCGAATTCCAGGTCGATGACCACGGTCGCCGAGAACTCGGCCCGCGGCGCCTCCGCCGTCGCCTCGGCGGCGGAAGAAGCTTCGACCAATGTCGAAACCGTATCGGCAGCCACCGAGGAACTCTCGTCCTCGATTGCCGAAATCAACCGCCAACTCACAGAATCGACATACTCCTCGGCCGCGTCCGTGGCCGAAGCCGAGCACACAAGCCTGGTGATGCGCGATCTTGACGCCGCGGCCGAACGGATCGGCGCCGTGGTCAAGCTGATCGAAGACATCGCCCGGCAAGTCAACATGCTGGCGTTGAACGCGACCATTGAGGCGGCGCGCGCCGGCGAGGCAGGCAGGGGCTTCTCCGTGGTGGCAACCGAGGTCAAGGACCTGGCGAACCAGACCGGTGCCGCGGCCCGGGACATCACGCGGCAGATCGCCGATGTCCAAAGCCAGACCAAGAAGGCCATCGAGGCGATCGCCGCCATCACCGTGACCATCCGCCGGACCAATGAAATCTCGACCATGATCTCCGCGGCCGCCGAGGAACAGGGCGCCGCCACCCGGGAGATTTCCCGCAATATCCAGCAGGCGTCCGACGGCACCCGCCTGGTGACGCAGAGCATCGTAGAGGTCAGGGGCGCCGCCGCCGAAACCGGCTCGGCGGCAGGTCAGGTTCTCGATGCCGCCGGGATGCTGTCGACCCAGGCCACCACGCTTCGCAGCGTGGTCGACCGTTTCATCGGCGAGGTTCGGGCGGCTTGAGCGGCGGGGGGCGGTGCCCCTTATGCCCCAGGTTACGATAAGTCGTTGAAGTAAAATGGTTTTTGTAGGCTCTGCCCACACCCGCAAAGGGCCGGTCGGCCCTTTGAACCCATGACGTGAATGAGGTCAAGGAGGCGAGCCTCCTTGCGGGTGCAGGACAGAGCCCTGCAAAATCAACACAATACTGATATCCCGGCGCCTATCGGGCTTCGCCCCCTTGCCCCTGACCAGGGCTTTGCCCTGGACCCAACCTTTGGCCGGGGGCCTTTGGAAACCGTCAGGTATCGCCCCCGGCCGATCACGTATCGAGAAAGCTGCGCAGCTTGCGGCTGCGGCTGGGGTGCTTGAGTTTGCGCAGCGCCTTGGCCTCGATCTGGCGAATCCGCTCCCGCGTCACCGAAAACTGCTGCCCCACCTCCTCCAGCGTGTGATCGGTGTTCATGCCGATGCCGAAACGCATGCGCAGCACCCGCTCCTCCCGCGGGGTCAGGCTGGCCAGGACCCGGGTGGTGGTCTCGCGCAGATTGGCCTGGATCGCCGCGTCCAGCGGCAGCACCGCGTTCTTGTCCTCGATGAAGTCGCCGAGATGACTGTCCTCCTCGTCGCCGATCGGGGTCTCCAGGCTGATCGGCTCCTTGGCGATCTTGAGCACCTTGCGGACCTTCTCCAGCGGCATCAGCAGCCGCTCGGCCAGCTCCTCCGGGGTCGGCTCGCGGCCGATCTCGTGCAGCATCTGCCGGCTGGTACGCACCAGCTTGTTGATGGTCTCGATCATGTGGACCGGAATGCGGATGGTCCGCGCCTGATCGGCAATCGAACGGGTGATCGCCTGGCGGATCCACCATGTGGCGTAGGTCGAGAACTTGTACCCGCGCCGATACTCGAACTTGTCCACGGCCTTCATCAGGCCGATGTTGCCCTCTTGAATGAGATCAAGGAACTGCAAGCCGCGGTTGGTGTATTTCTTGGCAATGGAGATCACCAGCCGCAGATTGGCCTCGACCATTTCCTTCTTGGCCCGGCTCGCCTCCTTCTCGCCCTTCTGCACCGTGGAGACGATGCGGCGGAATTCGCCGATGGGCAGCCGGACCTCCTCGGCGATGCCGGCGATGCCCTCGCGCAACCGGGCCGCTTCCTCGCCGTGCTTCTCGAACATCCGTTGCCAGCCCTTGCCCGGCAACTGGCGCACCCGCTCCAGCCAGTTGGGATCCAGCTCGTAGCCGTAATAGTGGGTCAGAAAGTCCTCGCGCTTGATCTTGCAGTCGGTGGCCAGCCGCAACAGCTTGCCCTCGTGGCTGGTCAACCGGCGATTGAGGCTGTAAAGCTGCTCGACGAGCTGTTCGATGCGGCCGTTGTTGAGGCGCACCTGATTGACCAGCTCGATCATCTCGCCCTTGAGCCGCTCGTACTTCTTGTCCGACTGGCGGCTGGGGTCCTCGCCCTTCTGAATCGCCGAAAGCCGGCTTTCGTGGAGCTTGTGCAGCTTTTCATAGGTGGCCGCGATGGCCGCGAAGGTTTCCAGCACCTGCGGCTTGAGCGCCGCCTCCATCGCCGACAGCGACAGGCTGTTTTCGTCGCTGTCGGGATCGGCCTCGCCCTCAAGGTCGATCTCGGGTTCGGGTTCGGGTTCGGGTTCAGGCCCGGGTTCAGGTTCGGGTGGCTCGGCGGCCTCGGCGGCCGGCACCTCACCCTCGCCTTCCGGTTCCGTTTCGCCTTCCGCGGCGGCGGCAGCGGCGGCGACAGCGGGCACGGCGACGGCCTCGACCGGCACCATCTCTTCCCCGCCCTCGACCACCGCCGGTCCGAACGGCACCGTACCATAGGTGGCATCCAGGTCGATGATGTCGCGCAACAGCATCTGGCCTTCGCCCAGCGCGTCATGCCAGCCGATGATGGCGCGGATGGTCAGCGGCGATTCGCAAATCGCCCCGATCATCATCTCGCGCCCGGCTTCGATGCGCTTGGCGATGGCAATTTCGCCCTCTCGCGACAACAGCTCCACCGAGCCCATTTCGCGCAGGTACATCCGCACCGGATCGTCGGTGCGGCCGATATCGTCGTCGTCAAGGTTGCCCGAGGTCCGGCCTTCTCCTTCCACCGGGGGTTCGGGCGGCGCCCCCTCTTCGGTCTCCTCGCTCTCGATGACGTTGATCCCCATCTCCGACAGCATGGCCATGGTGTCCTCAATCTGCTCCGAGGACGACTGGTCTTGCGGCAAGGCCGAATTCAACTCATCATAGGTGACGTAACCGCGCTCTTTACCGCGCGCGATCATTTTCTTGACCGCCTGGACCAGTCCGTCCATCAGCGGCCCCTCGCCACCCTCTTCACGATTTTCAGGAACTTCCGCTCTACTCGTCGCTTTCGTGGCCATGCGATCCCTGCCCTCGAATCAACCCTTCGCACCAACAGCACCCACCGTAGATCCATCACGCCAGCGCGCCTCACCCCGGTCGGACGACCCTGCCCCGAACCCGCCGCCGGCCTTGGAATGCGGACCTCCGTGGCATGCGGACCCCCGTCTCACCCGCCCCCGCTACAGAATCCACCCCCGCACTCCTTTTTTTTGCGTGACGAAGCGCCCTTCTGACGCCCCCTCGGTCTGACGCCCCACCCCTCGAGTGACAAAACACGCAGACGCCCGCGGCGATCATCCGCGGAGCGTATGTTCCGTGATTTCCCCCAAAATCGCCGAGAGCCCTCTTGATGCGCGGTTGCCAGCGACAGCGATCGGCAACGTCCCTTATATTGTCACCATACCGGCCTGTGACAATTGGCGATGAACGACGGCAGCGTCAAGCCTGAACTCCTGCGACGACCGGCATCAATCGGGTTCTTCCGAATCAGGATCGGACAAGGCCAGTTCGCCCCGCAGCCTCACCACCCGGGTCAGGTTGTGCAGAGTGCCATCCTGACCCAACCGCTTCCCCGCCTCCACGAGTTCACGACCGATGCGGATGCGGCAGAAAGTCGCGTGGCCGTCGGCCAGCCCGCGCCGGGCCGCGGCGTCGTCGGCGCCGGGCGCGGCAAAGCGATGGCTCTCGTAGGTCCCCGGCGCCAGCAGGTCGTCCAGCAGGTCCTTGAACCCCTGGTTCGCCAGCCACTCCCGCAACGCCGATCCGGCATCGGCCGGACCGACCGCCGCCACCCCATCGGCCCGGGTGATCAGGGCGTGGCGCACCTCGTCAAGCCCGGGGTCGGAGATCTCGGTCAGGGCCAGCACCTCGTGGAACTCCTCCAGCAGGTTCGGGTGATTGATCAGGGTGGCCAGCAACAGCCGGTGCCAGCGATGGCTGGCGTTCCGGGGCGGGCGCGGCGTCGCCGACGCCCCCGTCACCAGGCGGAGGGCGCCCGGCCGGCCCGGCCCCCGGCCCGCCATGGCCGGATGGTCGGGGCGGCGCCGGCTCCGGGACAACTCCCAGAACAGGTCCTGCGCCCGCCGGCTGACCTCGCCCCGGTAGTAGCCCTGGACGGTGCGGTCGGCAATCTGAGCGATCCGGGCCTCCAGCACCGCCTTCAGCCCGGCCTTGGCCTCCGGCGTCTCGAAACGGCGCTCGGCGGTCTCCATCTCCCACAACACGTCCACCAACGACCGCGCCCGGGCCAGCACCGCGCCAAAGGCGGCACCGCCGCGGCTGCGGATCAGGCTGTCGGGGTCGTCGCCCGCGGGCAGGAACGCCACCCGCACCGAGCGGTCGGCGGCCAGCAGCGGCAGCGCCCGCTCCACCGCCCGCCACGCCGCCCGCCGGCCGGCGGCGTCACCGTCAAAGCACAGCACCGGGGTCTTGTCGCGACCGGGAAACAGCTGCCACACCGCCTCCAACTGGGTCTCGGTCAGCGCCGTGCCCAGCGGCGCCACCGCCCCGGCATAACCGGCCCGCACCAGCGCGATCACGTCCATGTAGCCTTCGACCACCACCACCGGTTGGCCTTCGGCCGCCGCCGCCCGTGCCCGGGACAGCCCGTAGAGCAACTGGCCCTTGTGAAACAGCGGCGTCTCGCCGGTGTTGAGATATTTCGGGCCGTCGCCCTCGATCAGCCGGCCGCCAAAGGCCACGATCCGGCCGCGGCGGTCCGAAACCGGGAACAGCACGCGGTGGCGAAAGAAGCTGAACGGGGCGCCGGCGCTCTCCGGCCGCTTGAGCAGCCCGGCTTCCACCATCGCCTCGATCGCGAAACCGGCCCGCTCCAGCGCCGGCCGCAGCGCGCCGCGGTCGGCCGGGGCGTAGCCGAGCCGGAACGCCGCGATGGCCTCCTCATCCAGGCCCCGGCGCCGCAGATAGGCCAGCGCCGCCGCGCCCGCCGGTGTCCGCAACTGTTGCTCGAACCAGCAGGCCGCGGCCTCGATCACCTCGTACAGGCCCTTGCGGTGCTCGTGACGCCGGCGATCCTCGGGCTCGGTGCGCGGCACCGGCAGCCCGGCCGCCGCGGCCAGGGACTCCACCGCCTCGGGAAAGGTCAGGTGGTCGTAACGCATCACGAACCCGACCACGTCGCCGTGGGCGCCGCACCCGAAACAATGGAAAAAGCCCTTCTGGTCGTTAACCGTAAAGCTCGGAGTTTTTTCGTTGTGGAACGGGCATGGCGCCGCAAACTCGCGGCCGGCGCGCACCAGTCGCAGCCGGCGGCCGATCACCTCCGACAACGGCAGGCGCGCCCGCAGTTCTTCAAGGAAAGCCGGAGGAACTGCCATACCCTGTCACATCGCTTCCCTGAAACCGCTCCGGCCCATCCGGCCTGTCCGGCCCCCGCGGATTCCGACGGGCAGGTCCGCACGCCACCAGCCCGCCGCCCCGGATGCCGGCATCCGGGACCGAACCGTCGCGATGCCGGCATCCGGGACCGAACCGTCGCGATGCCGGCATCCGGGACCGAACCGAGGGCAGGCCGCCGTCATCGAACCATATTAAATTCGGCACCAGGGGAGCAAGCCCTCGTCGGCCCGGCTTCCGACCGGGTTCCGGGCGGTCCATCCGCGAGATACCGCTTGACCGGCCACGGGCGGCTGACTATCGATCCAGCGTCGGCGGGCGGTCATGGTCCTGGTGCCATCCGTCCGGGACGCCTCCGAGACGCCGTCGGCCCGGCCCGGCGCAACAAGGTTCTGACATGAACGAGACTGATCCCGCCTTTGCCGCCGCCACCGCGGGGGGCGAGCCGATTGGGGTGACCGGTGTTCTGGTCCTGGCCGATGGTACGGTGATGTGGGGCCGCGGCATCGGCGCCACCGGTGAAGCGGCGGGAGAGGTTTGTTTCAACACCTCAATGACCGGCTACCAGGAGATTCTCACGGATCCCAGCTATGCCGGCCAGATCATCACCTTCACCTTCCCGCATATCGGCAATGTCGGCACCAACCCCGAAGACGTCGAGACCACCACACCGGCGGCGCGCGGTCTGATCATCCGCACCGACATCACCCCGCCCTCCAACTGGCGGTCGACCCGGCCTCTTGACGCCTGGCTTAAAGCCTATGGACTGGTTGGCCTTTCCGGCCTCGATACCCGGTGCCTGACCCGCCGCATCCGCGACCGCGGCGCCCCCAACGGCGTGATCTGCCACAGCCCCGACGGCAACTTTGACCTGCCGGCCCTGCACGCCCGGGCCGCCGCCTGGCCGGGGCTTCAGGGCATGGACCTGGCCCTGGAGGTCAGTTGCCGCCAGACTTATGCCTGGACCGAAACGCCGTGGCGACTCGGCGAGGGCTATGGTCAGCTCACCCAGCCGCGCTTTCATGTGGTCGCCGTCGACTATGGCGCCAAGCGCAACATCCTGCGCTCTCTGGCCGGCCTCGGGTGCCGGGTCACGGTGGTCCCGGCCACCGCCGGCGCCCAGGACATCCTCGGCCACCGGCCCGACGGCGTGTTCCTCTCCAACGGCCCTGGCGACCCGGCGGCCACCGGCGTCCATGCCGTGCCGACCATCCGCGGCCTCCTCGACTCCGGCCTGCCGCTGTTCGGCATCTGCCTCGGCCACCAGATGCTGGCGCTGGCACTGGGCGGACGCACCGACAAGATGGCACGCGGCCACCGCGGCGCCAACCATCCGGTCAAGGACCTGAGCACCGGCAAGGTCGAGATCACCAGCCAGAATCACGGCTTCGTGGTGATCCCGGAGTCTCTGCCCGAGGGTGTCGAAGTCAGCCACGTCTCGCTGTTCGACGGCAGCAACGAAGGGCTCCGCCTGCGCGACCGCCCGGTCTTTTCCGTGCAATACCATCCCGAAGCCTCGCCCGGCCCCCAGGACAGCCACTATCTGTTCCGGCGGTTTGTGGAGCTGATGGCCCGGCGCACGCCCTGACCGGCCGCAAGGCCCGTCTCCCCGGGGGAGCGACGCCCCGGGGACTTTTTTCCCGTCACCGCCGCCGGACCGGTTGCCTCCCAGGCACCGGCCGGACCATAATTGCCAATGGCCAGACGCCTCGACCGATGGCGGCGGCATCACCGGTGGACGACTCGGATGGACGGCAGGATTGGCTTTGCCCTCGGCGGATTGGGCGGCATCAACGCCCATGGCGTGGGATTCCTGGAGGCGGCCCGGGCACTGGCCATCGAGCCCGCCTTCATCACCTGTTCCAGCGGCATGATCGGCTGGGTCGCCGACTGGCTTGAGGGCAAGCCGCTGCTGCCCCGGCTGGAAGAACAGTTGCGCCTGGGCAACCGCTTCCCGCCGCCCTTCCACTGGATGAATACCTTGTGGATCGCCGCCTTCGGCGACCCCGCCAGCTTCCGCCCGGCGGTCTGGGAATACTGGCATCGCTGGCTGAAGCCGCTGGACTGGGCCGACGCCCGGACCCTGCTCGACCGGCTGTGGCCGGCCCAGGTCTATGTGCCGCGCCGCACCCCCGAAGAGCTGATCCGAATCGCCGCGGTGATGAACGCCAGCGCCATTCCGGTGGCGTTCAACAGCTTTCAGCCCGCCACCGGCCGGGAATATCTCCACCTCAATCCGGCGGCGCAGGTGGTGCTGAACGTCGACCTCGGAGAGGTGGGCGGCGCCAGCAAATACCTGCCGATCACCGGGAACGCGGTGCGCGGCGCCCTGTGGCTCTACTTTTACGGCTTCGATGACGGCGCCAACCCCGACGGGCTGGTGGACGGCGCCTATCATCGTCAGTTCATCGTCAGCGAATTGCATGGCTGTGACCGCATCTACATCGCCCGGCCACGCAACAGCCGATGGGACGGCCGGTTGCCTCAGAACTATTTCGAAGTCCAGGACTTTACCACCGACCACTGGTTCAACGCCGCCTATGCCGCCGAACTGGCGGGCTTGCGCCAGATCAACCGACTGCTCGCCGAGGGCAGGCTTACCGGTGGCGCCTTCCATCCGGTCGAACTGATCGAGGTCGAGGTCCGGCGCCAATACGGCTTCTTTGAGTATTTCCTCGAAGAGCGGGACGTCTTCGACGAAGCCTTTCGCAACGCCTATCGCGCGCTGACCGGAAAGGAATGCGCCGGCTGACCGACGCCGCGCCCCGGCCCGGCCGGGATCATTCGGCGATGGGAATCACCCGATCGAATCGGGCAAGGTCCATGGATCGGCGCACCTCATTGCGGACCCCCCGCAGCGACAGGTTCAGGCGCTTCTTCCTGGCCACGTCCCGGGCAATCAGAAACATGCCCAGGCCCGACGAATCGACGAACTCCAGGTCCGTGAGATCGAACACCATCCGATGCCCGTCCGGCCCGTCGAACGCCGTCATCACCTGACGAAACTTGTCATGGTCGAGAAACGTCATCTGCCCGCTCAGGGCAATCTCGGTGGCATCCGTCGTCTGGCGGATGCGGAATTTCATGGCGCGTTCACTCGCCGTTGTCATGACGCCCACCCTTCAAGTGATACCAGAAGCGATTCCAGCCGGTCCGCGACCAGTCCCGGACTCTCAAACACCCCACTGTCGCGTAAGATGCTGCACCGTAGCATGACCGTCCCCAGGAGAAAACTGTCATTGCCATGTACTTTTTATGACATTGTGACCAGTGATCGCAATCATGACCTCGGCACAAGACTCCGAATGCGAAAATTGACGGTAATATCAGAAATGGTGTGTCCGATGTCTTCGACATTTCTTGTCCTGTTGCGGCTGCTTCGAGAGCCCTCGGGGGGCTGTTCGCGGTCGCCCGGCCCGGCCGCGACATTGCGGCGCGGCGGTGGCGTCAGGCGATAATGAAATCACCGGTTCATGATACGCTGCGGTTCGGACATTTTGATCCCTGACCCCAATGCCACGAGGTTCGCATGGGCGTGGTTTCCGGTTTGGACGCTTTTCCCGATTGCCCCAAGGTCTGCGGCGAAGCGGGCGCGTCCTGCTGCGAACCGGTGGCGACGGAAGAGACGCTGACCGGGGATGGCGCCGTCCAGGCCGGCGTGGCGGCCTGCGCCCGGGCCTTGCTGGCGGCCGAAGACGCCAGCTTCGAAGACATCGCCGTGGTGGTGCGGGAAAGTGCCCGCCGGTTGACCGCCAGCGCCGTCGCCCTGGTCGGCCGGCACGATCCGGGCACCGGCACCCTGAAGGCGCCGGCGCCGGCCGATGCCGGCTGGCCCGAGTCGTCACCCGAATCCCCGCCCGAACCGGGCCCGGCCGCAGGCGACGGCGAGGCGGCGGCGGCGACGGTGGCACTGCGCCTTTCGGGAGGGCCGCTCGGGCGGGTGGTAAGCAACCGGTACCCGTTGGTGGTCAACGGCGGAACCGGCGCGCCGGCGCCCTTTGACCGCATGTTGGTGGCGCCGGCGCTGGACGGCGAAACGCTCGCCGGGGTGGTCGCGGTGGCCGGGGCGAAGCACGACTATTCCGACCGCGACCTGGCGGTGATCCGGGAACTGGCCGGGCTTTACGCCCTGGCCCTGCGCCGTCGCCGGCGGGACGCCGAACGGGAGCGACTGGCCCAGGCGGTGGAACAGGCGCCGGTCAGCATGGTGCTGACCGACCCCACCGGCGCCGTCCGCTATGTCAACCCCGCCTTCTCACGCGCCACCGGCTTCGACCGCGACGAGGTGATGGGCCGGAACCCGCGGGTGCTCAAGTCGGGCTATACCGCCCCCACCGAGTACCAGCGACTGTGGGCGACGCTGGCCGCGGGACAGGTCTGGCGCGGCGAGTTCCACAACAAACGCAAGAATAACGAGTTGTTCTGGGAAGCGGCGGTGATCGGGCCGCTCCGGGACCGGCATGGCGCCGTCACCGGCTTTGTTGCGATCAAGGAGGACATCACCGAACGCAAGACCCTGGAACTCGACCTGCTGACCGCAAAGGAGGCGGCCGAGGACGCGAGCCAGGCCAAGTCCACCTTCCTCGCCCATGTCAGCCACGAGTTGCGCACCCCCCTCAACGCCATCATCGGCTTTGCCGAAATCATGGACCGGCAGCTTTTCGGCCCGGTGGGCGACAGCCATTACCGGGACTATGCCCGCTATATCGGCGACAGCGGCCGCCATCTGCTGGCGCTGATCAACGACATTCTGGACCTGTCCAAGGTCGAGGCCGGACGCATGGACATGATCGAGGACGCGGTGGACATGGTTGCGGCCATGGACACCGCCTGCACCCTGCTGCGCGCCCGGGCCGAGTCCGGCCGGGTGTTGCTCAGCGCCACCTGGAACGGACCGGCGCCGCTGCTGCGCGCCGACGCCCGAATGATCCGCCAGATTTTGCTCAACATCATTTCCAACGCGGTCAAGTTCACGCCCCCCGAAGGCCGCGTGACCGTGACCGGCCGGCGCGATGCCGATGGCGCCCCGGTGATCGAGGTCGCCGATACCGGTCCCGGCATGACCGAAACCGAGCTGTCCGTGGCCCTGGCGCCGTTCGGCCAGCTCCGCACCCTGACGCCGCCGGCCGAAAGCGGCTCGGGCCTGGGTCTGCCGCTGGCCAAGTCGCTGACCGAACTGCATGGCGGCAGTCTGACCCTGTCCAGCCGACCGCACGCCGGGACCACCGTCACCATCCGCTTTCCAGCCGATCGGGTGGTTGTCGGGCCATAGCCTGCGACGGCCGGGGGGGGGGGGGGGGGAGCGGATCAGCGCCGCCGGTCAAGCCAGCTCAGGGCCTCTTCGATGGTTGGGACCGGCTCCCCCGGCGGCGGGGCCGGGCGTCGGATCATGACCACCGGAAGACCGCACTGGCGCGCCGCGGTCAGTTTGGCGACGGTGGCATCGCCGCCGCTGTTTTTACTGACCACCGCCTCGATGCCATACCGGGCAAACAGGGCGGCCTCGTCGGCCACCCCATAGGGACCGCGGGCGAGAATCACCTCGGACTGTTCCAGCGGCAGCGCCCCCGCGGGCGCTTCGACCATGCGGACCACCAGCCGAACGCCCTTGAGACCGGCAAACGCCGCCAGTTCCTGCCGGCCCACCGCCAGAAACGCGGTCCGGGCCAGACCCGGCAGCGCCGCCGCCGCCGCCGCCATGTCGGGAACCGCGATCCAGCGATCACCCGGCCCGGGCTGCCAGGCCGGGCGCAACACCTGAAGCCGCGGCACCCCGACTTCGGCGCAGGCGGTGGCGGCATGGCGGGAAATCGTCGCCGCGAACGGGTGGGTGGCGTCGATCACCCGCCCGATGCTCTCGGCGGCCAGGAACGCCTTAAGACCGGCGACGCCCCCGAAGCCGCCGACCCGGACCCGCCCCGGCGGCAGGCGATGGGCCACCGTCCGCCCGGCCAGAGACGAAATCACCTCCAGCCCCGGCGCCTCGGCCAGCCGCCCGGCCAGTGTCAAAGCCTCGGTGGTGCCGCCCAGCAGCAGCAGACGGGTCACGGTCATGGTTTCGGTCCTCCGGTTTCGTGTGATCAGGGGGCCGGCGGCGCATGCCCGACCAGCGCGCCGGCGCGATCGAACACCGCAACCTCCACCGCCAGCCGGTGCGCCACCGCCTGCAACGCCACCGTGCGGGCGCGGACCGCCACCGCATCGGCCAGCGGCAGGCCGGCGGCCCGGGCCAGCTCCAGCACCCCGAGCGCGGTGCCGGCGGCGCCCGCCAGCGCAACCTGCCCCGGCGTGCCGCCCACCGAGCGCAGCAGCGCCGCCAGCCGGGGAATATCGACCTCGCTGGCCTTGGAATGAAGGTTGAGGTGGCCCGCGGCCAGCTTGGACGCCTTGGCAAAGCCCGCAGCCAAAGTCACCCTGGCCACCGGCTGCCGCCGCAGATACTTGAGAAAGCCGCCGACGAAGTCGCCGACATCGATCACCGCCGCCTCGTCCAGATCGGGAATCAGGGCGCGCACGCCGGCTTCCGAAGCCTTGCCGGTGACGGCCGCCAGATGGTCGAGGCCGGCGGCCCGCGCCACATTCACCGCCTGGTGGATGGAATGAACCCAGGCGGCACAGGAATAGGGCACCACGACCCCGGTGGTCCCCAGGACCGACAGCCCGCCGACGATGCCCAGGCGGCCGTTGAGGGTCCTTTCCGCCAGCACGGCGCCGCCGGGAATGGCGATCTCGACCTCGGCATCGGGCACGCCCCGGCCGCCGGCCGCCTGCCAGACCCGCGTGAGGTTATCGGCGATCATCGCCCGCGGCCCGGGGTTGATCGCAGGCTCGCCCGGCGGCAACGGCAGGCCCGGACGGGTGACGGTGCCCACCCCCTCGCCGGCCCGGAAGACCAGCCCGCCCCCGGATGCCAGCAGCCGGATCCGGGCGATCACCAGCGCGCCGTGGGTGACGTCGGGATCGTCCCCGGCATCCTTGATCACGCCGGCCCCGGCCCGGTCGACGCTCCGTTGCCGGTACCCCAGGGGAAAGGCGGGCGAGCGGCCCTCGGGCAGGACCACCGTCACCGGGTCGGGAAAGTCGGTCCCGAGCAGCGCCCTCAGGGCAGCCGTGGCCGCCGCGGTGGCGCAGGCGCCGGTGGTCCAGCCCCGACGCAACGGCCGCGACGGCCCGTGAATCCCGGCCGATTCCCCGTTGCCTGCCATGTGACCCCGGCCCTTCGCGCACCGCTGCAAGGGCCGGGAGCATAGCCGGACACGCCCCCGCGTCAAGAACTGCGGTTGCCGGGTGAGCGAAGGCAGCGGAAGGGAAGAAAAACCCTTCGCCGCGCGGCGGACGGGACCGGCCTTACCCCTCGGCGGTATCGGCCAGAAAGCGGTCGAGCAGGCGGACGCCGAAGCCGGTGCCACCCTTGGGCACGGTGGCGCTGTCCTTCTTGGCCCAGGCGACTCCGGCGATGTCGAGATGGGCCCAAGGCACTTCGCCGACGAAACGCTTGAGGAACTGGGCGCCGAGGATGCTGCCGCCGGCCCGGCCCGAGCCGACATTCTTCACGTCTGCGATGTCGGAGTTCAGGTCCTTGTCGTAGCTTTCTCCCATGGGCAGGCGCCACAGCGGCTCGCCGACCTTGCGTCCGGCGCCAAGCAACTGCTCGGCCAGGCTGTCCTCGGTTGCGAACAGGCCGGCATGCTCGTGGCCAAGGGCGATGATCACCGCGCCGGTAAGGGTTGCGAGATCGATCAGCACTCTGGGCTTGAAGGTTTCCTGCGCGTACCACAGGGCATCGGCCAGCACCAACCGGCCTTCGGCGTCGGTGTTGATCACCTCAATGGTCTTGCCCGAAGCCGACACCACCACGTCTCCCGGGCGCTGGGCGGTGCCCGAGGGCATGTTCTCCACCAGTCCGAGCACGCCCACCACATTGACCCGGGCCTTGCGTCCGGCCAGCACCCGCATCACCCCGGCCACCACCGCGGCGCCGGCCATGTCCCATTTCATGTCCTCCATGCCGGCGGCCGGCTTGATCGAGATGCCGCCGCTGTCGAAGGTCACGCCCTTGCCGACCAGCACCACCGGGCGCGAATCCGCGGCGGCGGGGGCACCACGCCAGGACAGGGTGACCAGGCGGGGCGGTTGGGCGCTGCCCTGGGCCACCCCCAGCAGCGCACCCATGCCCAACCCGGCCATCCGGGCCTGGTCAAGCACCGCGACCTCGAGACCGAACTCGGCCAGACCGGTGCAACGGTCGGCGAAAGCCACCGGAGTCAGGCGGTTGGCCGGTTCCGAGATCAGGTCGCGGGCGAGACTCACGCCAGCCAGCAGCGGTCCGTTGCCGGCAAAGAGCCGTTCGGCGGCGGCGGGGTCGGCAACCTGAACGGTCAGCCGGACCAGGCTCGGCTTTTGTTCGGGCTTTTCGGTGGTGCGGTAACGGTCGAAGCGGTAGCCGCGCAATTGCGCCCCGACGGCCGCGGCGGCGGCAGCCTGGTCCGCGGGCAGCGCCGATTCGGCCGGCAGGTCCAGGCGCAGCCATGCCTCGGTCTCTCCGGTCCTGTTGAGGAAGGCTGCGGCGGTGCCGCCTACCGCCTCCAGGCTGGTGTCGGTCAACGGCTCGGGCTTGCCAAGCCCCACCAGCAGCAGCCGCGTCAGCGTCAGACCGGCCGGTGCCAGCAGTTCCAGGACCTCGTCCTTCTTGCCGGTAAAGCGGCTGGCCGCCATGGCCCGACCGACCGCGCCGCCGAGGCTCCGGTCGATTTCAAGACCGGCCGGACCCAGCGTGCGATCCTGGCTGACGGTTATGATCAGTGTCCCGCTGGCGGGCAGGCCGGGTTCGGCAAAGGCGATATCCATGGACGGGAACCTCGTGGGCTGGCAAAAAAATGAAAGATACCAGCCATAAGGGGGGTGTCGGGGCGACTGTCAAGCGGTCCGTCGCAAATCCGGCGGGGACTTGCCGCCGGGAAACCTGCCGCCGGAAAATCCACCGTCGAAAAGCGGTGACAGGTCGGCCCACGGGCGTTTTCATCAAAACGTCACAATTCTGAAAGACCGGTGAGCGCGTAGCCGTGCTCAACCCGGGTCCGGTGCGAAACCTTGGAGAGGTTGGAACATGACGTCCATTCGATTGTTGAAGATGCTGGCCCTCGGGGGGACGATGGCCACCGCGGTGGCCGTGCCGCCGGCCCTGGCCGGGGACTCGCCCCTGGCCGCGATCGATCACTTCGTGATCGTCTATATGGAAAATCGCAGCTTTGATTCCATGTTCGGCCTGTTCCCGGGCGCCAATGGTCTGGCCAACGCCACAAACGCCGCGCCCCAGATCGATCGGGACGGCAAGCCCTATGCGGTGCTGCCCCCGGTGATCGACACCAATCTGACCCCGCCGGCCCCGGATCCGCGTTTCCCCAAGGATCTGCCCAACCGTCCGTTCGATATCGGCCAGTACGTGCCGATGCAGCAGAAGACCGGTGATCTGATCCACCGTTTCTATACCAATCAGATTCAGATCGATGGGGGCAAGAACGACCTGTTCGTGGCCTGGTCCGACGCCAAGGCGCTGACCATGGGCTATTACGATGCCTCGAATACCGAACAGGGGCGGCTGGCCAAAGCCTATACGCTGGCCGACAACTTCTTTCAGGGGGCCTTCGGCGGCTCGTTCCTGAATCACTTCTGGCTGGTTTGCGCCTGTACCCCCCGCTACGAGAACCCCCCGGCGGCGTTGGTCGCGACCTTTGACAGCAGCGGCGGACTGATCAAAGACGGTGCGGTGACCCCCGACGGCTATGCCGTCAACACCATTCAATCCAGCTTCCAGCCCCACGATCCCAAGATCACCAACCCGGCTCTGCTGCTGCCGCCCCAGTCGATGCCGACCATCGGCGACCGGCTCAGCGAGAAGGGTGTGTCCTGGGCCTGGTATTCGGGTGGCTGGAACGATGCGGTGGTGGGCAAGGCGGATCCGCTGTTCCAGTTCCACCATCAGCCGCTGGCCTATTTCCAGCAATTCGGCGACGGCACCGCGGCGCGGGCCGAGCACCTCAAGGATTATGTCGACCTGGAAAAGGCGATTGCCGACGGCGCGCTGCCCGCGGTGACGTTTTACAAGCCGATTGGCGAGCTTAACGAGCATCCCGGCTATTCCGAGATCGCCGAGGCCGACGAGCATCTGGCCGGCCTGATGGCAAAGCTGGAAAAAAGTCCGCAGTGGTCAAGCACCGCGGTCATCATTGTTCCCGACGAGAACGGTGGCTCCTGGGACCATGTGCCGCCGCCCAAGGGTGACCGTTGGGGACCCAGCACCCGCATTCCCGCCATCATCGTGTCGACCCACGCCAGGAAGGGCTTTGTCGATCACACCGAATACGACACCACGTCGATCCTCGCCACCCTCGAGCACCGTTTCGACCTGAAGCCCCTCGGCGAGCGCGATGCCAAGGTCCACGACCTGAGCAATGCGTTTGAGGACTGATCGGCGAATCGGCACCATGGTCCCCGCGGTTGCTTTCGCTTTATGACCCCGGCGCGAAAAAAGGGGAATGACGCAGGTGCAACAACCCTCTGAAGGTATGAGGTAGGAAGACCGGGCAAGGGACACCCGACCGGACCGTTGACGCTCCGGTCGGGTATCGCGCGCTCCTGTCGCCTGCCCGGGGGTTGCCTGCCCGGGTATCGCTTGCTCGGGTTGCCCGCTGGTGGCGCTGGTGGTATGCTTCGGCATAGCGGCATGTCCTGCCGGGTTGCCGGGGTAGGACAGCGCCGCCTTTGCCGACCGCTCCGTCCTCGAACCATCCGGCGCAATCTCCATCCCCGGCAACGGCGACGACCCGGGGGTAAGGTTGCGGAAACAAGGGGGAACATCATGATCACCCCCGGAGCAGCACAGTGCCTCGCCGGATCAACATTCACTCGGCCGGCGAGGTGGATTCCACAAACAATCCGATGGAGAGAAACTTGAACAGGAAGAAATTTTTTATTATATTTGAGGCGCTCATTGGCGTTGTGTTTATTCTCTGCTACTGGGTTTTCGAGATTGGTATGATTTTTAGCTTACTGGCATGTTTACCTGTTGCGGGGTTTTCAATTTATCTGTTGATAAACACGCCTAAAACTGATGGCGATAAAGCCGACCGAGTCAATTAGGAGCCCGATCCGGGAACGCTCGTCACGGGTCGGGGGTCAAAGCCCCCTTTGTGTCAGTCTTTCCGCTCGCCGGTATGACGGGGACAAAATCGGCTTCTGGCCGCCTGGATCTGCCGTAAGGAACCTGAAAAAACCGCCAACCCCTTGGTGCGGGCGGGGGGACTCGAACCCCCACGGCCTTGCGGCCTCCAGATTTTAAGTCTGGTGCGTCTACCGGTTTCGCCACGCCCGCGCCGGGCGACTATATTCGCTGGCTTGCCCGATACAAGCGATTTGGCGGGCGCGAGCCGGGGGAACTGGCTGAAGGGAGACCCCGGCCCCCTTGGCCGGTCATAACGGTGGAGCCTCGGCCCCGAGCCGCCGGAAGCTCCGCGTCAGATCCTGCCGGCCCACCGCACCCGTCGCCACCGCCAGCCCGGCAAAGGCGCCCAGCCCACCGAAACACAGAATCGCCAGCGCACCCACCCGCACCACTGCCAGCGGATCGGCCAGGGTGGTGGCCAGCAGGGACTCGCCACCCAGCAGAACCACCACCATACCAAGTGTCGCCACCAGCATGCGCGGCACCCGCCGGCGCAGCCGGTCGTCGAGGCGCAGGAATCCCCGCCGGCCCAACATCCAGGCCAGCAGGCCGACATTGACCCAGGCCGACACCGAAGTCGCGAAGGCCAGGCCGATTTGGGCCAGCGGCGCCATCAGCGCCAGTTTGAGCCCGATATTGACCGCCACCGCCACCAGTGCCAGCCTGACCGGCGTCGCAGTATCCTGACGGGCATGGAATCCCGGGACCAGGCTGCGCACCAGAACGAAGGCGGGCAGCCCAAAGGCGTAGGCGGTCAGCGTCGCCGCCGAGGCATCGGCGTCGACACCGGTGAATGCCCCCCGCTGGAACAGCACGGTCATGATCGGATGGGCGGCGGCCATAAACGCCGCCGCCGCCGGCAAAGTCAGCAGCAACGACAGTTCCAGACACCGATTCTGACTGTCGGTGGCCGCGGCCGGATCGCCACCCTTGAGTTGGCGCGCCATCTCCGGCAACAGCACCGTGCCGATGGCGATGCCGATCACCCCCAGCGGCAACTGATTCAGCCGGTCGGCATAGTAAAGGTACGAGACCGCGCCGGTGGGCAGGAAAGACGCGATCACGGTATCGACAAAAAGGTTGATCTGCACCAGCCCCGCCCCCAGCGCCGCCGGTCCCAGCACGCGCAGAAAGTGCCGAACCCCGGGGGTCAATCGTGGCCACCCCGGTCGGAGCGCCAGGCCGGCGCGTCGGGCATCCCAGACCAGATAAAGCAGCTGCGCCAGCCCCGAGGCCAGCACGCCCCAGGCCAGCGCATAGCCGGCGTTCGGCAGTATCGGCGTCAGGCCAAGCAACGCCGCGATCATGCACAGATTGAGCAGAATCGGCGCCGCCGCCGCCGCCGAAAACCGCTTGACGCTGTTCAGCATGGCACCCAGCAGCGCCACCACCGAAATCATCAGCAGATAGGGAAAGGTGATGCGGGTGAACACCACGGCCAGTTCGAACTTGGCGGGGTCGCCGGTGAAACCCGGCGCAAACACCAGCATGAACCAGGGCATCACCGCCAGCGCCACCGCCAGCAGCACCAGTTGCGCCAGCAACAGCACCGCCAGCACCTCTTCGGCGAAACGGCGCGCCGTCTCCCGACCATCCTGAACCAGGCGCTCGGAAAACACCGGCACAAACGCGGCGTTAAACGCGCCTTCGGCAAACAGCGCACGAAAATGATTGGGCAGCCGGAACGCCACAAAAAAGGCGTCGGCCACCGGCCCCGCCCCCAGCATCGCCGCAATCAACACGTCGCGCACAAAGCCGACGACCCGGCTGACCAGCGTCAGCCCACCCACCGAAAGGATGTTACGCAGCAAGGCCGGAACCCGTCGGGTTGCGCCGCCGGAACCGGCGGAGACGTCCACGTTTGGGATGGAAATGGTGGGGCGCGACAAGGGTCGCTCCCGTGACCCCTACGATGTCAACGTCGTGGTTCTTGGACATATCCGACCCGATATCGTCGTTTTTCCCCGTACTTCTGCACATCCGTCGCGTTGCTCTCACAAACCATCACGCATTTACATGGCCTTGCCCAAGCGGCGACCCTCATAGAGATCCGATTATGCTGCCATCGCTTTCCGCTGGCAACTCAAAATTTCCTTGAACAGCATCTGATTTATACTACTTAATATTGCATACATTCGTCTGCGGTTATGGAAAGGCAGCCGGTCGATCACGTCATTCCCGGCTTGCCGCCCGGTGTCCAAGTGCTTGCCGTAAATGCGTTGGACCCTTCAGTGATCCGAACAAGCGAGGTCGCCCGGGGCGACCTCAAGGCAGCTTCCGCAAGCCGAAGCACTCCGATGGACGGCAGCCGTGGGCGATCATTCCGTCGGGTGGTTTGCACGCCGGGACGGGGCGCGGAGAGGTGGGTGCCCATCCTTCAAAGCGGGGCGCGCTCTGTTCGAGCAGGCCGTTGAACACCGGTGACGGGAAGAGGCCATCCAACCCATGGATCATCGTCCGGGCCAGCGGCGAGAGGCCTCTTAGAGCCTGTTCTTCCTCGGAAAGAGATTGGCCGCAAGGGCCGAGGGAGGTCACGAGAAAGCGAGTAGCGGCTCCCCCCGGCGGGCAGATGTGTTCGGGGGTAAAGAAGTTGGCCTTGGCCGGGTCCGGATGGCATGCGTGTATTTTGATCCTCTCCAGGTCCACCATGAGTGCGCTGGCCACCGCGATGAGGTAGGGGGGCTCGGCGTCGGTGTCGATTTCCACCGGATTTCCGGCGGGATTGCCGGCGGCGACGGCATTCGAGAAGACCCGCAGACCATCCCATCGGTAGCCATCGGCGCGGGTCAATGACAGGAAGGCCGCGAACAGCACCACCGCCCATGCTGCCAGCGGAACCGTCAGCCAGGGCCGGTAACGTCCGAGAGCCTGGATCAAGATCAGGCACGCCACCGCAAGCGCCAGGAGCGGCAAAGCAATCAGAAAGCGGCCGCTGTGCCAGCGCAGCGATCCCGGAGTGTGGAGATAGAAGAGCAGGGTGGCCAGTCCCGCCACGACAATGACCAACCCGACATCCCGCCAGAGGGACCGTGACGGCCCGCTTCCGAGCGACAGGAAGAGACCGGCAAGGATCACCAGCCATAGGAAATAGCGGAGACCCAAGCCCCGGCTGATCATGAAATCGTAAATTTCTCTTATAGGCGGGTGCTGGGCGTCCGGTCCCTGTGTAGCGTCGAAAAAAACCTTTACGATATTGCCGGGGGGATTGACCACAATATCCAGAAGAATGGGGGCCAGGAAGGCCGCGATGATCAGCCCGACCGCGAGCCAGGCGGCCCGTGGAAAGTCCCTGCCAGTCTCCCGGATCCGCCGGCACCGTCCGCCGACCAGGGCAACCAGCCAGACCGCCCCGACCACCGGAACCAACGGAATATAGCCATGGCAGAGCGCGCCCGCACAAAAGGTCGCGGCGATCAGGGCAAAGAGCGACCCTTGCAGCAGCAGCACGGCCGTCGTCAGAAAGGTCAGAAAGGGCAGCACCACGACCTCTGACATCAGCAGGGTCGCGAGAATGTCGGTATGGCCGACCAGTTGAATCAGGACCAGGACAGAGGCAGTGACGCTGGCGGCCACGGCGGACCGGCCGCGGGCGAGGCGGAACAAGGTCGCCCCCATGAGGCCGGCAAACAGCGAGACCGCGGCCATGGTGCCGAGAAGATCGGCGCCGAAGCGGGAGCCCACATACGGCCCGACCAGCACTTCGGCAAAGTAGCGGAAATAGATAAAGAACGGGCCGAGATGGTTGAGCCCGTCAACCGTATAATGCCCGGTCAGAAGGGCGCCATGATAGGCCCGATCAACCAGCAGCATGTCTGTGGCGGCATCACCGAAGGCGACGATGTCTTGCGTAAAATAAGTCCAGTTATCCGTAACAAGCTTGGTGAACAGCCCGAGGGCCACCCCACATCCCACCACAGCCGCCATATAAGGACGGTTCTGGCCCTCTGTTCTGATATCGTTCATAGGAATTACGCTTGGCTCGGGACTTGGTGCCATGTGGGGGAATGGAAGTCCCAACCGCGCCTCCGCCCCGACCCACGAGACCCCAGGACGACGGGCGCGGACCCGGTTGGGACAGATTGGTGACGGCGCGTGGACCGGGATCGAGACAGCAAACAGTCCCTACGGTCACGAACCCCGGGTAACGCTTTTTCCGCGGACGTCCACCGCCAAACCATTCGGCGCGCCGCGCACGACAAACGCCGCAGCCGGCGAAGACCAGCCAGTCGATCGGGACATCGCCTAATCCCTTGAAGGAAATGGTGGGCGCGACAAGGATCGAACTTGTGACCCCTACGATGTCAACGTAGTGCTCTCCCGCTGAGCTACGCGCCCATCCCCCAAGGTGCCGTCGCGGCTGCCGTCACCGGCGACCACGTCGTGCCAGGGGATGTAGCATCATCCCGCTGTGCCTGGCAAGCCCTTCCTTAAGGGAGCCTGCCGTCAAGGTATGGCCGAAGGAAACGGGCGCGCGGCAGCCCGGGAGGCGCGGCGCCCCCGGAACCGCGGACATCCTTTCCGTCACGCATACGGGAACGCACATCGCTTGACGGCGGCGGATTGACGCCATATGTGGAACCCGAGATCGTCTCACCGCCCCAAAGAAGCCATGGCCCGTCTTCCCCTGATCGTCGCCCCCGACCCGCGGCTGAAAAAGACTGCGAACCCGATCACCGAAATCGATGCCCGGATTGTCGGCCTGATGGACGACATGCTGGAAACCATGTACGGCGCCAATGGCATCGGTCTGGCGGCGCCTCAGGTGGGCGTGCTCCAGCGGGTGATCGTGGTCGACGTGGCCGGCAAGAACGAGGCACCGCAGCCAATCGGCCTCGCCAATCCCGAGGTGGTCTGGGCCGACGAGGTGCTGTCCACCTATAACGAAGGCTGTCTGTCGCTGCCCGAGCAGTATTCCGACGTGATCCGGCCCCGCGCGGTGCGGGTGCGCTATCTCGACCGTGGCAACCGCACCCAGGAAATCCACGGCGAGGGGCTGCTGGCCACCGTGCTTCAGCACGAGATCGACCACTTGGACGGCGTGCTGTTCGTCGACCACATCTCGCTGTTGAAGCGTAATATAATTCTGCGCCGACTCCGAAAGTGGAAGAAAGCCGACTCCGATGACTGAGCCGCAGCTGCGTCTGGCCTTCATGGGGACTCCCGATTTCGCCGTCCCCAGCCTTGCGGCGCTTCTCGAGACCGGCCATCGGGTGGTTGCGGTCTATTGCCAGCCGCCCCGTCCGGCCGGGCGCGGGCACCGGCCCCAGCCGTCGCCGGTCCAGCTTTTTGCCGAGGCGCGGCAGATTCCGGTCTTCACCCCCCGTTCCCTGCGTTCCCCCGAGGTCCAGGGCGAATTTGCGGCACTCGGCCTTGATGCCGCGGTGGTGGCCGCCTACGGTCTGATCCTGCCGCCCGCGGTGCTGGCGGCACCCCGGCTGGGGTGCCTGAACGTCCATGCCTCGCTGTTGCCGCGCTGGCGTGGCGCCGCTCCGATCCAGCGCGCGCTGCTGGCCGGGGATCCCGAAACCGGGGTCACCATCATGCAGGTGGATCAGGGCCTGGACACCGGTCCGATGCTGCTGCGCCAAGCCATTCCCATCGGCGCCGGGGCCACCGCCGGTTCCCTGCACGACGCCCTCGCAGCCGCCGGCGCCCGCCTGATCGTCGAGGCGCTGGACGGCGTCGCCGCCGGCCGGCTGGTGCCGGTGCCCCAGCCCGCCGACGGCGTCACCTACGCCGCCAAGCTGGAACGGGACGAGGGCCGGCTTGACTGGAGCCTGCCGGCGATCGAACTGGAACGCCGGGTCCGGGCACTCAACCCCTGGCCCGGTGTCTGGTTCGAGGCGGCCGGGGAGCGGATCAAGGTGCTGGCCGCCCAGGTCGTCCCGGGCCTGGTCCCGGGCGTCAGCGCCGCACCCGGAACCCTGCTGGACGACCAGTTGACCCTGGCCTGCGGCACCGACGCCTTGCGGCTGGTCCGGGTCCAGCGGAGCGGGCGTGGCCCCGTCGACGGCGCGGCGTTCCTGCGCGGGTTTTCATTCCCCTGAGATGATACCGGCTTGCCTTGTGATTGACCTATGGGGGCTTTGCCCCCTTGCCCCCGACCAGGGCGTTGCCCTGGACCCACCAGGGGCCGACGGCCCCTGGACCCCTGGACCCACCAGGGGCCGGCGGCCCCTGGACCCCTGGACTTAGATGACGCGCTGGAAACTGACTCTCGAGTATGATGGACGGCCGTTCGTGGGCTGGCAACGCCAGGACAACGGGCCATCGGTCCAGCAGACGCTGGAAGAGGCGATTCGCCGCTTCAGTGGGATCGAGGTCCGGGTTCACGGCGCCGGTCGCACCGACGCCGGGGTTCATGCCCTGGCTCAGGTCGCCCATTTTGACCTGGACAGGGACACCACCGCCGAAGCGGTCCGCGGCGCGCTCAACGCCCATGTCCGGCCCTGGCCGGTGGCGGTGCTGTCGGTCGAAACCGTCACCGAAGCGTTCCATGCCCGATTTTCGGCAACCGGGCGTCGCTATCTTTACCGCATCCTCAACCGCCGGGCACCGCTGACCCTGGACCACGGCCGGGCCTGGCAGGTGGCGCGACCGCTGGACGCCGGAGTGATGGACACCGCCGCCCGGGTACTGCTCGGCCGCCACGACTTTTCGACCTTCCGGGCCAGCCTGTGCCAAGCCGCCTCTCCGATCAAGACCCTTGACCGGCTTCGGGTCGAACGCCACGGCGACGAACTTCGGGTCACCGCCGCCGCCCGTTCATTCCTGCATCATCAGGTGCGCAACATCGTCGGCACCCTAGTCCTGGTCGGCACCGGCAAATGGTCGGCCGCCACCTTACAGGCCGCGCTTGAGGCCCGTGACCGCGGGCGCGGCGGTCCCACCGCTCCGCCCGACGGCCTCTATTTCACCGGGGCCTGCTACCCCACCCTCACCGGCGCCGCGGGATCCATGACTCTCCCGAACGACACCCGGGACGGTCAGGACGAGAACGGCCAGTAGTGGTGTTCGTACCAATGATTGCCGATGGCCGCGCCGAGGACGACGCCGACCACCGTGATGATGCCGCCGTCAAGGAAGGTGTCGGCGACCACCCCGAGAATCAGCCCGCCGCCGACGATCGCGCCGATTTGTGCTGACGGCATGTTCTGAATGTCGGAAATGAAATTTTCCGGTGCCTTGACGATGTCGTTAACCGTATCGTTGGCTGACACCTGCAAGGTCTGGGCACCGGCCAGGGCCGGAACCATCGACAGGGTCAAGGTCAGAACGAGTGCCCGTACCAGTTTCCGCATGGTCTTCCTCCACGTTATCAGGCCCTCGACGCCGGAGCGCCGATACGGGCGGGAACCGGCGGCGTGCCGTCACGCCGCCATCCATTCTGATAACATAGAGCACGCCCGAACGGAAATTGACGCTGTCGCCGGAAACAAAAACCGACGTCAGAGCATGCTGTCGGCGCTGTGGGAAATCAGCACCGACAGCAGAAAATCGACCAACACCAGCCCGGCCGCGATCACGCCGGACACTTCCAGGGCCACCCTGGTCAAGAACCACTGGTAAACCATCACCATTAAAATTGCCGCAAACACCACGGTATCGCCGACATCGGCGGGCAACAGACCACTTTGGCTCAACGTGAAGACGGGCAGATAGACCATCATCTGCACCACCGAAGACCAGTTGTAGACACTGAGAAAGATCGGATAGCGGGCACTGCGGCCGATCAGCCGCGACAGTTCGTCCATCACCAGAGCGTAAGCGGTCCAACTGCACACATAGGCGATGGCTTCGACCACAACGAAGACCGGCCACGAGGCCGTGCCCCCCTCCTCGGGCAGTTGCAGCAGCACCAGAACGACATAGGCCGGCAACACCAGCAGCGCCGCGGTAAAGGAGCGAATCGCCGCCGCGGCGCCGGGATCGAAGAAGCCGAGTCCCGAAGAATCCATCAAGGCCAGCCGGAGCGCACCGAACAGCGCAAAGGCCATCTCACGAAGCGTCGGCATTTCTCAGGATCCGTTCCCGGCGAAGTAATCGCCCAGCAGCGTGAGATAGATATCGGTCAGATGAGACAGGTCGGCCACCGCCACCGCTTCGTCAACCTTGTGCATGGTCCGGCCCACCAGCCCGAACTCCACCACCGGACACAGGTCCTTGAGGAATCGGGCATCCGAAGTCCCGCCGGTGGTGGTGAGAGCCGGTTGCAGACCGGTTACGCGGGCCACCGCAGCGGCCACCAGGGCGCTGAACGGCCCGGGCTCGGTCAGGAACGCCTCGCCGCTCAGGGTCAGGTCCAGCCGGTAGGCGCCGCCCACCGAGTCGAAGCGTCGGCGCAGCCAGGCTTCCAGGGATTCGGCGGTATGCAGCGGGTTGAACCGGATGTTGAAGGCCGCCGAGGCCGCCGCCGGGATGACATTGGTCGCGGCATTGCCGGCATCAATGGAGGTCAGCGTCAGCGTCGAGGGCGGAAAATGGGCGGTGCCCTCGTCAAGCAGGCAGTCGATCAGCGAATCGAGCATCCGTACCAGTCGCGGCAGAGGATTGTCGGCAAGATGGGGGTAGGCGGCATGGCCCTGGACGCCCTCCACCACCAGCCGGCCGTTGAGGCTGCCCCGCCGGCCGATTTTCATGGCTTCGCCAAGCCGCTCCGGGTTGGTCGGTTCGCCCACGAGGCAGACATCCGGCCGCTCGCCCCGCTCGGCCAGCCAGGGCAGCAGCGCCCGGGTGCCGTTGATCGAGCAGCCTTCCTCGTCGCCGGTGATCAGCAGGCCGATCGACCCTCGGGGCGGTCCGTCCCGAACCAGCAGCGCCGACACCGCGGCGACGAAGGCGGCAATCGCCCCCTTCATGTCCACCGCGCCCCGGCCAACCAGCCGGGCCTCGGGACCCTCGCCCAGAATGTCGCCCTGGAACGGGTCCGCCGTCCAGGCCCGGAGGTCGCCCGGCGCCACCACATCGGTATGACCGGCAAAGCAGAAGTAAGGCGCCCCGGTCCCCAACCGGGCGTAAAGGTTGTCCACCGCCACCGTCTCCGGGGCCTGGAGCGGCACCCGATGGCAGACGAAGCCCAACGGCGCCAGCGCCGCGGTCAGCACGTCCAGTGCCCCGGCATCGGCCGGGGTCACGCTGGGGCAGCGGATCAGCGCCCGGGTCAGCGCCACCGGATCCACCGGCAAAGAGGGATGGGGCGCCGGCGCAACGGGCGCCGCGGGGATGGGCATGGCGGTCAATCGCGCAACAGGTCGTTGATCGCGGTCTTGGACCGGGTCTGCTCGTCCACCCGCTTGACGATCACGGCGCAATAGAGAGCGGGACCGGGCGCGCCGCCGGGCAGCGGCGGCCCCGGCAGCGCCCCGGGCACCACCACCGAAAAGGCCGGAACCCGGCCGTAGTAAACCTCACCGGTGGCACGGTCGATGATCCGGGTCGAAGCGCCAAGATAGACGCCCATGGACAGCACCGCGCCGCGCTCGACCACCACGCCCTCGGCAACCTCGGAGCGGGCGCCGATGAAGCAGCCATCCTCGATGATCACCGGCCCGGCCTGCAACGGCTCGAGGACGCCGCCGATCCCGACCCCGCCCGAGATATGGACGTTGCGGCCGATCTGGGCGCAGGAGCCGACGGTCGCCCAGGTGTCAACCATGGTGCCGGAATCGATATAGGCGCCGACATTGACGAAGCTGGGCATCAGCACCACGCCCGGCGCGACATAGGCCGGACGCCGCGCCACCGATCCCGGAACCGCCCGGAAACCGGCGCCGCGCCAGCGCGCCTCGTCCCAGCCGGCGAATTTGGACGGCACCTTGTCGAACCAGCCGCCGCCCCCGGGACCGCCCGGCACCGGTGCGCTGTCGTTGAGCCGGAAGGACAGCAGCACCGCCTTCTTCAGCCACTGATTGACCCGCCAGCCGCCGGTAACGGGCTCGGCCACCCGCAGCCGGCCGGCATCCAGCCCCGCCAGCGCCTCTTCCACCGCGGCCCGCACCGGTCCCCCGGTGGCGGCGTTCAGCCCGTCGCGCGCCTCCCAGGCGGCGTCAATGGTGCGTTCAAGCTCGGCATGGCTCATGGCGGCGAATCCCGGCAGTCTCGACGGACAGACATCATGGCCGCACCATCGTCCGGTGGCGGCACCGTTGTCAACACGCCCGCTCCACCGAGGCGCGACTCGAAAATCAGATCGACGAGATACACCGCCCCGACAGGCGGGATGCGCCGTCGGAGCGCCAAAATCCTGACACGATCGCCTGCGCCGACACTTCGCCGTGACCACCTTCTTTCTCTGTAGGGCCGACCAACAACGTTCCCACGCGGGGATACCCCGCACGACGACAAACCCGGGAATCGCTTCGACGGCCGACCGGGAAACGCACGCGCCGTTTTCCACGGCAGGCGTGCAATTTACTCGGTTCCCAACAACCGCACGAGCATCTCTTGCTGTGCCTGGACGATGCCATCGGCCTCCTTCTGGCTCCAGCGAAACGACACGGCAGCGGTTCTCATTTTGGCGAAAAGGGACTTTTCTTCGGAGTCGGGATGTGATTCAAGCTCCGGATGGAGAGGCTCGAAAGCTACATAGCAGCACTGCGGGAGCGATGTGCCGTGCTGCCGGAT
>Ga0302320_10000110_pt1 | contig 167762 bp, 140 predicted proteins | sample Bog_T0_3_FD_202130 | JGI IMG/M metagenome (GOLD analysis project Ga0302320, IMG submission 202130) | Peat permafrost microbial communities from Stordalen Mire near Abisko, Sweden - Bog_T0_3 | ecosystem: Environmental > Terrestrial > Soil > Wetlands > Peat | place: Sweden: Abisko, Stordalen... | reverse complement strand
CAGCCTTATCCAGGCTGCCAAAGCAAAGGCTCGGGGCTACCGATCTACCCGCAACCTGAAGGCGATCATCTACCTGATCGCCGGCAAGCTGGAACTCCAGCTACCCATGTGAAACAGCGAAGAGCCTCTTTTTTCGGCATCGGCTGGCTGCCGGAAGGGAACGGACAAGGGCCTTTTGCCAATCGTCGACTTATGATAAAATCCGAGCAGATGCGGTTGCTTAGTGAACACTTGATGGGGTTGGGCAGGCGGGACATTGCGGTTTAAAAGCAGACCTGTCCTGCCCGACCACATGATACCGGAAAGATCAGCATCAATGGCCATATCGAAGAGTGCAGACCGGACGCTGACGGGCATCGAGCGGACATTTTCGGCCGACGACCTGATAGTCAGCAAAACCGATAAAACCGGGAAAATTACCTATGCCAACGATGTCTTTCTGTCCGTCAGCGGATACGTCGAAAATGAGGTGATCGGCAAGCCACATAGCTTGATCCGGCACCCCCATATGCCGCGGGCGGTATTCAAATTGCTATGGGAAACCATTGGATCGGGATTGGAGATTTTCGCTTATGTGGTCAATCGGGCCAAGAATGGCGACCATTATTGGGTATTGGCGCACGTTACCCCCAACTGTGACCAGGACGGGGTGATTGTCGGGTATCACTCCAGCCGCCGGGTGGCACGCCCGGCGGCGCTCGCGAAAATCCAGCCGATCTATCAAAGGTTGTTGGTCGCCGAATCAGAAGCGGCCGACCGTCATCTTGGCCTCACGACGTCGTACAGCCTGCTCCAGGACATGGTCGGGCAAGCCGGATTCGACGGTTATGACCGATTCGTCTTGAGCTTGTAGGCGCCTCTGGCCGGCTCGCGGGGTGCCGTCCGACGGCGGCGGCTGATATGGTGGCGGGATTAATGCCGCGCCGATTGACCGGACCCGTGTTGCAGGATTGGAAATAAAGGCAATGCGCGGCCGGTCTGTCGTTTATTTTTTTGCCGTTCAGGTTTTTGGGCACTTCCAGAAGGAATAACTTATTGATGTCAGGCATCGACTGTAAGAGCATTCAGGGCCAGGCCCGGCTGGCCGGGGCGATTCTCGTCGGTATCATGGCGATTCTGTTGCTGGCTTCGGGATTGGTGGCGTGGTCGGGCGTCCGCGCGGTGGACCGGCTGGCCGCTGCGATGCTCCGCACACAGGACCAACTCGGTCCCTTGCACCAGTCGCTGGACTCAATGAAGCTTGATGTGGTCCAGGTGCAGCAGTTCCTGACCGACGTTTCGGCAACCCGGGGCCGGGACGGCCTGAATGAGGGCTTTAAGAACGCTGATGAATTCGTGGCGCGTTTCGGTCGGGACGCGGAGACTGCCCTCGGTCTGGCCCGGGGGCTCGGTCTTGACCGGTTGGCGGCGGCGCTGTCCGGGGCCCAGCGGGACTTCCCCGATTACGTCGCCGGGGGCCGCGCCATGGCCCTGGCCTATGTCACCGGCGGACCCGAGGCCGGTAACCGGCAGATGCCGGATTTCGACAGGCGTGCCGATGCTCTTGGCCACGATCTGGAAACGACGGAAGGCGTGTTGGCCGGGATCAATGAGGCCGACCGCGAAGCGGCCAGGCACCAGACCAAGGCGGCGCGGGCGCTTGCCGTGACCGCGGGGGTGGTGGCGGTTGGCCTGGCGTTGGCCGGCATGCTCGTGGTGGTGCTGGTGACGCGCCGTTTGCTGGCGGCGGCGGCGATCCTGCGTCAGGCGGTCGGCGTGATGGCGAAAGCGGCGCACGGCGACCTGAATACCCGCATCACCCGAATCGAGCGCACCGACGAGATCGGTAATCTTTTGCACAATGCCAACCGTCTGCTCGACCTGACCGAGGTCTTCGCCAAGGAAGCCGGAGCGGCGATGGCCCATGCGAGTAAAAAGAGGTATTTCCGAAGAATCTTCGAGGATGGTTTACGCGGCGAATTCGTTACCCATGTTCGACGGATCAACGAGGTGATCGGGGCCATGGCGGCGCGCGATGCCGAGACCATCCTGTTTTCCGAGCAACGGGTGGTGCCGGTGATCAAGACCGCGACCGCACGTACCGCCGACCTGCGCCAGAGTGCCGGCACGCTCAACGACATTGCCCACCAGACCATTCAGCGTTCGATGCTGGTGGCCGCCGCGGCCGAGCAGGCCACGGTCAATGTTCAGACGGTGGCTTCGGCCGCCGTCGAACTGTCGGCTTCCATCAACGAAATCAATCGTCAGGTGGCGGAATCGTCGCGGCTGGCCGAAGCCGCGGTGGGGGAGGCGCGACACACCAACGAAACGGTCGACGGTCTCCATGCCGCCGCCCATAAGATTGGCGACGTGGTCAGGCTGATCCGCGAAATTGCGGCGCAAACCAACCTGCTGGCACTCAATGCGACCATCGAGGCGGCGCGGGCCGGCGAGGCCGGCAAGGGCTTTGCGGTGGTGGCCGGAGAGGTCAAGAATCTGGCCGATCAGACCGCGCGCGCCACCGAGGACATTACGGCCCAGATTGCGGAGATGCAGCGAATCACCGCCGAAACCGTCGAGGAAATTCAGGGCGTGGGCCGGCTGATCTCACACATCAACGATAACATTACTTCTGTCGCCGACGCGGTCCAGGCCCAGGGTGCGGCAACCGCGGAAATCTCGCGGAACGTCCAGGAGGCGGCGGTCGGCACCAGCGAGGTGGCGCGGAATATCGTCGCCGTCACCGAAGGCGCCCGCGAAACCGAGTCGATGGCAAGCCTGGTGTTGGGCGCCTCGAATCAGTTGTCGGCGGAGGCCGGGACCCTGCAAAAGGATATGGCCGAGTTCGTGGACAAGGTCCGCGCCGCCTGAGATATGGGGGGCGGTACCGCACCGCCCTTGAACCGGTGGCAGTGGCAGTTCAGTTTGTTGACGGGCGGTCCGGGATCGCTGTCTGCGCGAGAACAGGAGAGGATGGTAATGGTCGGTTCCACCCGAGACCGGGCAGCAGCGGCCCACGACGTCGAGAAAGTACGCCCTTTGAGCATGAGCCGGGGCGTGAGCGTGCGGGCGGGCGGGCGGTCGGACCATGGGGGCGAGCCGGGCGGCGGTCACCACGGTTCCGAAGGTGACCACCGGCGGGGCAGGGGAAAGGACGCCTCCACCCGCGCGACCTTGCCTTGGTCGGATTGGGGGCGCGGCAAGCTCGGGATAACGCTGGCGGCAGGCGTGATACTGGCCTGCTTGCTCGGAGGGGCCTATCTGCTGTGGCGGGTACCGGCTCGGGCGGTCGCGACGGCTTCGGTGGTGGTGGTATGGCATCTTCCCGGGCAAGAGACGGCGCAGATTTCGACGGTGGATCGCGACCAATGGCAGAATTTTATTGCCTTGCGGCAACTTGAGCGTATCAAAGCCCGGCATGCCATACTGGATCAGACCCGGGCTGAGATGATTGCCGCGGTGCATCCGTTGTTCGACGACATGAAAGCTCGAATCAAGGATTACACAGACTGGTTCTATTTTTTTCCGACGACCTACCGCATGGCCTTTACCGGTGTTATTGCGGCGCTGTCCCGGGGCGCCAACGACCAGCGCACGGTGGAGCAGGCCGCCACCGAAGCGATCAACCGGTCGCTTCAGGACCGCTTCCTCGAGGTGGTGGTGATGCCCGAGCGTTTCGGTCCCGCCGTTGAGGACAGGGCAAAGGAAGCTCTTCAGCATGCCATCGCCAGCGAACTGGCCGTGGCCGAGACCGAAAACCGCGCGTTGGCGGCCTTCATGGCCGGACATGGCCGGCCGGCCGACGGCAACGGCGGGGCCGCGGTCGATCAACCGCTACCGGTGGTGTTGTCCTGGGAGGCGCTGGGGTTGCCGGCAACCGCCGCGTCCATGGCCGCACCGCCAGATGCCGCACAACTGGTCAAACAGGATGCCGCTCTCGGTGATCTGCAATCGTCTGCCGGGGCCGAAGGCACCATGCTGGTGGCGCGGCAGGTGGCGCGGCGGGTGGTTCAGGTTGCGGTCAACACCGCCACCACGGCAACGGTTCTGCCGATGCTGTCCGGTGGGGTGCTTGGTCCCGCCGAGGTGGTGGTGTCGCCGCTGTTGGGAATTGCCGCCTTCGGTATCGGCATCGGCGCCGAATTCGGCACGGTCAAGTTCCGCCAGGCGGTGGAAGGGCCTCAACTGACCGAAGTCTCGGAATCGGTGGTCGAACGGCTGAGAGAAAGTGAAACCCGGGTGCTGGCCGATGCCGTGGTCAAACGGGTCGATACCTGGCTCGGTGGTTGACGGCTTCGGCGCGGCCCCGGCCCGCATTTCCGGCTTCGGGCGGTCAGGCCGCGCCGGAATCGCAGGCGGGATGGTGGGGCGCCAGTCCGGTTGGCCATGGCTCGCCGACATCCTCGATCAGGCAGCGCCAGTGCGGTGCAACCAAATGGATGGCGCTGTCTCCGGCGAAGATCAGATCGAGACCGTCATCGGCCGGGGTGATGGTCAGCAGGCTAAGCAGGCGGGCCCGGTCCAGCAGATCGATCCGTCTGCGCCGGACTGTCGTGACGCCCAGCACCGAGACCGCACAAAAGGTCCGTTCGAACAGGGTTCCGCCGTTCCGCCGGGAATCGCTGTCGGTGGCTTCCCACTTGAAGCGATTGACCATCATCACAAAGCTTTGCTGGTCGGGCAGGTAGCAGATGTCCGTAAGCGGAACGATCGCGTCTTGCAGGCACGCCGCCACCACCTTGAGGTCCTCGGCGTCCTCGGCTCTCAGCCTGACCGTCGGGAGCGTGGGGGATTCGGTCATCATCCGTCGGCCTTGATTCGTTCGACCGAGGCGCCGCAGGCCACGAGCTTGTCCTCGAGCCGGTCGTAACCCCGATCGAGATGGTAGACACGGTTCAATTCGGTGGTGCCTTCGGCAACCAGTCCGGCCAGCACCAGGGACACCGAAGCCCGCAAATCGGTGGCCATCACCGGCGCACCGGTCAGCCGCTCGACGCCGCGAACCAGCGCCGAGGCCCGGTGAACGGTGATATTCGCCCCCATGCGCATCAGTTCCGGGACGTGCATGAAGCGATTCTCGAAGATCGTCTCGGTGATCATCGCCGCCCCCCGGGCCGCACACATGACCGCCATCATCTGCGCTTGCAGATCGGTGGGAAAACCGGGAAACGGTTCGGTCATGACATCGACTCCGGTCAATTCGCCGTTGGCCCGGGAGACCACCACCCCGGTTGGGGTTTCGGTGAACTCCACCCCGGCACTGGCCAGGATTTTGGCGACCGCCAGGATCAGTTCAAGACGGGCGTTGAGCAATTCGATGCGACCGCCGGTGATGGCCGCCGCCATGGCATAGGTGCCCGCCTCGATACGGTCCGAGACGATGGTATGGCGGGTCCCCGAGAGGCGATCACGGCCGCGAATGCGCAAGCGATCACTCCCGATACCCTCGATGTCCGCCCCCATTGCCTGCAAACAATAGGCGAGATCTGCCACCTCAGGCTCGCGGGCTGCATTAATAAGCTCGGTATCGCCCCGCGCCAAGGTTGCGGCCATCAGCAAATTCTCGGTGGCGCCCACCGATACGATCGGGAAAACGATGGTGGCGCCGGTCAGTCCCTGGCGCGCTTCCGCCTCGATATAGCCTCCGACCAGATCGATGGTGGCCCCCATCTGACGCAGTCCGCCGATGTGCAGATCGACGGGCCGGGTCCCGATGGCGCAGCCGCCGGGCAGCGAAACCCGTGCGCGGCCGCAGCGAGCCAGCAACGGTCCCAGCACCAGGACGCTGGCACGCATCCGGCGGACCAGATCGTAGGGTGCGGTGGTGTTGGTGATGGCGGCGGCGGTGAGGTGCATTTCGTCGCCGAAGCCGTTCCCGTCGGCGGGATGATCGTTGCGCCCGACGTCGACCCCATGCTGGGCGAGCAGGGTGGCCATGGTCGAGATATCCACCAGACGGGGAACGTTGGTCAGCGTCAGCGTCTCGTCGGTCAGCAGCGTCGTGGCCATCAAGGGCAGGGCCGCATTCTTGGCGCCACTGATCGGAATGGTGCCGTTGAGCGGCCGGCCGCCGCGGATGCGAATCCTATCCATTGCCGCCTTCCTTTCAGGGAGTTGCGGTCCAGCAATCGGTCTTTGGGTTACAATCGTGGCAGCGTCACGCCGGTCTGCCGCATGTACTTGCCGGCGCGGTCAGCGTAAGAGACCTCGCAGGGGCTGGCGCCCTTGAGGAACAGAAACTGGCTCAGGCCCTCGTGGGCATAGACCCGGGCCGGCAATGGCGTGGTGTTGGAGATTTCCAGCGTGACGTGGCCTTCCCATTCGGGCTCCAGCGGCGTCACGTTGACGATCAGACCGCAGCGGGCATAGGTCGACTTGCCAAGGCAAATCACCAGCACGTCGCGTGGCACCCGGAAATACTCGACCGAGCGGCCAAGCGCAAAGCTGTTGGGCGGGATCACGCAGACATCGGCGACCCGGTCGACGAAGCCCTGCTGGGAAAAGTTCTTGGGGTCGACCACGGCGTTGTCGACATTGGTGAATATCTTGAATTCATTGGAAACGCGGGCGTCGTAGCCATAGGAGGACAGGCCATAGGAGATCACACCTTCGGCACTCTGGCGCTCGACGAAGGGTTCGATCATCCCGTGGGTCCGCGCCATCTCGCGAATCCAACTGTCGGGCATGATTGGCATGACATGTCCCTATGAAAATGCTTCCCAGGCGTGGTTGTAATCGCGCCCGCCGCCGGGAGCAAGGCCGCCGTCGGGCCGGCGGTCAGGCCGGGGGTGGACCGCCGTCGCTTCCGCCATCTTCCGGGAGGGTGCGGCGAAGCCGGATTTGGGTCTTACGTTTTCTGAGGTTGTCGCGCAACGCCGCCGCCTGCCGGCGCCGCCGATCCTCCCGGGTCGGAACCGGCGGCGCCCGGGTTTCGTCCGGCGCTTCCGGCCTGTCGTCGTCCTGGTCGGATCCGGCGGTCAATGGTCGGCCCGGTGCAACAGGCTGCCAAGGCCGGTCTCGTAGGCCGCTCCGGCGGCGGTGAGTACCAGCGGCCGGGATGGTCCGTCATTTCGAATCAGCCCCTTGCGTGCCAGCACGGTCCACACCGCGGGGTTGGAAAGACCGGTGGCGTCCCGGCTGCTGACCACTGCGTCGCCCAGGTGAAAATGGTCGCCGTGAGGCCGGGGCAGAGTCGTGACGACCATCGCACCGGGTTCGTCGGCGGCCGGCGCGGCGTGGTCATCCAGAGCGGCCACGGCCTGGACCAGGGTCAGCGTCCTGAGTTGCAAGGCGTTCAGGCCAAGAGGGTTTTTTTTGGGCGGCATCGGGGAAACCGGCGGCAAGGGAACTGAGGAGGCAATAGACCGACACCCCGCCGCCCCTGTCAAGTCACCCGACTCCCCTCGTGGCCCGGTCGCCCGCGAAGCCATGCCGGGGATCGTTCACACCCTTTCCCGCTCGACCTCAATGGTGATGTGGGACAGGCCGGACAGGGCCGCGAGGCGTGCCTTGTAGTCGGCCGGGGCCTGGGGATTGCCGCTGACCAGAGACACGATCAGCCCGTGATGGCCCGGGCCGAGCCGCCACAGGTGAAGGTCGGAAACGTGGTCGCCGTCGCGCTCCAGGACATCGCGGATGTGTTCGGCCAACCGGCGGTCGGGGACCACATCGAGCAGCACGGCACCGCTGTCGCGGATCAGCCCGTAGGACCACAGGGCGATCACCACCGAACCAACCATCGCCATCACCGCGTCCATCCACACCCAGCCATAGAGCCGCCCGGCCAGCAGGCCGACGATGGCGAGGACGGATGTTACGGCATCGGTCAGCACATGAAGGTAGGCCGCGCGCAGGTTATGATCGCGGTGGGCGTCGTGCCGGTGACCGTGATGATCTTCGTGCTCGTCCGCATCATGAAGATCGTCGGCATGGCCGTGGAGGTGCCCGTGCCCGTGGTCGCGGTCCTGAAGCAGCCAGGCGGAGGCGAGGTTGACCGCGAGCCCCAGCGCCGCGACCGCGATGGCCTGGTCGAAGGCGATGGGAACCGGCCCGATCAACCGGCCAAGCGCGCCGGCACCGATCAGCAATGAAACCACGGCCAGGATGATGGCGCTGGCAAAGGCGGCGAGTTCGCCCAGCTTGGCGGTGCCGAAGCTGAAATGCGGGGCGTCGCGATAGCGTCGCGCGAACAGGTAGGCCGCGGCGGCGATGACCAGGGCGCCGGCGTGGGTGGCCATGTGCCAGCCATCGGCGACCAGCGCCATGGAGCCGAACAGGCTGCCCGCGGTGATTTCGCCGACCATCATCGCCGAGGTCAGGCCGATCACGATCCAGGTCCGTCGCTCGTTGCGGTCGTGGCGGGTGCCGAGGAAATGATGATGATGCCGCCAGCCGTCCGCCGGACCGGCGCCGCCGCCGGTCCCGGGCGGCTGGCGGCGTTCGGTCATTCCAAACCCGCCTTCTTGCGCACGTCATAAGACCGACGCTGGGACCACTTTTCGACAAACTGGGTCAGTTCCGGGTCGGGTGGGTCGGGCAAGACCACATTCAGCGTAACATAGAGATCGCCGCAGGCGCCCTGCCTGGGCTCGGCGATGCCCTTGTTCTTGAGCCGCAGCACCGTGCCGCTGTTGGACCCTTTGGGCACCTTGAGCGCCACGGTGCCGTCGAGGGTCGGCACCTTGATGGTGGCGCCCAGCAGTGCCTCGGGCAGCGTTACCGGCATCTCCACATGGATGTCGTGATCCTTGCGGCTGAAAAACGGGTGGGGTTCGACCTGAATCTCGACGATGGCGTCTCCCGCCGGTCCGCCGCCACTGCCGGGCATCCCCTGGCCTTTGAGCCGCAATTTCTGCTCGTTGTTGGTGCCGGGCGGGATGGTGATGTCGATGCTCTTGCCGTTGGACAGGCTGATCCGGCGCTTGCCACCGACCGAAGCCTCCAGGAACGACACGGTTACGGAATATTCGATGTCCGTGCCGCGCGCCCGTCCCTCCCGCCGCCCGCTGAACAGGTCGGCGAAGATGTCATCGGCGGAAAAGCCGGCAAACGGATCGGCGCCCGCGCCGGCCCGTCCCCGCGCCCGGTTGGCGTAGGCGCGCTGGAAGGCGTGGTCCGCCCGCTCTGCACCGCTGGCATCGATCTCGCCCTGGTCGAACCGCCGCCGTTTGGCCGGATCCGAAAGGAGGCTGTAGGCTGACGACACCTCCTTGAAACGCTGTTCGATGTCACTGCGTCCGGGATTGAGGTCCGGGTGGTACTGTTTGGCGAGTCGGCGGTACGCCTGTTTGAGGTCGTCAGCGGTGGCGGTTCGTCCGACCCCGAGGACCTGATACGGATCGCGCATGGTGGCCACGATCTGGTGCTTCCCTCCGTGCTCAAGAACGCCGGCGCCGATGCCTCGGTCACCGCGACAAAGTGGGCACCGTCGCGAAACGGTGCTGGTGAACAGTCATATAAGCCATCATATGGTGGCTGTGAATTGGCTGCTGAGCCACGACCGGAATCAGCCCGTGAGCGAACCCCCGAACGAACCCCCGAACGAACCCCCGAACGAACCCATGAGTGCAGACCCCGGGCCCGGCCCGATAGACCGGTTCCGTCGTTGGCTCGCCGAGGCCGAGGGCAAGGAGCCCAACGATCCCAACGCCATGGCGCTGGCGACGGTGGACGCGGACGGCGTTCCTTCGGTGCGGATGGTGCTGCTGAAGGACGTCGATGCCCGCGGCTTTGTCTTCTACACCAATTTGGACAGCCACAAGGGCCTGGATCTGCGGGCGACCGGTCGGGCGGCGCTGTGCTTCCATTGGAAGTCGCTGAAGCGTCAGGTCCGGGTGGTGGGGCGGGCCGGTCCGGTGACGGACGAAGAGGCCGATGCCTATTTCCACAGCCGGCCCCGGGGCAGTCAGATCGGGGCCTGGGCGTCGTCCCAGTCGCGGCCGCTGGCCGGGATGTGGGAATTGGAGCGTCGAGTCGCCGACTATGCCCTGAAGTTCGGCTTCGGCGCGATTCCGCGCCCGGCCCACTGGTCCGGGTACCGGGTGGTGCCAGAGGAGATCGAGTTCTGGCGCGACCGGCCGTTCCGGCTGCACGAGCGTCTGGTTTACCGCGCCGACGGTGCCGGCGGCTGGACCGTTACGCGGCTGTTTCCGTAGGCTAATCGCGGGAAGTCTGCGGGTGGGACCGGGGCCGGGATCAACGGCCGGGGAAGGTGGCCGGGGGACCCTTTGATGGGTGACGACCGAACCCGGAGTGTGTCGGAACTGGCCGCGCTGCGGCGACGGGCCACCTATGCCAGCGTGACCGTGGCGGCGGTTCTGGTGGTGGCCAAACTGGCCGCCTGTCTTGATACCGGATCGGTCAGCCTGCTGGCCTCTCTGATCGATTCCGGGACCGATCTGCTGGCGTCCCTGATCACGCTGTTCGGGGTGCGTCAGGCTTTGCGGCCGGCCGATGATCACCACCGGTTCGGTCATGGCAAGGCCGAGGCGCTGGCGGCGCTGGCTCAGGCGGCGTTCGTGACCGGTTCGGCGGTGTTTCTGGTGGTCGAGGCAATGGACCGGCTGATCCGGCCGCAACCCATCGAAGACAACCGACTCGGAATCGCGGTGATGGCGCTGGCGGTGGTGCTGACCGCGGCGCTGACCCTGTTTCAGCGTCGGGTGGTCCGTGCCACCGGTTCCCAGGCGATCAGCGCCGACTGCCTGCATTATCTCGGGGATCTGGCCGTCAATGGGGCGGTGATGGTGGCACTGGGACTCGGCAGCGTCACGGGCTGGCGCCGGATTGACCCGGTGTTCGCCCTCGGTATTGCCGCGGCGCTGATCGGCGGCGCGTGGCGAATCGCCGGCCGCGCCCTCGATACCCTGATGGACCGCGAATTGCCCGACGATACCCGGGACCGGGTGCAGGCGGTGGTCATGGCCCACCCCGAGGTCCGGGGTATGCACGACCTGCGCAGCCGCAGCAGCGGGACCGGAATCTTCCTGCAACTTCATGTGGAGATGGACCGAACCTTGCGCCTGGACCAGGCTCACGACGTTGCCGACCAGATCGAACAACGCCTGGCCTCGGCGTTTCCCAACGCCGAGGTGATCATCCACCAGGAACCCGCCCCGCGTTCCGCCCCATAAAAAAGGGGTCTGGGGCCAATGGCCCCGGTGGGGTTCCAGGGGCAACGCCCCTGGTAGCCGAAGGCCGGTTTTTGCCCTCACATATTCGAATAATTCGGCCCCCCACCGCCCTCCGGCACCACCCAGTTGATATTCTGGGTCGGGTCTTTGATGTCGCAGGTCTTGCAGTGGACGCAGTTGGCGGCGTTGATCTGGAGACGCGGGGCGCCGCCCGGCTGATCATTGACGATTTCGTAGACGCCCGCCGGGCAATACCGCTGTTCGGGTGCGTCGTAGAGGGCAAGGTTGATCTTGACCGGCACCGTGTGGTCGCGCAACCGGAGGTGAGCCGGCTGGTTTTCCTCATGGTTGACATTGGCGAAGGCCAGAGACGACAGACGATCGAAGGTGATGACGCCATCGGGCTTGGGATAGTCGATGCGCGGGACCTCGGTGGCCTTGCGCAGGGTGTCGTGGTCGTGGTGATGGAGGTGCAGGGTCCAGGGTGCCTTGCCCCGGAAGACGTAGGTGTCGATGGCCGAATAGGCGATGGCCGGGAACAGGCCGTATTGGAACGACGGTCGGACGTTACGGGTGCGATAGAGTTCGTCCCAGACCCAGGATTGTTTCAGCCGCTCGGGATAGGCGACGATCTCGGGCGCGGGGGCTTCGGCGCGGAAATGGTCGAAGATCGCCTCGGCCGCGACCATGCCCGACTTCATGGCGGTATGGGTGCCCTTGATCTTGGAGATGTTGAGGAAGCCGGCGCCGTCGCCGACCAGCATGCCGCCGGGGAAGGTCAGTTTGGGGATGGCCTGGAAGCCACCTTCGACCAGACAGCGGGCGCCGTAGGCGATGCGCCGGCCGCCTTCCAGCAAGGGCCGGACCGAAGGGTGGGTCTTGAAACGCTGGAATTCCTCGTAGGGCGAGAGGTAGGGGTTGGTGTAGTCGAGGCCGACCACGAAGCCGATGGCCACCTGATGGTTTTCCATGTGGTAGCAGAACGAGCCGCCGTAGGTCCGGGCGTCCATCGGCCAGCCGATGGTGTGGACCACCCGGCCGGGCTTGTGTTTTTCCGGTGCGACCTCCCAGATTTCCTTGATGCCGAGGCCGTAGGCCTGGGGGTCGGCGTCCCGGGCCAGTCCGAAGCGGTCGAACAACACCTTGGTCAGGGAACCGCGGCAGCCTTCGGCGAAGATCGTCTGGCGGGCGTGGAGTTCGACGCCGGGCGTGTAACGGTCGGTCTTTTCCCCATTCTTGCCGATGCCCATGTCGCCGGTGGCGACGCCGCGCACGGCTCCGCCCGCGTCATAGAGCACCTCGGCCGCGGCGAAACCGGCGTAAAGTTCGACGCCCAGGGATTCGGCCTGCCCGGCCAGCCAGCGGGCGAGCAGGCCGACGCTGCCGAGATAGTTGCCGTGGTTCTCCATCTGAGGCGGCGTGGGCAGGGGAACCGCCCATTTGCCGGTCAGGAACACGAAGTGGTCGTCGGCGGCGGGCGTCACCAACGGCGCCTCGCGGGTCCGCCAGTCGGGCAGCAGCTCATCCAGGGCGCGGGGCTCGATCACCGCTCCCGACAGGATATGGGCGCCGATCTCGGAGCCCTTTTCCAGGACGCAGACGCTGACCTCGTGACCATGTTCGGCGGCAAGCTGTTTCAGCCGGATCGCGGCGGCCAACCCCGCGGGGCCGCCGCCGACGATCACGACGTCATACTCCATGACTTCGCGTTCCATTCCCTGATCCTTCTTCGAACGGGTCGACCGCCCCGCTGGACGGCGGGGCATTATGCACCAGCCCGAACAGGGCCGATACGGGCCGATGGTATCCGACGATCGGGGGCGGGCGATCAACGGGCTCTCAATCGGCGGACCGGTCGAAACTTGTTATCCTGGTGACCACCGCGTCGTTCCGAGGCGCGGCGGAGGCCGGGTTCGTGCCATGATCGGCGGCGAGGGACGGAAAAAGGGCGGCGGATGGAGTTGGGGATCATCGCAGCCCTGCGCTGGCAGGGTGAGATCGGCGCCGACGAGGCGATTGCAGAGGAACCGGTGGACTGGACCGAACTGGCGGCGCGCCCGATGCCGGCACGCCGGTCGGTCTCGGCCCCGCCCCCCGCCGGTGGCGCCCTACCGGCGCGTGGTGCCACGGCGACTCGCAGTCCCGAGTCCCCGCCCACCGGGATTCCGACGACGGCGACTCGGGGATCTGCCAGTCCGGGAGCGGCGGCTCCGGGACTGGCCGATGCCCGCAGCCTGGCTGCCGCCGCCACCAGTCTCACCGCGCTGGCCGAGGCGCTGACGCGCTTTGACGGCTGCACGCTCAAACAAACCGCCATGAATCTGGTGTTTGCCGACGGCAATCCCCACTGCCGGGTGATGCTGGTCGGCGAGGCGCCGGGGGAGGACGAGGACCGCCAGGGCAGGCCCTTTGTCGGCGCCAGCGGACGCCTGCTCGACCGCATGCTGGCCGCCATCGGGCTTGACCGCGGCCAGGTTTACATTTCCAACATCCTGCCCTGGCGTCCGCCGGGCAACCGCAACCCGACTCCGGCCGAAATTGCCCTCTGCGTACCCTTTATCGAACGCCATATCGCGCTGGTGGATCCGCCGGTGCTGGTGCTGTTGGGTGCGGTCGCCGCCAAAACCCTGCTTGACCGGGCCGACGGCATCACCCGGCTGCGAGGTCAGTGGTTTGACTTCCGGCTGGCTGGTACAGATAGAAGTATTCCGACCACGGCCACCTATCATCCAGCGTATCTTCTGCGCTCGCCGATTCACAAGCGAGAAACATGGCGCGATTTTTTGTCGATAAAGAGTAGGCTCTCCTGAGCCTTTCCCGGCCGCCACGGGGTTGGGCCGGAGATAAACCGACGTCCAAGGGTCGGTTCCTCTCAGTCCGGGCTTGCACTTGGGGACATTCCAGGATATGCGGGTTAAATGCTCGGGATATGTTCCATGGCGAGTCGACCCGGTGGGCTCGCACCGAAATTGGCGGTGAGGCTGGCGGCAGCATTGATGCTGTGCCTTGTCGTGCCTTCGGCGGGGCTGCCGGACGGGCTGGTTCGGACCGTCACATCGGCCGCGGCGGAAGAGGTCGCGGTGGCTCCGGCGTTCCGGGTCGTGGATGCGGGCGACGAGTACCGGCCGCGCGACTCGTCCGAGGATGGCGCCGGCAGCGGCCTGGGCGAGATCACCGGGAGCGAGCCGGCGTTGCGCAACGTCGGGCTCTCTGACCAGGATGTCCGGCGATATCGCCACATCTTCGAGCTTCAAGGCAAGGCGGCGTGGGACGCCGCCGATGCCGAGATCGCGCAGTTGCAGGATCAGCGGCTGCTTGGTCACGTTTTGCGCCAGCGTTACCTGCATCCGGGCTTTTCCCGGGTTGGGTATGACGAGCTACGCGCGTGGCTGAAGCGGTATGGCGATCAGGCCGGGGCGGACCGTATCTACGCACTGGCCGAGCTGCGGCAGCCCCGCGGCGCGCCGCCGCCGCCGGAATTGCCGGATGCCGGGCGCCTTGGCGGTGCGCTGGAGGAAAAGGCCACCTGGGGGCCGGGCGGGGTGGCGCCGCGCAGCCGGGCCGCCGCTCGGCCCTCGGAACCACCGGTGTTCGAGCGGATCGAAGATTGCCTGCACGAGGGACGGCTGAGTGCCGCCATCCGATTGCTGGGCGATGATGTGCTGACCCGCCGACTCGACGACGTGGGGTACGATTCCCTGCGTGCCCGTATTGCCGCGGCGCTGTTCTACAACGGCAACGTCCATGCGGCGCTGACGCTGGCGGCGGCCAGCGCCGCGCGCTCGGGGGATGCGGTGCGCGGTGCCCGCTGGATCGCCGGGTTGGCGTCGTGGCGCCTCGGCGATCCGGTTGCCGCCGGGCGTTACTTTGAGGCCATGGCCGGCGACACCACCCTGACCCCGTGGGAAGCGGCCGCCGCCGCCTATTGGGTAGCCCGGGCCGAGACCCGGCAAGGCCATGTCGATCGCGCCGGGCACTGGCTCGATCGCGCCGCCCGCTATGACCGCACCTTTTATGGCCTGATTGCCCGGCGTACCCTGGGACGCGCCGGAGTTTTCCGGTGGCAGGTGCCGCCGCTGACCGTGCGCCATTTGGCGGCGATTGGCGAAACCGCGCCGGGCCATCGCGCCATCGCCCTGCTGCAAGTAGGCGAGGACGATCTTGCCGAGCAGGAATTGCGGCGTATCCACCCGCGCGAGAATGTCGTGCTGGCCGAGGCGCTGCTGGCGCTGGCCGATCGGGCCGGGCTGCCGGCGCTGGCCTTGCAGGTCGGCAACGCCGTGGCCGCTCCCGATGGTGGCACCTATGACGCCGCGCTCTATCCGCTGCCCCATTGGAATCCCCCCGACGGCTTCGCCCTTGATCGTGCGCTGCTGTTTGCCATCATGCGCCAGGAGTCGCGTTTCGAGCCGCGGCTGGTCAGTCGGGCCGGGGCCGCGGGTTTGATGCAGTTGATGCCCGAGACCGCGCGGGACATGGGGATCCGGGAGGGCGATCCCGGCGGCGACGACTCGGCGACCGAACATCGAAGATTGTTCGACCCTCAATGGAATCTGTTGCTTGGGCAGCGTTACGTCGCCAGCCTGCTCGCCAGCCCGCTGATCGCCGGCAATCTGGTCCATCTGGCGGTGGCCTATAATGCCGGACCCACCAATCTGGCGCGCTGGCGGCATGAACTCGAGGATATCGGCGACCCGCTGCTGTTCGTCGAAAGCATCCCGATGCACGAAACCCGCGATTACGTTCACAAGGTGTTGTCCAATCTATGGATCTACCAGATGCGGCTTGGGCAGCCGTCCGCCACGCTGGATGCGGTGGCGGCCGGGGCCTGGCCGGTCTATCTGCCGGCGGCCGACCGCAATGCCCAGGCGGTGGGCGACGGCGGTACGCAGGTTGCCATTCATGACGAGAACTGACGGGCCGCCGCCGCTCACGCCAGAGCGGCTGGAGCGGGCGGCGTTACGGTATCTCGAGCGGTTTTCGGCCTCGGCGGCCAGTCTGAGGCGGGTGCTGATGGCGCGGGTGGACCGATCGGTGCAACACCACGACACCGACCGGGTCGAGGGGGCAGGCTGGGTCGAGTCGCTGGTCAGCCGTTATCAGGCGAGCGGGCTGCTTGACGATGCCGTCTATGCCGAGGCCAAAGCGGCCAGCCTGCGACGGCGCGGTCTGTCGGGGCGGGCAATCCGCGAGCGACTGGCGGCGCGGGGGGTTGCGGCCGGGACAGCCACGGCGGCGCTGGCACGCACCGACCGCGACGGCGGCGCCGAAACCGCCGACCTCGCCGACCGCGCCGCGGCATGGGCGCTGGCCCGACGGCGACGACTGGGGCCGTTCCGGCCGCCAGGGCAACGCGAACTCCACCGGACCCGTGACCTGGCGGTACTCGGTCGGGCTGGTTTCCCCTATGAAACCGCACGCAGGGTTATCGACGGTGGCACCGAGGAAGACGAGATGGAATAATCACCATCCCGGGCACGCCACCCGCCTGGTCGCGTGCCCGAGTCCCTGCGCCATTCCGGTGTTGGGGCCGATCTTCCGGTCCCTGCTCCCCGGTCTCAGGTGGCGACCGGCCTCGCCTCCCGGGCCTTGGCGATCTGGTTCTTCAGCCGCCGGGCTTCGATGCTCAACACGGCATCGTGGCTGGACAGCAGGAAGGCGTCGATGCCGCCGCGATGCTCGATCGAACGGATGGCATTGGTCGACACCCGCAGGCGGACGGTCCGGCCAAGCGCATCGCTCAGCAACGAGGTCACCTGAAGGTTGGGCTGAAACCGGCGCCGGTTCTTGTTGTTGGCGTGACTGACGTTGTTGCCGAATTGCGTGCCTTTGCCGGTCACGGCGCACCGACGTGCCATCGGACGGATCCCTTTTTGAAAGTGCTGAACTGAAGCAGCGGATAAATCATCCCTTCCGCCGAACGGTGACCGGACGGCGACGGTTGCTCTTGTAAGCGGCCCGGCCGCGGTCGTCAAGCCCGGCGTTGACGTGAGTGGGCGAGAAGGGGCGGGGGGCGCCGCAGCTTGCGACGCGGGGTCCCCGTGGGGTAGTTTCGATGGGCGGAGAAGTGCTACGGGAAGCCGAGAAAAAAGACGCCATGATCGACTCCGGGGCACAAAAATCATCGGAGCCTGGGGTTCGGCGGCATTTTCCTTGCCGTTGGCGGTGGAGGAGTCCGTATCATGATCGAAACTGTCCGCGTCCCGCCTCGGGTCGAGAGAATCAAGATCGGAAATTTTCGGGCCTTGAAGAATGTCGAATTTGAGGACCTGACCCCGCTGTCGGTTTTGCTCGGTCCGAACGGCAGCGGAAAATCGACGTTCTTTGATGTGTTTGCTTTTCTTTTGGACTGCTTCTCCGAAGGTCTGCGCCGCGCGGTGGACAAGCGGGGGATCGGGTTGAAAGACCTGCGCAGCCGCGACAGCGACGGGCCGATCAGTTTTGAGGTGACTTACCGGGAGGGCTACCTCAAGGCGGAGCGACGGCCACCGCGTATTACCTATCACCTGGAAATTGATGTGGACAGCCGTCGTCCGGTGATCGCGCAGGAATGGATGCGGTGGCGGCGCGGGCAGACCGGGCAGCCGTTTCACTTTCTGAAGTATGAAAGAGGGGTCGGTTCGGTCGTCACCGGCGAAGTCCCGGAAAGCTCGGACCAGCGGGTCGACCGGGCGTTATCGGGACCGGACGTGCTGGCGGTCAGCACCTTGGGGCAGTTCGCGGAAAACCCACGGGTCAAGGCGCTGCGGGACTTCATCACCGGATGGCACCTGTCACACCTGTCGGCCAAGGATATGCGGGCCATCCCCGAGGCCGGACCACAAGAGCGACTGTCGAAAAACGGGGACAACCTCGTCAATGTCATTCAGCATCTCAAGGAACGTTATCCTGAGCGTCTGGAGAGCATCTTTGAGGTTCTGCGCCGTCGCATCCCGCAAATCGAGCGGGTCGTCCCGGAAACGCTGCCCACCGGACATTTGCTTTTGATGGTCAAGGATGCCCCGTTCTCGGAAGGGGTGCAGGCCCGTTACGCTTCGGACGGAACCATGAAGCTGCTGGCCTATCTGGTTCAGTTGAACGACCCGGTACCGCCGCCGCTGATCGGCATTGAGGAACCGGAGAATTTCCTGCACCCCAAGTTATTGCGGGAACTGGCCGAGGAGTGCGACCAGGCAGCGGTCAGCACGCAGTTGATCGTTACCACCCATTCTCCATTTTTTATCAATGCGCTGAGCCCAAAGCAGGTCTGGGCGATGATGCGTGGTGACGATGGCTACGCCGTCGCGAAGCGGATCGCTGACATGCCGGGAATTCAGGAAATGCTTGATGCCGGGGCGCTTCTTGGTGACTTGTGGATGGAAAACTATTTCGAGTTCGGCAATCCGTGACGGAGATTTAACATGACTGTGTTTATTCATGTTGAAGAGCCGTCGATGGAGAGTGCGCTCGATATTCTGCTGCCGCGACTGTTTGAAAATCGCGAGGTTACCTGGAAAATCATTGATCATGGTTCGAAGCAACGGTTATTGAGAGATTTGCCGAGTCGCTTTGCCGGATATGTGGCGCGCCTTGCGCGTGAAGAAATTAAGGTGCTGGTGGTCGTCGATCGGGACGATGATGATTGTTGCGATTTGAAATCCCGGTTGGAGAAAATTGCGGCGGGCGCGGGATTGCCGACCAAAGCGGCGCCCGATGCGACCGGCCGGTTCCATGTGGTCAATCGCATTGTGATTGAAGAACTGGAGGCTTGGTTTTTTGGCGACGTTCCGGCGCTTTGCGCGGCCTATCCCCGGATCCCGGCCTCTTTGTCCCGGAAGAAGGGGTTTGTCGAGCCGGATGAAATCGCCGGGGGTACCTGGGAGAGGTTGTTACAAGTCCTGCAACGGGCAGGATATTACGGCGCCCTGGAACGGCTGCCCAAGAATGAGGTCGCGCGAAAGGTGGTCGCCGGTATGGAACCAGGCCGCAACCGCTCACCCAGCTTCCGGCATTTTGTCAGCGGCCTGGAGGCGTTGCTGTCCGAGAGCAGCCGTGAACAGAAAAAAACGTCTCAAATGCGACGCCGACATGGCTTGAAGACCTGACGGGGCTCCGCTACATCGTCACCCCGGGGCCGAAGCCTGGTGGTGCCGGTCGGGTCCGATGGGATGGACGCGGTTGGTGAACCTTGATTGCGAAAGGTGTCAGTGTTCTTGACCGAGTCACGCCATCGTCAGGTTCCGCTGGTTGCCGTTGTCGACGGAAATGGCCAGAATCGCAGCCAGGTGGCTCATGCCCTGATCTCATTCTATCGGGTGGTCCAGTATTTCGACGTCGGTGGGGCGTTGTGCGGGCTCCGCGATGAGGTTGCCGATCTGGTGCTGGTGGACGACCAGACCCCCGGCGGCGGCGGATACAATCTGGTCAGGGCGATGCGGCGGGACCGGGTGCTGGCCTCCGTGCCGGTGATCCTGACCTCGGCGCAGGACGAACGCAGCGTCGCGCCGGCGGTCAAGGCGTGTGGGGCCAACGCCTTGCTTTCAAAGCCCTATCGGCGCAGCAAGCTGATTGCCACGGTTACCGCGGTCCTCAACCGGCAGGTCGAAGAGGGGTGGAACCGGCTGCCATCCCGGCCACGCGCCGCGCTCAAGGAAACCATCAGCGTCTTCAATAACATTTCTGACGCCATCGATGGCGGTCAGGGCATCGATTACCGGGTGGTCGACGATGCCTGCCAGCCGCTGGTGGAGGCCATCGAGAATGACGACTATAAGGACATTCTCGAAGGCGTGAAGGATCACGACAATTATACCTTCGCTCATTCGCTCAAGGTTGCGACCCTGCTGTCGCTGTTCGGTAACGCCATCGGCTTGACCCATCGTGACGTGCTGGTGTTGAGCGGCGGTGGCCTGCTCCACGACGTTGGGAAAATGACCATTCCACACCAGATACTCAACAAACCCGGGCATCTGACGGCGGAGGAGTTCGAGGTGATGAAGGGTCATGTGCCGGCCAGCCGGGCGGTGCTCGAAGCCAATGACAGCGTTCCCAGGGGTGTGATGATCATCGCGGCTCAACACCACGAAAAGCTCGACGGCAGCGGCTACCCGCGGGGTTTGAAGGGGCGGGAACTGAATGAACTGGCCCGGATGTCGTCGATTGTCGACATTTTCTGCGCGCTCACCGATCGCCGGGTCTACAAGCCGCCCATGGCGGCCGGCAAGGCCCTGGAGATCATGACCGCAGAGATGTCGGCACATCTCGATCAGCACTTGCTGAAGATGTTCCGGGGCATGATGCTGGAAGCGGTTCGGGACGTCTGACGGGGCGGGTGGCGGATGAATGGCGGAGCGGTGACGGTGCTGTTGGGGCTGGGCGGCAATCTCGGCGACCGCGCCGGCCATCTTGGCCGGGCGGTGGCGGCGCTGGACCGGGCCCTGGCGGTGACGGCGGTATCGGCGCTTTATGAAAGCGCGCCGATGTATGTCACCGACCAGCCGGCATTCCTCAATCTGGCATTGGCGGCCCGCACCGGTCTCGCTCCCGAGGCTCTGCTCACTCTGGTCAAGGGGTTGGAGACGGCGCTGGGGCGGACGCCGGGGCGGCGTTTCGGGCCACGGGTGGTCGATATCGATATCCTGCTCTATGGCGACACCGTGCTCTCCCGGCATGACCTGGAAATTCCGCATCCGCGGCTGGCCGAGCGCGGCTTCGTGCTGCGGCCGCTGGCCGAAATCGCTCCCGGGGCGGTTCATCCCGTCCTGGGGCGCACGGTGGCGGAGTTGCTTGGGGCGTTGCCCGGGGACGATGGCATGGTGCGATTGCCGCAGCGGTTGCCTGCGCCCGGGCCGGGGGCGGTCGGCTGATCCGTGGCGGGGCCAGGGCGACCTGGGTGCCTGGGCGATGGTGTTTGGCCGCGATTGTTTTTATGGTCGGGGCTGTTGATCAGGAAAGCGAGGGCGTGCCTGTGGCCGATCCAGTTTCTGCCGGCGTCACCACCTACCGGATCGTGCTCCGGGATCTGGTGGTTCGGGCGTCGATCGGCGTCCACGACCACGAGCACCGGCGACCGCAGCCGGTGCGCATCTCGGTCGATCTTACCGTCCGCCACCCGGGGGCGGGCTTTCGGGATGAGATTGCGGCGGTGCTGTCCTACGAAGGGCTGGTCGACGGTATCCGGCAGGTGGCGCAGAGCGGCCATATCAAATTGATCGAGACGCTGGCCGAACGGATCGCCAGCCTGTGCCTGATCGACGGCCGGGTGCTCGGTGCCGAGGTTCGGGTCGAGAAGCTGGAGGTTTTCCCCGACGCCGCAGCGGTGGGGGTGGTGATGTCCCGGTGGCGCGGTTAGCCGGTACCCCTCTTGTGCCCCGGCCGGCGGGCCGAACGGCGGGCGGCTTCCGATTTCGGGCCAAGCCGCTTATCATCGGCTTCGATCCACAAGGGAAGGAGCGAGCGGTCGATGAACTGTCAGCCGATTGGAAGGGTGCTGGTTCTGCTGGTCGCGTTGGGACTGCCGGTCCCGGCGTTCGCTGCCGGTGTGCCGATGACCCTGGGTTATGCGGAATTTCCACCTTTCACGTACACCGACTCGGAGGGCAAACCTCAAGGCTCTTTGATCGAAATGGTCGAGGCGGTGGCGGCCGATGCCGGCATCGATCTCGGAACCCGGGCGGTGCCGCCGACCAGTTTGTATCCGGGCATCGCCGACGGGACCCTGGACCTGTTCATGGGGGTGACCACGCCGCCGGAATTCCAGGGCACCACACTGGCCGGGGAGTCGGTGATCGCCCGGATCGAACTTGACGTCTACGCCATGGACGAGACGCCGGTGGTCACGCGCATGGAGGATCTGGTCGGGCGCACGGTGATCGTCCATGCCGGCTATTCCTACGCCGGCTGGCGATCGTTTCTTGAAAATCCCGCCAACCGGGTCACCTTGGTTGCCGTTGATTCGGCGGAAAGAGGCTTGTCGGCGCTGCGCAACCGGCCGACGCTGCTGCTGCTTGAATATACCTTGCCGATGAAGCTGGCGCTCGCCGGGCGGATTCCGCCCAACCTCAAATCCACACCCATCTCGGTGGTTGATGCTCACTTCGTGGTCTCGAAGAAGACGCCGGATGCGGCGGCATTGCTTGCCCGACTGGAGCGGAGCTTTCAGCGGCTGCGCAGTGCCGGATCCTTGCCGTGACGCCATGACCGGGCTCCGGTCGCCTGGGTCTCACATCGGAGGGGCCGGGGGCACCGGGAGATGAACGGCCCCCGGTTCGGCATCACCGGCAGGCTGGCGGCGGCTTTGATCGGGCTGGCCGCGGGGGCGTTCACCGGCGGGGTGGTCGCGCTGCTGTCGGGCCAGGCGTTGCGGAACACCATCACCGGAATCGCCGACCGGCTGGTCACGGTGGCGCCGGCGGAGGCGCAGCATGCTGCGGCACTGGCCGTAACGGCGGCGGATCGGGGCCAACTGGTGGCGTTGCTGGCCATGCTGGTCGCCGTCGGCGTGCTGGCCTTCGGCGTCGTCAGCCACCGGCTGGTGGTGCGGCGGCTCCGCCAGTTGCGCCGCGGGCTGCGCGCGCTCACCGCGGGGCGGGCGGCGTCCCTGCCCGGTGGAACCGACGATATCGCCGAAATGGCGGCGGTGGTTGATGATTTTGTCTCCGAATGGCGGCAGAGAGAAACCGCGCTGGCCGAAAGCGAAGCGCGCTTTCGTGGTCTGATCGAGGGGTCGATCCAGGGCATTCTGATACATCGCAATTTCGTGCCACTGTTCGCCAACGACGCCTATGCCCGCATCTTCGGCTTCGAACGGGCCGAGGCGTTGCTGGCGTTGCCCACCCTTGAGGTTCTGATGGCCTTCGAGGAGGGGCCGCGCGCCTGGCGTTCCTATTTCCAGATGATGGCCGGCGAAGAAGCGCCGGGACTCCGCCGGGTCTGCCGGTTGCGCCGGGACGGACTTCCGGTCTGGTGCGAGGTGATCGAGCGGGTCATCGAATGGATGGGCCGTCCGGCCATGCAGGTGACGGTGGTCGACATCAGCGACCGGGTCCGCGCCGAGGCCGAAGCGGCGGAAACCTCGCGCCAGCTTCAGGCGGCATTCGCGGTGATGCCCAATGGCCTGTGCCTGTTCGATGACGAGCTGCGGGTGGTCATTCATAACGAACGTTATCTTAAGTTGTGGAGCTATCCGCCCGAGTTAATGGCGTCGCGACCAAGGCTGTCGGACCTGATCCGGCGTTCGGCGGAACAGGGGGACCTGGGCGGGCGCACCGCGGACTCGCTGATCTTCGAAATCTCCACCTATATCGGCAGCGGCCTGCCGCTGGTGGGCGAAACCCGGCTGGCCGATGGGCGGGTCCTGGAGTTTCACGGCAATTACCGCCCCGAGGGCGGCTATCTGGTCACATGCACCGATGTCACCGAGCGCCGCCAGGCCGAGGAGGCGCTTCGCCAGGCCAAAGAGCAGGCCGAGGCGGCGGTCCGCTCCAAATCCACCTTCCTGGCCACCATGAGCCATGAGATCCGTACCCCGATGAATGGGGTGCTGGGCATGCTGGAACTGCTGGAGCGGACGGCGCTGGATACCGAACAACGCAAGTCCGTGGCGGTGATCCGGGAGTCGGCGCTGGCGCTCCTGACGATTATCAATGACATCCTCGATTTTTCCAAGATCGAAGCCGGACGGATGGAAATTGAGCGGGTTCCGATGTCCCTTGGCGGGCTGGTCGAAGGGGTGGCCGACCTGCTGTCAACCCGAAGCCGGGAGAAGCACCTGGACCTGATCGTCGATCTGGACCGGGGGCTGTCCGACGCCCGGATCGGCGACCCGGTGCGCCTGCGTCAGATTCTGCTGAACCTGATCGGTAATGCCCTGAAATTCACCGATCGCGGATACATCGCGGTGATGGTGGCCGAGGGGCGCGAACGCCATGCCGATGGCGTGCCGACGGTTCGGTTCGAGGTGGTCGACACCGGCATCGGCCTGTCCGAGGACCTCCAGGCCAAGCTGTTCGCGCCGTTCAGCCAGGCCGACGCCTCGACCACCCGTCGCTTCGGTGGCAGCGGTCTGGGGCTTTCCATCTCCCGGCGTCTGGTCGGCCTGATGGGGGGCGCCATCGGGGCGCGGGGCGCCGTCGGTTTCGGTTCAACCTTCTGGTTCGAGGTGCCGCTGGCGCTGGCCGAGGCCGGGACGGTGAGCGTAGCGCCGGCCCTCTCCATCGATCTTCAGGGCCGGTCGGTGCTGGTGGTGGACGACGCCCCGGCCGCCTGTCGGGCCTTTGACGCGGTCCTGAGCGGTTGCGGCGCCCGGGTGGTGTCGGCGCCGGATGCCACCTGCGGGCTGGATGCCCTGCGCCGGGCGGCCGATCGGGGTGCGCCGTTTCAGGTACTGGTGGTGGACCACGATCCCGACCGGCTCGACGGCCTGGGGCTGGTCCGTTGCCTGAAATCGTCCGGCCGGTTCAGGGCGTTGCGGGTGGTGGTGACCACCCACCTGGACGATGCCGGGGTTCCTGCCGCCGCCGAGTCGCTGGGGGTGACCGAGGTGCTGTTCAAGCCGGTGCGCCGGAAGGTGCTGGAACGGGCGGTGGCCCGTGCCGTCGGCTTGATCGCGCCGGAAGGTACGCAGCCGCCGGCGATGGCGCCTGGGGGCGCGGTGGCGCCGCCGGGCCGCGAGGAAGCCCGGGCGGCGGGCGTGCTGGTGCTGGTGGCCGAAGACAACCCCACCAACCAGGAGGTAATTCGCCAGCAATTCAAACGTCTGGGATTTGCCGTGGATCTGGTCGAGGACGGCGAGGCCGCCTGGGCGGCGCTCCAGGCCACGTCCTATGGCCTGCTCGTCACCGACTGTTTCATGCCGCGGCTGGACGGCTATGCCCTGGCCCGGCGCATCCGGGCCGCCGAGATTTTGTCCGGAGGTCATTTGCCCATTGTCGCCCTGACCGCGGCGGCGCTGTCGGGAGAGGCGGAAAAGTGTTTCGCCGCCGGCATGGACGGCTACCTTGCCAAGCCGGTGGCGCTCCGGGACCTGGAAGGCGTGGTGGCTCACTGGGTGCCCCGGGCGTTGGCCCTGCGACGACCGTTGAGCCGGAATGACGGTATGGTGGCGGTGCCCGGGACGCCGGAGGCGCCGCCGGTCCTCGATCTCGGCTTTATCGATACGCTGTTCGGCGACCGCGAGGCCGCCCGGTCGATGATGGGCATTTTTCTGGAAACCACCGGTCCGACCCTCGATGACCTGGCCCGGGCGCTGGCTGCCGGCGACCGGGACGACGCCCGCTTTGCCGCCCACTCCATCGTCGGCGCCGCCCGCACCGCCGGTGCTCACCGGCTGGCCGGGGTTGCGGCGAGCGTTGAGGCCGACATCACCGCGGGCGAGCTGATCGCCGCCCACCGAAGGTTGGCGGAAGTGGAGGCGGCATTCCGCGACGTCGATACGGTGATCCGAACCGCCTTATGAACCGGGTTGGCTTCCGGTTTTTTTTGCGCAGTCCTTGACGTCACGGGGTCAAGGAGGCGAGCCTCCTTGCGGGTGCAGGGCAGAGCCCTGCAAAATCAAGACAATAGTGATATCCGAGCGACTATGGGGCAAAGCCCCCAATGGGTCATCGTTTACGCCCGCCGGTATTATCCCCTCCGGGTTCCGCGGGCCAGCCACACCACCGGGAGCATGACCAGCACGAGGCAGCCCGAAAGCCAGAAATAGTCAAGGGAGGCCATGGCGTAGGCCTGGTTGATCAGGGTTCGGGTCCAGACCGCCAGCGCCTCGGTATAACTCAGGCCGGTGGCGTGGAGGGTTGCCACCGCTTCGGTCAGGGTGGGATCGTAAACGCTGATGCCTTCGCTCAGCCGGGTCTGATGCAGGGCCTCCCGACGGTCCCAGAGGGTGGTGGAGATCGAGGCGGCGAAGCTGCCGGCGGTGATGCGTGAGAAATTGGAAAGGCCCGAGGCCAGCGGGATGCGCTGGGGCGGCACGCCTTGCAGCGAAATGGTCACCAGCGCCACGAAGAACAGCGACATGGCGACGCCCTGGACCATCATCGGCCAGACCAGGGATTCGAAACTGGCGTCCGGGGTCAGGTCGGCGCGCATGAAATAGGCGATGGCGAAGGCGATGAAGGCGACGGTGGCGGTCACCCGGGCGTCCAATCGGGCGGTGAGCGGGACCAAGACTGCGGTCAGCACCACCGCCACCGCGCCGCCGGGGGCGGTGGCCAGCCCGGCCCAGGTCGCCGTGTAATTCATTTGGGTTTGCAGCCACAGCGGTAGGATCACGATGTTGCCGAAGAACACGCCAAAGGTCAGGCACAGCGCCAGCGTCCCCAGGGCGAAATTGCGGGTGGTGAACAGGGACAGGTCGACCATGGGATGTTCTTCGGTGATTTCCCAGATCAACCACGCCACGAAGCTGATGGCGGAGACCAGGGCGAGAATGACGATGGTGGTGGAGGCGAACCAGTCGGCGTCCTTGCCCAGGTCCAGCATCACCTGCAACGCCCCGACCCAGACCACCAGCAGCCCAAGGCCGACGGTATCCACCGGAATCTTGCGGGTGGGGGTTTCCCGAGCGGCCAGACCGCGCCAGCAGAGCAGGGCGCACAGCAGTCCGACCGGCAGATTGATCAGGAATATCCAGGGCCAGACGTAATTGTCGGAAATGTACCCGCCGAGAATCGGTCCGGTGATCGGCGCGACCAGGGTGGTCATGGACCAGATGGCCAGCGCGGTGCTGCGCCGATGGGGCGGAAAGATCGAAATCAGCAGCGCCTGGGAGCCCGGGATCATCGGACCCGAGACGACGCCCTGGAGGATGCGGAAGGCCACCAGCGACTCGAGGCTCCAGGACAGGCCGCACAGCAGCGAGGCCGCGGTGAACAGCAGCACCGAGACCACGAAGGTCCGAACCACCCCATAGCGTTGCATCAACCAGCCGGTGAGCGGCACCGAGACGCCGTTGGACACGGCGAAGGACGTCACCACCCAGGTTCCCTGGTCGGCGCTGACCCCGAGATTGCCGGCGATGGTCGGGATAGCCACCACCACGATGGTCGTGTCCAGCACCTGCATGAAGGTCCCGAGCGCCAGTGCGATGGCGGTGATGGCCAGGGCGACGCCGGAAAGCGGGGGTAGCGGGTTCATTCCCGGTTGTCCTTGGCGGGAGGAACCTTGGCCGCGACCGGGGCCGCGATCGGTGCTGTTCCGAGATTATCGGCGATGATCCGCGCAATCAGCGCCGTGATGTCCGGGTCGTCGCCGTCGCTTGGCCGGACCGGCAGCGGTTGGGACCGCAACCGGGCCGCGACCGGCGGGCCGGACTGGTCACGGATGTCCACGGTGGCGCTGACCGACAGGCCAAGACGCAGCGGATGGGCCTGAAGCTCTCCGGGGTCGAGCAGAATCCGCACCGGTACCCGCTGGATGATCTTGATCCAGTTGCCGGTGGCGTTTTGGGCCGGCAGCAGAGAGAAGGCGGTGCCCGACCCGGCGGACAGGCCGGCGACCTTGCCGTGATAGACCACGTTTCCGCCCCAGAGATCCGCGGTGAGCGTGACCGGCTGGCCGATTCGGATCCGGTCGAGTTGAACCTCCTTGAAGTTGGCGTCGACCCAAACGTCATCCAGCGGCACCACCGCCATCAACGGCGTTCCGGGACCCAGCCGCTGACCAAGCTGAACCCCGCGGCGGGCGATCACCCCATCCACCGGCGCCACGATTCGGGTCCGGTGACGGGACAGGGCGGCGTCGCGCAGGTGGGCTGCGGCGGCCAGCACCAGCGGATGGCTTTCGACGGTGGTCCCGGCGATCTCGGCGTTGGTGTGATCGAGCTGGCCGTGGGCGACATCGAGGGCCGCGGTCAACTCGGTGACGGAGTCGCGGCCGTGGGCGATCTCCTCCGCGGACACCCCGCCGCTGGCGGCCAGCGTCTGGCGGCGCTTCAGGTCATTTTGGGCCTGGCGCAGGGCGGCCTCGCGCTCGACGATCTGGGCGCGCAACTGTCCGGCCTCGGCAATCAGCGCGCGGACCTGACGGACCGCCTGGGCCAATCCGGCTTGGGCGCCGGCCATGGCGACGTCGGCGTCGGCGGGGTCCAGTTCCACCAGCAACTGGCCGTGCCGCACCGACTGGGTGTCGTCCACATGGAGCGCCATCACCGTTCCCGCCACCTCGTTGGTGATCTGGACGATGTCGCCGCTGACATAGGCGTCGTCGGTGGACTGGCTGTTGCGGGCATTAAGGTACCAACTGGCGCCCCAGCCGAGCCCGCCCAGCACCACCAGCGTTCCGAGCACCAGCAGGCCGCGCCGGCGGGTGCGCGCGGCGCGGGGGTGGGGGCCAGGGGCCGGATGCGGATGCGGTGCGGGAGCAGGGTTGGGTTGGCCGGTCGGGTTGGCGGCGGGGTTGGGGGTGGGCGCCTGGCTCATGACTTGGGCTCCGACTGGGCCGGATCGAAGCTGCCGCCGACGGCGAGCAGCAGCCTGATCCGGGCCATCACCTGGGCGGTGGTGATATCGATGTGCTGGCGGCGTGCCGCCAGTAACTGGGTCTCGGCGTTGAGCACCGAGAGGTAGCCGGCAAGGCCGGCACGATATCGGGCTTCGGCCAGGTTAAAGGCCGCTCCGGCATCGTCGAGTTGCCGTTGCTCGTGGTCGCGCTCGCGACCCAGAGCCGCGATTTCACTCAGCCGGTCGGCGGTGTCCTGGACGGCACGCTGGACCTGTTGGTTGTAGCTGGCCACCGCGGCATCCAGATCGGCGGTGCTGCCCCGGTAGCCGGCGGCCAGAGCCCCGCCGTCGAACAACGGCAGATGGATGGCCGGGCCGGCGCCGGCGATCAGGGAGGAGCCCAACGCGAGGTTGGTCAGGCCGATGGCCGAAAAGCCGGCAAAGCCCATCAGATTGACGTCGGGATAGAAGGCCGCGGCGGCGGCGCTGCGGCCGGACAGCGCCGCGTCGATCCGCTGCCGCGCGGCGATCAGGTCCGGGCGCCGGGCCAGCAGGTCGGCGGGCAGGGTGGCGGGCAGCGGCAGCACCGCCTCGGCCTTCAGGCTTGGCCGGACGATCCGGGCATAGGCTGTGGCGCCGGCCCCGGTCAGCGCCGCCAGCTGATGCACGGCCCGGGCCTTGTCGTTTTCCGCGGCCTCCCGTGCCACCCGGGCCTCGGCCACCGCGCCGTCGGCCTGGCGCCGTTCGACCTCGGTATCCAGACCCGAGGCCACCCGCTGGCCGGTGATCTCGAGAATCCGTTGTCTCTGGGCTTCGGTCTGGACCGCGAGGTCCGCCACCGCATGGGCGTGGACCAGATCCAGATAGGCTTGGGCCAGTGCCCCGATCAGGGCCAGCCGGGCGCTGGCCACGTCCAGCCGGGCGGCCTCGACCCGGTCGCGGGCGGCGGCGATCAGGGCCGCCTGTCGGCCCCAAAAGTCCAGATTCCAGGAAAAAGCGGTCTTGATCGCCCCCTGCCAGTAGACGTTGCCGGCAAAGGGGGGCGGGTAAATGTCGTTGGCGCTGAACCGTTGCCGGGTCTCGGCGCCGTCCAGGCCGACCTGGGGCAGCAGGCCTGCTTCCGCCGCCGAGGTCGCCGCCTGGGCCGCGCGCACCCGGGCCAGCGCCTCGGCCAGGGTCGGGTTGCCGGCCAGCGCCTGCTCCACCAGCCGGTCGAACTGGGGGTCGCCGTAGGCCCGCCACCAGCGGTCGGCAATCACCGGAGCCGGCCGGGCCGAAAGTCCCAGTTCCCCGACCGTCACGGGATGGTCCTGGGGCGGATCGTCAGGCGGGGTCATGCAGGCGGCCAGGGACAACAGCAAAGCCGCCGGGGTCAGGGCGGCCCGGCGGTGGCGGTTGCCGGTTCGGGGCCGCCGGCTCATGACGCCTGCTCCGGGGTGCCCTGGGTCCGGGCGATGAACCGGGTCAGCAACTGGATCAGAGTATCGACTTCGGTACGGCTGAAACCTTCGAGCATCTCGTTGAAACAGTCCACCACCGCCGGCATCAGCGCGGTCAGGGTGTCCTGACCGGCGGCGGTCAGGGCCAGATCCATGGCCCGCCGGTCGTGGGAGCAGCGTCGGCGTTCGATCAGGCCGTGCTGCTCCAACTGCTCCATGACCCGCGTCAGCGCGCCGCTGTCATAGCCGATATCGCGGCTGATCTCGGCCGCGGTCTGGGCCAGACCATGACGGACATGCATCAGCACCACCCATTGGGTCATGGTCATGCCTTGCCCGGCCAGCACCGCTTCCAGCCGCCCGAGAATCAGGTTGCCGGACCGGCGCACGAGATAGCCAAAACTCCTGCCGCAGCCGAAACTGTCGACGGTGTAATACCCTGCCATAAGACCCTGCCTCAACAATCACTGCCTGGGCAGGGATAATGGCGGCGGGCCGGACGGGCGTCAAGGGTGGGGCGGTCCCGGATCACCTCACCCCTCGCCATGGAAATGGTCGTAGATTTTGCGGGCGACGGTGCCGCTGATGCCGGTGACCGCTTCCAGGTCGGCGAGGCCGGCGCGGGCGATGGCGCGGGCGCTGCCGAAATGGAGAAGCAGGGCCTTCTTGCGGGCCGGGCCGATGCCGGGAATCTGGTCGATTTCGGAACGGGCGAGGGCCTTGGTCCGGCGGTCCCGGTGGGTGCCGATGGCGAAGCGGTGGGCCTCGTCGCGCAGCCGCTGGAGGTAGTAGAGCACCGGGTCGCGCGGCTCCAGGGTGAACGGGGTGCGGTCAGGTACGAAGAAGCGTTCCCGGCCGGCATTGCGATCGGGTCCCTTGGCGATGGCCGCCACGGGGATGTCGTCGAGCCCCAGTCCGGCCAACACCTCCAGGGCGACCGTGAGCTGGCCCTGGCCGCCGTCGATCAGAACCAGATCGGGCCAGACCCCGGTGTGTCGTTCCGGGTCCTCCCGGACCGCCCGGGCAAAGCGGCGGCCGAGGACCTCGCGCATCATGCCGGTGTCGTCGCCCATGGCTTCGGGGGTGGCGATGGTGAACTTGCGGTAGGCGTTCTTGATGAAGCCCTCGGGACCCGAGACGATCATGGCGCCAATGCAGTTGGTGCCCTGGATGTGGCTGTTGTCGTAGACCTCGATCCGCCGGGGCGGCTGATCCAGGTCAAACAGCGAGGCGACCCCGGCCAGCACCCGGGCCTGGGATGCGGTTTCGGCGCGACGGCGGGCCAGCGCCTCCCGGGCATTGGTGGCGGCGTGTTCCACCGCGCGGCGCTTCTCGCCCCGGGCCGGCACCGCCAGCTCGACCCGGTGGCCGGCCTGGAGGCACAGCGCCTCGGCGATCAGTTCCTGCTCGGGCACCTCGTGGCTGAGCAACACCAGGGGCGGCGGCGGCTTGTTTTCGTAGAACTGGACCAGGAAGGCGCCCAGCACCTCGGCGACCTCCTGCTGGCGGTCGTGGCTGGGGAACCAGGCGTGGTTGCCGTAGTGGCAGCCACCCCGGAAAAAGAACACCTGGATGCAGGTCTGCCCGGCTTCCTGACAGGCGGCGATGACATCGGCATCGTCCAGGTTCTCGAAATTGATGTCCTGGTGCGCCTGGATCGCGGTCAGCGCCCGTACCCGGTCGCGGTAGCCGGCGGCGGTTTCGTAATCGAGAGCATCGCTGGCCGCCAGCATCGCCGCCGCGTACCGGGCCTGGATCTCCCGGGAGTGTCCCCGCAGGAAGGCCCGGGCCTGGTCCACCTGTTCGGCATAGGCGGCGGCCGGGACCCGGCCGACGCAGGGCGCGGTGCAACGCTTGATCTGGTACTGGAGGCAGGGCCGGGAGCGGCTGGCGAACACGGTGTCGCTGCAATTGCGCAGCAGGAAGGCCCGCTGGAGCGCCGCGATGGTCCGGTTGACCGCGCCCGCCGAGGCGAACGGCCCGAAGAAGTCGCCGGCCCCGGGAGCGCGGGCGCCCCGGTGCTTGGTCAGTTGCGGGAACGGGTGGTTGGACGCGATCAGGATGTGGGGAAAGCTCTTGTCGTCACGCAGCAGGATATTGTACCGGGGCAGCAGCCGTTTGATCAGGTTGGCTTCCAGCAGCAGCGCCTCGACCTCGGTATGGGTGGTGACGAACGCCATGGCCGCGGTCTCGGCGATCATGCGCTGGATGCGCACCGGCTGGCGGGTGGGCAGGGTATAGCTGGCCACCCGCTTCTTCAGGCTTTTGGCCTTCCCCACATAGAGCACGGTGCCATCGCCGCCCAGCATCCGGTAGACCCCGGGAAGCTGAGGCAGCGTCCGCAGGTGGCCGCGGATCACCGCCACCCCGTGGGCCAGAGTGCCGACGGCCCCGGCGCCATCGGGGCCGGCGTCAGGGCCGTCCTCCGGGCCGGCATCGGTGTCGGGGTCGGGGGTGATATCGCCGCCCACGGCGCCGCCCGCAGGGTCGTCGGGGACGGGCTCGAAGTCGGGTTCAGAGTCGGAGTCGGGTCTTGGCATAGGCCCGAGTCTCGCCGGTGGACCCGCCGCCGGTCAACCGCAGACGGCGCGTTCCGGCCCCGCAAGCGGCAGGATTCCCCCTTCCTTCGGGTTAACCCCTTCCATCGCAAAGATTCTTCAAACTATCCCCGGAACCTGTGGATAAGTCTCTGGATAACCCGCCGGTGACCGGGTGCGACTCACGGGTTCCGTTGACTTCCACGGCTTTGCCCAAAATAACGGCAGCATAGTCAGAGGCTTGAAATGACGCACAAAATTATTTGTCAAGAAGATGTCAGGGGCGGCCCACCCCGGCCGCGGGCGGGGGCGGACCCCGATCGGGCGCGAATCGGCGCCGTCCCTTGACCCTGTGAACAACTCAAAGGTGACAGAACGGTGCAGGCCATGCCGGGCCTTGTGCCGCGGCCCGATGAAGAGCGGTCAATCCGTCCATGATTATTGGCCTGGAACCGGCGCGCTATTCGATCGGTACGAAGCCGGTGGCGGGCTGCGCCCAGCCTAAATGCTCGCCGCCGTCAAGGGCGATCATCTGCCCGGTGAGGGCCGGCGCATCGAGGATGAAGCGCAGGCAGGCGCAGATTTCCGCGGGGGTGGTGCCACGATGGAGCGGCTGCCGCTGGCATTGGGCCTGGAAATGCTCTTCGGTCTGGCGCTCGCTCCTGAGGGTCGGGCCGGGGCCGATGGCGTTGACCCGGATGTGCGGCGCCAGTGCCATGGCCAGGGTCCGGGTCAGCGTCCACAGTGCCGATTTGCTGACCGTGTAGGACAGGAAATACGGCGTCAGATTCCAGACCCGCTGGTCGAGAATGTTGACCACGGCGCCGTGGCCGCCGGCCGGCAGTTGTCGGGCGAAGGTCTGGGTCAGGACCAGCGGCGCCCGCAGATTGGTCTCAAGGTGGCCATCCCAACTTGACCGTGTTACGTTGCCGACCCGGTCGTCCTCGAACAGGCTGGCATTGTTGATCAGCGCGGTGAGCGGGCCGAGGGCGCGGGTGGCCTGTGGCAACAACGCCGTGACCTCGTCCTCCCGGGCCAGATCCGCCACCACCAGCGCCGCCCGGCCGCCGCCGGCGATGATCTCGGCCACCACCGCTTCGCCGTCGTCCAGCGACCGGTGGCAGTGGACCGCCACCGCCCAGCCATGGGCGGCAAGATCAAGGGCGATGGCCCGGCCGATGCGCCGGGCGGCACCGGTGACCAGGGCGGTTTTGGGTTCGATCGCGACCATGGCGGCAACTTTACGCGGCCGGAGCGTTCCAGCAAAGTCCCTTGTTCCCGGAAGCGTGCTTCGGTGCCGGTGAGTCAGGCTTTTTGGTGATACGCCGGCCGCGCCGGCCCGTGTTTCAAGGTGGTCCCGGAGCCCGCCTTCGCCGCGCCCCGAATCCGCCAAAGACCGGGGGCTTGGGTCCGGGGGAAAATGTGGTATGCAAAGGCCGGGTGCGGTCAAGCGGTTGCGATGTTCCGGGATTGCGGCGTTCCGGCGGACCAGGGCGGGAAAGCGATCGGGCCACCGGGGCCGGGGTACGGAGCGGGAGTGCGGGGTGGGCGGGGCGCAGACGAGACTACCGGAGACGGCGGATGGGGCCGAGGGGCGGGCGCGGGCGGTGTTGCGTTCGGTGTTCGGCTTTCACGAGTTCCGGGGTCCCCAGGCCGACATTATTTCCCATGTGGTGGCGGGCGGCGATGCCCTGGTGCTGATGCCCACCGGTGGCGGCAAGTCCTTGTGCTACCAGATTCCGGCTCTGGTGCGGTCGGGGGTGGCGGTGGTGGTTTCGCCGCTGATTGCCCTGATGCGAGATCAGGTTGAATCTCTGCGCCAGCTTGGCGTGCGTGCCGCCTGTCTCAACTCGACGGTGGACTGGCGTGAGGCCGAGGGCATCGAGCGGGCGGTGGCCGCCGGGGCGCTCGATCTGCTCTATGTCGCGCCCGAGCGGCTGGTGACGTCGCGCTGCCTGGATCTGTTCGACCGGTCACAACTGGCGCTGTTTGCCCTTGACGAGGCCCATTGCGTTTCGCAGTGGGGGCATGATTTTCGTCCCGAATACCTGCAATTGTCCCTGCTCCACGAGCGTTATCCCGCGGTGCCGAGGCTGGCGCTCACCGCCACCGCCGATCAAAGAACCAGGGCCGACATCATCCGGCAACTGGGGCTGGAACAGGCGCGGGTGTTCATCACCAGCTTCGACCGGCCGAACATCACCTATCGGGTCACGGTCAAGGATAACCCGCGCCAGCAGCTTCTGACCTTTCTGCGCGATCGCCATCCCGGTGATGCCGGCATCGTCTACTGCATGTCGCGCAACAAGGTGGATGACACCGCGGCCTGGCTGGCCGGGCAGGGGCGCGCGGCGCTGCCCTACCATGCCGGCCTGCCCGCCGCGACCCGGGTGGCCCACCAGGACCGCTTTCTGCGTGCCGAGGGGGTGGTGATGGTGGCGACCATTGCCTTCGGCATGGGGATCGACAAGCCCGACGTCCGCTTTGTGGCCCATCTGGACCTGCCCAAGTCTCTGGAAGCCTATTATCAGGAAACCGGCCGGGCCGGCCGTGACGGGACGCCGGCCGATGCCTGGATGGCCTACGGCATGGCCGATGTGGTGGTGCTGCGCCAGTTGCTTGACGCCTCGCCGGCCTCGGACGCCCACAAGCATGCGGAGCGGGCCAAACTGGAGGCGCTGCTCGGCTATTGCGAGACGCCGCGCTGCCGCCGCCAGACCCTGCTCGGCTACTTCGGTGAAACCCTGGCCGAGCCGTGCGGCAACTGCGACACCTGCCTGGACCCGGTGGCCATGTGGGATGCCTCGGTGCCGGCGCAGATGGCCCTTGCCGCCATCTATCGCACCGGCCAGCGTTTCGGTGCCGGTCACCTGATCGACGTGTTGCGTGGCGAGGCCGGGGAAAAGGTGCTGCGGTTCGGCCACGACCGGATCAAGACCTTTGGGGTCGGGGCGGCGCGCTCCAAGCGGGAATGGCAGGGGCTCTACCGTCAGTTGATCGCCCTCGGGCTGGTCAGCGTCGATTCCGAGACTCACGGCTTCCGGTTGACCGAAGCGGCCTGGCCGGTGATGAAGGGGCAGCAGCCGTTGTCCCTGCGCCGCGATCCCCAGGCCGCGACCACCCGGGCGCTTCGCGGCGACCGCGAGCGGCGTCCGCGGGGAATGGCCGAAATCGCCGCCGCCGTGCCGTCGGCCGCCATCAAGGAAGCCGATGCCGAACTGTTCGAGGGGCTGCGTGCGGTGCGCGCCGAACTGGCCCGGGAACAGGGGGTGCCGGCTTATGTCATCTTTCACGACAGCACGCTCAGGGAAATGGCCGCCAGGCGCCCGACCGACCGCGCCGGCTTTGCCGAGCTGTCCGGGGTCGGCGGCAGCAAGCTGGAACGCTATGCCGAGATGTTTCTGGCGGCGCTCCGCAGGCTGGAAGGGCGGTAAGTGCCGGCAACCACCGGCATTCATTGACCCGTCCTCGGGGCAGCCCACCCCTTATCCCGCGATCACCTGCGGGCCGGGACCCGCCTGGCCCGGCACCGGTAGTGTTTGGCGGTGTTGTTGGCCGGCTGCCGGTGCCTCAGGCTTTGGGTGCCGGCAGGCGGATGCCCGCCGTGGTCAGGAAGGTGTCGCGGGCGGTGGTGTCGGACAGCAGGTCCTCCAGCAGGGCGGGCAGCGGCATGCGGGCGCGGGCGATCACGGTATCGAGGCTGTAGCCGATCGGTGAGTGCGGTTCGGTGGCCTTGAAAAAAGCGGCGATTTGGGCGAGGCAGCGCAGGGCATTTTCCCGGTCCTGACCGGCATTGGTTCCAGAGGCGCGGAAGCCGCCGCCGCTGGAAACCCCGGCGACCCCGTCGGCGTCCTTGGACGCGGTTGCCGGCTCTGGGGCTTCGGGTATGATCCCGCGGCTGATGTTTCGAACCGCCCGGGTGATTTCGTCCAGCACCTCTCTCAGATTGCCCAGGGCGAGACCGCCGCCGGTCTTTTCCATCACCAGGCTGTCGATCCGGCCCATGTGTTGGCTGGCGAGGGCCATGTCTTCGAGTAGCGCAATATAGAAATCGGCACCGGTTTCTGTCGCGGTCGCCGTGATATTAGCCTTTCGTTCCCGACCAAGCTGGCGGCGGGCCTCGGCTGCGCTCTCGTCAAGATACTTGCTGCCGGTGGTAAGCTCCAGTAACCCGGCATTGGCGTAATCGGAATAAGAGAACGGTCCGCCGCCTTTCTTGCCGGTAATCGGCGTCAGCCGCAGCGTGGTGAGGATGGGTTGGGTCTGGAGTCGCTCGAAGAGCGGAAATCGCTGGTCTTCCGGTTTCTCACCGGGCTCAAGGTCCTCGTCATCGGAACCGGGTAGGGGATGGAGTCCGTCCCAGTAGCGTTCACACAGTTCGGCGATCAGTTTCAGCCCATCGCGGATCCCGCGCAATCCCTCGACCCGGACCAGCGCCTGCACCAGCCAGTTGGCCACTTCAAGGTCTTTGGTGTGGGTGGCCAGCAGTTCGATGGTCGGGGCGATCACCGGCTCCCATAATTTGGCCGGCGTCACCGGCGGCTTCGACGGCTTGTCGTCGGAGTTTGGCTGTTCCGCGAACCCCCTGGCCTCCTGCCGTTCGGCCACGTCGGCGGACGAGAAGGCATTGCGGATCGCATCGAACTTTCGGAACAATTCGGACGATTTCCGCGGATTGTCGCCGGTCGGAGTCTCGGTGGTGATCGGGGCGAGGAGGGTCGTGAAGGGCAGGATGTCGGGGGTGGGCATTGATAAAACCTCTAAAGTTACCAGGCATTGCTAACCGATGAGGTGTCCGACATAAGTTAATTTTCCGCCATCGTAGATGTTAACAAAGTCTTGTGGTGATATTCTATAGCTAGATTTAGGTGTTAGCCGAATGCCAGCCGCTTCGTAAGCCAGTATGACCAACTGACTGCAAAAAAACTTTGTCCTTCCCGATCCCGGTGTATGGCACCCACTTAAATACATCGCATCAGTGTATATAATGGCCGTTGTTACTCTTGGCATATCAAGCGTCAGCAAACCAACAATATTAAGACTACCAATTGTTATTGGGCTTATTGCGCAAATTGTACCGTCATAATTGTATGATGAACCACGCGCATTCGTAAGAAATGATACCACTTTACTTTTCTGAGCATCGGTAAGTCCGGGGTAGCGATAGGCAACCGCTAAATTTGATAACTTTAGTGAGGCGTCAAGCCCTTTTTTTATTACCCCACCTGGCTTACCGTCTTCATCTGGGACCGCTTCAATGACCATATTAGTCTTGGTGTCGATGTAAACGGCGGCATGGCTGACGTCCCCTGCCGTCGCGGCTCGTACCAAAGACGAAGATATTTTATTTGTGGTGCTAACGATAATATCTCCAACCGCAAGTGCGGCAGAGGTTATGCAAATTCCGCCGGTGGTCGGCGATAGCGGTATGCTGTCGGCCATAACTGTCTCCATATCAAGTTGTTTTGCTCACGCCCGATGCGATGATAACCAGCCGGGTGACGGAAACAGCCATCCGACATGTCGTAATTTTTCCATCGCCGTCACCACCCTTTCCTGCATCACCCGCAGGTTGGCGGCGTCGCCCTCCACCGGGACGCCGTTTTCGATCAGCTTTTCGCCGCGGGCGGCGATGGGCGCCCACAGGGCGCGGGCCAGGGCGTCGGGATCGGGGGTGGCGGTTTCGAGCAGAGCGCCGTAGGCCGCGAAATCGATGGTGTCGGCGTCCAATCCGGTGCCGAGAGCCGGCACCGCGAGGGCCAGCCGGCGGTTGGTGGGGGCGTCGAGGGCGTCCTGGGCCAGGATGCGGTTGAAGCGGCCCGCGGGCTCGGGGTCGATCACCCGGTTCGGGACCGGTCGGGTCTGGTCGGAGCCGGTAAGCATGCCGGCAAGCTCCACCGCGTCGGTCCGGGTGCGGCCGGCGAGGCCGGGCAGGGTCAGCAGATCGCCAATGAGTTGTGGACCTATGGCCAGAGCGTCCAGGATCGGGTGGTAGGTGGCCGGGTCGAGATCCGCCTGACCCAGGGGTACGGTCAGCCGGGTCTGCGCCTGCTCCCGGGGAACGATCAGAGCCAGCCGGGTCCGGCGCAGCCGGGCCTCCCGCCCGGCACCGCTTAGCCGGCGCAGACCGCGGACATAGAGGTCGGCCCGGAAGCGGCGGTTGACGAACAGGTCCCGGGCGGTCTCGCGGGCCTCGCCGGCCGGCAGCTCGGCGAGCAAGGCCCGCTGTTCGGCGTTGAACGACAGATCGGGAAAGGCGTCGAGCAGGTTGGCCGAACCGACATAGTCGAGCTTGGCGCCGGCCATGGCCCGGGCGACCTCGCCGTGGAACAGCGGGGTCCAGGCGGCATTCAGGTATTCGTGGGCGAGGTAGGTGGCCTCGCCCCGGTTCGCAAGACCGATCAGATGGTCGAGCGCCTCTCCCGGGTTGAGCGCGCCCGCTCCGGCGGCGGCCATCCGGCCGGCGAAGTCCAGCGCCTGGACGATCCGGCGGTCGCTGCGTTCGGGGCTGAGGAGCGACAGTTCATGCAGCCAGTGCTGGAGCGGCAGCAGCGGGGACCAACCGGGCATGGCATTATAGGTGACATAAACCACGCCGCCCGGGCGCAAGGCCCGGGCGATCAGCCGCACGATCGCCTGCCGGTTTTCCGGGCTGACCCAGCTGTAGACCCCGTGCAGGGTAATGAAGTCGAAGGCGGGCGGTCGTCCGGCATAGTCGTCGGCCAGCTCCTGAAACGCCGCTTCGTGCAGGGTCAGGTTGGGCAGCCGGACCCGGCGGGCGAGGTCGCGGGCGCGGGCGATGTGGGCCGGGTTGAAGTCGGTGGCGGCGAAGCGGCCGTGAGGATTGGCCGCCGCCAGCAGGGCGGCGGTGAAGCCCTGACCGCAGCCCAATTCCAGCCAGTCGAAGCCATCGGAGGTGTCCGGCGGTTCGACGCCGTTCACGAGGCAGGCCAGATCGAGCGCCGCGGGCGCCTGCTGGCCGTAGAAACCGGCCGAGTATTCGATGTCCGAGACGTAGCCGCCGGTCCATCCGGTCATGACGAGGTCCTCCGATGACGGGTCCATCAGGGTGCGAAGTGGTCCAGGCTGAACACGGCGTCGTCGGCATCGCGGGTGAAGTCGGCACCCTTGATCCAGGTGTTCCAGCCCAGCCGGGGCGCCTCGGGACCATCACCGGTTCCCAGGCACAGGACCGGGACTTCCTCCCGGGCCAGAATCACCTGAAGGTCGAAGCTCATATCCGGCCCGACATAGAGCCGGGTCAGCCGGGCCACCCGCGGCAGCAGGACGCCCCCGGGCAACGCCTCCAGAAAGTCGCGGTAGCCGAGAGGCCCGAGGCGCAGACGGAAGCCGCCCTGAACATCCCAAACCCGTTCTCCGACCACGGCGTCGATGCCCAACCGGCAGAAGCGGCCATCGGGGTTGTCCGGGTCGGGCATCCGGGTCTGGTCCTCGGGCCGCACGGCAACCCAACTGCCGCGGAACTGCTCCACCGTCACCGACCGTTCCAGGTCGTCGGAGAGCATGGCTTCCAGCCCTGCCGCGGAGCGCGGCCGATGGGACAGCAGGCCGGCATAACGCAGCAACCCCTGATCGCTCAAACCCAGCCGCCGGCGCAGTCCGGGCGTGCCGAAACCGATCAGGGCAAACAGAGCCGCAGTGATCGGATCGTCGTCGTTACCCTGGAGGGTGCCGGTGGGGGCCAGATTGTAGGGTGCCGGCACGCCATCGTCACGGTGGAGCGCCGTGCCAAGGGTGCCGCCCGGGGCCAGGCCGTAGGCGGCCGGCAGTCGATACTTTTCCCAGGCGCGAAAGAACAGGGAGATCGCCCGGTGGTTGAACAGGTCGAGAAAATGGCCGAGGGCCAGATCGTTACGGCGGGTTTCGAAGATGACGGCGTCGGTGTAATGCAGCGGCAGGACGCCGCTGGCCCCGGTCAGGCCGAGGAAGCTGACGGTCATGTCGGGCGGGGTGTCGCCATCGGCCGGGGTCAGTTCGGCAATTTCGGTGCCGGGAAAGGCGCGGGTTTGCTCGGCGTGAAAGCGGACGGCCTCCCGCCCCGGTCCGGCGTCGCGTCCGACCCGGGCCCCTCCGGCCTGCGCGGCGGCGCGTTCCAGGATGGTGACGGCCTGGAAGAATTCGAACCGTTCGGGCTCGGCGAACAGGGTGTCGAGGAGCGGCAGGTCCGGGAACGTCGGGGCGGTCACAGCAGCACCATCTCGCCGGTCCGCGCCGGCCACTGCTTCAGAATTCCCGGGCGGTCCCTGACCGCGGCGGTCAGTCGCGTGAACGAATTGATCGAGCCATAGAGCGGCAGGAACCGCTCCAGCATCGACGCAAACAGGAACAGGCCGTTGTCGGTGAACCGTTGGGCATCGAAGGTGACGGTCACGTCAATGCCGCGCACCACCACCCCCATGTCGGGGCCGGGGGCGCGGGCGGTGCCGCGGATGCACCTTATGCTGGTAATGCCATCGATTGCGGCCTTGGTTTCGGCGGAGTCGCGAAAATCGTACAGCTTGAGGATTTCACGGAGCCCGTCGGCGCCCTGCTCGAAATCGGCCAGTGACAGGTGGTTGAGCAACAGGTGAGACACCAGCCGCCACCGTCCCTGTTCGCGTACCGGCGGGCGCAGGGTCGGGGTCGGCGAGGTCAGGCACCTGACGCTGATCGGGGTGCCGGCAATCGGGGTCAGTGTGGGCAGGCCACCGCTGAGAAACAGACGTTGGGGCAGGTTACGATTGAAGCAAAGGGTCTCCACCGACAGTTCCCGGTCGGCCGGTGCCAGGGCGTTGAAGGCCGGGTCGACCAGGGACAGAAAGACGTCGGTCCCGGTGTCGTCGTCGCGCAGGCGCCGTCGTTCGGTATGCCAAAACATGGGACGGTGGTCGGCCCGGCTGCTGTCATGCCGGATCGCGTAGAAGGGCTGACAGGGGAAAGTGTGGCCCCGTCCGTCGGAGGCGATGACGCGCTCCACCGAGTGGATTTCCAGCGCCGAAGGCCGGCGGAAGTCGGGAACCACCCGATAGGACGACGTGGTGCCGTCAAGGTCGATGGGCTCGGCCCGCTGACGGAACAGGTTGACGATCGGGGTGCAGCCTAACGCGAACATTGATGCGGTCAACTTGCGCTCCAGGTCGGGCACCGTGTCCGACAGGTAGAAAAAGACCTCCAGTTGGTTGCTCTGGCGGAAGTTTTGCTTCCGGTCCAGACCGGTCAGGTCGAAGAACAGGAATTTCTGAGGAAAGGCGAAATATTCGGTCAGCAGGCGGTAGCCGATGAACGACGTCGGCGGGTAGGGCAGCATGCCCTCGTTACGGTCAAAGCCGACCGGCCGCAGACAATCAGCCGGCAACGGGACCGGTTCCCGGTCATTGGGGGAATCGGCGAGCATCACCGAGATCGTCGAGCGGAACAGCAACTGATAGACGGAAAGCGCCTCGTGCAGGGGTGCCGCCAGATAAAAGCGCAGGGTGTTCAGGCCCAACCCGGGAAACCGGGCGTCGGGATGGCTGCCCTTGAGGGTCAGACGCAGGACCGCGGCGGCGCCATCGGCGCGCGGGTTCCTGGGTGCGGTGATCGGGCGGCCGGTCAGGCTGGCGGCGGCCACCGTGACCGGCCACAGCGTGACCGCGGCGGTGCTGCGGTAATGGCAGGTCTCGGACGCAACCGGCCGGCCTGCAACCATTTTTTCGCCAACCGCTTTGGTCTCCAGTTCGGCCCCGACCGCAACCGGAAGCGACTTGTCGAAGTCGTTCAGCGCGGTGAACTGGACGATGGCCATGGACGGTATCGGCGCCAGAGTGTGCGGATACAGCACCCCCAGCAGGGCGTCGGTCAGTTCGGGAAACTCGTCATCAAGCTTGCGCCGGATGCGCGCGTTCAGGAACGCCACGCCTTCCAGCAGGCGGCCGACATGGGGGTCGTCGATGGTGTCGGCCGAGAGCTGCAACCGGCCGGCGATGGTCGGATGGGCCGCGGCAAACTCCGCCGCGGCGCTCCGCAGGTGCTTCAGTTCCCGGGCGTAGTGGTCGAGAAGGTCGTCGGTCATGGCGTGTTCACTTCACGGAAAAGCGACGGCTGCCGGGTTCGAGCCGCGAGTCGAACAGCAGATGGACCGGTACCGGATCGGCGTACATGGTCACTTCAATGCGAAAGCACAGGGTGCGGGCGTCGCCATCGGTCTCGGTGAGCCCCACCCGGACGCTCTTGAACCGGGGCTCGAAGATCCGAATGGTCTGTTCGATGTCGGCCCGAAGCTGTTCCTTCTGGACCTGGGAGCCGAGATTGGCGCTGCTGAAGTCGGAGACGCCGAAATTGACCAGTGAGCGATCGAGTTGGCCGAGATGGTCCGGCCAGGACAGGCAGCGTCGACGGGTGTTGAGCAGGGCGTCAAGATCGCGCAGGACGCTTTTCCGCAGGCGGTCCCTGGACCACCAGAGCTGCGCCGCCTGGGGCGTCCCGCCGTCGGTGGTCGGCTTGTCACCAAGCAGCCGGTCGAATACCGAAGGCAGCAACGGCGTGTTGGGGTCGGGCCGGGCCATGTCTTAGGCGCGTCCCGGGAAACGCAGGGTCCCGATGCCGGTAATGGCCAGGTCGCGGTCGCCGGCCGGAAACAGGCCCAGGAACAGGCGCTGACCGATGCCCCGGACCGGCCCGCCCGAGGGCTCCGACCACAGGGTGGCGTGACCGAGGCGCACGGCGTCGTCGGCGTCGGCGGGCAGGGTGGGATAAAGCACCGGAATGAACACCTCGCCGTCAGGCCCGCTTCGCACCGACAGCCGGGCGCGGCGCCAAAGCAGATCGCGCGGCCGCTGCGGCGGCTGGAAGACGATTTCGAGCACGTCGCTCAGCGGAATCCAATGGTAGTGGCCGGTGATGGTCAGCACCTCGATCAGGCCGGCAGTGACGTCGTCAACATCGCGGAAGTCGTCGAAGGGCTCGCCGTCGCATTGGCCGGGCAGAGCCGGACGCAGGGCTTCGGCCTCTGCCAGCAGGTCGGTTGCGGCCTTGCCGTGACCGGCCCGCAGTTCGGCCAGGGCACGGAGCGCCTTTTCCACATGGGGCGGCGGTGGAGCCTGAAACTGGGGTAACCGCCCTTCTTCAAAGGTCTGGCGCCGCGCCACCTCGGCCCGCAGAAGCTGGCGGAACCGGGCGACGGCCACCGCCCGGGCCGGATCCTGGTCCGCCACGATGTCCAGGTGCCTGTCGGCGCGGTCGAAATCGCCGGTAAAGCACAGCAGTTCGGCCAGAAAGGTGCGGGCCTGAACGTCGGTCGGGCGTCGCTTGAGGTCCTGGCTCAGGCCGGCGACGGCCGCGGTCAGATTGCCGTTCCTGAAATGCTCGTGTGGAGTCATGGCCTGTTCGTCCTTATGCCGCCTGACCGCTCGCCACCTCGGTTACCAGTCGGAATCCGGCGGAGATTTCATCGAGTTGGAAGTGAGGTTGCAGCCAAAGCCTGCAGGAATAGAGGCCGGGGCGACCGGGACTCTCGCGGATCTCGGCGGTCCCTTGCCGCAACGGATAGCGGGTCATCACCTCGGCGTTTTCGGTATTGGCACAATGATTGGCGAGCCAGCGGTTCAGGAACTCTTCGGCATCGGCCGGCGTGGAGAAAGATCCCAGCCGATCCCGGCACATGACCTTGATGTAATGGGCAAATCGGGAGACACAGAGCAGGTATTGCATCATCGACGACAGGCGGGCGTTGACCGTGGCGGCGGCGTCTTCGAACTTTTGCGGCGTCTGGATCGATTGGTTGCCGAAAAACACCGAATAGTCGGTGTAGCGCGCCTTGCCGAGCGGGATGAAACCAAGCTCGCTCAGTTCCCGTTCCTGACGGTCCGAGATTTCCACGTCGCTGGACAGTTTGATCGCGACGCCCCGCCGGTCAGTGGCGAACGAGGGCACCGGCAGGTCGACCACCAATCCGCAGCCCAACACATCCCGCCGGGTCCCGCGAATTTCGGTAAACCAGCCGCAATCTCCGAATGCGCGCAAGACCACGCTGGCAAAGGCATAGGCCGCCGACGACCACAGATAGCCGTCTCGTCCGTCGCGGTCGACCGTTTCCCTAAAGCGAAAGCCGTCGGCGCGCGACCCATCGTCGGGCCAGGGCTCGCGAATCAGGATGTGGGGCAGGGTCAGGCCGATGAACCGCAGATCCTCGTTGGTGGTGGGGTTTTGCTGGAACTCCCGCCAACGCTGGTACTCGGTCTGTCGAAACGTCCGGGCAAGATCGATCTGGGCGCCAAGGTCCTGGAAATGATCGAGCCCGAACATGGCGGGTGCGGCATTGCAGAGGAACGGCGCAAAGGCCGCGGCGGCGACCTTGGCCATTTCCCGCAGCACGGCGATGGCGTCGGGTTGGCCGGGCGGCGGGCCGGCGTCGGTGGCGTTCCCCGATTTTCCGGGGCGGTTGACCGGGCTGTCCGCCAGCGCCCGGGTGGTCAGTGTCCGCAGCAGGTCGCCCACAACAGGATTGCCGTCGGCCCGCCGGTCTGTCGACACGGCTCTTTCGGCGGAAGCGGGCCGCCGAATCGCCGGCAGCGGCGAGATTTCGTAATCGCCGATCAGCAGGCCGAACGGTTCCCCGCCCGGCATGCCGAATTCCTGGTTGTAAATCTTATCGAACATCTGGCTCTGGTCGTATTCCGCGGCCCGGGTCAGGTCGCGGGCCAGTTCCCGCCAGGACACCGAAAGAACACGGACCCTGGTCTGATCGATCCCGTGGGCGGCGTCGGCCAGATATTTTACCGAACGCCACGAGGCTTCCAGCCGCTGGAACTCGGGATGATGCAGGATGGCGTTGACCTGTTCGGACAGCGCGCGGTCGATGGCGGCAATCAACCGGTCGACCAGCCACCGAAGATCCGGGCGCCCCCCCTCCGGGGACCCGGTCGGGTCCTGCGGGGTGTCGGTCCGGCGTCGGGTTTCGGTGGCGTCGATCATCGGGTCGCCTCAGTTCTTACCGGGAATGCGGGCGACCATGCGCAAAGAGGTGGTCAGTTCCTCCATCTGAAGCCATGGCCGCAGATAGGCGACGGCATTGTACGAGCCGGGCTGACCGGGAATCTCCTTAACCTCGACCCGGGCCTCGCGCAACGGGTAACGGGCCTTCATGTCAGCCGAGGCCGACTCGTTGGCGTTGACATAGTTCTTGATCCAGCGGTCGAGCCTGGCCTCGCAGTTGCTGGCCTCCATGAACGAGCCGATCCAGTCGCGCGCCTTGACCTTCAGGAAATGGGCAAAACGCGAGGTGGCCAGCAGGTAAGGCAGGCGGGCGGAAATGGCGGCGTTGGCGGTCGCCTCGGGCCGGTCGTACTTCTGCGGCTTCTGAGTGGTCTGGGCGCCAAAGAACACCGAGTAATCCGTGTTCTTGTAATGGCACAGCGGCAGAAAACCGCACTTGCTCAGTTCGGCTTCCCGACGGTCGGTGATGCCGATTTCGGTCGGGCACTTCTGATCCAGGTCGCCGTCATCGGTGGTGAAAACATGGGACGGCAGGTTCTCGACCTTGCCACCCCCCTCCTTGCCCCGGATCGCGGTGCACCAGCCGTACTGGGAAAAAGCATTGGTGATCTGGGCGCCGAGTACATAGGCGGCGTTCATCCAGCAATAGTCGCCGTGCTTCTGGACCCGACCGACGTCGCGGTCGTCCCCGATTCGCTCGCGCGGCGCTTCCTCGTACTTGAACTCTTCGATGGAAATGCCCGACGAGCCATAGGGCGCGCGCGCCAGCGTGCGCGGCAGCGTGAGCGTGACGAAACGCGCCTCGTCACTCTCGCGAAATGACCGCCATTTGGTATATTCGACGGTATCGAAAATCTTGGCCAAATCCCGCGGCTTGCTCAGGTCCCGGTAATCGTCGAAGCCAAACATCTTCGGCGCCGCAGCCGAAATGAACGGGGCGAAAGCCAACGCGGCAACCTGGGAAATCTTGCCGAGCAGTTCGACATCTTCGGGATGCTGGCTGAATTCGTAATCTCCGACCAGCAGGCCATAGGGCTCACCACCGGCCATGCCAAATTCGCTTTCGTAGATATGCTTGAACAGCATGCTCTGATCGAATTCCGATGCCTTCTTCAGATCTTTAAACAGCGCCTTCTTCGAAACATTGAGCATCCTGATTTTAAGGTCGACCCCGGTCTCGCTGTTCTTGACCAGATAGTTGAGCCCGCGCCAGCTTCCCTCAAGTTTGAGGAATTCTTCATGGTGCATGATGGCTGCGAGCTGGGTCGACAATTTCTCGTCCAGCTCGGTAATGGCCTTGTTGATGGTGTCGGTGAGGTTCCGGTTATAGGTTACGGTTCCTTCCAGTGCCGCCGCGGTAAGAGTCTGCAACAACTCCCGGACCCGGTCGGGCTCGGTTTGCTTGGTCGCGGCAATCGCCTGATCGAGCAACGAGACGCCGGGGGTGGCGGCGACGGTCTGGGCCTCTGCCGCGGTCTGCCGTTCGGTGTTGACCATCACTCGTTTCCTTTGTCAGCGGGGCGCGGCGCGTTGAGCTGGCGCGACAGCGCCTCAAGCTGCGTCTTGTCGTTGAGAATCCCTTCCAGCAGGTCCTCGAGCTTCTGCGAGTTATCGGCCTTGCTCAGCAGGTCCCGCAACTGATTGCGCGACTCCAGCAGCTTCCGCAGCGCCGGAACCTGATTGACCACGGCGCCGGGCTCGAAGTCATCCATCGCGCGGAACCTGAGATCAACGTGCAACTGGCTGCCGTCACCGGCCAGCGTGTTGTCAACCTTGAATTCCAGGCCGGGAGCGATCTTTCCAAGAATTTCGTCAAAATTATCCCGGTCGATCTGGACGAATTTCCGATCGCGCAACGGTTCCAGCGCCTTGCCCGGCTTGTTGCCGGAGTAGTCGCCGATCACGCCGACCACGAAGGGCAGATCGTTCTTCGGCTCGGCGCCTTCGGTCTCGACATCAAAGCGGATATGGACACGGGGCTTGCGAACCCGTTCGAGTTTATCGTGAACGCTGGCCATAACTGGACTGCCTCCGGCAGGATCGAAATGGTGAGTGGCAGGGGCGATAGCAGGAGGGTCGACACGCCGGTCCCGGAGCCGTTCAGTGAGCCGGGCGGCGGGCGACGTTTGTCTGTCAACCGGCTTCCCGTATAGCGTCATCGCCCGAAAAAAGGAATCACCAATCTGGATTCTTTGGATGACAACGATGCGTAAATCACGGTACACCCGGAGCCGTGAGGGAGAGTGGGGCACGGCCGGGGGCATGCGGTTCGCGGTCACAGCCGGAAGGCGGCGGTCGGGCGAAGCGTAGCCACTGAGAATAAAGGGCGCATCGGCAGAAACGGGCGGACGGAGCACCGTGGCGCATGGAAGACCTTAAGTCAGTCATCGGCAAACTGAACGGCCTGAGCCGGGGCGCGCTGGAAGCGGCGGTGGGTTCCGCGATTTCGGGCGGGCACTACAACGTCGAAGTCGAGCACTGGCTGGTCGGGCTGCTGGATGTGGCCGACAGCGATCTCCGGATCCTGCTCCGGCATTACGAGGTGGACGTGGCGCGCCTGCGTGCCGACCTCGAGCGGGTGGTCAGGGGGTTCCGAAGGGGCAATACCCGCACCCCGTCGCTGGCTCCGCAGGTGGTCGAACTGGCCCGGGCCGCGTGGCTGGTGGCGTCGGTCGAGGATGGGGCGCGCTACGTGGGGTCGGGCCATTTGCTGGTGGCGTTGCTGTCTGAAAGGTCGCTGGCCGCGCTCGCGCGCGGAGCCTCAAGCCAGTTCGCCCGCATTCCGGCGGAGGCATTGCGTCGTGACCACAGCGCCATTACCGCGGGAGCCTTGGAAACTCCGGCACCACCCGAGGTGGCCGCGGCGGTGGCGACTTCGTCGGAAGCCACCGGCGGCGAGCGGGCGCTCGATAAATTCACCATCGACCTGACCGCCCGGGCGCGGGCGGGCAAGATCGACCCGGTTCTGGGCCGCGACCTGGAGATTCGTCAGGTCATCGATATTCTGACCCGCCGACGCCAGAACAACCCGATTCTCACCGGCGAGGCCGGGGTCGGCAAGACCGCGGTGGTCGAAGGCTTTGCTTTGCGCATCGCCGCCGGTGACGTTCCGGCGGCGCTGCTGCCGGTTTCGGTTCGGACTCTTGACCTGGGGTTGCTTCAGGCCGGGGCTGGGGTGCGGGGGGAGTTCGAGAATCGCCTGAAAAGCGTCATCGAAGAGGTTCAGGCTTCGCCCGCGCCGATCATCCTGTTCATCGACGAGGCGCACACCCTGATCGGCGCCGGCGGCCAGGCCGGGCAGAACGATGCCGCCAATCTGCTGAAACCGGCGCTGGCACGCGGTGATCTGCGGACCATCGCAGCGACCACCTGGGCCGAATACAAGAAATATTTCGAGCGCGACGCCGCGCTCGCCCGGCGGTTCCAGGTGATCAAGGTCGAAGAACCGGGAGAGCTGGCGGCGGTGGCGATGATGCGCGGGTTGGTGGCGACGCTGGAGCGCCATCACAAGGTGCGCATCCTCGATCGGGCGGTGGTCGAGGCGGTCCGCCTGAGCCACCGTTACGTCGCCGGCCGGCAGTTGCCGGACAAGGCGGTCAGCCTGCTCGACACCGCCTGCGCCCGGGTCGCGATCGGCGCCGAGGCGGTGCCGGCCCCGATCGAGGACCTTCGGCGCGAGATCGAGGTTCTGAGCACCGAGATCGGCATTCTGGAGCGGGAGGGTGTCACCGGTTCGGGTGACCCCGAGCGGCTGGCCACCGCCCGCGCCCGCCGTGAACGGGCGCCGGCGGAACTGGCGGCGCTGGAGGCACGCTGGCAGGACGAAAAAGGGATCGTCGCGGCGATCCGTCAGCGCCGCGAGGCGCTGGAGGCGGCAGCGGCAGCAGCAGGCCCTTCGGACCCGGTGGCGGCCACCGGACGCCAGGAGTTGGCTGAGTTGACCGCAAGGCTCAAGGGGCTCCAGGGCGAGGCGCCGCTGATCCATCCCTGCGTCGATGGCGAGGCGGTGGCGGCGGTGGTGGCCAACTGGACCGGAATTCCCGTGGGCCGGATGGTCTCCAATGAGATCCGGTCGGTGTTGGATCTGCGTCAACGTATGGCGGCGCGGGTGGTCGGACAGCCCCATGCCCTTAACGTGATTGCCGAGGCGGTCCAGACCTCGCGCGCCGGACTCACCGATCCGCGCAAGCCGATCGGCGTGTTTCTGATGGTCGGCACCAGCGGCGTCGGCAAGACCGAGACCGCGCTGGCGCTGGCCGAGTTGTTGTATGGCGGCGAGCAGAACATGACCGTCATCAACATGTCGGAGTTCAAGGAAGAGCACAAGGTCTCGACTCTGATGGGCTCGCCCCCCGGCTATGTCGGTTATGGAGAGGGCGGCGTCCTGACCGAAGCGGTGCGACGTCGGCCCTACAGCGTGATTCTGTTCGACGAGATGGAAAAGGCCCATCCCGGCGTTCAGGATATATTCTATCAACTTTTCGACAAAGGCATGTTGCGCGATGGTGAAGGGCGCGACATCGACTTCAAGAATACTCTGATCATCATGACATCCAATGTCGGGACCGAGACCATTCATAAGCTCTGTGCCGATCTTGAGACCGCGCCTGACGCCGAGGGGCTGGCCGAGGCCCTGCGGCCCGACCTGCTGAAGGCGTTCAAGCCGGCATTTCTCGGCCGGGTTTCCGTGGTGCCGTACTTTCCGCTCTCGGACGAAATCCTGCGGCAGATCGCAGCACTGCAATTGAGTCGGATCGAAAAGCGGATCGAGGCCAATTACCGCGCGCGCTTTACCTGTACACCAGCGGTGCTTGACAGCATCGTTGCCCGCTGCAAGGAAGTGCAAAGTGGTGCCCGCGCCATCGATCACATCCTGTCGCGCGGCCTGTTGCCGACCCTGTCCGCGCATTTCCTCACCCATCTGGCCGAAGATCGCAAGATTTCGGCGGTGGAGGTTTCGGTCGGCGATGACGGCAACTTCGTCTACGGGATCGCCTAGTGCGCCCTCCCGCACGGCTTACGAATTTCCAGAGTGACAAGGAAAGAGCGTTATCATGGCCATCTATCTGAAATACGAAGGCATCGAAGGTGATGTGACCCACGACCAGCATAAGAAGTGGCTCAACATCCAGCGCCTGACCTGGGGTGTCGGGCGGGCCGTGACCACCCCGGTCGGTGCCGCGACCAATCGTGAGGCGTCGGAACCCCACGTCAGCGAGGTCAGCGTCACCAAGACCATGGATGCGTCATCGCCGAAGTTCTTTACGGAAAGCTGCACCGGCAAACAAGGCAAAAAGGTGACCATCCATCTGGTCACCACCGGCAGCCCCGGTGATACCTATGTTGAATATATCCTGACCAATACGTTGGTCAGTGGCTACAGCATTGCCACCGATGGCGACCGCCCGATCGAGCAGATCAACCTGAATTTCACAAAAATGGAATTGAAATACGTTCCTTACGATTCGAATCACAAGCCGCAGTCGCCCATCGTTGCCAGCTACGATCTTGCGAGCACCAAGAGCGGCTGAGCTTCGGTTCAGGCAGAGTTCCGAGTCACCGACAGCGGCGGCTTTGGCCGCCGCTTCTCGCCGCGATATCGGTCACGGACCGGATTTCAGTATCGTCGTTGCGAGCGGGTCCCCATCGACGCTTCATCAGGCTCCTCTTCCAGCCTGCTCAACTGCCTTAAATAGGCGTCGGTCAGCGCGTCACCAAATACCCCGTTGAAGTTGTTGGCCATATCCTCGGCGATTTTCTGGTACTTCTTTTCGTAGACTTCCCAATACCGCGCCTTGCGCGGAACGGAAAACAAAGAGGCAAAAAGGTCATCGGCCTGGATGCGCTCCGTCAGGTTTTCCGGCCGGAATCGTTCGAGCAAACTGTTAAGCGCGATCGGAATGGCGGCGAGCAGGGCAAATTCGTGGGCGAGGATGTCACGGGCGGCGTCGCGGGTTGCCGTCGTCGAGTCCATGAAGCCGGGCCGGTGCCCGTCCAGCAACGTGATCAAGGTGCCTTCGATGCCGGAGGAGAACTTCAAGGGGTTGTTGTCGGCGGGTTGCAGAACGGTCCGCTCTACCCGCAGTTCGGCTTTGGTCATGTTACGGGCGTTGAGTATCTTGATCAGTCCTTCGATCGACTCGCGCAAGATTTCGCCGGCCCGGGTCAGCACCGCCAGGCTGTCGGTATCGGTTAGTGCTCCGGGCTCAATGCCGGCGCCAAGCAGGAAGGCGCCCAAGGCGTCGCTGGCCGCAGGCGCCGAAGGCGCGGCCGGGTGGGCCTGTTCGGGAGGGGGCGTGGCCGCCGTGGGGGCTGGGTCCGACTCGGCGGGGCGCGCCGGGCCGCCCTGTGGTGTGGCCGGCCGGGATGCCTGGTGCAGAACAAAGCGGTCAAGTATATTAAAAATGTCATCGGGGGTCTTCGGCACCCCGGACGAGATGTTTGCCGTTGGTGAGACTTCCGGCTGTGGGGTGGGGGGCGGGAAGTTGGTCTTTATCGCCGGAACATGATTTGACTCGGGACGTTTCCGGTAACCTTGATCTTCCGTCGGCGGAATCTCGGGTACGATCTCGTGTTCAGCCGGCCACGGATAAGGCTCTTCGGGCCAGTTGTTCCGGGGGCCGGACTGGCGCGTGGCGTCGATTGTGGGTTTGTTCAACGATACCGCGATTTCGTAATGTCCCAGGCGAATACGGTCACCGTCGTTAAGCTGGACCGGCTGATGATGTTCCAAAGCGACAACTTCATTGACGATGACGCCGTTGGTGCTGGTATCTTCGATCCAATAACGGCCCTTAATCAGTCTGATGATGAAATGCTGGCGCGACAACTCCCGGTCCGGGTCTTTCAGCGTCCAATGGAGTCCCTCCCGTGGGGTTCCGCGACCGACCACGATTTCCTGCCCCTCTTCCTCCTGAAAGCATCTGGTCTCGGGAAGGGCCGAATGCCGGGGCGAGAGGGAGGTCAGGGTCAACTTCAGCATGGTTATCGCATCCGTGGCCAAACTTGAAACTTCATTAAGCGCGCCTTCACATTATAGCGCATCGCCGGGCAGGAAAAATATAAGAGTTGCCGGCTCTTGCGCGCAATCCTGGACATGTCGGCGGCGCCGGCCCGCCCGTGGGCCATGGGCGGTTCGGTCCGAAGATCGCCGCCGTGGGCTTTGCCGGTACGGTGATCCGGCGACGATACCGGAAGTCCGGCTGCGGGGGTGCAGGTTCTCCTGCAACGTCGAGATTTCATCTCAGGGGACGCACCGGTTCAGGCACATCGCCGGAAACCGGCGCCACCACTGGCGCATGTTGTTTCGGCGCGTCGTCTTAACCAGGATTTTATCTTGACACGATGCCGTCGCTGAATCGAAAAATATCTGGTCTCTGGCTACTTGACTCCCCGTGGGAGAAGGGGGCGGGCAGCGGACGTCTTACCGGCAACCGAGCCATCGCCGATCCGTGGCGCTGCGGTCGCGGACCGGGCGGTTGACCGGGTTCCGTCCTGGGGCGGATGGGAAATTGCCGGCCTGAAGGTGGTGACGTCGGACCGGATTACCGGTTGCCGCGACACCGGTGCCGTTTTGCCACCTCGAAACCGTGTTGTTGCGCAGGTCCGGTGGTATCCGTCGGGGAGGGGCGGGCAGGCTAACCTATTTGTGATACAGAATTTGAATTATTAGCTATCGCCTGAGGTTGCTTTGGGATATCTTGCCGTTGTCCTGTGACGGGTCCCGGACGCTGATGGCGGCGGCAAGGGGTGGTGCCTCCAGGCGTGGTTGGCCGGAGCCCGAATGCGGCACGGTTGGTGGCGTTTTGGGTTTGTTGCTTTCGATCGGCCGACGCCGGGCCGCCGGTACCGGACGCCGTCTCCATCTCGTTTGTAAAACCGCATTCTTGAAGTTTGATCCATGGCCTGGAACAACAAAGTCATCTGGTCCGAGGGGATGTTTCTTCGGACCCAGCACTTCCAGCAAGCCGACCGCTATGTCGAGGCGCTGGTGCGGGGTCGGGTTGACGGCCTGCGGCCCCACGCCTGGGGGCTGACCGGGCTGGTGATTAACCGGGACCTGTTGGAGACCGGATATTTCGGCGTCGCGTCGTGTCGGGGCGTGCTGCCCGACGGAACACCCTTCAGTGTTCCCGACGAGGCTGACCATCCGCCGGCGCTGAAGCTGCCCCGGGATGCCCGCAACGTCCTGGTGTATCTGACCCTGCCGGTGCGCCAGCCGGGCGGGCGCGAGGTGGCAATGGCGGCGGCCGACATGGTGCTCCGTTACCGCGCCACCGAGTACGAGGCGGTTGACGAAAATCTGGGCAGTGACGCCGTGGTGCCGCTCAAGGTCGGGCGACTGGCCTTGCGCTATGCCCTCGAGACCACTGACCGCGGCGGTACCATCGGCATCGGACTTGCGCGCGTGATTGAGGTCGGGAGCGACGGCAAGGTCAAACTCGACGACGACTATATCCCGCCGGTGCTGCAAAGCCGGGCGTCGTCCCCGCTCCGGGGCTTTCTCACCGAACTGCAAGGATTGTTCGAACATCGCCTGGACGCTCTGGCCCATCTGATTGCAGGGACCACCGCAACATCGGGCAAGTCCGGCGGCGAAATTGCCGACTTCATGTTGCTGGCGCTGGTCAATCGTTACGCGCCGTTGTTCGCCCATTACGCCGTGCTGGGTGATATTCACCCGGAAGATTTCTTCGCCCTGGCGATTTCCGCGGCCGGTGAACTGGCAAGCTTCACCAACGAGAAGACCCGACGGCCACCGCCGTTCCCGCTCTATCAGCACGAGGACCTGCAACGGACCTTCGCCCCGGTGATGAAGGAACTGCGCCAGTCCCTGGCCATGATGATCGGACCGAACGCGGTGAAGATTCCGCTCCACGACCGGCGCAACGGCTTCCGGGTCGGGATCATTCAGGACCGCAGTCTGTTGACCGGGGCAGCTTTCGTGCTGGTGGTCAAGGCCCAAATGCCGGCGGAGGATTTGCGCCGCTCGCTGCCTGAACACATCAAGATCGGTTCGGCCGAGACGATCCTGGACCTGGTTTCGAGCGCCCTCAAAGGGATCCGGCTGCTGCCGCTTCAGGTGGCACCGCGCCAGATTCCGTACCAGGGTGACTCCGCGTACTTTGAGATGGATCGTACCGGCGAGCATTGGGGGCAACTGAGCAAGTCGGCCGGGCTGGTCATTCATCTGGCGGGTGACTTTCCCAATGTTGAAATGGAATGCTGGGCGATCAGGGGGTAGCCGTCGATGACCGGTAACTTTGATAACGACGATAGCGACGTTACCACCCATCTGATACCAACCCCCGGTGGACGCGGCCGGGTGCCGCCGTCGTCGGCGGGCATGCGTCAGCCGTCGCCCCGGGGTGGGGCTTCTTTTGCCGGAACTCCGGTCGATCTGCCGGTTTGGGGCGGAAATCCCAGGAGTCCGTTGCTGGCGCCCGCGGCGCCGCTGCTGGCTCTTGCGACCCGCGTGCAAACGATGGCGGAACAGCCGGACGTGGATGCACTCCGGCAGCGCATCATTGAGGCGATGCATGGGTTCGAGCGGCAGGGGCGGTCGGCCGGGGTTGACCCGAAGGTGCTCAACGTCGGGCACTACGCCCTTTGCGTCTTCATCGACGAAATGGTCCAGAGGACTCCGTGGGGCCAGAGCAGCGGCTGGGCACAGAAGAGTATCGCCAGCAGTTTTCACGGTAACGTGATCGGCGGCAATGAATTCTTCGTCTGGTTGAAAAAATTGCAGCAAAATCCGGGACAGTACGGCGCGGTGCTTGAACTGATGTATCTATGCCTGTCGCTGGGATTCGAAGGACAGACGAGGGTGCGTGATCGCGGGCGCGCCGAACACGCAAGCATCCGCGACAGTGTTTACGCCACGATCCGCGAGTTGCGCGGTAACTATGAACGCGACTTGTCTCCGCACTGGCGCGGGATCACGGCGGTGCATCGGACGCTGGCAGCTTCTGTGCCGCTGTGGGTATGGGGTGCGGTGGCGGCGGCGCTGCTGGTGCTGCTGTATGTCGGTCTGGACTTCGTCATCCTGAGAGGCGAGTCCTCCGCGCTCGCGGCCCAACTGGCGACATTGCCGCCCCAGGCCGGCCCGCTCAACCTGACCGTGGCGGCGCCGCCGGCGCAAAGGGGCGGGTTGGCACCGCCTTCGCCACCCCCTAAGCCACACGACGACAAATTCGATCACTACGTCGGGAGCATGACCCGGTTCCTGCAACCTGAAATTGATGGGCATCTGGTTGACGTGCTGGCGACGGCGCAGGGGATGACCATCCGGTTGGTCGGCGATGCCATGTTCGACAGCGGCAGTGCCGAGGTCAAGCCGGCGTTCGTGACGACGCTGGAACGGATCGCGGTGGAACTCAATGGCGAATCGGGCAATCTGCTGGTCACCGGTCACACCGACAACACGCCGATCAGAAGAACCCTGCGCTTCCCGTCGAACTACGACCTCTCGGTGGCCCGGGCCGAGGCGGTGGGGGCGATTCTCAGGGCGAAGCTGGCCCAACCCGACCGCATCAGCACCCAGGGCCTGGCGGAAAACCGGCCGATTGCTCCCAACGGCACCCCGGAAGGGCGCAGTAAGAACCGGCGGGTCGAACTGGTGCTGCTCAAGGCCGAAGGGACGGCGCCATGAGTGGAAGTGATCGTCGAAGCATGATTGCGGCAGGCAAGACCGGCAAAGGGGTGTGATCGTGATAAGGCTGTCGAAATCCGCTATCATTCGCCTTACTGCGTCCCTGGTGGGATGTCTTGGCCTGATCGTGTTACTGTGGTTGCTGGGGCCGCTGGTGGGCCTGGACAGCACCCTGATCCAGGTTGGCGGTACCGTGCTGAGCCTGATGCTGTGGGGTCTCGGCAATTTTCTGATTTCGTGGCTGGCCGACCGGACCGAATCGTCGATGATCTCGGCACTGGCCGCCGAGGAAGGAAGGGACGACGGCGGGACCTCCGCAGCCGGCGCCCAAGAGGTCGAGGGGCTGGGTGAAAAGCTGCGTGAGGCTCTGACCCTGCTCAAGAAAAGTCACAGCGGCGGCAAGTCGGGCCAGGGTGACTACCTCTACACCTTGCCCTGGTACCTGATCGTTGGCCCGCCCGGTTCGGGCAAAACCACGGCGCTGCTCAATTCCGGTCTGCATTTCCCGCTGGCCGACCGCCTGGGTCGCAAACCGGTGAAAGGGATCGGCGGCACCCGGACCTGCGACTGGTTTTTGACCGACGAGGCGGTATTGGTGGACACCGCCGGCCGCTATACCACCCAGGACAGTCGCCAAACGGTGGATCAGGCCGGATGGCTGGGCTTCCTCGATCTGCTTAAGACCTACCGGGGCCGCCAACCGGTCAACGGTGTGCTGGTGGCCATCAGTCTTGCCGATCTGGCCGACCTCAGCGCCGGGGAGCGCACCGCTCACGTGACGGCCATCAAGGCCAGATTGCGGGAATTGCACGAGCGCCTTGGAATTCGCTTTCCGGTCTATATTCTCTTCACGAAGACTGACCTGATCGCCGGATTCGTCGAGTTCTTCGAAGACCTGGGTCGCGGGGAGCGCGAGCAGGTGCTGGGGGTGACCTTTCCTCTCGACGACGAGAGCCGACCCGAGGGTGTCGTTGCCGAGTTTCCCGAGGAGTTCGATGCGCTGGTCGGGCGCATGAATGACCGGCTGATCGACCGCGTTCACCAGGAGCGGGACCTGCGGCGGCGGGCGTTGATCTTCGGCTTTCCCGGCCAGTTCGCCTCGATGAAGGAGGTTGCCAGCGAGTTTCTCACCAACATCTTCGAGCCCAACCGTTACGATCCGCGATTTTTGTTGCGCGGCGTCTATTTCACCAGCGGCACCCAGGAGGGAACGCCGATCGATCGTTTGCTCGGGGCCATGTCGGCGGCGTTTGGTCTGGTCCGGCCGATTTCGACACCGTTCAGCGGGTCCAGTCGCAGTTACTTCCTGACCCGTCTGTTGCGCGAGGTGGTGTTCAGCGAAGCGGCCGTGGTCGGCGTTGACGAAAGGACCGAACGGCGGCGGCTGTGGCAACGGCGCGGCTTTTACGCCGCGCTGGCGCTGGCCGTGCTGGGGACGGCGGGGCTTTGGGGCGCGAGTTTTTTCAGCAACGAGCAACTGATCGCCGCGGTCGCGGCGGAAGCCGATGCCTATGCCAGGGAAGTGGCAGTCAAGCCGTTCTCTGACCCTGTGGTTGCGGACGAGAAAATTCGGGAGCTTCTACCGCTGCTGAATCAGTTGCGCCGGTTGCCCGCCGGATACGACAACCAGCAGGAGGGTAAGGCTGCGGCCATGGGTTTGGGCCTGTACCAGGGTGACATTCTTGGGTTGGCGGGCAAGCAGGCTTATCTAAGGGCCTTGACCCAGTTGTTCCGGCCGCGGCTGCTGGTGCATCTGGGGAATGAGATCCGGGCCGACCTGGATCGGCCGGGGCTATCTGAAACCTTGCACGACGACCTCAAGACTTTCCTGATGCTGAGCGGTCAGGGGCCGATGAATTCCGGGTTCGTGGCGGCGCAGTTCAAACCGGTCTGGGACACGGTGTTTCCCGGCGACGGCCACGAGACCGAGCGGCGCCAGTTGGCCGATCATCTCAGGGCACTGCTGATTGAACATCCCGAGCCGGTGGATGTCGGAGCCCCGCTGATCGCCGCGGCGCGCCAGGCGCTGACCCGGGAACAGCCGGCTGACCATGCCTGGCGACAGGTCGCGGGCAGCCGCGAAAGCAAGGCTCTGCCCGATTGGCGGTTGACCGACCATGTGGGCGACGCGGTTCTGGAGCCGGTGTTCGTCAGGAAGTCCAACAAGCCCCTGACCGATGGTCTTCCCGGCCGGTTCACGGCTGCCGGATTCGATCTGATGTTGCCGGCCATCGGGGTACAGGCGAAGGCGACCCGGGACGAAAGCTGGGTCACCGGCCAGTCGCCCGCCGATCCGGTCTATGCCGACCTGGAGCGGGCCATCCTCCAGCGTTATCTTCATGACTACGCCGAGGCATGGGATGGCCTGCTGAATGATCTGACCATCAAGGCGCCGCAGGGACCGAGACAATCGGCCGATGTCGTCAGGCAATTGTCCGGGCCATCCTCGGCCCTGGTCAGGGTGCTGGACGCGGTGCGGGGAGGCACGGCGTTGGCGCTGCCGGGTGCGGGTGGTGTCGCGGTGCCCGGGGGGGCCGTCGCTGCGGCGGTGGCCGGCGCGGTCCCCTCCTGGCTCGCTCAGCCGCTCGCCGACTTCAAGGCCCATTTCCGTCCGATCGACGACCTGACCGACGCTCCGGGGGGCAAATCCCCGGAACTGGCCCAGGCGCTGGAGGCGCTGAGAGCCGCCCACGATCCGCTGATGGCCGCGGCCAATGCCGAACATGGCGTTGACCTGAGTTCTTCCAATCCGGCCGGGGACGCTGCGGCGGCGCTGCGCCGGTTGGATAATGCCGCGGGCGACCTGCCGCCGCCGGTCAAGGGCTGGCTACAGGTGGTAACCCAGGGTCCGGCCAATCCAAGCGTGCCGGCGTTGCGATCACAACTGGATTATGCCTGGAGGGCGGATGTTCTCCAGTCTTGCCGGCAGACGGAGGGGAAGTACCCATTTTCCGGGTCCGGGTCCGGGTCCGGGTCCGGGTCCGAAATGCCCATGGACGACTTCAATCGCCTGTTCGCGCCTGAGGGCGGGCAGGGGCAATTCGATACGTTCTTTAACACGCGCCTTGCACACTTCGTCGATGCCGCGGCACAGCCCTGGCGCTGGCAGGCGGTCAATAACACCGACCTCGGGATTTCGCCCGGAGTCCTTGGGGCGTTCCAGGAGGCGCGACGGATTCGTGACGGCTTCTTCCCCAACGGCGGCCGGGCGGCCTCGGTGGGATTCGAACTGCGGGCCATCGGCTTCGGTCCCCAGACCCAGGAGGTGGTGGTCGAAGTGGATGGCGAACCGGTGACGTTCCAGCGTAACGGCAGCCAGGCGGGGCATGTGGTCTGGCCGAATCCCGCCGGTCCACGTCGGGGGGCCTCGGTGACCTTTACCGCCATTCCGCCGCCGGCGGTCGCCGGTGGCCCGGTGACCGCCCCGGCGGTGGTGCCTGCCGTTGCCGGGGTGACACCGCCGCTTCGCGTGGGGTATGACGGGCCATGGGGCTGGGCGCGGCTGCTTCAGGGGCGGATGCAGGGCTCGGCCAATCGCTTTACCATTACCATCACGGCCGGGAGCGGTCCCGCCGCGCAACGGGTGACGCTGGAGATGTCGTTGAACAGCGCGGTCAATCCCTTTTCGCTGCTGCCCGAACTGAAGAGTTTCCGGTGTCCACCGTCATTCTGAGCGGTCGCGAAGAGGCGCGGGGGCGCTCCGGGTTTTACGGCAAACTCCCGGCTCGTGGCGATTTCGTGACCGGGGCGCTGTCCCACAAGATGGTGGAGGCGTGGCATGGCTGGCTCGAAAGTGGTCTGGTCCGCAGCCGGGAACTGATTGACGACGGCTGGCTCGACGCCTACCTCAATCAACCGGTGTGGCGCTTCGCCCTCTCGGGTGGTCTTTGCGGCGAAGATGCGCTGGCCGGCGTGATGATTCCCAACGTCGATAAGGCGGGCCGGTGTTTTCCTCTGCTCGTCGCTGCGATTCTTCCCGCCGATGCCGGCCCCGTGGCGGTTTCTCTGGCGCTCGGCGACTGGTACGATTCGGCCGAGACACTGGTCCTGTCGAGCCTTAAGGCCGGTTTCGTGTTGGAAGAGTTCGAGCGGCAGGTGGCGGCGCTGGTGGTCGCGACCCCACCCGCGGCACCGGTGCCGGAGTCTGATGGCGAACCATGGACCTGGCACATCGGTAAGGTGTGTGGGTGGCATGTTTCCACCCCTGATGGACGTTTGGAGGCGCTTTACGCTTCTCTGCTCGATCGCGCCCTGGGTGCCAACGGTGATGCCTACAGTCTGTGGTGGACGCCCGGTTCTGATCGCATTCCCCCAGAGCTGCTTGTCTACCAGGGATTGCCAGATGCGACGGCATTTACGGCGTTTCTCGATGGCCGGTGGGATGAGCGGGGTTGGGGACCGCGTCCGGTTCTTCGGTTTGTCGGCGAAGACGATGCGGTTCCGGGGCCGGGCCGCTGACGGAGGCCGGGTTGGGGCGCCGGCCTGATCGTCCAGGCGCGCACGGTCCATGATCCCCCCGATCAGCGGTCATGGTAGGATCGTCGGGATGACGGAGCAGCGAAAGTAGCGAAGCGCCATGAGCGAAGACTACATCCAGGCCGACCGCCTGCTCACCGTCGAAACCCCGCTGGGTCGGGACACTCTGTTGCTGGTGGCGTTTCGCGGCACCGAGGCGATTTCGGCGCTGTTCAACTACGAATTCAGTGTGCTGTCCCGTCGTGACGATATCAAGGCCGAGGAACTGGTGGGTAAGCGGCTGACCGCGACCCTTCGGACCGACAATGACGGGCGCCGCTATTTCAACGGCGTGGTCCGGCGTCTGGTCGGCGGCCCGGCGGTGGCGCAGGAGTTTCGCCACTATCGGCTCGAAGTGGTGCCGTGGCTCTGGTTCCTGACCCGGACCAGTGACTGCCGCATCTTTCAGAACCAGACGGTTCCCGATATCGTCAAGACCATTTTCAGCGAACGCGGCTTTGACGCTTTCGAGACCAGCGGTCTGAGCGGAAACTACGTTCAAAGGGAATATTGCGTTCAGTATCGCGAAACAGATTTCGCTTTTATTAGCCGGTTGCTGGAAGAGGACGGCATTTTCTATTTTTTTAACCAAGAAAATGGTCGTCATACGTTGATTCTGGCCGACCGACCGAGCGTATTCCGGTTCTGCTCCGAGAACAGAATCAAATACAGTGGTTCAGATATTCTTGAGCATCACATTTCTTTGTGGGAGCATCAGTACCAGTTTCAGCCGGGTGCCTGGGCCCATGGTGAGTTTAATTTCGAAACACCGCATCTCGACCTGACCACCCGGACCCCGACGGTGGTTCCGGTGCCGGGCGTCGAGAATTTTGAGCTGTATGACTATCCGGGGCTCTACCAGAAAAAGTCGGATGGCGACACCCTGTCCAAGATCAGGATTGAGGAACAGGAAGCCGCCTACGACACGGCGCTGGCCGACAGCAACTGTCGCACGCTGTATGCCGGCGGCAAGTTCACGCTCTCAAAACATGATTGTTCGAGCGAGCAAGGCAAGCCATACGCGATCACCGCATTGGAGCATGATGCGGCGGCGTCGACCTATCTTGCGGGCGGCGGCGAGTCGTATTACCGCAACCATTTTACCTGCATCCCGGCGGCGGCACCGTTCCGTCCGGTTCGGGCGACCCCGCGGCCGGTGGTTTACGGCACCCAGACCGCCATCGTGGTCGGGCCGGCGGGTGAGGAAATCTATACCGACCAGTACGGCCGGGTGAAGGTCCAGTTTCATTGGGACCGTCGCGGCAAGTATGACGAAAAGAGTTCGTGCTGGATTCGCGTCGCCCAGACCTGGGCCGGGCGCCAGTGGGGAGCGCAGGTGTTGCCGCGAATCGGCATGGAAGTCCTGGTGGAATTTCTTGAGGGCAATCCCGACCGGCCATTGATCATCGGCTTTGTCAACAATGCCGACACCATGCCGCCCTATTCGCTGCCCGCGGAAAAAACCAAATCGGCGTTCAAGACCCGCTCCTCGCCCGGTGGTGACGGTTTCAATGAACTGCGCTTTGAAGATAAAAAGGGTAAAGAACAGGTCTTCGTGCATGCCGAGCGCGACCTTGATGTGCGGATCAAGGCGGATCGACGGGAGTGGGTTGGAGCCAACCGTCACCTGATCGTTAAGAAGAACCGCCTGGATCAGATCGAGGGTGATAGCCATCTGACGGTGAAGGGCGACCACCATGAACAGGTGGAGGGCGGAGTTTCGCTCAAGATCGGAATGGAGCTTAACGAAGAGGTGGGGGCAAGTTTCATCCACAAATCCGGCCAGAATATTGTGCTTGAGGCCGGCATGATGATCTCTCTCAAGGCCAGTGGTAACTTTATCACCATCGGGCCGTCCGGGGTGATGATCAACGGCGCAATGGTTCTGATCAATAGCGGGGGTGCGGCCTCGCCGCTCAGCGCCAATCCACAACCACCGGATGCGCCCGATGAGGCCGATGACGCCAAGCCGGGGGAGAAGGCCGAGCTGCCCCCCGCCAAACGTTTGCCCCAGCCCGGCAAGATGAACGAGGCGGTGATTCAGGCCCATGTCCTGAAGATGGCGGCAGAGAACGGCACGCCGTTTTGTGAAGTCTGTGCCGAAGCTGCGGCGGCACGCGCCGCCGGAGGCGCGTGATCCCATGGCCCAAACGGTCCTTGCCGCGGAATCCCTGAGGCGCCTGTTTCAGGTCCTGTATCCCGAGACCCTGGAACCGGAAGAGCAGTCGCATCTTTATGCGGTGCTGGACGCCGCCCGCAACCCATGGATTTACCGCGCGCTCCACGAACACGAGGGCACGGTGGCGATCCGGTGCCTCTATCAGGGTGAGATGGCTGAACGGTTATCGGAAGTCGCCCCCTATCTGGTCCAACTGGAGCGCACCGCGCCGTTCACCCGTTGGCTGTTGGAAGGCGGCTGGGGCCAAAGCTGGGGCATCTTCATCCGCTCCGCCGCCCGGTTTGACGAAGTGCGCCGCCAACTGCGCAAGCTTACCGTTGTCGGCACCGAAGACGGTAAATCGTTGCTGTTCCGGTTTTACGATCCGCGGGTACTACGGGTGTTCCTGCCCATGGCGCTGCCCGACCAGCTAAGGCAGATGTTCGGCGACGTGGTGGAGCGGTATATCGTGGAAGAAGAATCGGGAAACGCGACACTGGAGTTTACGCGGAAAGGCGGACAGTTGCAGATGGTGAAGCGGGCGCTGTAACCCGCTGAACGCATCGTCTGCGAACGGACTCCCGCGGCGGCCAAGGGTAGACTTTTCCGACGGTGACGACGCCGTGTCACCCGCCGATGATGACGGTAGGGGAACCGGTGGTGATCACGCCGCCGTGTGCGGTCTGGTCACCGATGCGGGCGGCGGGGCGACCGCCGATGATCACCGTCGCCGAACCCTTGACAACGACGTCGGGTGGGCCGATGCACACGCATTGGTCGCCAACCACCGAGGCGGGCAGAAAGCTGACCATCACCGTCGGCACGCAAGGGCTGACGATCGGACCGCCGATATGCGGAACGGTTCCGCTGACCATTGGACAGACGTGCATGTCGGTCAGTCGTGCCGCAGGTGGCATGGCTCGCTTCCTCGCCGGTGACGGGCAACTTTACCGAGGAAACCAGCAGGAGGCAACCCATCGGCGGCACAAAAAAAAGCCCCCGCCCGGCACTGGCGGGCGGGGGCCGGGGGCGTCGGGTGCGGCGGGCATCGGCCCGCCGCACCGGTCAATGTTCAGTTGAACCGAAAACCGTAACGGACGCCGAGGAAGTTCATGCCGTCATTTTGCGGCGCGATCCAGCCGGCGTTGGAAATGTGGGCGGCATAGGCCGACAGCGAATTGATCGGGTCGAACCGGTAGCCGATGTCAACGGCTTCACGGAACAGCACCGAAGAGCCGAGATTGGGCCGGCCGTCGATCTCGAAGGCGCCGGTGGAGGTCCGGGCCGCCTTCAACTGGCCGTCATTGAGATCCATGCCGAACGCAAAGTCGAAGAAGAACCCGGCGCCAAGCAGCCATTCCCAGGACAGGCCACCGTAACCGTTATTGGTCCAGCCCGCGGTATTGGCGCTGAAACCGATGGCGACCCGGGGGGCGAGCATCGACTGGATAAACGGGATGTCGGAGGTCGAGACCTTGAGTGGCACCGACAGGATTTCACCATTGATATCGATGGTGTTTTCTTCTTTGGTCTTGGTCGGGTTGTCGCGCCCGACGTCATGGACGAGCACGCCGCCCCGGACTTCCGAGATGATTCCACCGAGCCCATCGGCCGAAGCCGGTCCGGCGAAGCTGCCGAAAACCAGCGCGAGAGCGCCGACGACAGCACAAAACACTGACACTGTTGACCGAACCACGACATCCTCCCGAAAAGCCATCTGAAGGTCCATGTAACATGGCAAACCGGTGGCTCGTAAGCGGCAAACCGGGGACCGTTTGGGGCCTCTGTAACGGATTGTTGTTATTGTTGCATTTCGGACACGAGGATCGTCGGGGAATGACTCGGGGAACGGGAGACGGATCATGACGGCTTTGCCCATCGCACCGGTGCTGCCGATGGTTCAGTCCGCGCTGGCGGAGGTCGGGCTGGCGGTGTTGCAGGCGCCGCCCGGGGCAGGCAAGACCACCGGGGTTCCGCTGGCGCTGCTGGGCCAGCCGTGGCTGGGTGACGGCCGGGTGGTGGTGCTGGAGCCGCGGCGGCTGGCGGCGCGGGCGGCCGCCCGGCGCATGGCTTCGGTCCTGGGAGAAGAGGTGGGGGCCACTGTTGGCTACCGGGTGCGCTTTGACAGCCGGGTGGGACCCGGGACCCGGATCGAGGTGGTGACGGATGGGCTGTTTCTGCGCCGGCTTCAGGAGGATCCGACGCTGGAGGGGGTGGGCGCGGTGCTGTTCGACGAGTTCCACGAGCGCCGCCTTGATGGTGATCTGGCGCTGGCCCTGGCCCTGGAGTCGCGCGCTGCGGTGCGCGACTCCCTGCGTCTGCTGGTGATGTCGGCGACTCTTGACGGTGGACCGGTGTCGGCGCTGCTCGGCGGGGCGCCGCTGATCACCAGCGAAGGGCAGGCATTTCCGGTCAGTACCCTTTACCTCGCCCCGGATCCCGGGACGCGGATCGAGGACGCGGTGGCGGCGGCGGTGCGGCGGGCGCTGGCGGAGGAGAGCGGCGACATCCTGGCGTTTCTGCCGGGCGGCGCCGAGATTCGCCGGACCGCGGCGCGGCTGGCGGAGCTGGCTTCGGAGTCATTGCTGGTGACGCCGCTTTACGGCGATCTTGGCCTGGAGCAGCAGGAACAGGCGATCCGGCCGTCGCCGCCGGGCCGGCGTAAGGTGGTGCTGGCCTCGGCCCTGGCCGAGACCAGCCTGACCATCGAAGGGGTGCGGGTGGTGATCGATGGTGGCCTGATGCGGGTGTCGCGGTTCGATCCGGTCGGGGGCATGAGCCGGCTTGAGACCATCCGGGTGTCGCGGGCCTCGGCCGACCAGCGGCGCGGACGCGCCGGCCGGACCCGGCCCGGCGTCTGCTACCGGCTGTGGCCCGAGGCCGAACAACGGGCGCTGCCTCCGTTCACACCGCCGGAAATCCTGTCCGCCGACCTGGCACCGCTGGCCCTGGAACTGGCCGAATGGGGGGTGCGCGATGCCGGCCGGCTGGCCTGGCTGGACCCGCCGCCGGCGGCGGCTCTGGCTCAGGCCACCGGGCTGCTGATCCAGCTTGGCGCCCTCGAGCGCGGGGGCGGCATCACCGCCCACGGCCGCGACCTGGCGGCGTTGGGCGTTCATCCCCGACTGGGGCATCTGATGGTGCGGGGGCGGGCGCTGGGGCAGGGGGCGCTGGCCTGCACGCTGGCGGCATTGTTGGGAGAGCGGGATATCCTGAGGGGCGCTCCTGGGGTGGGTCCGCGCGACGTGGATCTGCGGCGGCGGGTGGAACTGGTGGCGGCCGGCGGCGGAGCGGGGGCGGACCGGGGCGCGCTTCAACAGGTGCGGCAGGCGGCAAACCAATGGCGGCGGCAGCTGCGGATTGCCAGGGACGCGGAGATCACGCCCGCGGCCACCGGCATCCTGGTGGCGCTGGCCTGGCCCGACCGCATCGCCCAACGGCGTCCCGGTGGCGGTGGCCAGTACCGGCTGGCCCAGGGCCGCGGCGCGGTGCTGCCACCGGGGGAGCCGCTGGCCGCCGAGCCCTGGCTGGCGGTGGCCGAACTGGACGGCGACCGCCGGGAAGCCCGGGTGTTTCTGGCCGCGCCGGTGACCCAGGCGGACTTGGAGACGGAGTTCGAGTCGCTGATTGAGACCGTGGAGGAGGTGGCCTGGGAGCCTCGGGAACAGGTGGTGGTGGCCCGTCGCTGCCGCCGGCTGGGGGCGCTGGTGCTGGCCTCGGAGGTGCTGACGGCGCCGGACCCGGACCGGCTGGCCGCCGCGGTTCTGGACGGCATCGGCCTGCACGGGCTCGGCCTGCTGCCCTGGACTCCGGCCATTGACTCCTGGCGCGCCCGGGTGGCGTTCCTGTGTCGGCTCGAGACCGCGGCGGACGGGGCGTCCGACTGGCCCGACCTGTCGGACGCCGCGCTGCTGGCGACCCGGGAGGTGTGGCTGCGTCCCCATTTGGCCGGTTGTACCCGTGCCGGCCACCTCAAGCGCCTGGACCTTCAGTCGATTCTCGAGGCGCGGCTGGATTGGCGCCAGCGCCGGCTGCTGGACGAACTGGCACCCGGCCACCTGACGGTACCCAGCGGCTCCCGCCTGCCGCTGGACTATAGCGGTGAATGTCCGACGCTGGCGGTCCGTCTTCAGGAGATGTTCGGGGCGCGCGAAACTCCCGCGGTGGCGGGCGGCAAGGTGCCGGTGCTGCTCCATCTGCTGTCTCCGGCGCACCGCCCGGTTCAGGTGACGCGGGATCTGGCCGGTTTCTGGTCCGGCGGGTACCATCAGGTCAAGGCGGACCTCAAGGGTCGTTACCCCAAACACCCGTGGCCCGACGACCCCCTGACCGCCCCCGCCACCAACCGCACCAAACGCGCCGCCCCTCCCGCTCTCCGCTAAATCATTCCCGTTCCGGGGTCCGGGGCCAATGGCCCTGGTGGGGGCAGTGCCCCATATGCGCCATGTTACGATGAGTTTTTGAAATGAAAGGATATTGTGGGCTCTGCCCACACCCGCAAAGGGCCGTTCGGCCCTTTGAACCCTTGACGTGAATGGGGTCAAGGAGGCGAGCCTCCTTGCGGGTGCAGGGCTCTGCCCTGCAAAATCAAGACAATAGTGGTGTCCTGGCGCCTATGGGGCAACGCCCCTGGGGAGCTGTTGTCAAGGATCAAAGATCATGCCCCCCGATTCGAAACAGAATATCGGCAATCCTGCCGCCGCCGGTCGGTCGTTGGCGGTACGACGGGAATGCTTTCCGATCCGCGGCGGCTTCCGTATTTCCCGCGGCAGCAAGACCGAGGCCGAGGTGGTGGTGGCGGAGTTGCGGGAGGGCGGCCTGCTGGGGCGCGGGGAGGCGGTGCCCTATGCCCGATACGGCGAGAGCCCGGAAGCGGTGGTCGCGACCCTGGAGGGATTGGCCGGAGCGGTGGCCGCCGGGCTCGATCGGGAGGGGCTGGCCCGGCTGCTGCCGGCCGGCGCCGCCCGCAATGCCCTCGATTGCGCGCTGTGGGACCTGGAGGCGAGGCGTGCCGGCCGGCCGGTGTGGCAACTTGCCGGACTGGGGTTGGCCCCCGGGCCGGTGGTCACCGCCTTTACACTCAGCCTGGACCGCCCGGAGGCGATGGCGGCGGCGGCGCGGGCTGCGGGCGGGCGGCCGTTGCTGAAGCTGAAGCTCGGCGGGCAGGAGGTGCTGGAACGGGTGCGGGCGGTGCGGGCGGCGGTGCCTCGGGCGCGGCTGATGGTGGACGCCAACGAAGCCTGGAGTCTGGATCAATTGCATCACTTGGCGCCCGAACTGGCCAGGCTCGGGGTCGAACTGATCGAACAGCCACTGCCGGCCGGTGCCGACGACGGGCTGCGGCCCGGCGCCGCCGGACCGGTGCCCTTGGCCGCAGACGAATCCTGTCACGGCCGGGACAGTCTGGAGCGGCTGGTGGGGCGCTATCAATTGATCAACATCAAACTCGACAAGACCGGCGGGCTGACCGAGGCCCTGCGACTTAAAGCCGCGGCCGAAGCCGCCGGTCTGGGCATCATGGTCGGCTGCATGGTGGCAACCTCCCTCGCCATGGCGCCGGCGCTGCTGGTGGCCCAGGGTGCGGCGGTGGTCGACCTCGATGGGCCGCTGCTGCTGGCCGTCGATCGCGTCCCGGGCCTTCGCTACGAGAGTGCAACGGTCTATCCGCCCGAGCCGGGGTTGTGGGGGTGAACCGGATTCTTCGACCTCCCGGATTCTTCGACCTCAGGGAACCGGACCCGGCCACGACGGTCCCGGTTCCCCCGGCCGGTCACAGATTTCTCACAATACCGCACCGCCACAGACCGACATCGCCAGGAAAATCAGGTCGCTATTGCCGGGCCAGGACCATACTTGTTTTCCGTAAAGTCACCTTTCTGACAAAGCCAGACCAGCAGGAAGATGGCGCCGATCCCGGTGAAAGCTATTAAAATCCACCATATCGAACGGCCGGTATCGTGAAGGCGCCGCATTTCCAACGCGAAAAGAGGCAGCCAAAAAATTAACACCGCTACATACTGAAGCGCCTTAACTCCCGTAATCAAATCAACAACATTACAGATAATTTCAATAATAAAATAAAATAGATGAAAGTACCAGTACTCTGCCCGGGAAGCTCTGCCCCAAAAATTCACATAATTCTGAAAACCCGCTTTGACGGAATCGCCAAAGCCAATAGCCAGGGTTGGTGCTGTCGCAGTCATTTGTAGTATCCACTGATCATATCAAATTATCAACGGTGATGCGCCGCAATATAACGATAACAGGTTGTATCTGGAAGGGAGAATTCTGGCGCAAATCCGGTCAAAATGTCGCATATCGAAAAAGGTGAGAACCACCTGGCCATCGAGATGCGTCGAGCCATCACCGGCCACGATACCATTGGTCAATCAGGGGACTGGTCATACGCGGCTCTTCCGCTGACTTTCCGTTTCGGGGGTGTGGCGCGCGTGGTAGGTTTGAACCGTCACCGAAAGGGGTGCGGGCCATGGGTGTGCGCGGAGTTTTGGAACGATACCGGGTGGGTACCCGCATCTATGCCGGCTTTGGCGTCGTCCTGGTGTTGCTGGCCGGCCTGGCCTGGGTTGCGGTGGGCAATCTTCAGCAGGGGGTGGCCGGACTGGACGATTATGCCCGGGTGGCGGGTAACACCATCGGCGTGGTTGGGGTCACCGCCGACTTTGCGGAAATGCGCCGGAACGTCATTCTGTTTTCCGATAGCGGTGACGATCGGGCGCTGGTCCGGGCCAGAGCCTTGAGCGGCCAGATTCGCAACAACCTCGAGACCCTGGCCGCCGCGACCCGGGCGGCCGACCGCAAACAGGAGTTGCGGGATCTCGCGGTTCTGGTGGATCGCTACGCCGCCGACCTGGATCGGGCGGTGGAGTTGCGCCGGGACCGGGAACGGATGTTCACGGAGACCATGGCCGGTCTGGCCGGCCGGGTCGCCGACAATGTTGCCGCGGCGGTCAGACAGGCCACCGCCGACCAGGACTTTCCGGCCGCGGCCGGCGCCGCGACGGCGCAGAACGCCTTCACCCTTGCCCGGTTCCTGGCGGCACGGTACCTCGGCGGCGCCGATCCCAAATTTGCCGACGAAGCGGGAGAGAAGGTTGCCGCCTTTCGCGCCGGCATTGAGGCTCTGCTGGCCGGTGCCCTCAAACCCGGGCAGACGGAGCCATTGAAAGCCGCCGCCGGAAGCGCGGCCGAGTATCAACAGCGGTTGGCCGAGGGGCGGGTGCTGATCCAGTCCCTGGCGGAACGGTACCGGACCATGGCCGGCGAGGGCGAGGACTTCGCGGCCCGGGCCGAACGGCTCCGCGATGCCCAAATGGCCCGCAATACCGAACTGCTGGCCACCACCGATGCCGCCCTGGCCGCGGCCGTAACGTTGTCGGTGCTGCTGTCTCTGGCGGCACTGCTGGTCGGGCTGGGCTTCGCCCGGATGATTGCGCAGGGCATCATCCGGCCGGTGGAGGCGATGCGCCAGGTCATGGTGGCGCTGTCGGAGGGGCATCTGGACGTGGCGGTGCCCCATACCGGGGGCCGGGACGAAATTGCCGGGATGGCGCGGGCGGTGAATGTTTTCAAGGACGTCTCGGTGGCGGCGGTGCGCGCCGGCAGCGGTCTTGATGCCGTCACCGCCAACGTCATGATGGCCGATCATCGGGGCGTCATCACCTACGTCAACCCGGCGCTGAGCGCCATGTTCGCGGTTGCCGAGTCCGACATCCGGCGGGTGATGCCCGATTTCCGGGCCGGGACGCTGATCGGCAGGAGCATCGATTCGTTTCACGCCAATCCCGCCCACCAGCACCGGATCATCCGCGACCTGACCGGTTCTTACCTGGGAAGTGCCAGGGTCGGCCGCCGCAGCTTCAAGGTCATCGCCAACCCGGTGGTCAGCCGGCTGGGGGTGCGGCTCGGAACCGTGATCGAGTGGCGGGACCTCACCGACGAACTGGCCATCGAGGACGAGATTCGGGCCATGGTGACGGCGGCGGCCGGTGGCGACCTGTCGCGCCGCATCCCACTCGAGGGCAAGACCGGCTTTCTTGGCGCGGTCAGTGCCGGGATCAACACCGTGGCGATCACGGTGGCCGACGTTTCGGAGGAACTGGCGGCGATGCTCGATGCGCTGGCCAGGGGCGATCTCAGCCGTCGCATCGACAAGCCGTATCAGGGACTGTTCGGACGTCTCAAGGACGACTGCAACGCCACCGCCGACAAACTGGCCCAGGTGGTCGGTCGCATTACCCGGGCCGCCGATGCCATTCATGGTGCGGCCGCCGAGGCGTCGGCGGGCAGCGCCGACTTTGCCGCCCGTACCGAACGGCAGGCGTCCAGCCTGGAGGAAACCGCTGCGGCCATCGAGCAACTGGGGGCTGCGGTACGGGTGACGGCCGGGAACGCCGAGAAGGCCGACGTGATGGTGGGTTCGACCCGGACCGAGGCAGAGCAGGGCGGCGCCCTGGCGGAATCCGCGATCGACGCGATGAAGCGGATCGAACAGGCGTCGCACCGGATCACCGAGATCATCGGCGTCATGGACGAGATCGCGTTCCAGACCAATCTCCTGGCATTGAACGCGGCGGTGGAGGCGGCCCGGGCCGGCGATGCCGGCAAGGGCTTTGCCGTGGTGGCGCAGGAGGTCCGGGTGCTGGCCAGCCGTTCGGCCCAAGCCTCCAAAGAAATCAAGCAATTGATCCTGACCAGCGACGCCGAGGTCCATGACGGGGTCGGGATGGTGCGCAGGGCCGGTGCCGCCCTGACCGGCATCGCCGAGGGCGTAAGGTCGGTGGCGGCGGTGATCGCCGAAATCGCCGGCACCAGCCGCGAACAGGCCTCGTCTCTCGACGAGATCAGGACGGCGGTGACCAGGCTCGACGATACCACCCAAAAGAACGCGGCGTTGATCGAGGAAACCACCGCGGCGTCCCAGGCCATGGCCGCCCAGGCCAATGATCTTAAGGACCTGATGGCCTTTTTCGTGACCGCCGCCGACGCCATCACCGCCGGGCAGGGGGCGGTGATGGCACGTCACATCGCGCTGGTTGAGGCCGCCAGGAACGACCACCTCCAGTTTTGCAGGCGGCTCAACGATGTCCTGGCCGGCCGGATCACCGCAACCCCCGACGGGCTGCCCGATCATCATCAATGCCGGCTGGGCAAGTGGTACGACACGGTTCCGAGACCGGAAGTCCGCCGGAGCCCGACCTTCGCCGCCGTGGCCCGGCCCCATGCGGCACTCCACGACGCGGCCCGGCGGGCGCTCCGCCAGAGCACAGCCGGCCAGTCCGTAGCAGCGGTGCAGTCGCTGGCGGCCATGACTCAGGCGTCCGAGACGCTGCTGGCCGTGCTCGACCGTCTGGCAGGTGAATTGCGGGGGCGGGGGAATTGACAGGGTTCCCCCATCCGGCTCCTGCCGCGATCGTTTTCACCGGATGCCGGTCGGCGAGCAAAGCCCGATTCGAATCCAGCCGAATCGTTCCACTCCGGTTTCTTCAATGCAAAAAAAGTATCTGCTCAACCCACCTGGAGGACCGACTGTCCGCGTAGGGTGTTGAGGATGGCTGCGTAGTACTACAGTTGCACTTCCGCAAAATGGGGTGGGAGCGCCCCGCCCGCTGTACGCATCGGGTACGGATTCCCTTGGGAAACCGGCCCAGCCCAGCGATCCGGTAGCCGCCTTTATGGGCATGGGCGTACACCAAAATGCTAAGTGCAACTGTAGTACTAAAGGGGGGGATGAGCAGATACAAAGGGCCGGACCTGTCCAAGAAGCTGTATCTCAAGGCGAAGACGCAACCCAGTGGCTACCTACGCGAGCACCTTAGTAGTCGCCTTCGTGGGCCTCGCCGTGAAGCCAGTCGGAAAGCCCGATGCGTAATGTGGTGCAGGCATTTATGTGGCGCTGTGTATTCCGTTCTATACCATGGGTTTTGTCTTTGCCTTGATAGAGCTTTCCAGTCGGAATAGGAGAAACCTATACCACATATTCATCGGCTATATAAAACTTGGCCCCTGTTTTCTTAAGCCGTTCAATGAGGGCCGCGGCGGTTTTCTCGCTTAGATTCCCGCACTTCCAGTCAATCAGCTCACCGGCGGCGTAGTTAAGAGCTTGCCATATCCACAGCTTTTTGTCTTTCGAATTCCGGTAATGCCACATTTCATCGAGTTTGATCACCACCGCCGTTCCCCTGGAGATCGCCTTTGGCGGGTGTTCGGCTGCTACCCACTCAAGCCATGCCCGGACGGTCGAAGGCGCAACGCCGAGAAGAGAAGCTGGGCACGTAATAGAAATTCCACAGAAATATATAAGTTCCGAATTCGTTCTCATGGCAATAGGATAGCTATGTTACGGCGCGTCTATTAATCTATATCCATGGTCCTTTCAAAGGTATATATGATTGCCTTGAGGAAATCTATTCGCGACGTAATTTATTAATTTAAATTTTTTACAAGAAAAACGACATTTTTTTCCAAATTATCTTCGTTGCGGTCGCTTTGCCGTGCGGCTCGTGAGTGTCGCTCATCCTTTTAGTAGCCACAAGTGCTTTTTTGTGCTTGGCACGGCAACCAACGCGGGGCATTTTCCATGTATCTCTACCGAACGCCCCCGGTCAAATTGGCGGCGATGGCACCAGGCCATCGCTCGCAAATGCCGCCCCAAGCGCAAAACTGCCGCAATAAAGAAAGTGCCACTGTAGTAGGAGGCACCGCCGGCGGCCGGGGTGGGAAGCTCCCGCAGGGTTCGACGGTTCGGGCAAAATTGAGAACCGTTATACTTGCGCTTGAATTTTTGCCCCGAAAGGGGTAGAGTTCGGGTTATGAATATTGGTAATTACATCATGACGCCGGTCGTCAGGGAGGCCCTGGCACCGCCACCTCCGCCCCAGGCGCAGGTGGCGACCAATGCGGCGGCTTTGGTGGCGCAGAGCGTGACGGTTCAGACCCGCACTCAAACCACGCTGGCGGCACAGGCAGTGGGGAATTCCGACGCCTCGGGATCCGGCCAGGCCCGGAACCAGGGGGGCAGCGCCACGGACAGCCAAGCCAGTGTCCTCAATGCCCGGACTAACCGGACGGCAGCGGGCGGTGCGGTCAGCCGGGGCGGGATTGTGAATATCCGGGTCTGACGACTGACGGGGTTTGGCGACGGATGCCAGGAGCGTTCAGGAGCTCCCGAGTCGATGGTGCCCCGGCGGGTGTTGGCTTTGGAAATTTATGATCGGGATTCTGGACGGATACGGTAGGGATGGCCAGCCGCGGAAAAAACTTTCCGCGGCGGTTTTGTGTTTCGGGCAGGCAATTCAGGAGAAAACGGATGAGGTGGCTTGGTGTGATGGCGCTGGCATTGCTGGCCTCGGCCAACCTGGCATGGGCCGACGACGCGGGCGAGGCGGTGTTCAGAGGCAACTGCATCGCCTGCCATTCGTTAACAGCGGGTATCAATCGGGTGGGACCGAGCCTCGCCGCGGTGGTTGGCCGGCCGGCCGGTTCAATCTCCGGCTATGCTTATTCGGCGGCGATGGCGAATTCCGGCATTACCTGGACCGAAGACCGGCTCGATGCCTTTCTGAGCGCCCCCCAGGCGGTGGTTCCTGGCACCAAGATGACCTTCATGGGACTCAGGAGCCCGGACCGGCGGGCCGCCCTGATCGCTTACCTCAAGTCGCGGTGAGGCGGACCCAGGGAACAGACGAAACGGGGGAAGCGGCCTGCCGCCGCCCGATGGTCGAAGGCCATGGGACGGGTCATTGAGCGTCGCCTGACGCCCGCTACCGGGCGTGTCGCGGCGGCGGCGCGTACCATAACCGCGGTCGGACCGGTGTGGGGCAGGGTGAATCGGTGAGGAATCTCGTGGACGATAGCGGCGTGGCTGGCTAACAATAGGGCGAATCCACCTTCGGCTTTTCGGCCGGGGGTCGCAGCCGAGACTTCCAGAGGGGAGTGAAGACGACCATGTCAGCACGGTGTTCCGCCCGCTCCCGGTCTTCGACCCGGGTTTCTGTGGTCATGGCCGGTTCCGTTATCACCGCTTTGGCGTTGTCCGGCTGCTCCGGGCCGGTGTATCAGGCGATCCCGTTGGACAATCCCCTGGATCAGTCGGCTTACCTGTGGCCGGACACCGACATTGCGCAGGTGGCCACCGGCGCTGCGTTGGCGACACCTCCCGTGATCTTTACGGTGCGCGCCAGCGAATGGTTCAACTCGCCGGCAGAGACCACCGCGCTGATTGCCCGGACCTGCGGCCCGAGTTACCGCACGGCCCGCATCTTCCGCCACGAGGGCGCCGGTTCGCCGCTGCATCCGCTGGAACTGGAAGTCCATTGCGGCGATCTCAAGCCCCGGATCGCGGTCTATCCCGAACCCGGTAGTGCCACCACCCTTTCGGCCAATCTCAGCGAGATGACCACACCGCCGGGTGTGGCGGAGACCGGGGAACTGGTGGTGTTGCGGTAGTGCGACAGTCGCAGTGCCGCCGAATGCTGCCCGCGGGCACAAAGAACGACACAACAGGGCGGCGTGACGCCCCCTGGCCCCATTAGCAACTCCCGGTTTTCAAAGGCCGCCGGCCTTTGGTGGGGCCAGGGCAAAGCCCTGGTCGGGGGGCCGGGGGAGCAAAGCTCCCATAACGCCCGATGAGTCATTGGTCAGGGGGTCGCGGTCTTGCGGCTGCGGCTTGGCTTGACCGGGACGGTATCATTGGCGGCTTGGCTGGTGACCTCGACGGCGGCGGGAGTTCCGGTTTTGCCGGCCCTTGCCTTGGTTGCCTTGGTTGCCTTGGCTTTGGCTGCGGCGGTTGGTGTGGTGTCGCCGGGCGGGGTCTCCGCGGTTGCGGTGGCGGGCTTGGTCTTTCTGGCCTTCGCGGGGGTTTTGCCCGGACCGGCCTTGGCCGCCTTGGCCGCCAGCAGCTCGATCGCCTGATCGAGGGTTACGTCGTCGGCGGTCATGGTTTTCGGTAAGGAGGCGTAAAGGCTGCGGTGCTTGACATAAGGGCCGTAGCGACCACTGCCGACGGTGATCGGCTTGCCGTCGGCGGGGTGCTCGCCCAATGCCCGACCCGGGGCCGCCGCCGCCCGCTGGCGGCCCTCGGCCAACAGCACCACGGCGCGGTTCAGTCCGATGGTCAGCACGTCGTCGTCATCGGGCAGCGACTTGTAGACGGTGCCATGCTTGAGATAGGGGCCGAAGCGGCCGATTCCCGCACCGATGGGTTCGCCGCTCTCCGGGTGCCGACCGACCTCGCGGGGCAGTGCCAGCAAAGCGAGGGCGGTTTTCAGGTCCAGATCGGCCGGGCTGATTCCCTTTGGGACCGAGACGCGCCTGGGCTTCTCGGCGACGTCCGCCTTGGCTTTGCTTTTACGCTTCCCCTTAACCTTTCCTTTTACCGGTTCGGCCGGTGGGTCCTGGGCGGGCGGGTCCTGGGCGGGCGGTTCCTTGGCCGGCGGTTCCGCGGGCGGCGCGACGGTGGCCTCGGTGGCCGGCCCGAGCTGGATATAGGTGCCGTAGGGACCGCGGCGAACGGTAACGGGCAGGCCGGTGTCGGGATCGTGCCCGAGCAGGCGCGGGCCTTCCAATGCCTCCCGGCCTTCTTCACCGTTGGCGGGGGCGACCGCCAGCGGCCGGGTATAACGACAGTCGGGATAACGCGAGCAGCCGATGAAGGCGCCGTTGCGGCTGAGCCGGAGTCCCAGCCGGCCTTCGCCGCAGCCGGGGCAGGTGCGCGGTTCGCGCCCGACGGCGGTCTCGGACGGAAAGAAGTGGGCGCCCAGTGAGGCGTCGAGGGTATCGATGACCTGGGTAATGGTCAGGTCCTTGGTCCCGTCGATGGCCGCCGAGAAGGCGCGCCAGAATTCGCGCAGCACCGCCTTCCAGTCAATCCGGCCATCCGAGATGTCGTCGAGCTGATTTTCCAGGTCGGCGGTGAAGGTGTACTCGACATAACGCTCGAAGAAACTTTCGAGGAAAGCCGTGACCAGCCGGCCGCGATCTTCGGGCACGAAACGCTTCTTGTCCAGCCGCACATAATTACGGTCCTGGAGGACCTGAAGGATGCTGGCATAGGTCGAGGGCCGGCCGATTCCCAGTTCTTCCAGGCGCTTGACCAGACTGGCCTCGGTGTAGCGGGGCGGCGGCTGGGTGGAATGCTGTTCCGGGCGGATCTCCTCGCGGCGGAGCGGGTCGCGTTCCTTCATCGCAGGCAACCGCCGTTCGGCCTCGTCGTCGTCGCCGACGTCGTCCCGGTCTTCCTTGTACACCCGCAGGAAACCGTCGAACACCACGATGGAGCCGGTGGCGCGCAACACCACGTCGCCTTTCTCGGAAGCGATGTCCACCGTTGCCTGGTCAAGCACCGCCGAGGCCATCTGGCAGGCGACGGTGCGCTTCCACACCAATTCGTAGAGGCGCCGTTCGTCCGGCTCGAGGAAGCGGGCCACGTCTTCGGGCCGACGCGCGAGATCGGTGGGCCGAATCGCCTCGTGGGCCTCCTGGGCGTTCTTGGCGCTGGCCTTGTACAGCCGCGGGGTGGCTGGCAGGTAACGGTCACCATAACTGGCCGCGATCAGCGCGCGGGCGCCGTCCACGGCTTCGTTGGACAGCGACACGCCGTCGGTTCGCATGTAGGTGATCAGCCCCACCGTCTCGCCGCCGATATCGACGCCCTCATACAGCTTTTGGGCGATCCGCATGGTCCGGGTGGCGCCGAGGCCGAGCTTGCGCGAAGCCTCCTGCTGGAGGGTCGAGGTGGTGAAGGGCGGGTAAGGGTTGCGTTTGACCTGCCTGTGCTCGACCGACGCCACGGAGAAGGCCAGTGGCTTCAGGCGTTCGACCACCGCATCGGCGCTGCCCTTGTCGCCAAGCGCGAATTTGTCGAGCCTGCGACCGTCCAGTTGGTTCAACCGGGCACCGAAGACGGCGCCATCCGGGGTTTGGAACGTGACCTCGATGGTCCAGAATTCCTGGGGCCGGAAGACCTCGATTTCGCCTTCGCGCTGGCAGATCAGGCGCAACGCCACCGACTGGACCCGACCCGCCGACTTGGCCCCGGGCAGCTTGCGCCACAGCACCGGCGACAGGGTGAATCCGACCAGATAGTCAAGGGCGCGACGGGCGAGGTAGGCTTCCACCAGCTCGCGGTTGACCGCGCGGGGTGCCTGCATCGCTGCCAGCACCGCACTCCGGGTAATTTCGTTGAAAGTGACGCGCTGGATCTTAAGCGTTTTTGCCAGGCGCCTGTCCCGGAGCAACTCCTCAACGTGCCAGGCAATGGCTTCGCCTTCGCGATCGGGGTCGGTGGCGAGATAGACGGTGGTCGCGTCCTTGGCGGCGCGCACAATCTCGTCAAGATGGCGCTTGGAGCGGTCGCCCAGCTCCCAGTCCATCGCGAAGTCCTCGTTGGGTCGGACCGAGCCATCGCGGGCCGGCAGATCGCGGACATGACCGAAGCTGGCCAGCACGGTAAAGTCAGGTCCAAGATATTTGTTGATCGTCTTCGCCTTGGCGGGCGATTCGACGATGACGACGTTGCTGCCCGGCACGAGTCCTCCCGTCCTCCCTTACTTTCACCATGAGGCGGCGGGCGTGCTCTCAAGGGTCCGATCCGAGGCCCGATTCCATCTCGGATGTCGAAATCAGGTTGACCTGATTGCCCGGCCGCCGTTCCGCCCGTCCGGCCAGTTCCAACTCCAGCACCACGGTTTGAACCATCGCCGCAGACAATTGACACCCACGGACCAGTTCGTCAATTGGAACCGGCGAGGGGCTGAGGCTTTCCAGGACCAGCAGCCGGGCGCGGGCCAGTTCGGCCTCCTCGATTCTGGGCGTGGGTGCGGCGGGGGCGCCCACCGGCGCGCCGCCGGCGGGCTCGCTGGCTTCGGGTCGGATCAGATGGGCCAGCGCCTGGAGCACGTCGGCTGCGGACTGGATCAGGGTCGCTCCTTCGCGGATCAGAATGTTGGTGCCCTGGCTGCGCGGGTCCAGTGGCGAGCCCGGGACCGCCAGCACCTCGCGCCCCTGGTCGAGGGCGAAGCGGGCGGTGATCAGGGAACCCGACTTGAGCGCCGCCTCGACCACCACCACGCCCAGCGAGAGACCCGAGATCAAACGGTTGCGTCGGGGGAAATGACGGGCCTGGGGCTGGGTTCCGACCGGGGTCTCGGAAATCGCCGCGCCCTCGGCGATAACCCGGTGATAAAGCGTGTTGTTTTCTTCGGGGTAGATCACGTCGACGCCGCCGGCCAGCACCGCCACGGTGCCGCCGGCCAGTGCGCCTTCGTGGGCGGCGGCATCGATGCCGCGGGCCAGACCCGAGACCACCGTCAACCCGGCCGCGCTCAGGTCGCGGGCCAGCAACTGGGCAAAGCGGCGGCCATTGGCCGAGGCGTTGCGGGCGCCGATCACCGCCACCGCCGGTCGGCGCAGCAGGTGAACATGGCCCAGCACGAACAACAACGGCGGCCGATCGTCGATGGCGGCCAGGGCTTCGGGGTAGTCGGGCTCGCAGGCGGCCAGCATTCGGACACCTGCCCGTTCGCAGGCCGTCCGCTCCTGCTCGGCGTCGGCCTTGGTCGGGATGCGCAACGGCTGGCTGCGGCCACCCCGACGGGCAAGGTCGGGGAGCCCCTTGAGCGCCGCCGCGGCCGAGCCGTACTGGTCGAGCAGCCGGAAAAAGGTGATCGGTCCGACGTTTTCGGCGCGGATCAGGCGCAACCAATCAAGGCGCTCCGCATCGGAAAGCGGGCGGCGGATCAAAACCATGGGGCCATCCTGGGTCGGGTGCGGCGATCCCGGATGTTGTAAGGCAAGGGGTCTGGGGCCTCAAGGCCCCAGTGGGGTCCAGGGGCAACGCCCCTGGAACGACCGACGGTTCTGGCCGCTGAGCGTCAGGACTTCCCAAGTGCGGCCTGAGTCGCGGCCCCGGCCACACCATCGACCGCCAGCCCCTTGGAGGACTGGAAGGCCATGACCGCGGCCTGGGTGTCCCGGCCGTAGATGCCGTCGGCGGTGATTTGCGCGCCGTGGGCGTTCAATTTTTCCTGGAGCGCGGTGACCTCGGGGCCGCGATCACCGAGCATCAGTATCTGCCGCGACCCGGAGCCGGCGGAGCCGGTGGCGCCCGTGGAGCCAATCACCCCTTTCTCAAGCCACTGCCGGATCAGGGCATCCCCGCACTCGAAATGCATGGCATCTTCGGTGCGGAATCCCGCCCCCCAATACCAGCCGTTGCGATTGAAAATCGGCGCGATCTGCGCCAGCCCCCCCTGAACCCTTTTGTCGCCCCGGGTATCCAGCACGCCGTTCAGGGTCAGGTCGATGGCGGTCCCCCACGAGTGGTTGCTGATCGAGGTGGCCGAGCCGCGGACCAGACGGGCGCACAGCATGCCGGCGCTTCCCAGTGCCCCGTAAACCTCGGCCTGTTCCTTGGCCACCTCGGTCAGGATCGTCGTGAGGGACTCCACCGCCGGCCGCAGACCCTGTGCCTTGAAGGGGCCGACATCCTGAACCACAATCAGATCGCGCAGGGTCGGATTGGTCACGCTCTGACAGTCATTGCTGTAGGAGGTCCGGGGATTGCCCAGCAGCGACAGCATGGTTGCCTGCTTGGCGTTGACCACCCCGGGATTGATGTTGCCTGGAATGGGAATCAAGTCGGTAAGCGCCATGATGGCTCTCCATGGTTAATGACTATGGTGGGGTTTATGGCTATGGTGGTGCGCAATATCCACTTGGACATGGCCAGTCACAGGGTCAGAGCGGCCAGTTCCTGACCCGTGCCGTTGAACAGGTTAAGATCAAATCTGGACGAGGAGCCAGTAAAGCTTCCACGATCAGAGTACTGCCAAAGGCTATAAGTCTTCCAGCCGAGCGGTAAGTTTCCGGGGCCTTTGGTCTGCGGTAAACTTCCCGAGCCTTTGCCGCGAGAGTAATAACGGGCGATCCATAACGGACACTGTCCAAATCCAGGTGGACTCCCGATGCCATTGTTCCAAAATTCTGTTCGGGTATAAATGACCGGAGGTTTGCCGGTCTTCGCCGTTATGAGTCTAACCCACCTTCTCAGGCTATCGACATATCCCGCATTATTGGCGGTATTCCAATTGCCGTCATAAGCTGGATTATCCTCGACGTCCAGCGCCGGCGGTAAATCACCCCTTCCGTAGCCGGCAAGGCCCAATGCCCGTAACATTATCGCTATTTGCTGATAAATGTCCCGCGTCTGACGCAAAAATTGATAAAATCCGCAGGTCAGCCCGGCGGCCTTGGCCGCCTTGTAATTTCCAAGCGCCGCGGTATCAAGCTGATCACCGTAAGCGGCTCGAATATAAGCAAATTGGTTGCCACTATCCTTGATCTGAGACCAGTTTACCTTGCCGGTACCGCTATAGAGATCGATGCCCGTAATTGCCATGATATCGTCTCCTCATATCGCGATGATGCCATCCGATTGCCGTAGCCAGCCCTCCGTTCCCGAGGATCAGAGACGGCAGGAGGTTGCCATTACCATACTGAAACGGTGCTCGTGGACAGGGTCATACGCGCAGTCGGGGCTGTGAATGCAGTCGGCCCCGTCATTTTTGATGATGGCACGCATGATTGTTTATGACGTAAAGACCCATGTCAAGGTAGCTGTTCGTACCGGTCGTGGTCCCGGGATCATGGAAGCGGCGTGGCCGGCCTCCCCCTGGTGTCCAGCAGGGGCTTGTCTCGAATTGATTGAATGTACTATATGATATGACTGTTATGGTTGTATTGCGCCGTCGCTATCGGGTAGGTGGACGCCAAACAGCGCGTGAAAAAGCCGTGATAACCGGCGATGGTCTGCCGGCCATGGGCAGACCGGCAATCCGGTTCTGATACCGGCGAGCGGAAAGAATGACATAAGGGGGCTTTGCCCCCTTTGACCTCCCACCAGGGCCGTGACGGCCCTGGACCTGCATGACGTGAGCCCGGGTTCGACAACCGACTCGCGACGGCCCTGGTCTTATCCGACCGGGCGGTACTCGGCACGGCAGTTGGGGGTTTCCCAGACCACCAGGGCCTTGAGCACCGCCAGTCCTCGGCTGCGCGCCAATACCCGGGGCGCGAGTCGCTCGAACCAGTGCCTCGCCAGGCATTCGGCGGTGGGCTGGCCGGGAATCAGGTAGAGCTTGGTGCCGAGCCGGCAGTCGGTGGTGGCGGCATGACCAGTGGTGCGGACGGTTTCGCGCAGATCCGAGATCCAGGTCTCTGCGGCTGTGTCGGCGGGGGCGAGCAGGTTCAACAGTTCGAGGTCGTCGCAGCAGGCGATGAAACCGTGGTCGCAGGGTTGATCGATTCCGGCCAGCATTTCCTCCTTGAGGAAGGAAAAATCGATAACCATGTCGGTCTGCTCGCCGCTGGTGTGAAGATGGCGCGCTTCGCTGCTGGCCTCTATCGTGTAGCGGTGACCGTGCAGGTAACGGCATTTGGAGCCGTGGGTCATGATGCGGTGGCCGGCATCGATGGCGATCTGGCGGGTCACGGAAAAAGTCATGGGATTCCGATCAGCTTGTGGGTCTGGAGGCTGAGCCGCCAGAGTGGGTGGTCCAGGCACCAGGCGACCGCCGCCGCGGTATGGGCGACGCGCCCGGGGCCATCCTGGGGTTGGAGCCAGAAATGCCGGAAGGGCAGGTGGATGCAGTCGGCCGGGTCGAGGCCGGGCTGGGGGAAGACCAGCTTGAGTTCATGACCGCGGCGCAGCCGCCAGGGGGCGCCGGCCTTGGGGCTGACGCAGAGCCAGTCGATGCCCTCGGGCGGCAACAGGGTGCCGTTGGTCTCGACGGCGATTTCGAAGCCGTGCCGGTGACAGACGGCCAGGAGCCGTCCGTCGAGCTGGAGTAGCGGTTCGCCGCCGGTGAATACCACGAACCGGTGTTCGGGCCGGTCGCCCCAGACCGTGGCGATGGCCTCGGCCAGCCGTTCCGCGGTGTCGAATCGACCGCCATCCTGACCGTCGGTGCCGACGAAATCGGTATCGCAGAACCGGCAGACCGCGTTTCCGCGGTCGGCTTCGCGCCCCGACCACAGGTTACAGCCGGCAAACCGGCAGAACACCGCCGTCCGTCCGGTATGAACACCTTCGCCTTGCAGGGTTTTGAAGATTTCCTTTATTGCATACACCATAGATCCTTTCCGCAACCGGGGTTAAGGCCGGTCAGCCGCTCGCCAGATCGTAATCGCCCACCGGCAGCGACCGCAGACGCCGTCCGGTGGCGGCAAAGATGGCATTGGTCAGGGCCGGGGCGATGGGCGGGGTTCCGGCTTCGCCGACGCCGCCGGGCGGTTCCGCGCTGTCGACAATGTGGACCTCAATGACCGGAGCATCGCGCAGGGTCAGCACCGGGGCGTCATGGAAGTTGCTTTGGACCACGCGCCCCTTGTCGATGGTGATCTTACCGGTGAGCGCGGCCGAGAGCCCGAACAGGATGCCGCCCTCGAGTTGCGCGCGGATCAGATCAGGATTGATGGCGACGCCGCAATCAATGGCCGCGACCACCCGGTCGACCCGAAGCCGGCCATCGTCGGACACGGTGACCTCGGCCACTTCGGCCACCACGCTGCCAAAGGCCTGGTGCAGCGCGAGGCCGCGGCCTCGTCGACCGCCGGCCACCGGGGCCGGCGGCCGGGGCCAGCCGGCCTGGTCGGTGGCCAGGTCGAGGACCCGCAGCGCCCGGGGCGATCCCGCGAGCAACTCCCGTCGGAGCACGCAAGGATCGCGGTCGATGGCCGCCGCCACCTCGTCGATCATGCTCTCCACCGAAAAGGCGTTGTTACCGTGGCCGACCGAGCGCCAGAAGCCCACCGGCACGCCGGTATCCTGCCGGACATAGTCCACACAGAGGGCCGGCAGGGCGTAGGGCTGGTCCGCGATGCCCGCCACCGCGGCGCCGTCCAGGCCGTCCTTGAGCGCCATCGGGCGTACCCGGGCCAGGATTGAGGGCGCGACGACGCGGTGACGCCAGCCCACCGGGCGGTTGGCGCCGTCCAGGCCGACGGTGATCCGGCTGACGCTGGCCGGGCGGTAGAAGTCATGGCGGATGTCCTCTTCCCGCGACCAGATCACCTGGACCGGCCGGCCCACGGCCCGGGACAGCAGCGCCGCTTCGACTCCGAAATCGCACTCGAGCCGCCGCCCGAAGCTGCCACCCAGGAACGTGGTATGGATCGCGATCTGGTCGGGCTTGAGCCCCAGCAACGGCGGCAGCACCGTGAGGTAACGCTCCTGGTCCTGAGTCGGCAGCCATAATTCGCACCGGGTCGCCGTGACGCTGGCGGTGGCGTTCATCGGCTCCAACGGCGCGTGGGCCAGGAACGGCAGGCGATAGACCGACTCCACCACCCGCACGGCGCCGGCCATGGCGCGGTCGATATCGCCCCGGCTGGCCGCAATCGCGATGGCCCGGGGGTTGCCGGGGTCGAGGGCCTTGCTCAGGGTCGGGTCAAGGGTGGTGCTGGCCAGCCCGGCATTGGCCCCTTCGTTCCACGAGACGGCAACCTCGGCCAGCGCGCTTTGGGCCTGCCACCAGCCCTCGGCAACCACCGCCACCGCGTCGGGCAGCGATACCACTGCGACGATACCCGCCCGATAGCCGGTTGCCGTACTCTTGTCCTTGAGCGCCGCGGCGTCGATCTTGGCAAGGGTCCCGCCCAGCACCGGGCAGTGGCGGATCGCGGCGTACAGCAGGTCGGACAGGCGGATATCGAGCCCGAAGCGGGCCAGCCCGGTAACCTTGGCCGGGGTGTCGGGGCGGGGCAGCGACCGGCCGATAAGTGTCCAGGTCGCCGGATCGCGCAGCGGCGGATCGGGTGGCACCGGCTGCCGGGCCGCGAGTCCGGCCAGCGCACCGTAACCCGCGCGCCGATCGGTGGCGGCGTGGCTGACCGCGCCGTTCGCCGTGGTCAGTTCGGTGATGGGAACCCGCCAGAGGCGCGCCGCGGCCGCCATCAGCATCAGTCTGGCCGCGGCTCCGGCCCGACGCAGCGGCAGAAACGAAGCAGAGACGCTGGTGCTGCCTCCGGTGTGCATGCCGCCCGGGACCAGCCCGGCGGTGCCGGCGTCCGACGGCGCCGGCCCGGCCCGTACCGTCTGCCAGTCCACGTCAAGCTCCTCGGCCACCAGCATGGGCAGGGCTGTGAACACACCCTGACCCATTTCGGCCTTCGCCACCAGAATGGTAACGCCAGCCGCGGAAATCCTGAGCCAGGCATTGACCGGCATCGGAGTCGACCCGGCGACCGCGGGCGGCAGTGGCAGGAAGGGCAGTTGGAAGCCGAGAATCAGGGCGCCGGTTCCCTTAAGGACGGCGCGGCGGCTGAGTGTGATCAACGGCGACATGGCGGGCGGCCCCGGATCCGGCGGCCGGGGACACCCTCAGGCATTCCGACCGCTACCCTGTTAAGGCGTGGTCGAGGCCGCGCGATGAATGGCCCTGCGGATGCGCGGGTAGGTGCCGCAGCGGCACAGGTTGGTGATGGCAGCATCAATCTCCTGGTCGCCGGGCTGCGGCGTTCGGCGCAGCAGAGCGATGGTGGCGATGATCATCCCGGGGGCGCAGTAGCCGCATTGGGGAACCTGTTCGGCAATCCAGGCGTCGATGACCCGGGCCGCCACCGCATCCGTCCGGCGGTCCAGACCCTCGATGGTGACGATCTCGGCGCCGTCCAGTGACGAGACCGGGACCGAACAGGCACGAACCGCGTGGCCATTGATCAGCACGGTACAGGCACCACACAGCCCGGCACCGCAACCGAACTTGGTGCCGGTTAACTGAAGTTGCTCCCGCAACAGCCACAGCAGCGGCGTATCGCCCGGGATCGTTACCGTTAAGGTCCTGCCATTTACGGCCATGGTCAACATGATCGGTACCCCCACCGCTGGCGGCACCGGATGCCGATGAACAGTGTCACCGGCCGGTGGCATGACAGACGGTGCCGGAAGCGGCCGGGAGATGCAACCCTTCGAGCGACCAGCTGCCCCATAACCGGAAGGGCTGCCGCGTCGGCCGGGGGCGGTTCAGAGGATTGACGGTTCAGGGGGTGGAGGCCGCGCCCTGGAGGGCCGCGCGCTGCCGTCGTGGTTCGGGCCGCCGGGAAGGCAACTCGATGTTGACCTCGAGGGTCGAGATTTCGTTACTGCGGTCGAGCTTGACTTCGACCTTGTTCTGGTCAACGTCCACATACTTGGCGATCACCGCCAGTAACTCCTGCTGAAGCAACGGCAGGAAGTCGGGGCCGTCGCGGCTCGCACGTTCATGAGCCATGACGATCTGAAGACGTTCCTTGGCATGGTGGGCCGAGGATTCAACTTTGGGCGGCTGGGCGGGTCGAAAGAAATTAAAGATTCTCATGCCGTTCTCCCCAGGAGCCGGGAGAACAGGCCCCGCTTTTCAGGCTTGACGAAGCGGTGTTCGAGCTGTTCTCCAAGAAAACGCGCCACGGCATCGGCATAGGCCATGCCGGCATTGCTGGTGTCATCAAGGATGACCGGGACGCCGACGTTGGAGGCGCGCAACACCGCCTGGCTTTCCGGGATCACGCCCAACAGTGGAATGGCCAGAATCTCCAGGACATCATTGACATTGAGCATCTCGCCACGCTCGACCCGAATCGGGTCGTAGCGGGTCAGCAACAGGTGCTCGATCACCGGCGGCTGCCCCAGCTCGGCCCGACGCGAACGGGCGGCCAGCATTCCCAGAATGCGGTCGCTGTCTCGCACCGAAGACACCTCAGGATTGGTCACGACCACCGCCTGATCGGCGAAATAGAGCGCCATCAGCGCACCCTTTTCGATACCGGCGGGTGAGTCGCAGATGATAAACTCGAATTCCTTACGCAATTCGTCCATTACCGCTTCGACGCCCTCCTTGGTCAGGGCATCCTTGTCCCGGGTCTGGGACGTGGGCAGAATGTACAGGTTCTCGACCCGCTTGTCCTTGATCAGTGCCTGGTAGAGCTTGGCTTCGCCGTTGATGACGTTGATAAAGTCGAACACGACGCGGCGTTCGCAGCCCATCACCAGATCCAGATTGCGCAGTCCGACATCAAAGTCGATGACCACGGTCTTGTGGCCGCGCAAGGCAAACCCGGTGGCAAATGCGGCACTCGAGGTCGTCTTGCCCACCCCGCCCTTGCCGGAAGTCATCACGATGATTTGGCCCAAGGAGCCTCTCCTGCGAAATGGGGTTAACGACCGACGGGGAAGAACGGTTCGAGGCAAAGATACCCCTCTTTGAGACATATCTGGACCGGCTTTCGCACGATCTCCGGTGTGAAGTCCTCGTTGACGCGGTAGAGGCCGGCGATCGAAACCATTTCCGCCTCGAGACTGAGGCAGAAGATGCGCGCGGTGGTGTCGCCCGAAAGACCGGCCAGCGCCCGGCCCCGGAGTGTGCCGTAAACGTGGATGTGACCGTCGGCCAGCAACTCGGCACCGGCGCTGACCATCGCCGTCACCACCAGATCACCCCCCGGCGCGTAAATCTGCCGGCCCGAACGCACCACCTCGCTGACCACCAGGGTCGGGCGGGACGGCGGCGGCACCGTCTGGCCTGCGGCCTGGGCCGGCCGGTTGTCGGTTCGGGTCGGCCGGCCACTCGGCACCAGCGGCAGGCCGGCGCGCAACGCCGCCTCGTGTTGCAGTCGATGGCCGCCCTGCACCCCAACCGCAATCAGATTGCAGTCCCGTAACCTGGCCTTAATGTCGCCAAAGTCGCAAACCTGAGTCTCCGGCAGGCATTCAAGGTCGAGCACGACCGCGGAGTTGCGAAAAAAATTGGGCGCAAGACGAACCTTTTCGCTGAGACGGGAGAACAACGTCTCGGACGCTGGGTCGAGTATTTTGAGCACCATCATGGTGAAGGACCCTCCCCGCAATTGAAACGGGGCATCCCCTTCCCTGACAGTTTCGGCGTCAGTCACCCGCATTTCCCCCGAATTTTAACGACCACCCCACCGTCGGCCGACTCTTGACGACCTGGAATCCCGACTGCCTCCGCCCGCGGATTCGGGCAAAAAGGATGAGTCGCGATTCCCGGTTCGCCGACACGACGTTCTGCGTTCGCGTTTTCCTACAAGACAAAGTATAGCAAGGGAAGCCCCTTTCCACGAGTCCCCATTCCATCGTCCCCATTGTCGGCATGCCCGGTCAGCACTGCGCCGCCCGGTCGGCCTGTTGTCCCGGCCTGTCGTCCCGGTCTTGACGGTGCGCTTTGGGAATCGTAGGGTGACAACCGGCGCAAGCGGGGGGAGGTACCGGAATTGGCGAGCGAGGGCCGTCCGTCCGCAATCAGGGGGCCGAAGGATCAGACGACTGCCCGGCAGTGGTTCACGATCCTGTTCGGACTCCGGGAGCCGGCACCGCCGGTGGAGGGAGATGGCGGACGCGCCATGCAGGCGACGGCGTTCCGCATCGCCACCGGTATGGTTGCGGCCATGATAGTCGGTCTTGGTGGCGGTCTGCTGATCGACCGCTGGCTGGGAACCAGGCCGTGGGGGCTGGTGGTGATGTTTTTGCTGGGGGCCGCTGCGGCTGCCGGCACCGTCCACCGGGCCGTCAGTGCTGTCGCCGCATCCGGGCTCCGGCAGCCGTCGCCGCCTGTGAAAGGGATTAACCCGCCGCCGCCCTGACGGGCATTTTCGACGCAGTCATTTCGCGGCTCGAGGCCGCGATCAAGGAGCATAACTGATGCTGCAAGATGCAACTTTCTGGGTTTTGGTCGCCTTCCTGATTTTTGTCGGTCTGGCCTACAAAAAGCTCAGCAGCCTTGCCACCACGGCGCTGGACCAGCGCGGAGAGCGCATCCGCCAGGAACTGGAGCAGGCGCAGCGCCTGCGCGAGGACGCCCAGGCGGTGTTGGCGGAGTGCCAGAAGCGCCACCAGGAGGCCGAGCAGGAGGCCGAGGCGATCATCGCCCACGCCCGCGAAGAGGCGGAGCGCATTCGGGTCAAGGCCGAGGAAGATGTCCAGCTCGCGGTCAAGCGGCGGGAGCTTCAGGCCATCGATCGTATTGCCCAGGCCGAGACCCAGGCGCTGGTCGAAGTGCGCAACTTTGCCGTGGACCTGGCCATCACCAGCAGCCGCCGGCTGTTTCAGGAGCGGGTGGAAGCCGGTGCGCCGGATCCGCTGGTCGACAGCAGCCTCACCGGCCTGCGCGGCCTGTTAAATTAAATAAGGCTGTTCCGGGATTCCAGGGTGCTGGTGTTTTCAGCCCGTTGGAGCGCCCGAGCGCCGCGAGGCCGCATTCACCACGAAGGACACCAAGGGCACAAAGCAGTCACGAAGACGTCTCTCTCTCTCTCTCTTGGTGACCTGCTTCGCGTTCTTCGTGATCCTGGTGGTGAATGCGGTGGCGCCGATGATCCCCGACACCATGACCAGCCCCTTGTCTTGAGGCCTCTTGTCTTGAGGCCCCTTGTCTTGAGGCCCCTGGTCGCCGAAGGTTAATAATCCCATTCGAATTTAAGGCCGACCTGCGGGTCGGCATGGACCCCCACATCGACTTCGGCCTGAAGCGTCCTGGTGATGGCGATTTCGACCTTGGCACGGCTGCTGTCTTCGCCCGGTCCTTGTTGGACGCCGAGATAGACGTCCTGGGCGACGTACCGTCCGGCTTCCACGGTTTCGCGCTTTGCACCCGGCGCGGTGCTGGTGACATTCAGGCGGTCGATGCCGAGAGAACGGCGGACCCGTTCCACCAGGGCGCTCGAGCCGCCCAATCCCGAGAGTTGGGCCGCGGAGTCGGCCAGTTGGACTGCTTCGAGGGCGCCGAGCTGGGAAACCGGTTTGTCGAACAGCAGTCGCGCCAGGATCTCATCCTGGGGCATCACCGGAACCGAGGTCAGGGTCAGCAACGGCGCCCGGACCCGACCGGTAACCCCGGCCTCGGCGGTGATGCTGCCGGTGCGGGCCTCGGCCAGCAGGTCCAGGTCGGGATCAAGGTCGCTGCCGCCGGCAAAGTCGATGGTCCCGTGCTTGAACTGGAATTCCTTGCCCAGCAGGTCGAGCCGGCCGTGCAGCATGGTCAGTGTGCCCTTGATCAGCGGCGCCGGCAGGGCGCCGGTAATCTTCAGGTCGCCGGCGAATTCGCTGTCAACGCCGCGGCCGTGAACAAAAACATTGCTGCGGGCGCTGACCGTCAGGGCCAGCGTCGGCCCGGTCGGCGGACCGACCGGGGCCGCGGCGGTCGCCGGCGGTGCGGTGACGCGGACCACCGAACCGGGGAGCACCGGCCGACGCCCCCGTCCCGGGGCGGGGGCGGCCGAGGATGCGGCGGTTGAGGCGGGGGCAGGCCCTGCGGGGGTGCCCGGCGGCGCACGGCCCTCGGTAACCTGAAGGTCGACCACTTCTGAAGGCAGGCGGTCGGGCAACCGGATGTCGGCGTGCCGGATCATGACGCTGCCGGCCAGACGCGGGGCCTTGATTTCGCCGGTCAGGGTCAGGTCGGCGTCGACATTGGCGGTGATCGGATCCAGTTGCACCAGCCGGGCGTCGCGGGCGGTGAGGTGGACGTCAAAGGCCTCGCCGTTGGGGGTGCCGAATTTGAGCTGGCCGGTGGCGGCGACTTCGCCGTCGTCGGCGGTGTGGCCGGAAAGATGTTCGATGGTAAAGGCGCCGCCGGTGCCCGAGATGCGGGCCGAGATGCGGTCAATGACGCTGCCCAGCGCCTGATTCTCGTAACGACCGTTGTCCACCGTCAGCGTGCCGCCCAGGTCCGGGGCGGCGATGGTGCCCCCGAGAGACAGCGCCGCGGTCAGGGTGCCGGTCAGGCGGTCGCCACGGTCGGCCAGCAGATCGCCGAAGGTGGCGAGCGGGAGCGTGCCCGAGGCGGTTGCATGCAGGGCGGCGCCGTCGGGCATTGCGATGGCCAGCGGGCTGAGTCGCAGCGCCAGCGGCACCTCGCCGGTCCAGTGAAGGCTGGCGCCGTCCCGGGCCTGGATTGCCCCGTCGGCGGCCAGCCGGCCGCTCCGCCAGTGGGCTTGAAGGGTGCCGTCGAGGGTGCCGAGATCGAGATCGGCGATTTCCGCCTGGGTCAGCGTGGCGTCCTTGACCTGGGCTGCGATCTCCGCCCGCGGGTCGGCCAGACTCCCGGACAGGGTGGCATCGGCGTCCAGGTGGCCATGGCCTGGCCACACCGGTTGGACCAGGTGAAGAAGGGCCAGCGGCAGGTGCCCGATCGTCAACCGGCCGGAAAGACCATCGGCGCCGATGGCGCCGTCGGCGTCCAGGTGGAAATCCTGACCGGTCAGGCGCAGCCCGCTCACCGCCAGTTGGGCCGGGCCGATGGTCAACACCGCGGGGCGGGCCAGAGACATCGGCACGTCGCCGAACCGGCCGGCCAGCCGGGTCAGCCGGACGTCAAGGTGGTCGGGGGTGCTGTCCAGGCTACCGGCCAGGTCGACGGCGTCCGGTTGGCCCGGGCCGGTGGGCGCGACCACCCGGAAGGTGGCCTCGCTCGGGCTGCCCTCGAGGGTGGCGTTGAGGACACCGACCGCGACGGGTCCGCTCTTGAGCGATTGCCCGTTGAGCGCCACGGAGCCGGTGATGCGGCCGGCGGCAAGGTCGATAAACGAGGCGGCGGTGACCGAACCCTTGAATTCGAGGTCGCTGGCGCCGAGGGCGGGCGCCGCCGGACTGCCGCCGAGACGCAGGGCGTTGGTGCCGCCGGCAAACAGCAGGGTGGCGTGATCGGCACGGCGCCCGAGGACGGCGTCGAAGCGACCGCGGCCGGCGAGCGGCACCCCGGCAAACGGCGCCAGCGCAGCCAGGTCGGGCAACTGACCGGCCAAATGGCCGGTGGCGTCGCCGGCATTGAAGGCCAGCCGCAGGGTTCCGTTGATCCGGTTGTCTCCCTGGTTGGCCGAGAGCGAATCCATCAGCAGCGCCTTGCCGTCGGGACTGAGCGCCAGCGTTGCGGTGGCGATCACCGGCTTCAGGGTGGCGAGGCCGGCGGCGGCCCTGAGCCCGAGCTGGACCCGGGGGTTGGCGGGCAGGCCGGTGGCGGTGAGGTTCAGTTCGCTCTGGCCCAACGCCCGGCCCGAGACACCAAGGTCGGTCACCACCAGCCTGGCCCTGGCTTCGGCCGCGGTCAACGGTCCGTGCCAGGAGGCGTTGAGGCTGGCGCCCCCGGTCAGCGGCGGCAGGCCCAGGGGATCGGCCAGGGGCGCCAGTTGCGGCAGGTCAAGCTGGACGGTGGCGTCCAGCCGCCGGTCCGCCAGATCCGCCTGACCGCTCACGGCGAGCTGGTGGCCGTCGAGGTGCCAATCCCGGGCGTGGAACCCGCCCCGGCCATCGACCGTCACCGTTCCCTTGACGCGGAGGCCGTTGTCCAGCAACGCGGCCAGCGTGCGGTCGACGGTGTCGATATCGGTCTGTAAGGTTCCGGCGCTGCCGGTTACGTCAAGTTGCGTTCCGTCGCGCCCGGCCTTGAGTGACAGGTCCAGGTCGGCAACACCGGAAAGCGGCAGGCCGAACGGACCCAGCAGCCGCGACAGGTGGTCGATGGCGAAATGGCCGGTCGCCTGGAGCCGGCCGGTGCCGGGCTCGGCGTTGCCGGTGGCGGTGATCCGGCCGGCGGCGACGGTCAGCGCCACCTTGGACAGCCGCATCACCTCGCTGCCCTGCCGGGTGGCGGCCGTCATCGTCAGTTGGGCGTGGGGTCCGGCCAGCCGGGTCATGGTGGAGTCGGCGCCGCTCAGATAGTCCACCGCGGCGTCAAGGGTCAGGTTCCGAATACCGCCGGTGGCCGGTGTGCTGGTCAGCGTGGCGGCCACGCTGTGAGCGGTCAGGTTGGGTGAGGCCGGTTCTTCGACCCGGAGCGCCGCGGTAAGGGCCGGGGCGGTGGGACTCCCTTCGATGGTGCCGGACAGCACGGCGTCGCGCCAGTGGCTGCCGGCCGGCAGGGCGCCGGCCGCAATCAGCGCGCCGGCAACCGGGGTCAGCCGGTAGTCGAGGGTCAGGCGGTTGGTATCGGGGTCGAGCCTGCCGCCGGCGGTGACGGCGGCGGCGGCAAAGGCGAGGCTGGACTCCGGCCGCAGGGTCAGTCCGCCGTCGTCGTCGGCCAGCAGGTCGAGAGCCAGTCGCAGAGCCGGGCCGATCAGCGTCGCCCAGGGGCGCGGCAGCAACGCCGTGACGTCGCCGCCACCCTGGAGGGTGATCCGGTAGCCGCCGGGGCCGCGCCGGATCGCGGCTTCGCCGGCCAGCGCGGCACGCTGGCCGGCGTGGGCACTGACGCTGCCGTGCCAGTCGGCCAGGGGCGCGCTGCCGGTCGCCTTGAAATCCACCGCCGGCAGGTCGCGCAGCCGTAACGCCCGCGCCAGCACGCCGCCGGGGGGCTCGACGATCGCCAGATCCAGATTCAGGCGGTCGGTGTCCGGCGCGTAATCCACATGCAGATGCCCGCCGCCCGGCTGGCCGTCGCGGTGGCTCAGGTCAAGGTCCAGCCGCTGGGGTCCGAGGTGCTCGCCCAGCCGGGCATCACCTTCGGCGTGGAGCAGGGTGGGCGCACCGCCGAGCAGCCCGGTGCCCAGGGCCACCTCGTCCACCACCAGCCGCCGCACCGTGACCGGCAGCGGCAGTGCCGGCACCACCTTGCCGGCGGCGGCGGCGGCGGTGGGAGCGGGGAGCGCCGGGGTTTCGGGGTGAGCGGTATCCGGGCCGACAGGGATACCGGCACCGCTCGCCGGTTCCGCCGTGGCCCCAGCCGGTTCGGGAAGCGGCAAGGGGGGGCGGACGATCTCCAGGCGGTCCACGGTCAGGTCGACCACGTCGAGCCGCCCCGCCAGCAGGGCGCGGCCGTCGATGGCGATGTCGGTGCGGCGGGCCGTGAGCCATCGGCCCTTGTGGTCGGCCACCGTCACGTCGATCAGGCTGATGGCGAACGGCAACCGGCCCTGGAGGGCGCCGATGGTCACGGTGCTGCCCGGGCCGCTGGCCATGGCCGCGAGGCGCCCGGCGATCCAGTGCCGGCCGGGGTCGGTCTGGAGCAACAGCACAAGGCCGGCTGCGGCCAGCACCAGCAGCCCGCCGGTCAGCAGGCCGCCGACCACCAGCAACCTTCGCTTCCCCTGCCGGTGTGCCTTTGGGGTGCCTGGGTTCACGGTCTCTGCCTTCAAAATGCCTGGCCCATGCTGAGATAGACCTGGATCGGCTGGTCGGTTCGGGTCGGCTGCAAGGGGGTGCCGAGATCCAGCCGGAGCGGTCCGAAACCGGTATAATAGCGGATACCGAGCCCGGTTCCGAAGCGCAACGTCTGACCCGGCTGCGGCAACAGCGAGGAATAGACGTTGCCGCCGTCCAGGAACGGCACAAACCCCAGAGTGTCGGTGACCTTGATGCGCATTTCGGCGCTGGCTTCGGCCAGCGACTGGCCGCCCAGCGGATGCCCGGCGGCGTCGAGCGGCCCGACCTTCTGATAGGCATAGCCCCGGACCGAACCGCCGCCGCCGGCATAAAAACGCTTGTCGGCCGGCAGGTCGGCGGCGCTGCCGTTCAGAATGCTGCCGATCGACAGCCGGCCGGCGGCGACCAGCCCGCCGTCACCGGTCAGGTCCTGATAGGCGCTCTGGGTGATGCGGTTGATCACAAAGCTGTGGCCGGTGTCGCCCAGCCGCAGCCAGGGTGTCGACTCCAGGGCCAGCCGGTAGCCAATGGTGGGATTGAGCACCACGTCGGTGGTGTCGTAGGCCAGCGACAGCGGCGTGCCGGCCAGGGTGGCGTTGGTGAAACCGTCGACGTCGTTGATCTCCGACTGTTCGCCGCTCAGGCCATAGCCCACGCTCAGATGGTCGGTCAGGTGCCGTTCGAGCCGGATGCCGGCGGTCAGCGCCTGACGTTGATAGGCGTCCGGGTGCTCGTTGATGACCGCGGTGGACAGGGTCAGGTCCTGGGTGGGGGCGAGGAAGCCGGGTTTGCGCAGGTCCGCGGTCACCTTCTCGTCGGCCTCGTCCAGTCCGGCCGCGGTCAGGGTCCGAATGTTGAGGCGGGCGAGTTCGGCGCCCAGGCGCAGTTGTTCGCCGCCACCGAACAGGTTGCGATGGGTCCACGAAGCCTGGCCACCCAAACCTTCGGCATTGGTAAAGGTCACCCCGAGGCCGATGGTATGGCGCTTGCGCTCGGTGACGGTGACGATGACGGCGTGGGTGCCGTCGGCATCGGCGTGATCGGCCAGACGCAACGACACCGAGGCAAACACGCCGAGCCTGGTCAGGCTGACCCGGGTGCGCTCGATCAGTTCGGGGCGGTAGAGTTCGCCCGCGATCCAGGCCGCCCGTTCGCGTACCAGCCGCTCGTCGACCTGGGTCAGCCCGGACACCCGGACCGTACCCAGACGGACCGCCGGCCCGGGCGCCACCGTAAAGGTTACGTCCATTGTCTTGGCCTGCCGGTCGACTTCCGCCCGCCGCCCGGTCACCTTGGCGAGGGCGAAGCTGCTTTCGGCCAGTTGATGTAGAATCCGCGCCTCCGCCGCCACCACCAGCGGTGCCCGTGCCACCGCTCCCGGCAACAGACCGGGGGTACCGGGGTCGAGGGCAGGCAACAGGTCTCCGGGGACGGTGACCACCGAGACGTGACCGAAGCGGTAGGGCGGGCCGGTCGTTACCGCGACCGTTACGGCGGCGGGGGGTGTCGACCCGGCGGCGGCACCCGGTCCGCCGAGGGTAATATCCAGGTGGCCGTCATAATAGCCTTCCGAGTGCAAGACCGCCTCGAGCCGTTCGCGGTCGCCATCGGCGCGGCGCCGGAGCCCGCTCAGGCCCGGCGGTGGTTTGTCCTGCAACTGCACCAGCGACGAACCGGTGGCAAGCAAGCTGCGCAGACCGTCATCGTCGACACCGGTAATGGTCACGGCATAGGCCGCGGGCTGGGCAGCGGCCGGGCTCCAGGCCAGAGCGATGGTTCCGCCAGCCAGAGCCAGCGCCAGGAACAGCGGCAAAGGACCAAACGCTCGGGACATTGACCCCGCCGGCAAAGGGTGGGCAACGAAGAGGGACTTGCGAGTGTTCCGGTTCGTCGGTGCCAGAACTACCACAAGGCGGATCAGCGGAACAGGCATTGCCACTGGGGAGCGGACTTTCCCGCCGGCCTGTGTTCCGGCAACCGACCGCGCTGGTCTAAACCAGTGCCGCCAGCACCGCGTTGAGACGCTGACGGCCGGCCGGGGTGGCGCGCAGGGCGATGTCGTCGAGGATCAGGAAGCCGCCGGCGCTCAGGCGGGCAAGGGTGGTTGCGCAGAGCAGTTCGGGCAGGTCGCAGCCAAAGCCGGCCCGAACCGCCGCCCGGCTCACGCCTTCGGTCAGGCGCAGGCCCAGCAGCAGCATTTCTTCGCGGCGGGCCGTGGCGTCCAGTGGTTCGGCGGGCAGGGCGCCGTGGCCGTGACGTTCGACGTCGGCCAGCCACCGCTCCGGCGTGCGGTGATTCCGGGTCGCCCACCGGCTGCCGTCGGGCAGGGTCAGGCGACCATGGGCGCCGGGACCGATGCCGAGGCCGTCACCGCAACGCCAGGTGGTCAGGTTGTGGCGACACTCCTGCCCCGGCCGGGCGTGGTTGGAAATCTCGTAGGCCGACAGGCCGTGGGCCTCCAACACCTCCTGGGTGGCCTCGAACAGGTCGGCGGCGGTGTCGTCATCGGGCAGCGTCAGCGCGCCGCGGGCGTGGAGCGGATGGAAGGCGGTTCCCGGCTCGATGGTCAACTGGTAGGCGGACAGGTGGCCGCCGGCCAGCGGCGCGGCGCGGGCCAGCTCCTGGCGCCAGGCGGACACGGTCTGGCCGGGCCGGGCGTAGATCAGGTCGAAGGAAAACCGGTCGAAGTGGCGGGCGGCCAACCCGATGGCGGCCATCGCGCCGGCGGTGTCGTGGCCGCGGCCGAGCCGCCGGAGCGCGTGGTCGTCCAGAGCCTGGACGCCCAGGGACAGGCGGTTGACCCCGGCCGCCCGGACGTCGGCGAAGCCCGCAGCCTCGGACGAGGTCGGGTTGGCCTCCAACGTCACCTCCAGAGTGGGGGCGAGCGGCCAGTGGCCGGCGATGGCGTCCAGCAGGGTGGCCACGGTGGCGGGGGCCAGCAGGGAAGGGGTGCCGCCACCGAAGAAGACCGAGGTGACGGTGCGGCCTGCGGTTGCCGCCGCGCCCTGGCACAATTCGGCAAGACAGGCCCGCAGCCAGAGATCCTGGTCGAGGGCGGCGTCGGCGCCCGGGGCAACGTGGCTGTTGAAGTCGCAGTAAGGGCATTTGCTCCGGCAGAACGGCCAGTGAAGGTATATGCCAAAGCCGGGAGACCACACCTCAGGTTGCGTGTTCATGGTCGGCCGAAGCACCGGGCCACGAGCTGTCGGAAGGCGTCGGCGCGGTGGCTGATGGCGTGTTTGGTGGCCGGCGGCAATTCGCCGAAGGTCAGGTGGTGACCGTCGGGGACAAAGATCGGGTCGTAGCCGAAGCCGTGATCGCCGCGCGGCGGCCACACCAGGGTCCCGGTGATCCGGCCCTCGACGGTCTCGCAATGACCGTCGGGCCAGGCCAGGGACAGGGCGCAAACGAAGGCGGCGGAACGGTCGGGGGCGGTGCCCAACGCCTCGTTGACCCGGGTCATGGCCACCAGGAAGTCACGCCCGGGGCCGCCCCAGCGGGCCGAGTGGATGCCCGGCCGGCCGCCCAGTGCCGATACCGAAAGGCCGCTGTCGTCGGCGAGCGCGATGATACCGCCGGCGGCGGCCGCGCGTGCCTTGAGTTCGGCGTTGGCGGCAAAGCTGGCGCCGGTCTCCTCGGGTTCGGCCAGACCCAACTCGGCGGCCGAACGGAAGTTCGGGACGTGGGTGCGCAGCAGGTCGGCGATTTCACCGACCTTGCCCCGGTTATGACTGGCGATGACCAGGGTGTCGCCGAAAAACCGGCGCGGTGAGGGGACGGACATCGGGCTCGGGGCATCCATGGGGATCGGTGAAGGGGAACGGTCGAAGACGGGCAAATCGTAACACGCCGTCCGGCCGGTCCGCAGCCCTGCCGTAACCCTCTGCTGTGTGGTTACCCCCGCTACTGCCATCCGTCGTGCCGTTGACCCAGGGAGGGCGAGACCGGGTAGGAACGGTCGGGCGGGAAAGACCTTGCACGACAGCACCGGCGGATACACATTTTTGTTGCCGGATGCTGAGTCGGTCGGGTCCGGCGCCGGTGCCGGGTTTCGGGAATGCGGGCCCGGATGGGCCGGATTTGGTTCCACTGTTGCTCGCTGATGAGGACAGCCATGGAAAAATTGCCTTCACCTCAAGGCTCGATCCGCAACGGACCGCAGCCCGATTTCGCGACGCTCAATCGCTACAGCCTGATTCGCTTCGGCATGGCGGTGGCGCTGTCGCTGTTGATGGCGTCGACGGCGCCGTCCGGGCTGGTTCTCGCCACCTTTAACGGGCTGTTGTTCCTGTGTTCGTTGACCGCGATGGTGGTGGCGGTGACCATGAGCGATCGTTTGTTCGCCGGGCACTTTACCCGCTGGGACGAGGCGGCGGCGCTGGCAGTGGCAAGTCAGGTGGCTGGCTGGTTCGTCGACCCGGCGGCGGTGCAGGCGGCTCTGATGGCGGCGGGTGCGGTGGCGCCGTGAGTCGCGGGCAGGGCGGCGGGACGGTGTTGGGTCCGGGGTTCGCTGCGGTTGAATCTTACCTACGCATGTGATTGGCTGGAAAAAACGACGCCGGAAGGGGAAGCGCGGCCGGCCCGGGGCGAGGGTGCGTGGCCGTCCCGTGCGGCGTTTCCCGCCGACAGGGCAAATGCAGGGCAAATCAAGAAAGCGGAACCGCGGAATGACCCAATTCAGATCTCTTGATGATCTTGATGTGACCGGCAGAATCGTGCTGGTCCGTGGCGACCTGAACGTGCCGGTTAAGGACGGGCTGGTGACGGATTCGACTCGCATCGACCGACTGGGGCCGACCCTGACCGAGTTGGCCGGCAAGGGCGCCAAAGTGGTGGTCATGTCCCATTTCGGTCGGCCCAAAGGCGGACCGGATGTTGCCAACTCTCTGCGACAGGTGGTCGCGGCGCTGGAGCGGGCCGTGGGCCGGCCGGTGACGTTTGCCGAGGACTGCATCGGTCCCCGGGCCAAGGTGGCCATCAGCCGTGCCCGCCCGGGCGACGTGATCCTCCTGGAAAATCTGCGCTTCCACGAGGGCGAAGAGAAGAACGACCGGCGTTTCGCCATGGCGCTGGCCGAACTGGGCGATATTTACGTCAACGACGCCTTTTCCTGTGCCCACCGCGCCCATGCCTCGATCGAGGCGGTGGCGCGGTTGTTGCCGGCCGCCGCGGGCCGGTTGGTGCAGGCCGAACTGGATGCGCTTGGCCGGGCGCTGGAAAAGCCGGAACGGCCGGTGGCGGCGGTGATCGGTGGCGCCAAAATTTCCACCAAGCTTGAGCTGCTGGGCAATCTGGTCCGGCGCGTCGACCGGCTGGTGCTGGGCGGCGGCATGGCCAACACCTTCCTTTTTGCCCAGGGCGTTGCCGTGGGCAAAAGCCTGTGCGAGCGGGAGATGGCCGGGCAGGCACAACGGATTGCTGCCGTGGCCAAAGATTCGGGATGCACGCTGATCCTGCCGGTGGACGCCGTGGTTGCGACCGAGTTCAAGGCAGGCGCCGAGAGCCAGGTGGTGCCGGTCAACGCGGTTCCGGCCGAGGCCATGATGCTGGATATCGGGCCGGCCTCGGTGACGCTGATTTGCAAGGAGCTGGCCGCCTGCAAGACGGTGCTGTGGAACGGACCCCTGGGCGCCTTTGAAATCGCACCGTTCGATCAGGGTACCAACGCCGTCGCGCGAAGCGTGGCGAAGCTGACCCGGGACCGGGTGCTTTTGAGCGTGGCCGGTGGCGGCGATACCGTGGCCGCCTTGGGTCATGCCGGGGTGGTCGGCGATTTCAGCTACGTTTCCACTGCTGGCGGCGCCTTCCTGGAGTGGCTGGAGGGCAAGGAACTGCCGGGCATAGCGGTCCTGGGCTGGCACGGCGGCCGGGGCGGTGTCCGGCCCTCGTCATGAGGCGTTTCTCTTCCGGTGCGGCTTCCCGGCAGGCGGCCGGAAGTCCTGTTTACCGCTGTCGCCGCCCGCAACCTTGACGACGCCGGTAACGTGACCACCGGAGCAACTCCTCGCAATTCGGTCAGCAGGTGTTCCGGCGTTTTCATTCCGGCGTCGACTCGGGAGCCGGTTGCCCCGCGGCAGGTTCCGTCTCGGCCCAGAGTCAATCGGCCCAGAGTCAAAGTGTCGCACCCGCCCCACCGCAAATGCGATTCGGCCGCATCGGAAACCGCTGCGGCCATCGCCCCCGGCTGTCCCCCGGCTTGCATGCCGCCGCCAAATCGGTCAAAGCTTCGCCCTGGGGAGAGCGCGCATGAACTTTGGACCTTTCGTCGTCGGCCGATCCACCTTCGTCTACCTTCATGATCTGGTCATGACCGCGGTGGCCGTCGTTCTCGCCCTGTATCTGCGGGTCGGTGACGACGCTTTCGACCTCTACCGACCGGTGCTGGTTGCCGGCGTTCCGGTGGCGGTCGTGGTCGCGGCGGTGACGTTTCGGCTGTTCGGCCTTTATCGCGGCATCTGGCGCTACGCGTCGGCGCCGGACATGGTCCAGCTGGTCAAGGCGGTGTCGGTGTCGGCGCTGCTGTTTGGCGCCCTGGTGACCGGTGTGGCCATGCTGGTGCCGCTGAGTCCGCCGATGGAGCCGATGCCGCGCTCGGTGCCGCTGATCCTGTGGCTGGTGTTGCTGGCGGTGCTGGGCGGTCCACGCTTCGGCTACCGGTTGTTCAAGGACCAGCGGCTGGCGCGGCGGCCGCTCGAAAACGGGCATGGGGTGATCCCGGTGTTGCTGATCGGGGTCGGCGAAGAAGCGGCACTGTTCATCCGCTCCCTCGACAACGATTCCCATGCGCCCTACCGGGTGGTGGGTGTGCTCGACGAGAAGGGCCGCCGGGTCGGCCGCGACATCCGCGGCGTGCCGGTGTTGGGCGAGATCGACCAGCTGGAGGCGGTGGTGGAGGCGCTGGGTCAGCGTGGCCTGCGACCCCAACGGCTGATCCTGACCAAAAGCCAGCCCGAACTGGACGCCGGCATGGTGCGGCGATTGCTTGACCAGGCCGAGGCGCTGGGTTTGCCCCTGACCCGGTTGCCCCGACTGACCGAATTCAAGGAGGCGCTGAGCGAAGGCAAGATCGAATTGCGGCCGATCGCCATCGAAGACCTGCTCGGCCGGCCTCAGGCGGCGCTCAACCGCTCCGCCATCACCGGTCTGATTGCCGGACGGCGGGTGCTGGTCACCGGGGCCGGTGGCACCATCGGCAGCGAACTCAGTCGCCAGATCGCGGCGCTGCGGCCGGCGGCGCTGGTGCTGGTCGACCACGGCGAGTTCAATCTGTACACCATCGACCTGGAACTTCGGGAAAACTTCCCCGACATCGAAATCGCCGCGATACTGGCTGACGTTCGCAACCGCGAGCCGATCATGCGGCTCTTTCGCCGGCAGCGACCCGAACTGGTATTCCATGCCGCCGCGCTCAAGCATGTGCCGCTGGTCGAGAGTTGCCCCGACGAGGGCGTGCTGACCAACGTCATCGGCACCCGCAACATTGCCGATGCCGCCCGTACCGTTGGGGTCCAGGCCATGGTGCTGATCTCCACCGACAAGGCGGTGCGGCCGTCCAGCGTCATGGGTGCCTGCAAGCGCATCGCCGAAGCCTATTGTCAGGCCCTCGACACCCTGGCGGTCCGGGCGGTCGCCGCCGGCGCGCCGGCACCCACCCGTTTTGTTACGGTCCGCTTCGGCAATGTGCTGGGGTCCAGCGGTTCGGTGGTCCCGTTGTTCCAGCGCCAGCTCGCCCGGGGCGGACCGCTGACCGTCACCGATCCCGAGATGCGGCGCTATTTCATGACCGTCCGCGAGGCGGTGGAACTGGTGCTCCAGGCGTCGGCGCACGGCGTCGCCCATCCCGACGAACGCGGACGCATCCTGGTCCTGGACATGGGCGAGCCGGTTCGCATCGTCGATCTGGCCCGCCAGATGATCCGGCTGTCCGGGTTCAAGCCGGATATTGACGTGAAGATCCAGTTCGTCGGGCTGCGTCCGGGCGAAAAGCTGTTCGAGGAAATTCTGTACGCCGCAGAGCAGCCGTCGCGGACCGAGGCCGACGGCGTGTACCTGGCCTCGCCGCGGGTGATTGACTACGCCCTGCTGAACCGCGCGCTCCACGACCTGGAAGGGGCGGCGCTCGCCAACGATCGCACCAGGATCATGGCGATTCTGTGCGACATCGTTCCGGAATATCAGGTGCCAGGCCGGGATATCGGGCACCCGGGGACGTTGCCGGTGGACCCTGCCAATGGCCTACGGTCTTTGGAAACCGGGACCTGAGGCCGGCGCGGGCGCTGTCCTCAGCCGACCGGGGCGACGTATTCGGCGACGCGCCGCACCTCGGCCAGGGCGTCGGTCGCCCATCGTTCCGCGCCGTAAAGATCGCGCCTCTGCACCGCCTGTTCAACGGCACTGCCCAGATCGGCCAGCTTGCGGGCGCCGACCATCCGCGACGAACCCGCCAGCTTGTGCCCGGCCTGCCGGACTTCTTCCCAGTCGCGACGCTCCAGCGCTTCGATCAATTCTTGTTCGATGCGCCGGTTGCACGACAGGTACTCGGTGACCAGTTGTCCGATCAGCGACTCATCCTCCCCGAACAGGCATGCCAGCGCCGCCCGGTCAAACGGCGGCTCCGCGGCGGCGGTCGCGACCGCCGCCGCCGGGGTTGCGGCAGGCACGCCATTGACCCTGGCGGGCAGGAACCGTTGGAGTTCGTGCCGGAGGGCCTCAATTTCCAGGGGCTTGGCCAGACAGGCATCCATGCCCGCGGCGAGACAATGCTGAATATCTTCGGTCATGACACCGGCAGTGACGGCCACAATCGGAATGCGCCGGCCGCTCCCCCGTTCGGCGCGGCGAATCTCCCTGGCCAGGGCATAGCCATCCATATCCGGCATCTGGCAGTCGGTCAGCACCAGAGAAAAGCGCCCGGTGCGCCAGGCCGCCAGCGCCTGCCGGCCGTTCTCCACCACCTCGGCGGCGTAGCCCAGCAGTTCCAACTGGCGCCGCAACACCTGACGGTTGACCGGATGGTCCTCGGCGACCAGGATCAGGCGCCGGTTCCGCTCCGCCTCCTCAACGCTCGGGACCACCGCCGGGTGCGACATCAGGCCTGTGGCGTCCGCCGGGGCCGATTGCCTCGCGCCGGCCGGCGTTCTTCCGGTCGCCGTCAGCACCGCTTGCAGCAACTGGGTTCGTCTGATCGGTTGCGCCACCACCACCGGCCTGGAGCCGTCGGCCGCCGTTTCCACCCGTTGGGGGTGCCGCACCGTCAGAACCAGTGGCAAAACCGCCAGTCCCCGCCGGCTCCGGAACTCGTCGAGGACACCTTCGCTGCCGCCGGCATCGGCCACCACCACGTCGGGCCGGGTCGCGGCACCGCCGTAGGCCACCAGCGTCTCGCCCTCGGCCATCGTTACCGCCGTCGTCACATGAGCCCCGGCAACCGCCAGCATCCTGACCAGCATCGCCCGCTGGCCGCCGTTGCCTCCGACCACCAGAATCCGCACACCGTCCAGTCGGGGACCGCTTCCGGCCAGGGGCGCGGCGCCCGGCGCCGGCTCCAGATGGCATCGGAACCAAAAGGTCGCGCCCCGGCCAGGCTCACTGTCGACGCCCATCTCGCCGCCCATCAGTTCGGCGAGCCGCCGGCAGATCGACAGGCCAAGGCCGGTACCACCAAAGCGGCGGGCGGTCGATGCCTCGGCCTGGCTGAACGGCTGGAACAACCGCCGCCTCGCCTCTTCAGAGAGACCGATGCCGGTATCGGTGACGGTGAGACGAATCGTCGCCCGGTTTTCCGAGAGCGAGTCCAGGTCGGCACGCACCGTCACCGAGCCGCTGTCGGTAAACTTCACCGCGTTGCCGGCGATGTTGAACAGAATCTGGCGCAACCGGACCGGGTCCGCCATCACAGGGACCGGCAACGCCGGATCGATCCCCACATGGAGATCCAGCCCCTTCTTATGGGCGCCGGGCGCCAGCGTTTCCGCAACGCCCTCAACCAGCGAATCCAAGGCCACCGGAACCCGCTCCAGTTCCAGCTTTCCCGCCTCGATCTTTGAAAAATCGAGGATGTCATTGATAATGGTCAGCAAAGCCCCGGCCGACTCGCGAACCACCCGGATCAGTTCACGCTGGTCCGGAGTCAGTGGCGTGTATTCAAGAACTTCCAACATGCCCTGCACACCGTTCATGGGCGTGCGGATCTCATGGCTCATAGTGGCCAGAAACAGCGACTTGGCGCGGTTTGCGGCTTCGGCCTCGGCACGCGCCGCCTCGGCCACCGCGGTTGCCGTCCGTGCCTCCTCGGTTCGCTCGAGCACCTGGGATTCCAGGTTGCGGTTCAACCCGGCCAGCTCGTCATAAAGATGGGCATTGTCAAGGCCGACACCGATCTGAACCGACAGCAGATCCAGCAGCCGACGATGTCCGAGCTCCCCCGAAACCGGAACCTTCAGATAAAAGGCGGTCTGGTGATGGGTGGAGGACGGAAAGACGAGCACACAATGCTCGCCCTCGATCCGGCTCCGGCGCTCGGACAGCGCCTGATCCAGGAGCCGGCGAATCTCCACCGGAAGAAAATTACGAACCGGTCGTCCGGTAAGGCCGGCAAAAAGCCCGCTGCCGGCCAGTACCATCAACTGATCACCGAATCTCGAGTCGACGCAGGCACTTCGACAACACAGCAGCGAGCCCTCGCCCCCCTTCAGCATGTCAGCCAGTTCGGCCACCACGCCCCTGGAGAACTCGGCGAGGCCACGTTTGCCAAAAAGCACCGCCGAAGCCCGCAGGACCCGTTCCACGCCCTGCCGATGTTCTTCGATGGCCGAAATATCTTCAAACCCACGCAAGGCCGCGACCACCGAGGTAAACAACTTCTGGGTGGTCAGCTCGGTCTTCGACTTGTAGTCGTTAATATCGTAGTTGAGGATGACATCGCGCTCGGGCGCCTGCCCGGGCTGGCCGGTGCGCAGAATGATCCGTATGCGCTTGTTTCCCAAATCATTACGGATGAAATGAACCAGCCGCAGGCCGGCGTCGTCGGACTCCATGACCACATCAAGCAGCACCAGCGCGATATCGGGCTGTGCCCGTAGGGTCTCGCGCGCCTCCGCCGCCGAGACGGCGCTCAGGCAGTGCAACGGTCGGCCCTGGAAGCTCACGCCCCGCAGCACCATACGGGTCGCGGCGTGAATCGAAGGGTCATCATCGACGATGAGTACCGGCCAGGGCACCGCCGGCTGAACAGCCTCGACCGGTGGCGGCACCGCCTCTTCGGCTTCGTCGGCAAACAAAAACTCGTCGCTCATCGCCAACCCGTCTTCCGCCCGGCCCCACTCCATCATACCGCGACCCGGCTCCGTGAGGATGGGGTCCGTCATGGTGCCTCTTTGGGGACCCAATAGCTGAGAAGAACGCAGGCGACGGCCCATTGGTCAATGTCGCAGCCCACCGATCACCCCTACCGATAGCGACCTGACGATCAAAAGTAACCATGACCGAAGACTGCAACCGGGTCAAGCGCCGGACATCGACAGCGGCGGGCGTCGACAGCAGCGGTTCTCACTGCGGCTGACGCGCATTTGTGGGGGCTTGGGTGCGGCACATTGACTCTGGGCTGGGAAAGAACTTGCCATCCTGGTGGTCCGGTCTCGATCGGGTGCCGGTCGAGGCGGCGGGATGTGATCACCAAATCCTGGGGTGTACCGCCTTTGTGGCCCTTGAACCGCCGGGCGCTCCGGGGCGGGGTCTTTGTTCCGCTCACGCCGCTTTCGGCGCAGCGCGGGGGCGCCCGGCTTACCCGGCGCCGTTGGCGGCAGCCATGCCGAGGCGAGGCTGTCGGGACCGGTGCGGCGATGTTACAGAGGGTGATGACGCGACCGACAGACGAGCACCCGCCCTCCGACCGCTCCGCCCTCATCGGCGGCGGGGCGGCGCTTTCGGCCTTTCTCCTTTGGGGACTGATGCCGGTCTACTTCAAGGCGCTGGCCGATGTTCCACCCCTGGAGATGCTGGCCCACCGGGTGGTCTGGTCGGTGCTGGTGATGACTGCGCTGGTGCTTGTGCTGCGTCCGGTCCGGGAGGTGGTCGATGCTGCGGGCGATCTGCGGCGGATTGGTCTGTACCTGACCACGGCGCTCCTGATTTCCACCAACTGGCTGGTTTTCCTGTGGGCGGTGGTGCATGGCCGGCTGATCGAAGTCAGCCTGGGTTACTACATCAACCCGCTGGTCAATGTGCTGCTCGGGGTGTTGTTCCTGGCCGAGCGGCTGAGCCGGCTTCAGCTTCTGTCGGTGGCCATGGCGTTTGTGGGCGTGCTCGGGCTGGTCATCGATGCCGGCACGATCCCGTGGTTGGGGTTGTTTCTGGGGGTGAGCTTTGGCTTCTACGCGCTGGTGCGCAAGAAGGCCGGGATTGACCCGCTGGTCGGCTTGTTGATGGAGACCATGCTGCTGGCACTGCCGGCGCTGGGCTATCTTTTATGGTTGGGGGCCGAAGGCACCGGCAGTTTCGGCAGCCACTCGGCCGGGGCCGACCTGTTGCTGGCCGCTTCGGGTCTGGTGACGTCGGTGCCGTTGATCCTGTTCATGACCGGTAACCGCCGGCTCAAGCTGTCCACCATCGGCGTGATGCAATACGTGGCGCCAAGCTGCCAGTTGGCGCTGGCGGTGGTCTGTTACGGCGAAGCCTTTACCCGGGCAGACGGAATCGCCTTCGGCTTCATCTGGATGGCGCTGGCGCTGTTCAGTTGGTCGCTGTGGCGGCCCCGGTGATGACACGCGCCGCCGGGGCCGCGCTGTCCCTCGCACCGACTATCGGGGTGTGATAAGAGGATTCCGGCAGGCCGGTTTCATCATGGCGGGCGCTGTCATTGACACAGTGGGAGCTTCGCCCTATGTGCGCCAGGTTGCGATGAGTCATTGAAGTGAAAGGGTTTTTGTGGGCTCTGCCCACACCCGCAAAGGGCCGGTCGGCCCTTTGAACCCATGACGTGAATGAGGTCAAGGAGGCGAGCCTCCTTGCGGGTGCAGGGTAGAGCCCTGCAAAATCAAGACAATAGTGATGTCCTGGCGCCTATGGGGCAAAGCCCCCTTGTGTCGTTCCTTACGCTTACCGGTATCATTCCATCCCAGCGATCGGGCGGTTCGAATGCGTCGCGTCTTTCGGTTGTTTCAACTTCGCGAAGTGATCTGGATCGTCGGTCCGGCGGTCCTGATCGTCCTGGTTGCGTTCTGGTTCGCCGCGCAATTCGTGGCGCCGGCTCCGCCCAAGGACATAACCATCGCCGCGGCGACCCAGGGCAGCCCCTATTACGAGGCCGCCCGGCGTTACCGGGAGGTGCTGGCGGAAAGCGGCGTCACCTTGAACATCCTCGAAACCAAGGGTTCGATGGAGAACCTGGCCCTCATCACCGATCCTCGCGCCCATGTTGCCGCCGCCTTCCTGCAGGGCGGGCTGACCAACGGCCGGGAGACGCCCGATGTGCTGTCCATCGGCCGGGTCTTCTATGAGCCGGTGTGGGTCTTCTATCAAGGCGAGGCAAAGCTGGAGAGGTTTACGGATCTGGTCGGCAAGCGGGTACTGATCGGCCCGGCCGGCAGCGCCACCGCGACGCTGGCCACGCGCCTGCTGACCGCAAGCGGTGTGACCGCCGACACCAGTACCTTGATTACCATGGAACTGCCCGACTACGTGGCGGCGCTGGAGTCCGGCAAGGCCGATGCCGGCGTACTGGTGCTGGCACCCGAAGCGCGGACGGTCAGGCGGCTGCTGGCCAGTCCGACGGTGCGCCTGATGGATCTGGTCCAGGCCGACGCTTACGCCCAACGCTTCCCGTTTCTTCAGAAACTGGTGTTGAAGGAGGGGGTGGTCGATTTCGCCAAGGATCTGCCGCGCACCGACACCCGGATGCTGGCGACCACGGCGGCGCTGGTCATCGACCGGGATCTGCATCCGGCGCTGGTAAATCTGCTGACTCAGGCGGCCATCACCGTGCATGGACAGCCGATGGTCGATGCCCGGGGCGAGACCCCGATCTTCCAGCGGGCGGGCGCCTTTCCCAGTGCCGACGACCAGGAGTTCCCGCTCTCTCCCGATGCCTCCCACGTCTACAAGACCGGTGCGCCGTTTCTTCAGCGGTATCTGCCGTTCTGGATCGCCACCTGGCTCGATCGGTTGAGCGTCCTGCTGTTGCCGATGATCGGCATTCTTCTTCCCGCGGTGCGGATTGTTCCGGCCTTGTATGCCTGGCGCATCCGGCGGCGGATCGTCTACTGGTACCATGAACTGAAAAAGGTCGAAGCCGAGATCGGTACCCATTCGGATTCCGGCGAACTGGTCGGGACGCTGCGGCACATCGACCGCATCGAAGAGGCGGTCAACCGGCTGATCATTCCGGTTCATTTTGCCAATCAGCTTTATGATTTGCGTGGTCACATCCATGTGGTGCGCCGCCGGGTGATGGCGCTCCGGTCAACGGCGTCGAAATCCACTCACCGTGCCCGGGTCCGGCCGCCGGTGGTTTTGCCGGTGCCGACCGGCACGGTCACCGACCAAAGAAATTGACGGCGGCCCTGGCGGTTTGTTATCGGTGATGCGGTAGCGGAGGGTGGCGAGGCTTCGGATTCCGGCGAAGCGATGCCGGGCCGGTCGCGGCCTTCCGAAGAAAAAAGCAAAACAATCACCAAGTGGAGGAACCCCATGAAGTTTTTCAAGGTGGCCGCGGTGTTGGCCTTGCCGTTCATGCTGCTGACCGTCGGGACTCTGGTCAAGGCCGACGAACGGGGCAGCGCCGCCGAGGCCAAGGCGATGCTTGAAAAGGCGGTGGCGGCGGTAAAGGCGGATCCGGCGGCCGCGCTGGCCGAATTCGTCGCCGATGCCAAGGCCAAGGACGGCCCGTTTTTCCAAAAAGACCTGTACGTCTTCTGTGGCGGCCCGGACGGTAACTTCACGGCTCATCCCTCGCTGGTCGGCAAGAGCATGAAGAACCTGCTGGACAAGGCGACGCCGCCCAAGGCCGTGGGCGAGGAGTTCTACAAGGTGGCGGCCGCCGGTGGCGGTGAGGTGAGCTACAGCTGGCCTTTGCCCGGTGGCGTCGAACCCCAGAAGAAGGTCTCCATCGTGGCCCCGGCCGGCGATCAGGTCTGTGCCGTCGGTTACTATCCCTGAACCATTGCCGCGCTTTCTCTGACATGAACCCCGCCGGGTCGGCCGGCGGGGTTTTTCGTGGCCGGTCCCGGGCACCGGGCAGAGTCGGCGAAGCGGCGGGTTGCGTTGGGCGTGCGCCGCGTTATAGTCGGCCATGATCGACCGACCAGCGTACCCGGAGTGGGACAGCCAGTGGTTCAAGACGTAAGCACGAAGAAGCGGCGGGGCGAGGTCGTCCCCTCTGGCCCCAAACCCGAGGGCGGGGTCATGGTCGCGCTCGACGGTCTGCTGGGGACCCGGGCGCCGATCCAGATTCCCGGCAAACTCCGATACCTGATGGCCAGGTTTGGCCACTGGCTGGTGATTGTCCTGATGGTGCTGGTGCTGCCCGGCCAGTTGATCTCGCTGGGAATGCGCGCGGCCTGGCTGCCCTTCGGCGGCCTGATGGGCGGCACCGACAGCAGCCTCGAAGTGGCCTTTACCCTCGCCACCCTGCTGTTCCTGATCGTGATGCTGATCATGGCCTTGCCCGGTCTCCAGGGCCGCAAGGTGATCGGCTGGCAATTGCTGATGTTGTGCAACACGGTCAATCTGGTTTACGGCCTGATCAACGGCGGCATCATCGGGCCGATCCTCGGCGCGGTGATCGGGTATTATGTGCTGTTTCAGGTGCGGCGCCACTACACCTGAGAAGGCGGCGGCGTGGTAACGTTCGGATCGTCGAAATAGGCGTCTTCGAACTCACCCAGCGTCGTTCGCACGTCGGTAAGGATCGCACGAACGATGGTCCGGTCCGGCGTGACGCACAAGGTCTCGTTGAGAGCCTGCCCCAACTGGCGGATGGCGTGGGCCAGCAGTTTGGCCGCCATCTGATCGGTAAAATCCATCCCTCGTCCCCGGCTGTCGCGCGCCTTGATCGGTGGGCGGCACTGTCGGGATTTCGGCCCGGCTTGTCAAACGGATCAACCCCGACACCATGCTCCAAACCTCCGGGCACCTGTTCGATCATCACGCGGCTGCCGTGCCCGCAGCTTCCGTGCCCGAGGAACTGACCACGGTGCTGGCGGCGGGGCAGGGGGTGCGGGTCGAGCGGATCGTGTCCACGGGGCAGAGTTCACCGCCGGACTTCTGGTACGATCAGGACCGGCACGAATGGGTGGCGGTGCTGGCCGGGTCGGCGGTGCTTCGCTTCGAAGACGAGACTGAAGGCCGTCGGCTGATGCCCGGCGACTGGGTGCTGATCCCGGCACACCGCCGCCATCGGGTGGAGGCCACCGCGGCGGACCGGCCGACGGTGTGGCTGGCGGTGTTCTTCCGGTGACTCCGGCCTATCGGTGGGCGAGGGCGTCCAGTGCGCCCTGGAGGATGTAGGCCGCGGCCATCCGGTCGACCACCTCGGCGCGGCGCTTGCGGGTCATGTCGGCGTCGATCATCAGGCGCGTGACCGCGCTGGTGGACAGGCGCTCGTCCCAGAACGCGATCTCCGGTTCGCCGCCCAGTCGTTCAGCCTGTTGGAGCAACAGCGTCGCGAACTGGCGGACCCGTTGAACCGCCGGGCCGCTGCTGCCGTCCATGTTGAGGGGCAGGCCCAGCACCAGCCCGCCAACCTGGCGTTCGCCGATCACGGTGGCGAGTTCGCCGATGTCGGCGGTGAATTTGGTGCGGCGGATGGTTCCGATCGGCGAGGCGACGCGGAGGCCGGGATCGGACAGGGCGAGGCCGATGGTTTTGGTTCCGAGGTCGAGGCCGAGCAGGCGCTGGCCGGGGCGGAGCAGCGCCGGCAGGTCGCCGGGGTTGCGGATGGCCATGTCGGGTGTTAGCTTTCCCCGGTTGACCCCGGGCCGGCCCCGGGGCGGGATCAAGGGACGGCGGCCTTCGGCGCCGTTTTTTTCGGTTGCAGGGGGAGAGTGTTACCGCATGTCGATCGACAGGGCCACCGTGGCGAAGATCGCTCACCTGGCGCGCATCAAGGTCCCCGAGGCCGAACAGGATGCTCTGGCCGGCGAACTCAGCAAGATTCTCGCGTTCGTCGAACAGTTGTCCGAGGTCGATACCGAGGGCGTGGTTCCCATGTCCAGCGCCGTGGCCACCACCTTGCGCCGGCGGCCGGATCAGGTGGACGACGGCGGTTACGGGGAGGCGATCCTGGCCAACGCTCCCGACCGCGCCGATGGGTTCTTCGGCGTGCCCAAGGTGGTCGAATAAATCCAACCGACCAGACCATCGATACAGCGATACAGAGGGTTTTTCCGCCATGACCGCGCTCAACCGGCTGACCATGACCGAGGCGTTGGCCGGCCTCGACCGGCGCGATTTCACCGCCGCCGAACTGGCCGAGGCGCATCTTGCCGCCATCACCGTGGCCCGTCCGCTCAACGCCTTTCTGGTGGAAACGCCGGAGCGGGCGCGGGAGATGGCCGCGGCCTCCGATGTTCGCCGCGCCCGGGGCGAAGGCGGGCTGCTTGACGGCCTGCCCATCGCCATCAAGGACCTATTTTGCACCGCGGGCGTGCCGACCACCGCGGCCAGTCGAATTCTCCAGGGCTTCGTGCCGCCCTACGAGTCGACGGTGACCGCGAATCTGTGGCGGGCCGGTGCGGTGATGCTGGGCAAGCTCAACCTCGACGAGTTCGCCATGGGTTCGGCCAATGTCACCAGCGCCTATGGCCCGGTGGTCAACCCCTGGAGCCCCGGCCCGTTCGGCCGGTGGCCGCGGCGGCTGGTGCCCGGCGGCTCCTCGGGCGGTTCGGCGGCGGCGGTGGCGGCGCGCTGCGCCATGGGCGCCACCGGCACCGACACCGGCGGCTCGATCCGGCAGCCCGCCGGCTTCTGCGGTATCGTCGGCATCAAGCCGACCTATGGCCGCTGCTCGCGCTGGGGCATCGTCGCCTTCGCGTCGTCCCTGGACCAGGCCGGGCCGATGACCCGCACCGTGGCCGACGCCGCCCTGATGCTGCGCGCCATGGCCGGGTACGATCCCAAGGATTCCACCAGCGTCGACCGGCCGGTGCCCGACTACCGGGCGGCGCTGACCGGGGATATCCGTGGCCTGCGGGTGGGCATTCCCGCCGAATACCGGGTGGACGGCATGCCCGCCGAGATCGAACGGTTGTGGGACCAGGGGGTGGCGTGGCTGCGCGACGCCGGGGCCGAACCGGTGGCGGTCCGGTTGCCCCATACCCGCCATGCCCTGGCCACCTATTACATTGTGGCGCCGGCCGAGGCGTCCAGCAACCTTGCGCGTTATGACGGTGTCCGCTTCGGCCTCCGGGTGGCGGGCGACAGTCTGATCGAGATGTACGAGAACAGCCGGAGCGCCGGTTTCGGGGCCGAGGTCCGGCGGCGGATCCTGATCGGGACCTATGTGCTGTCCCACGGCTATTATGACGCCTATTACCTCAAGGCGCAGAAGGTGCGTAGCCGCATTGCCGAAGACTTCCGCACCGCCTTTACCGCCTGCGACGTGATCCTGACCCCGACCGCGCCCTCCACCGCTTTCGCCATCGGCGAGAAGATGGATGACCCGGTGGAGATGTACCTGAACGACGTGTTCACGGTGCCGGCCTCGCTGGCCGGTCTGCCCGGCCTGTCGGTGCCGGCCGGTCTGGGGGCCGATGGCCTGCCGCTGGGGCTGCAACTGATCGGCCGTCCGTTCGACGAGGAGACGGTGCTGCGGGTTGCCGGGGTGATCGAATCGGCGGCGGCCATCACCGCCTTGCCGGCGTTTGTGGCCTAGCCCGCCGGCGGGAGGCCGGCGGGCCTGGTCCTGGACAGACGGGCGCTTTCTTGGCCCCCGTGTGCGCTTGTGCTGCGCTTTGCATCCGCCGGTATCGGCCGCCAGGTCTTGATCCCGGGCCACCGTTTCCCACATAGCCAGGAATGTCGCCTGCGCCCCGCCCGTTCGCTGTTGATCACCCAAGGAAGTACCGTCAAGCAATGACCCTGGACCATCGCCCGTCGTCTCCGCCGGCACCGTGGCACGGCACCACCATCCTGTCGGTTCGCAAAGGGGGCGAGGTGGTGATCGCCGGTGACGGTCAGGTCTCCATGGGCCAGACCATCATGAAGTCCAATGCCCGCAAGGTGCGCCGGCTGGGCTCGGGGCAGGTGATCGCCGGCTTCGCCGGGGCCACCGCCGACGCGCTGGCCTTGTTCGAGCGGCTCGAGGCCAAGCTGGAGCAGCATCCCGGCCAGCTTGCCCGGGCCTGCGTCGAGATGGCCAAGGACTGGCGGACCGACCGTTACCTGCGCCGGCTGGAGGCGATGATGGCGGTGGCGGACCGTTCGGTCAGTCTGGTCATCACCGGCACCGGCGACGTGCTGGAGCCGGAAGACGGGCTGATCGGCATCGGCTCGGGGGGGCCGTTCGCGCTGGCCGCGGCCCGTGCCCTGATCGACATCGACGGGCTGGAGGCCGAGACCATCGCCCGCAAGGCGATCACCATCGCCGCCGGCATCTGCGTCTATACCAATCTCTCGATTACTGTGGAGAAGGTGCCGGCGCCGTGACCGGCCCGGCCGTGGCTTTCGGGCAAGACCCTCGCGGGGGTGCCGCGAACACCGGTTCCGCCGGTCCAGAACAACAATAACCTACCGCGCGGCCCGGGCCGCTCCAGGAAGAAGACCGCCCCCATGAATTCGTTCAGTCCCCGCGAGATCGTTTCCGAGCTTGACCGCTATATCGTGGGCCAGTTGGAGGCCAAACGCGCCGTGGCCATCGCGTTGCGCAACCGCTGGCGGCGGCTGCAACTGCCCGAGGCGTTGCGTGAGGAGGTGCTGCCCAAGAACATCCTGATGATCGGCCCGACCGGGGTCGGCAAGACCGAGATCGCTCGGCGGCTGGCCAAGCTGGCCCAGGCGCCGTTCCTCAAGGTCGAGGCCACCAAGTTTACCGAAGTGGGCTATGTCGGTCGCGACGTCGAGCAGATCGTGCGCGATCTGGTGGAAATCGCCATCACCATGACCCGCGAGCGGTTGCGCAAGGAGGTGGCGGCCAAGGCTGAACTGCGCGCCGAGGAGCGGGTGCTGACCGCGCTGGTGGGCGAGCAGGCCAGCGCCGAAACCAAGGCCAAGTTCCGCAAGAAGCTGCGCGAGGGCACCATCGACGACCAGGAAATCGAGGTCCAGGTTGCCGATTCCGGCGCGGGGGCGTTGCCGACCTTCGAGGTGCCGGGCATGCCCGGTGCTCAGGTGGGGATGCTGAATCTCAACGATATCTTTTCCAAGGCGTTCGGCGGCCGGACCAAGACCCGGCGCATGACCGTTCGGGAATCGTACACCGTGCTGATGGCCGAGGAATCGGACAAGCTGCTTGACCAGGAAAAGGTGGTGAGCGAAGCGATCTCCACCGCCGAGCAGAACGGAATTGTCTTCATCGACGAAATCGACAAGATCACCGGCCGTTCCGAACTGCGCGGCGGCGCCGATGTCAGCCGCGAAGGCGTTCAGCGCGACCTGCTGCCGCTGATCGAGGGCACCAACGTTGCAACCAAGCACGGTACGGTCAAGACCGATCACATCCTGTTCATCGCGTCCGGCGCCTTTCACTCGGCCAAGCCTTCGGACCTGTTGCCCGAACTCCAGGGACGCCTGCCGATCCGGGTCGAGCTTAAGGCGCTGACCCGCGATGATTTCAAGCGCATCCTGCTTGAGCCGGAACACAGCCTGATCAAGCAATACAAAGCCTTGCTTGCGACCGAAGAGGTGACGCTGACCTTTGCCGACGAGGCGATCGACGAGCTGGCCACCCTGGCTGCTGAAATCAACACCAATATCGAGAACATCGGCGCCCGGCGGCTGCACACCGTGATCGAACGGCTGTTGGAGGAAATCAGCTTTACCGCCAGCGACCGCCCGGGCACCGCCGTTGATATCTCGGCCGCCTATGTTCGGGAACAGGTGGGCAGTCTCGCCAAGAATTCGGATCTGTCCAAGTTCATTTTGTAAGTCGGGCGTTTCGAAGGCCGCCGCCCTGGGTGGGGCCTTGCGGCCGGGGGCTGCCGGTTGCGCGGTGTCCGCGAAGTCCCCGCGGGGTGCCTGCCGCGGGCGAAGGGGTCTCTTGCCCATGCCGCGCATGGACGGCTGTCGTACCCGTAACTGAGTGGTTCGGCGGCGGCGTCCTCTATGATAAAGTCGGGTCCCAGCCTCCCCGCCCGAAAACCCCGGATCGCGATCGTGCCAGTCAAGGGGGACACCCAAGCCATTGCGGTTCCCCGGAACACCGCCCGAGGCGGGGTGGTGCGACGGCCGGGATGGTGGGTGTCCACGGCGCTGGCGGCAATGGCGGTGCTTGGCCTTGGCGTTTCCGGGCAGGGGCTGGCCGCCGATCCGCCTTCGGTGATCGCAACCCGGATCGCCGTTCACCAGGACCGGACACGCTTGGTCCTGGAACTGACCGGGCAGGTTCCCTACCGGATCACGCCCGATGCCGGCTCTTCCCGGCTGGTGGTGGAACTGCCGGGCGTGCGCTGGTCCGGGTCGGGGGGACCGACCGCCGGCGCCGGCGTGATCCGCCGCTATCGTTTCGAAGCCGCCGGAGACGGGCAGGGCCGGTTGGTGCTGGAAACCAACGGCCCGGCCCAGGTCCGCGCAAGCTTCGAAATGCCGGCGACTGACGGCCATGGATTGCGGCTGGTGGTGGATGTGGTGTCGGCACCGGCACCGGCACCGGCACCGGCGATGACCGCTGCGCCGCCTCCGCCGGCCCCACCCCCGGCGCCACCAGCCCCGGCTCCGCCGCCTGGGGCAACCGTGGGCGGGCCGCCGGTGGAGCTGGTTGCCATACGGGTGGGCAGCAAGGCCAGCCGAACCCGATTCGTGCTGGAGCTTTCGCGCCGGGTCGATTTCCGGGTCGAGACCTCGGGCGATTCCGGCCAGTTGCGGCTCCACCTGCCGAAGCTGAGCCGGACCGGCGGCGACGGACCGCATCCGGGCCAGGGGTTGGTGCGCAGCTACCGGATCGAGGCCGAGCCGGCGGCGGCCGGGGAGGGCTCCGTCGCGATTCTGGAGATGGTCGCGCCGGTCCGGGTCGTCGCCGTCACCCCGATTCCGTCGCTGGCCGGACACGGGATCCGGATCGTGGTGGACCTGACGGCCGGAGCCGCCGGTGTGGTCGTTTCCACCGCCCTCAGGTCCGCCGCGGCGCCCCCGGCCACCAACACCAATCAGGGCCCGGCATCCCTGGCCCCGTCTCCCGCCGCCCGCGGGATGCTGGAGGGCGCGCTGGCGTTGGCCTATGCCAACAACCCGACGCTGGGTGCCGCCCGCGCGAACCTGCGCGCCACCCAGGAGACCGTGAAAGAGGCCCAGGCGGCGATGCGCCCCCAGGCCGCGCTCACCGGTACCTCCGGCCTGGGCTGGAGCAAGGGCGGCATCGGTGACACCGGCGAGCCGAGCGCCGTCGCCAGCGGCGTTCCGTCCGACTGGGTGCGGACCAACCCGCGCGCCGTCGGGCTCTCGGTGACGCAACCGGTCTACAAGGGCGGCCAGATCGATGCCGGGATCAGTCAGGCCCGGAACGCGGTGCGGGTTCAGGAGAACAGTCTGCGCAACGCCGAACAGACGATCCTGCTTCAGGCCGCCACCGTCTGGCTCGATGTCGCCGCCGATCAGGCGCAACTCGCGCTGGACACCGAATTTGAAAGCTTCCAGAAGCGCGACCTGCGGGCGTTGCGGGACCGCTACCACGCCGGCGAGGTGACCGAGACCGATGTCAGCCTCCAGGAAGCCCAACTGGCCAGCGCCAGCGCCGCCCGGACCTCGGCCGAAGGCGCCCTTGACGCCGATCGTGCCACCTATACCACAGTGATCGGCGAACCGCCCCCGGGGGGCCTCACTCCGCCGGCGCTGGACTATCCTCTGCCCGGAACGCTCGACGAGGTTCTGGATCGGGCGGCGGCCGACAATCCCCAGATCATCGCCGCGAAGTATCAGGAAGCGGCTGCCCTGGATCTGGTCGACGTGGCCACCGGCGCGCTGCTGCCCAGCCTGAATCTGGTCGGCAGCGTCGCCCGCAGTGTCGACCGCGCCCAGCCCAACGACTTCAGCAACGGCGCCAGTGTCGTGGCGAACCTGACGATTCCGCTGGACAACGGCACCAACGCCGCCAGAGTCCGCGAGGCCAGCCAGTCGGCCAGCGCCGCCCGGATCAATATCGAGCAGGCGATCCGCGCGGTCCGGGAAGCCGCGACCACCGCCTGGAAGAAGTTGATGACCGCCCGAACCAATATCGCCTTTTACCAGACCGCGGTCAAAGCCAACGAACTGGCGGCCAAGGGAATCCGGGAGCAGATCGCCATCGGCACCAGCACCATCATCGATCTGCTCGGCACCGAACAGGCGCTGCTCAACGCCCGGCTCAATCTGGTCCGCGCCCGTCACGACGAAGCGGTGGCGGTCTTCTCGATTCTGGCCTCCACCGGCCGGCTGGACAGCCGGACTCTGGGCTTTTCTCTCGCCGATGGGAAAGACGACGGTCGTCCTCACTAAGGCAACAAGGCACCGATGAGCATCACGGCAAATCCCGTCGACACTTTGCTGGAGCGGGCGGCCAGGGGCGAACTGACCCTGATCGAACTGTTGGGCGCCGCTGAAACCCTGCCGGCCGCCGCCGGGAGCGCACCGCTGCGGGCGCTGTACGAGACCTGGATCAGGTGCAACCCCGACCATCCCCTGCTGTACGTTGCCTGGTTCAACTACAGTGTCGTGCTGTCCGGTCCCGACCAGACCCAGGCGGCGCTGGCGGCGCTGGAGCAGGCAATCCGGCTCAATCCCGAGTTCGTCCCGCCCTACATCAATCTGGGTCTGGCCTACGAGCGGCTGGGGCTGGCGCGGCAGGCCATCGCCGCGTGGACCACGGTCGTCACCAAACTGGCCGCGGTCACGCCGGACAGCATCGGCTACAAGGCCACCGCCCTCAAGCAGCTCGGACGGCTGCACGAAAGCCTGCTGGAGATGGCGGCATCCGAAGAGGCCTTGCAACAAAGCGTCGAATTGCTGGGCAGCCAGCGCGACGTGGTCCAATACCGGGTGGTGTTGCGCCAGAGACAGTGCAAATGGCCGATCACCCAGCCGCTGCGCGGCATTCCGGCGGACCGCCAGGTCAAAGACCTGGCGCCGCTGTCGCTCGCCGCCTGCTCCGACGACGCCATGATGCAACTGGCCAACGCCGCGGCCTGTAACCGGCAGGACGTGGGCTGGCCGGCCGCGATCGGGACCGCCGGTCCCTGGGCCGCGCCCGACACCCCGCGCCGGGGTCTGCTGCGGATCGGTTATCTGTCTTCTGACCTGCGCGAACATTCCATCGGCTTCCTGATGGCCGAAGTGTTCGAGGAACATGACCGGAGCGCGGTGGAGGTGCTGGCCTATTATTGCGGCCCGCATCTGCCCGACGCGGTCCAGACCCGGATCAGGAACGGCGTCGACCGCTGGGCCGACATCACCGACCTCAGCGACAAACAGGCGGCCTGTCGTCTGCTGGATGATCGGGTCGATATTCTGGTGGATATCAACGGCTATACCCGTTTTGCCCGGACGCCGCTGCTGGCCATGCGGCCGGCCCCGGTGATCGTCAACTGGCTGGGCTATCCCGGGACCATGGGCAGCCCGTATCACGACTACATCATCGCCGACGACACCATCATTCCCGAGACTCACGAGATATTCTATTCGGAGCGGGTGATGCGGCTTCCCTGCTATCAGCCCAACGACCGCAGGCGGGGGGTTCCGGTACACCGTCCGACCCGGGCCGAGGCCGGATTGCCCGAAAGCGCGGTGGTCTACTGCTCGTTCAACGGGCTGCACAAGATCACGCCGCCCTTGTTCCGGCTGTGGCTCGACATTCTCGACCGGCTCCCCAATGCCATCCTGTGGCTGCTGGCCGACGTGGCCGAGGCCGAGCAACGCCTGCGACACCTGGCCGCCGGCCGCGGCATCGCCCCGGAACGCCTGATCTTTGCCCCGCGCCTGAAGAACGCCGAGCACATGGCCCGTTACCGGCTGGTCGACGTGGTCCTGGACACCTGGCCCTACGGCGCCCACACCAACGCTTCGGACGCCCTGTGGATGGGCATCCCCATCGTCACCCTGATGGGCCGCAGCTTTGCCTCCCGGGTCTGCGGCAGCCTGTCCCGCGCCGCCGGCCTGCCGCAACTGGTATGCACCACGCCGGACGAGTATGTCGACCGCGCGGTCGCGCTGGGCCGAAACCCGTTGATACTCCAGCGGTGCAAGGAATTCCTGACCCTGAGCCGCGACAGTTGCATCCTGTTCGACACGCCCGGACTGGTGGCCGGGCTGGAGGCGCTCTATCGCCAGATGTGGGAAGAGTACCAGACCGGCACGATACCCCGACCCGATCTCTGCAATCTCGAGGTCTATCACGACATCGGCGTCCAGTTGCACGATGGCGAGGCCGGTTTCCTGAGCGACCGGGAATACCGCGACCGCTATCGCCGCGGCCTTGCCTACCGGCACAGCTTTTCGCCGGTTCCCTATGACTCCCGACTGTGGACGGCGTCCGACGGAGGGTGACGGGGGCGCCCGATAGAGCCGACGAAATTGTTTTATTTCAGATAGTTGGGTTCCCTGGGGTCTCGACGTTCAGTGACGGTCGTTGTCGGATGCCGTTATCGTTCACACTCGGCTTCGGGGACTTCGGTGGCGGTCGAGAGCCACGGTTTGCCGTGAACGGTGATAATATCGAATCGAAAAGATCCGCCGATATCCGTGGCAACGCACAGCTGCTTTTGCTGTTGATGGGATTCCAAATGCCATCCAAAAAGTTCGCCAAATGCAAAGTTTAATTCAGAGAAGTTGTTATCTTTTTGGACATCTGCTATTTTACTTTCGATTTTTGTCGCGACCACGGGTGAGGCAATATCGCTCGCAGGTTCCTTCTTGAGGAGGCGCTGGATCAGGGTATCGACCAAATCCAGTTCGGGCACGGTGCTGGCCTTGCCAAGGTCGACGATCCGATCCGGGTCGCTCCGAATCGTCCAGACCAACTGGCGCCCTTCCTCGGGACTGGTCACGAAAAAGGATTGGAAATTGTCTTTGATGCCGACGCGCAGAAGATTCCCATCGACCTGGAGTCGCAGCTTTTGATCCATCGTATAGACATAAGTCCTGGCCAGAAGCGGCTCGGCAGTCCGACCGGTCCACCGCCAAAGGCTGAGTTGGCCCCCGACGGTAGCGCCGGCGCGTTGCGCATACCCCACGGTTAGGTAGAAGCGGTGACTTCCGTCGCCCTGGTCAGGAAGTTTACCAATCGCCCCACCGTACCAATCGCTGGAAACCGGCCCGCAAAAGCCGAACTCGTCTCCCGTCTCGGACCGGCGGCACGACAGGCGAGCCTGTTCACCGGACCAGGCCGAAAGGATCTCCAGTCCCGGTGGCGGATGCGCTGCGAGGTCGGCGATGGTCCACGCCACCTTGGAATGTTTATCGGGATTGGTGACGATGAAGACGGTGCCCATGTCGCCCAGGCTGACCGAAACAAGATAAGTCCTGGCGTCCAGTTCTACCGTCTCAACCCGCAAATTCCGCGACAGTTTCCCAATTGCTGCCCTGAGCCGCGGTGCGGACGTCGCCGGATGCCGATTTAAATAATCGATCGCCCTTTGACCCGCGATTGTCCAGATGCGTCGTAACAATGCCGGGGCGCGCGGATCGTCATCAAGAAAAATTCCGTCGGAATGATGGGATAATGCCACCTCCGCCGCACGAAAAGGCGCCATTGTGGGCGAAACGTTTCGGGCAAACGCCTGATCACCCGCCTTCGCCAGGAGCATAATCAGGAGTGTTGCGATAAGAGTGGCCATATGCATTTTTGCTTCCCCTGTTATCAATCCAATTGTTAACCGCCACACGTCTCACCGCCACGATATTGGGCGGTCGATAGCCGCAGTTTGGAGCCCCCGGAATCAATCGTGAATAAAAATGTGCCGCCATTATCCGTCGAAACGCACACTTTCTTCCGGCCGTTCCGAACCGTGACCGCCGAGCCCCAGAAATATCCCAGGGCGTCCCCCAAACCCGACGAGCCCGCTTCCTTTCGCACCTTGTCGATATGTGGTTTCAGCACCGCAGTAACCGCTTTAGTGGCGATATCTTTGGTCATTTTCCTTTTGAGCATGCGATCGAAGAGCGTATCGACCAAATCAACTTCGGGCGTCAGACTCTTTTCGCCTAAATTTTCGATCCGGTCGGGACCGATACGGATACGCCAATCCAGTTGCCGGCCTTCGCAAGGCCCGCAGACAAAAAAAGTCTTGAATCGGGTCTTCATCGCGAGGTGCAGTACGTCTCCGACCACCCGAGTCCCTCGGCTTTGGTCAATCATGTAATTATAAGCCTTGACAAAGAGTGGCCGGGCGGTCCGGTTGGTCAGTTTCCAGATGCTGATCTGGGCGGCAACAGTTGAACCCATAGGCTGTCCGTAGGTGGCATCCAGGTAAAAGCGGTGATGTCCGTCCCTTTGATCGGGAAGTTTGCCGATGGTGCCGGAGATCGAGCCGCAACTTTCCTGAACCGAGACCCGAGGGGACTCGCGGCAGGTCGGACGCGCCCGGTCGGCCAGCCAGGTGGCGAGCATCCCGAATCCTCGCGGCGGCCTCGCGGCGGTATCGGTGATGGCCCAGGCGATCCCGAAACGATGCCCGCGGTCGGCGATGATGAAGACCGTCCCCAGGCTGGTCAGACTTACCGAAACCAGGACGGTTCTGGCGTCCAACCTCATCGCCTCGGTGTTAAGGTCGGGCGACAGCGTCCCGATCGCCGCCTTCAGTTCAGTCGCGGTTGCGGCAGGATGCCTGTTCAGATAATCGACAGCCCACTGTTTCACCAGTCGCCACACAGCCTTCAACAGGCCCGGAGCCCGAGGATCATCGTCAAGAAAAACACCATTGAAATGATGGTTCAGAGCAGCCTCGGCGGCGTGAAAAGCAGCCTTGGCGGCCGCATCGTCCTGCGCCGAGGCCGGCCCGTGCGACACCGCAAGCCCCACGGCAAGCCAAACCGACAGCGCGGCAGCACGGAGCTGGTACCGCTTCATTTCCAATTCTCCCTTCGTCATTACCCGCCCGGCCATCGGCCCGGTCGGGGCGTCGAGGCCGCTACTTTTACCATGCCGTTCACCCGCGGAAACGTATCAATGATTTTGAGGCAGGCGATAGTGCAAGGTACCTTCGGCGGTTTGCCGCTTTGAGCACTCGATTGATCAACATATTGATTCCGGCCGCGGTCGGTTTGTCGGGAAAGTGGCTCTGCGGCGGCGCTTCTGGCATCTCCGGGTTTCAGCACGCCGGACGGACCCGATGCCGGCCCCATGCGTCCGCTGCCTTCCACATTCCGGTACCGGACTGCTTGAGGCCCTGGGTAAACCCTGCTATCGGGTAGCGGAGTCGCCATTACCGCCTATCTTCCTGGCAAACCGGAGGACCCGCCTTGCCCGCTTATCGCTCGCGCACCAGCACCCACGGCCGTAATATGGCCGGCGCCCGCTCGCTGTGGCGGGCCACCGGCATGAAGGATGGCGACTTTGGCAAGCCGATCATCGCCATTGCCAATTCTTTTACCCAGTTCGTGCCCGGCCACGTCCATCTCAAGGACCTGGGCCAGTTGGTGGCGCGGGAGATCGAGCAGGCCGGTGGCGTGGCCAAGGAATTCAACACCATTGCCATCGACGACGGCATCGCCATGGGCCACCAGGGCATGCTCTACAGCCTGCCGTCGCGGGAGTTGATTGCCGATTCGGTGGAATATATGGTCAATGCCCACTGTGCCGACGCGCTGGTGTGCATCTCCAACTGCGACAAGATCACCCCGGGGATGTTGATGGCGGCGCTGCGCCTCAACATTCCGGCGGTGTTCGTCTCGGGCGGGCCGATGGAGGCCGGACGCGGCCATTTCGGCGGCAAGGCCAAGGCGCTGGACCTGATCGACGCCATGGTCGCGGCGGCCGACGACCGGGTCAGCGACGAAGAGGTGGCGGCGATGGAGCGGGCGGCCTGTCCGACCTGCGGCTCGTGCTCGGGCCTGTTCACCGCCAATTCCATGAACTGCCTGATGGAGGCGCTGGGTCTGGCGCTGCCCGGCAACGGCACGCTGGTGGCCACCCACACCGACCGCCGCGACCTGTTCCTGGGGGCCGCCCACCAGGTGGTGACACTGGCCCGGCGCTGGTACGAGGACGACGACGCCTCGGCGCTGCCCCGCACCATCGCCGGCTTCGCCGCCTTCGAGAACGCCATGGCCCTCGACATCGCCATGGGCGGCTCGACCAACACCGTGCTGCATCTGCTGGCCGCCGCGGCGGAAGGTGAAATCGGCTTCACCATGGCCGACATCGACCGGCTGTCGCGCCGGGTGCCCAATCTGTGCAAGGTCGCGCCTTCGGATCCCGAGACCCACCTGGAGGACGTGCATCGCGCCGGCGGCGTCATGGCCATCCTGGGTCAACTCGACCATGCCGGCCTGATCAACCGCGAGGTGCCGACGGTCCATGCGCCGACCCTGGGCGCCGCCCTCGAACGCTGGGACATCTGCCGCAACCCGTCCGCCGAGACCGATACCCTGTTCCGCGCCGCCCCGGGCGGCATCGCCACCACCGTCGCCTTCAGTCAAAGCCGGCGCTACGAGGCTCTGGACCTGGACCGCAGCCGTGGCACCATTCGCGATCTGGACCATGCCCACAGCCGGGATGGCGGGCTGGCCGTACTCTATGGCAATCTGGCCGAGCAGGGTTGCATCGTCAAAACCGCCGGAGTCGATGCCGGCAATCTGGTATTCGCGGGACCGGCGCGGGTCTATGAAAGCCAGGATGCGGCGGTGGCCGGCATTCTCTGCGGCGAGGTGGTGGCCGGAGAGGTGGTGGTGATCCGCTATGAGGGACCGCGCGGCGGACCCGGTATGCAGGAGATGCTGTATCCCACCAGCTATCTGAAATCCAAAGGACTGGGCAAGGCGTGCGCGCTGATCACCGATGGCCGGTTTTCGGGCGGCACGTCGGGGCTGTCCATTGGTCACGTTTCGCCCGAGGCCGCCGAGGGTGGCCTGATCGCCCTGGTCGAGACCGGTGATCGCATCGAGATCGACATTCCCCGGCGTAGCCTCCGGCTGGCGGTGCCCGAAGCCGAGCTGACCCGGCGCCGGACCGCCCACGGTACGGGGGCCTGGCAGCCCAGGGATCGGACACGCACCGTTTCTCCGGCCTTGCGCGCCTACGCGGCAATGACCACCAGCGCCGCCCGCGGCGCCGTCCGCGACGTGTCCAGGGTCGAGGGCTGATCCGGGCGAGCCTGGATCGGGTTCAGGATGGCGTGCCCCCGATCCTCGGCGACCACGCGGCCAGCAGTTTTGGCTATTGGTTGGGATAGGGGTGTTTTTTTTCGGAGCCGGCGGGGGTCGGGAGGCAGGAAGTCGGATATGATTGTCGCTGGGAATCGTCGTCATCCCGAACCGCGTCTCGCAGTTCGATCGCCCGCGCCCTTCCTCAACATGACGTTGGTGAGCCAGGAACGAGGGGCTCTGCGTGAAAAAGGCCGAAGACGCCGCCATTCGCATTGAGAACCGCTGATCGCGTTTCGCCCGTCTTGACCGACCAGCCTCCCTCACCTATCATGGTTTCCAGAATCGATGGGGATGGAGTCCCCCGATAACCGCCGCAGAGGCTGATGGCTCCTACCACGTGTTATGCGCGGGGTAGGTGTGTCCGGCCGGAGGGCGATTTTTTTTGTTGCCCCTTTCGTCAAGGCCGTCTTCTCCCAGTTCGTTCGCAAGACTACTGGTGGGTGCCGAGCGGCGCCTGTGCCGCTTTCGATGTCGACTCTCTGCGCCGGCATCCGGGCGGTAACCGAGAAGGAGAGAGGCATGGGGGGACGTTTGGCTTGCTTCGGTATTATGGCTTGGTCTGGCACTGGTTGCGTCCGTGGTTTCGATCTGGGTCGCCAATTGTTCGAGTTGTTTCTCGACGAGGACATGCAATACTCCTGCGCCCCGTTCCGCGACGAAGGCGACAGTCTGGAAACGGCACAGAAGAACAAGGTGGCCTTGATTGCCCGCAAGCTGATGCTCCGCCCCGGCCTGAGCATCCTGGACATCGGCTCGGGCTGTGGGGGACTGGCGCTCTTACCTGCGGGGTGCCCAGTCCGAGCGTCTCCATGGCGGCTCCATGGTCTTTCACCTGCAGATGGCACGTGTCGGCCCGACGCCGTGCCTCTGACCCGCGACCACCTCCCTGAACCACCAACCCAACCGACCGAAGGTGAACCATGAGTCGAACCATAGCCTCCTTGCGCGCCGACGAAATTCTGGACTCCAGGGGCAACCCCACCCTCCGCATCCATGTCACCCTGGAGAGCGGCGTCACCGTTTCGGCTTCGGTGCCCTCGGGGGCGTCGACAGGCGAGAACGAGGCGGTCGAACTGCGCGACGGCGACTCCGGCCGATACGGCGGCAAGGGCGTCCGTACCGCAGTGGCAAACGTCGAACGGGAGATTGCTCCTCGTCTGATTGGACTGGACCCGACCAGTCAGGCCGAAATCGACCGGGTGATGATCGCGCTTGACGGCACGCCGAACAAGTCCCGACTCGGCGCCAACGCCATTCTGGGGGTATCGATGGCGGTCGCCCGCGCGGCGGCGGCGGCGGTCGGCCTGCCGCTCTACGCCTACCTGGGCGGCGCGGGCGCCCGGCGTCTGCCGATACCGCAGATGAACATCCTCAACGGCGGCAAGCATGCCGACAACAGCGTCGACTTCCAGGAATTCATGGTCGTGCCGCTGGGCGCGCCGACCTTCGCCGAGGCCCTGCGCTACGGTGCCGAAACCTTCCATGCCCTGGCCCGCATCCTGAAACGCAAGGGCTATGCCACGGCGGTCGGCGACGAGGGGGGCTTCGCACCCGACCTCGGCAGCAACGAGGAAGCCTGCGAACTGATCGTCGAGGCCGTCCTGGCAGCGGGTTTCGCGCCAGGCAGGGACGTGGCCATCGCGCTGGACCCCGCCGCCAGTTCCTTCTTCGTCGAAGGCGGTTACGACCTGGCGCGCTCGAAACAGGGGCGCAAGACCAGCGCCGGGATGACCGAACTGTACAGGAGTTGGATCGACAGATACCCGATCGTCTCCCTGGAGGATGGGCTGGCCGAGACCGACTGGGACGGCTTCGCCGCCCAGACCGCGGCGCTTGGAGGCGACATCCAGATCGTCGGTGACGATAATTTCGTCACCAACACCGCCTTCATCGCGCGCGGCATCGCCGAGCGCACCGCCAACGCGGTGCTGATCAAGCTCAACCAGATCGGCACGGTGACCGAAACCATCGATGCAGTCGACCTCGCACGGTCGGCCGGATGGGGCTTCGTGATCTCCCATCGTTCGGGAGAAACCGAGGATACCTTCATCGCCGACTTCGCGGTGGCGATGGGTGGCGGCCAGATCAAGACGGGTTCGGCCTGCCGCAGCGAGCGCATCGCCAAGTACAACCGCCTGCTGGAAATCGAGCGGGCGCTGGGCAAGGCGTCCGTGTTCGGTCTCCCGGCCGCCCTTCGTCGGACGCGATTGGCGAAGGAATGAACGGATGGACAGTCCCTTTCTGGACCGATCGTTGTGGATCACCGATAACGTGTGCGCGGCGGCGATCCGCGATGTCAATCCGGTGTCACCCGGACATACGCTGATCGTGCCCAAGCGTCCGGTCCCGAGTATATTCGACTGCACCCACGCAGAGGTCCTGTCGATCTGGCTGCCGGTCGAAGAATGCAAGTGGGCCCTTGACGCCGAATTTAAACCGCAAGGCCATCACGTCGGCATCAACTGCGGGGCCGATGCCGGGCAGCCCATCTTTCACGCCCACGTCCATCTCGTCCCGCGCTATCGGGGCGATCATTCCCCTCTGCGGCGGGGCACGGCATGACATCCGGGAGCGCGGCCGTCCCGGCCGCGCTTCTGTCAGATAACCTGACGCGATCAACTGGATATCGGGCAAAGCCCCCTTGCGTCATCCTTTACGCTCGACGGTATCAGTCACTGTCTTCGGGGTAAACCGCGTCGGCGTTGCTCCAGCCCCAATAGTCCCAGGCACCGTCAAAAAAGGCGGTAACGGCCCGGGAATCGGGCAGGCCATCGCACACCGTCAAAGACGGCGCGACCCGGCCGGTGCCAAGGGTCCACCACAGGCTGTAGCGTTGGGGCAGGGTGGCGGCCAGTTCGTGGACCAGGGCGGGATAGGACAGGGCGGGCGGTTGGGTCGGGTCGAGGGAGACGTGCCAGCCCGGGCCGGTGCAGGCCAGTGGCGGCGCCGGCCCCTCCCGTTCGGGCGGACCCAGACCCTGGACCCGGGTGGTGAAGGTCTCGAGATGCAGGTTGGGGTCGAGGGCCTGACGCAGCAGGGCCTCGGCCCGGCCATACCAGGCGCTGGCCGTGACCGGCAGGGTGGCGGGGTCGGTGCCGGCGGGCACCGCGGTTACGAGGCACAACGGAAACACCCGGCCCAGGCGATCGGCGCCGGGCGCCAGCAGTCCTGCCACCGGGTCGGGGCCGCAGACGCCGGCCTTCAGGGCAAAGCGCCACACCGGTCCTTCGGCGACCAGCGGCGCCCAGACCTCGCCGAATCGGTCCCAGCCGCTTTGCCAGACCTCGTGAAGCCAGGTTTCCCAGGGTTCGAGGAACGAAGCCGGCAGGGCACGGGCCAGGAAATCCCCGTAAGAGGGCAGCTTGCCAAAAAAGCCGGGACCGAAGGCCGTGGTGCTCGCACGCGGGTTCATGGCGACTTTCCAGGGTCGAGGAGCAGGGCACGGTCGGCGGCCTCACCAAGACCGGCGAACCAACCGGCCATCGGTGCCGGCAGGGCCGCGGCCAGGGCCTTGACCCGGTCGGCGGCGCGACGGACTCCGGCTTCGGCGGCGGCATCCCGGTTGGTGGCGGCCCAGGCGGCCAGGGCCTGCCGTAATTCGCCGAGAGCCGCCACCGCGGCGGTGATCGGGGCGGGTCCGCCGTCGGCTCCGGGCTGGGCCAGTGACCGCAGGGTGGCGAACCGCCGGCCCAGTTCGGCCGCAGCCGGGGTCCACCAGCCGGGATCGTCGGTGCCGGTGGCGGCGTGAACCGTCGTAACCACGGTGGCGCCGGCGGGCAGTCCGAGCATGCCGGCGGTGGTCGGACCGGCGTCGGCCGGTGTGGCTGCCGATGCCGGCGGTGTCGGTGATGGAAGGTCGGTTTCGGCGGCGACCGCCCGGGCCAGCACCGGCAGCGGCGAATCCGGGCCGGAGGCCGCAGCCAGCACCGGCAACAGCTCCGGCACGGTGCCGGTTGGTGCCAGGGTCAGATCGTCGAGCAGGTCCTGCCACTGGCGGGCGTAGGCGTTGAAGTAGCGGGTGGCCAGGTCCCGACGCAACTGGCCGGCCCGGACGGCGATGGCTTCGGCATCCATGGAGAGGCCCGACACCCAGCCTTCCCCCGCCAGATCCGAGGCCACCTGGGCGATCACCGGCAGTACCGTTCGCAGGCATCCGTCCCGGGTATAAAGGCCGGGTATCGGTTCCGACAGCGCCTGACCCGAGCGTCGGACCAGCACCCGGGAAAGGGCGCCGCCGGTATGGTCGGGCAGTTGCCAGCCGGGCAGGCTGCGCAATTCCGGTGCGGTCCGCAGGAGCGCGGTGGCGCGATCGGCCAGGGAGAAGGCTGCCAGCCGCCGCCGTGCCTCGGCCACCACCGGGCCGATGTCGGTTCCGGCGGTGCTGACGGACAGGCCACCCTCGAGCAGCGTCTCCAGATAGTCGGCCAGCCGCCGCCGGTCGTCCTCGTGTTCCGGCCCGGGCAGGCCCGCGATCCAATCCATCGTGAACCATTGGGTGACGACGTAACGGTCCAGCGGGGCTTGCCCGGTCAGCATCAACAGCACCTTAAGCGCGTCGTAAAGACGTTCGGGCAACTGCGGAGCGGTCTCGGGAGCGGTGGCCAAATGCTGTTCCAGCCGCACCACCAGTCGGGGTAACAGCAGGCGGCGCAGGGCGCGATGAAGGGCCGAGGCGGCCAGCTCGGGTAACCGGTCGCCCGCATCCAGACCCGGTGCCCACGGGATCGCGTCGGTGCCGGCCGGGACGGTTTTCCTGAGCGCCGCGATGGCGTCGAGAACCGGCAGGACCGGGGCGATGTCGCTCTCGGTGACCTGATCAACCAGCGGGCCGCCGGCCAGTCCGTCGGGCAGCAGGCGTTGGGCGTCATCAAGACCGACTTCCAGGGCGGCAAGCTGGCGATGGGTGGTGAGCCACGCCTGTCCCCATAACCCGGCCAGCAGCAGGGCGGCGGTGAGAGCGGTCAGCGTCGCCCAGCGTCGCTGCCGGAACAGCCGGGAGGAGGTGGCACCGGGCGGGCCGTCTCCGGCCAGATGGGCCTCGGCGAACACCACTTCGCGGAACAGCCGGTGCAGGAAAAAACCCTGATCGTCGTCAGGGCCGTGATCGACCTCGGGCAACCGGTCGTCGAGGCCAAAGGCCGAGACCATTTCAGCGGCGAGCGCGTCGATCGGGGGACCTTCGCGCCTCGCGCTGGTGAAATAGAGGCCGCGCAGCGTCAGCCGCCCGAGCGCCGGACGGTCGGAGGCGGATTCGAAAGTTCGTGTCAGGAACCCGGTCAGCGGTGCCCCCATGGCCATCACCTGCTGGGGAAAGCCGGCGATCAGGGCACGGCACACCGGGTCGGGCTCCTGGTCCAGTCGTTCCAGCATCCGGTGTTCCAGTCGGGCGATCAAAGGGTCAAAGAGACCGGAGAAGCGGTCGGCCAGGGTGGCGGTACCCGAAGCCGCGGCGTTCGCGGGCTCTCCCGCTGGTTCTCCCACCAGGGGGAAGGTCAGGCCCCAGACCTGCCGGCGCTCCTCCGGGGACAACCCGGAAAAGAATTCCGAAAAGCCGGCGAGGCGGTCGGCCTTGGTCACCAGCAGATAGACCGGCAGCCGGACGCCCAGCCGGTCGTCGATTTCCGTCAATCTATGGTTGAGAGAGTCGGCGATGGCCAGAGGATCGGCGCCGTCCTGGCCGGTCAGATCGGCCAGACTCACGGTGACCACCAGGCCGTTGACCGGTTGCGCCGGCCGGTGCCGTTTCAAGAGATTGAGCAGGCCAAGCCAGGCGGCGTTGTCCAGCGGACGGTCGCTGTCCTGGGTCGTGTAACGGCCGGCGGTGTCAACCAGCACCGCTTCGGACGTGAACCACCAGTCGCAGCTTCGGGTTCCGGCGACGCCCTGGATCGGATGGCGGCCGAGCAGGTCGGACAACGGAAAGGTCAGTCCCGAGCGGGCAATGGCTGTGGTCTTGCCGGCGCCGGGCGCGCCGATCACCAGATACCAGGGCAGCCGGCGCAGGGACGAGCTGCCCAGGCGGTTGCTGTAGGTGGTCAGCGCCTCGGTCAGCCGGCGGCGCAACCCCACGATCTCGGCGCCGCCCGGTCCGCCGGCTTCTCCGGGGTCGGCCGGGATGCGGTCGGCCAGCAGCCGTCGGGGCAGTCGGAGCGGCGCCGTCGGCTCCAGCGGAAGGACCGTGCCGCTGCCGCTGCCGGTGGCCGTGATCAGTGCCCGGATCAGTCGGCGGTTGGCCCGGCGTTCCCGGACCTGGCGCATCTGGTTGAACAATCCCCAGGCGATCATTGCCATAATCACGCCGGCCAGCCGCGGCTCTTCGTCTTCGAAGGGCCGGAAGCCGCCCAGCGACAGCAGTGGACCCAGAAACCAGAGCAGCAGGCAGGCGGCCAGGGCGCCGGCAAGGCTGATCAGCCATTGGCTGGTCAGTGCCCGACGAATTTGACCCAGGCTTTGGCTGACGCCGACCAGGAGACGCAGCCAGCGCCGCCGGCCCGGCCCCGGCCGGGTTCGCCGTGGTGGTCGGGCCGGGCGGGCGGTCTCCTGAGCCTCGGGGCTTTCCTGATCTTCCGGAGGGCTGTGATCCCAGGTCATCGGCCGGACTCCGCCGGGGCCAGGATGATTTCGATCCGGCCGTTGCGGTTCCGGTCGGTCGGGCCGGCGGCGGGCGGTAGCGGCCCGCCATCGGCACTGCCTTCGATCTCGACCCGCTCGGGGGCGCGAAGGTGAGCAACCAGTACCCGGGCAAAGGCCCGGGCCTGGGCCTCGGTCAGGGCTGTGCCGGAGGGAAAGCGCAGGGTCGGGACAAAACTGTCGTCGGTGTGACCGACCACCTGAATGTGCCCGGACTCGCGATCGAGGACCACCACCAGATGTTCGGCCAGATCGTGGCCGGGACCGGACAGGGTATCGTCGGCGCGGCCGAAGGCCAGGCTGGTGGGGATGCGGATCACGTCCCCGGCATCGGTGGTGACGACCTCGATCTGGCCGATGGCGGTTTCCCCGGCCAAAGCGTCCCGGAGCCGTCCCGCCCGGGCCGACGGCGCCCGGACAACGGTCGTGGCGCCTGCGGCGGGCGGGCCGGCACGGGCTCCGGGTTCCGCGGGGCCGATCAGCGCCGGCCGGTCGGGCAGCAGGGCTGCCAACTGTCGGCAGGCGCCATCGATTTCGCTCCCCAGAGAAAAGGCCAGCAGAGCGTACAGTCCGGTCAGCAGAGCGCCTGTCACGGCGGCCGTGACCCAGACCGGCAGCACCGCACCCGGCGGTGGCCGGGGGGGCGGGACACCCGGCCAGGACGGCGACAACCCGGCGGCCGGGCCGCGTGCGGCGGCGATCAGCGCGTTGATGTCTTCACGCCGGCGGCGGAATTCGACGGCGCCGTTGGCCTGGGTCCGGGTGTCGCCTTCGAACCCCAGGGCGAGGCACACCGAGAACAATTCCAGTTCGTTCCGATGCCGGTCGGGCTCTCCCCGGATGTGCTGGAGCAGAGTCAGCAGGCTCGGTCCGGGCTCCAGCGACTGGTAGAAGGTCCGGGTCAGGCAGCATTCGGACCAACCCGTCCGCTGGCCCCAGGCGGTGTCGCCGATGATGTCGTCCAGGGCGGCGCACAGGATGAAATGGGCGGCGCGCATCTGGTCCGGCGGCATTCCGGCGGCGCGGGCGGCCGACGGGAACCGGCGCAGGGCGGCGATGATGCGGTGGCGCAGGTCCTCGGGATTGGGGGGCGGCGGCAGTTCGGACAGCCGCAGCATCAGGGCCAGCAACGGCGTTGCGGTGTGCAGAATCGGGTTGGCCCCGGCTTCGACCGGCCGCGGCCCGCTGCCCCGCCGGTCCGCGCCGGTCGCCAGTCGGCTCAGCCGCGCCCGGATGCCCCCGAGCCAGGTCGGGGATCCCGAACCGGTGCCATCGGGGTCTTCTTCGGAAGGGCTGTCCGGCGTGTCTTGGAGGTGACCCATGGCTTGGTGACCCATGGCCCGGTGGCTGAAGGAAGGACCGCGCTTCGCCTTTGCAGACTGGGAACGGATGGACGAAGGCGGGCGGGTTCGGAAAACGAGGGAGTCTGTTCCGACGCTCCCGCCCGTTTGCCAGATCCACCGGAAACCGCCCAAAAAGTCAAGGGAGCGCCAGCGGTTCTCAATGCGGCTGAGTCGCATTTGCGAAGGGTCGGGTGGGGGACACCGCCCGAGGCCCTTTGACAGCCTGTTCCTGAAGGCGACCTGCCTGTGACCGGGGCGGGGGCGGGGGGGGCGGGCGTTCCGGGCGCCCGACGCGCGGCGTTATACTTCAAGCCCGATCAGGACGTCCCGGCGGCCGCATACGGGAATGCGTGACCAGCGCAGTTGCCGCGGCTATGAGTAATTTCCGGGGCTTTTGATCCCGAACGATGGGGGGTATTCTGGACATCGTAAATATTTACGGAAAGCGGTTGGTCATCCTCGAAAAGGACGATATCCCATGCGCGGCATCCTGTTGTGGGTGGTGGGAATTCCACTCCCAATTATTATCGTACTGTACCTGCTTCACGTCATCTGAGGGGATGGCTTCCGCGGAAAATAGTGTTCAATGCCTTCTATAGGCGGTAGTACGACGTCGTTACGGGACGAATCGAAGCCAAGTACGCCCACTATAACTTCTATTATGGTGAAGTCAGCGGCTTTTAGGCGATAAATGTCAGTAATGTGGATCAGTTAATACTTTTGCGGCGGTACTTGATAATATAAGGTATTATGCCAATATTGCTGTTTGTAATAAATCAGGCGATCAATCACCGACGCAAGGCACCGCATGCGGTCTCGTTGCTCTGGTGGTGACAGGTTCGATGTCGTCGTCGGTTTGATATGTTGGAGGCTTCCATGACCAGAAATACTGAAAGCGTTGCCGGAGAGTTCACCGCCGATCTGACCGCTCTGCGCGAGGATGTGGCGAGTTTGGCCGACAGGATGGCCAAACTCGTGCAGCATCAGACACAGTCAGCCGGCCTTCGCGTCTCCGAAGCCGTCGACGACGCCACGGACAAGATCACCAGCACGGCCGCCAAGGCGCAGAAAACCGTATGCGCAGCGGGCCGCGAAATCGAGTCCAGCATCGAGCGCAATCCGTTGACATCGGTGCTGATTGCCTTCGGCGTGGGAATATCCCTTGGCCTGCTCAACCGCTTGCGCGGCTGATCGAGGATGATCCGCTGGCTGACCGCCCTCTTGGGCGACGCGGTTGAACGGAGTTTGCGCACTGTGCTGTCCGGCGTCGTTGCCGTGACGATGGCTGCGTTGTTCACCGCGGTCAGCCTGGGGTTCGGCACGTTTGCGGCCTACGGCTATCTCCGCGGGGTGGAGGGCGCCATCGGCGCGGCGTTGATCCTATGCTCGACCTATGGCTTGGTCGCCGTTGCGATCCTGGTGTTGTGGGCGGTACGTCATCGACATGTCCGTCGGGTACGGCGCGCCGCCTCAGCGCCGGCACCGGCCGCCACCGTCACGTCGGTTCTCCAGGCGCTGGCCGCCGCCGGCACCCCGCAGGACCGGGAGGTTATGGCTGCGGCGATCCGGCTGGGACGCGAACTTTCACCGATGCATCTTCTCGCACTGGCGATCATCGGCGGCTTCATCGTCGGGAGAAAACTCGACAAATGATCCCGGGCGCGGAGGTTTCGGCCACATGTCAAAATTTCATGTCAACGGTATAATACCGGCGGGCGTTGGGAGTGACCCATTGGCCGTTAGGGGGCTTCGCCCCCCCCTGGACCCACCAAGGGCCAGCGGGGGGCGAAGCCACCCAACAGGTCATCTTCCACGCTTGCGGGTATGAGGCGATATTGGCGGCCGTCCCGGGCTGTTTGCCGATATCTGGTGTCGAGTTCCACTTAACCCTTTTCTGATCAGGCACTAACGCCATGCCGGACGCCGGTACCCCCGAGCTAAAACCGGAAATGCCCGCTGATGCCGGAAGGTTCATCTGCGTTTCCGCCGTATTGCAGCAGTTGCAAGACGAAGCGCCGACTGACCACTTCACCCTCGACTGGCTATTGGGCCGACTGAACAGGCATTCCTTCGGCGTTATCATACTACTGCTCGCGGTGATCGCGATGGCACCGGGAATTTGCGTTGTCGCGGGCTTGTTGCTCATGGTCCCCGCGATCCAAATGATCGCGGGTCACTCCGCCCCGGTCTTTCCACGCCGGATCGCCACCCGGCCCTTGCCAACCCGGCACCTCGCCCGCCTGATCCGCAGGGCCGTGCCCGTACTGAGATATGTCGAGAAGATCGCCCATCCTCGCTGGCCCACGCCGCATCAGGCGACCAAGCGCTTCGTCGGCGTCATCGTGGTCATACAGAACACCACCCTGCTGTTCGCACCGATCCCCCTGTTCAACATCATTCCCGCGCTGATGATTATCCTGATCTCGCTGGCCTATCTCGAGGAGGACGGGCTCCTGCTGTCGATTGCCTTGCTCGGCACGGTCGTCGTGCTGGCCGTGGTGTCGGCATCGTTCTGGGAAATCGTCCTCGGCGCGAAATGGATCACGGCTATCCTGTAGATCATCGCGGCCGACAGTACTGCGGCCATGAGTGGCTATTTCCGCTCCTCTGGTAAGAGTGCCTTTCCGATCTCACGCACGCCACCGACCGCCTGGCGCCATACTCGCGACCAGTCGATACCAGACTGTGCGTCGGTCAGGATACGGAGGAGCTGGGCCTTTCTGGCATCGGGAACCGCGGCAAGGATGCACGCCCAGACCGAGTCAACATTGTAAGCCGCCGCATGACCGGTGAGGCAGACGGGCACCACGTCACCGGCATCGAACCCCAGGTCATCGCAGGTCGCGGCGATGGCCTCGCGGATCGATCGCGCCTTGGCCGTGGTCGGGGTGCGGAGATCGTAAGGCGGGTTCCACTCGGTGTAGGGACGCAGGCAATCGATGTGGGTGAGCACCAGAATGATCGGCGGCCGCCGGCGGTTCGGGCGTTCGCCAAAGGCGCTCCGGAGGCGATCCAGGGCATCCCGGTCGATCGATCGTGCCGGACGGTTCGCCTGCGCCGTCCAAAGCACCAGATCGCAGTCGGCAGCCTCGCCGATCAGGCGGTCCACGGTTCGACTGTCCCCGCCGAGTCCGGGGCCGTCGAGAAACACCGCCCCTGGCAGGCCGTCGCGGCTGATTCGATGGGCGGTGAAGCCCGGTGTTGCCGCAAGCACGTCGACGGCCGCCTGCACCTCGCCCGACAGGGCATTGATCAGCGACGACTTTCCGGCGTTGATCTGTCCGGCCAGCACGATCCGGATCGGTTCCACCCGGGACGGAGCCCGCCGGGCATCCTGCTGTGCCGCCCTGGTCGAATAAAGGGCGATCTCATCGTCGGAGAGGCGCAGGCGTCCACTGTAAAGATTGATGGCTGCCCGCCCGATTTCATCGAGCAGAAGCCGGACGAATCTCGTTTTGGTCGCTTCGAGGGCGGGCAGGAACAGTTCCTGGCTCAGCCTGGCCCGAATTTCGTTGGTTCCCGCGGCCACAATATTGGGAATAATTCTGTAGAGACGATACAAGTTATAGGAAGCGTCATAGAATTTCCAGGCCTTCCGCATCTGCGGCATCCAGCCATACGCGCGTAGGGCCATGCCGACCGTGATCTGATCGCCAAACGGAATGTTCCTGGCCACCAGTCCGCGCATGTCATGACTGACGCGTTCGGTCAGCAGCAGTGCCTCCGGCAACGAGAAGCCCCAGACCGCTTTTTTGTCACTCGGCCGATAGTGCCTCGCGACGGACTCGACGACTTTTTGCGCGAGTTTTCCAAACTCTTCGGCCGTGGTGACGGTGGTGGCGTCGGCGGCTTCGGTCAGTTGGACCACCGTGGTCCAGGCCGCGTCGTCCTTTGGCGACCATGCCGCGTCCGGGAGCGGGATGGGGGCCGGCGATTTCGCCGCCCGTTTCAGCGCCCGCCGCCGGACGAACAGGGCGGCGCCGGAGGCAACAACGGTGGCGGCGGTCCAGGCCAGCAGCCAGAGCCAGCCATGCTCGAAAAGCCAATAATATCCAAACGGGATCAGCAAGAGGAAGGGCAGCGAAAAGATCGCCACGGCGATGATCGCGCCTTCGTGCGGGCGAAATTTTGCTGCGGCGCTCATGCCGATGCCCCATCATGCCGCCCGGTTGGCCGGTATCGCTTCCGCGCAAGGCCGATCGCTTCGGCCAGGGCGTCCGCATAGGTTTTCGCAATGACCGCCGGGATGAAGATGACATTTCGCCGCTTGTAGGCGAGGTAAACGCAGGCCGCTTTGCCGATGGCGAACGTCGTCGCGAAGCTGACGGCGGCCGCACTGACCGCGCCGACCGTTTGTCCGAACCCGGGAATCAGCTTTACCAACTCACGCAATCCGAACTTAAATCCATAGCGAAAGATGATACCCGTTCCGAGACATCCGGCAAATTCTCCGATCGCTTGTGTATTCCACTCGACGCCGTAGATCCCGGCCAGACTGTGCAGCATCTTGCCCTGGACGACCGGAACCCCAACCAGGCCGACCGCCGGAACAAAATCGAGACCTCCCGCCGCCGCCGCATAGCCCATGATGTGCGGGTGCGCCCGTTTGGCGAAACTGTCCTCGCCGTCACGCTGCATGTGGCGGAGCATGGCCTCGAGCCCGAGCGGCGCCACCGCACCGATAGCTTCCCATAGCGCATCCAGGCCGTAATCGTTCGGCTCCAGGCCATCGTCGGGCAACGTGAAATCAACGGGAACGAACAGCAAAGGTCCCCGCCCGGGAATTGACGCAAAAAGGGTGCGCTGCGAGACCAACGAACGCAGGAGATCGTCGGAAACCCCGTCGGCACCAACCGGATTGGCGAACGGATAGGGCTGCACATGGTTGGTACCGGGCCGATATCCCTCGTGCAGGCAGGTTTGGACGACGATGACCGGCCACTCCGGATGTCGCCCCCTGACCGCGGAAAGAGCGTCGAGAATTGGCTTTTGGACCGGGTCGAGCGCCCGGACCACAGCCAGCAACAACTGCGAGCGGCTTTCACAGAACGCGATGTCTTCGGCTGGGTCATAGGCGACTTCCCCGAGGCCGCGGGTGTCGAGGAACCTCACGATCGGCGTTTCTGCGGGGAAATCAAATACCCGCGAGACGCGGGTACATGCTCGGAAGCCGGCGCCGATTTCGGCCGTGGTGGCGCTGGTCAATGTGCGAACGATTGAGGACTTGCCGGCACCGACCTTGCCAAGCAGCCAGAGCGTCGGCGCGGCCTGCCGGGCCTGCCCTGCAATTGACTCGGTGTCCGCCCAATCGGGCTTCGGGTCGATGACCACGCCCCTGAACGCGGCCCAGACGTGCGAGAAATGTCCGGCCAATGTCGCAAAGAGACCTCTCATCACCTCGCGAAACTCCGCTGGGATATCCTTCGCCGGTCAGGCCCCAATCTTATCCGCTTTCCCGGAATTTTCCAGAAAAACAACGTGTCGATCACGACGTGATTCGCCGCCCGACCCCGGTATCCTTCTTGAATGAGGTTGATGTGATGCGTGATACCCCTCGTGATTGAAATTTTTTCCGGCTCACGTTACGCCTCCGAAAAAATCCCCGGGGGTATTTGGCCGACACGGCTATTTGAGCCGCGTGCGGAGCAGCCGCCTCGCATTGGCGACCGCGGTCCGATGCACCGGAGCCATACCTTTACTGAGAATGCCGAGGGCGGCGTTCTGCATCCGGCTCGATCCCGGCTGGCTCATCATCAGCGACGGCGACCAGAACGAACGCATGGCCGCCATGCCCATGGCACTCCATGATTTGCTGAACGCGGTCGTCTTCTCTGAACACATGCGATGGAATTCCGCCTTGTCACGCGCCGACGGCGTCGGCCCCGTGAGCGCGAGGCGTGTCAGCCGATGGCCGACCACCAGCGGAACAGCAAAGGCGAGTTCCGTCGCCATGCCGATCAGGGACTTGGTCCTGCGCGGTCTGCGGTGGGTCATGTGCTTTCTCCTCGTTGGCAGATGGCGTCCGGTCCCCAAGATCGCCTATGGGCCAGAAAACGCCCCGGCCGTTCCGTTACCTTGCGGTGCCGGGTGGTCTCTGAGAGGCCGTCCACGAACTTATTGATAGAGTTCCGTTTCGCAACCCCGATCAGAGGACAGCTTCGATCAGCCCGAGCGATTTTGCTTCCTGGGCTTCAATGTACCAGTTGGCGGGAGCGCGCAGGAGAACGTCGTCCATGGTCACACTTGAGCCGGCGATCAGATTTTCGAAGCCTTCATTCTGGATCACGATCGAACTTTCGATCTCATGGAGCGTCGCCTTGACGGTAGCAATGCAGGTGGTGAGCGGGCCGTCGAGCCTAAGCGTCTTGTTAAGCTTGCGCTCATGGATCATCAATCTCGTTCCGCGTGTTAGATAACGGTTCCTTCTTGCGAAGAAGCTCATGAAGGTTGTGCCTGCGGAATAGATGGCCGCCTTGCCGAGGAACACAAAACGGCGTCCGGGCGCAATATCGCTGCGGAAGCGAATATCCTCACCCATCATGCGGGCGACCTCCGGATCGCCGCCAAGCGTCGATATCTCGACCACGATCAAGCCCCGCTCAGGGTCCCGATCAAGCTGCGCACGGAAACTGTTGTACATATCGTAGTCGACCGTACCAGACAGCAAGATGGCCGGAGAGACGAAGTCGGAGGCAGCGAGCGGTTCGTCCTGCATATTTTTCTCCCCGAAGCGCCAGAACGCAGTCTGACTGGAGTTTATAGGGAAAGCCAAGCTATGGCCGACGACATCCGGCAGGGTGGCAACGCCCATGCCCGCTTCCATCGGCCGATTCGGTTTGCCGCAGCCGCGCCAGGGCAGGATAAGCCCACAGGGAGCCGCCCGGGACAACAACAGCGTCAAGAACCGGGAAAGAAGCCATGTCATTCGTCATCGAGTTCAACCTGGTGAGAAGTCCGGGCACCAGGCCGAATATCATGGCCATGTCCGATATCCTTGAGCGGATTGGATGCGAGACGGCCAACACGGTCACATCAGCACCTCAACTCAATACTCGCTGTTAAAGGATGACCGCAGGGGGACAGACAGGTACTGTCTCCCTGCGACCGCCAGATCAGTTGCTGTAAGTGAATTCCGGAAGGCTCTTCAGGGATTCTTTGGTCGCATCGTGGAACACCACGTCCTTACCGCTCAGCTTGAGCGCATCATAGGGGACCACCACGTATTTCGTGCCCAGGCCCAGGAAGCCGCCGACCGACAGCACCGCGAACGGCACCTTCTCGTTGGGGGTGACGATCAGGTCGTCGACCGTCCCCACGGTCTCGTTGGCACCGTTGACGACGCTGGCCCCCACCACCTTGGAGGTCCGTTCGCCGTTGTTCGCCACCGACACATCAGGAAGGCTCGCGAGTGCCTCTTTGGTGGCGGCGCCGAACACGATCGCCTTGTCATGCACCACGAGCGAACTGTAGGGCACGATTACATATTTCGTGCCCACGCCCAGGAAACCGCCAACTGAGAGAACCGCGAACGGCACACTCGCGTCCGGGGTGATGATCAAATCGTCGATCGTCCCCACCGCCTCGTTCGCCCCATTGACGACGGCACTGCCCACCACCTTGGACACACGGTAACCGGTGGCCTGTGACGACGGGTCGATCTTCGACAAGGACAGCGTCTGGGGCACCCCTTGTGCCATGGCTGTAGTGCCCAAAGCGGCCGCGATGAACGCGGCACCCGCAAGAAATGTGATAGGACGCGCCATGAGAGTTCCTCTCTTTGATTGTTCAGGGATGTTTGGAAGGACTGGACCGCAGGGCGTTGCCGTCTCAGTCATCAGCAGTAAACCCCTATAAACCACCTTTTCAATGGCCGCGGGGTCTTCTTGTTCATCACGGATTGCTCAGCTTAGCTGTCGAAATTGGCGACATCGCACTGCGTTGTGACGATATCGCGCCGGGATATGCAGTAACAAGGTTCGGAAATTACGCAGTGTCCCCTTGCCCGAAACAGCCATAGGAGACGCGGGTGCGCAACGGCGGCATCCGGGACACCGATTCCGCCCGGGGGGCGGTATCGTTGCCGAAAATCAATCAGGGTGAGGTCGCGCAGCGGTAAATATTCCTACAGACCGAGGCTGGATGCCGACGACCCGGATCGAAAACGCGGCACAGGTGCCGATCTTCCGGCGGGCCGATGCGGACGACGGAGTAATCATGCCCGCCATGCACGGGGCGAAGATGACGTTGAATCGATAGCGCGCGGCCTCGCGCCGCGTCGCTATCGATCAGCAAAAAACAATCAGGGATCCATTCGGACAGGCACTGCGGCACAATCGCGGCGGCCGTCTGTTCGATACGATTACCTGATGACGATGACGTCCGGATCGATGGCCCGACTGATCAAGGTTGCGGAAACAACACCGACGTCCCCAGACCGACGCGGGCCAGACGGTCGTCTGGCCGCCGCGACGGCTTGATTATGGTCAGATGTGAGCTTCGGCGCCCGGGTTTGCCCGTGCCTGGAATTCGTGCTTGAGGTCGCGGATCACGTCGTGGTCGGCCTTGACCCCTTCGTAGGCCTTGGACACGATCGCCTTGACCGGAGCGGTGAGGCTGCCCTCCTGAAGGGCGGCTTCGTACTTGTCCTTAATGTAGTCCTCGCCGCTTTCGACCTCGTTGATCACGCCCTCGTCACTGCCGGTGACGGCGTTCTTGAGGTTGAGGAACATGCGATGGCCGGCGGCAAGGATAGTGCCGCTGTCCTTCGGTTCGCCACCCAGATCCCGCACCTCGTCCTGAAGCGCGGCGGTCAGTTGGTGGCGTTGGGCGGCGCGAGCATCGAACAGGGACTTGAAACGCGGATTCTCGGCATCCTTGGCCGCGGCGCCGTATCCTTCCGCGCTGTCCAGGGTGGTCGCGATCAGGCCATTGAGCACGTCAATCTGTCGTTCGTTGATGCTGGGCATTGCTGATGTCCTTGGTTTCGTGGGGACGTGCCTTGTGATGGCTTCGGCCATCCCAGGCTGAGCGGCGACCCTCTCCGGCCAATGTCCCCGCGGGAGCCTGAACTATCGTCACGGAGAACCAGAAAGGGAAGGCTCGGAATTTACTGATAGTCTAACGACCTATATCAGTACGGAGTACGGAGTACGGAGTACGCTGGACGATTCGCGGTCGCAGTCCCAAGGGTCGGGATGGATACCTGCCATTATTCCGGAATGAACACGATCCCCGACGCATCGGACGGAATGCACTGTCCGGATACGATGGCGTTGAGAACCGGTCACGCCTGCGGGCGCAAGCGCCCCCTTCGGGGGCGGGTGCTGATGAATTCGATGACATCACCTCGCCGCCATGCTATAAAGAGAATTGGGTGGAGGAGGTGCTCATGCCGAAGCCTGGAAAGGTCGCCGTCATGCCCGGAGTCTTGCCCGTGATTCCGAAGCCGTCGTCGGCACCCGCCTCGGCCGCCGACGCACACGAGCGATTCATTCCACGGCTTCGCCTTGCGGCCGAGCGTGCGGCATCGGACCTCGAGGCCGACACCGTCAACTTGACGGGAATAACCGACGAGGAACTGACTGCCCTCTGTAAAACCGTCAAAACGGTATGACCGGAAGTATCCGGAGCCGGAATGAGCGAGTTTCCCGACGGCTCAAAAACTCGATTGAAGGCATTAGGGCATATATTCCCGCCTCGTGCTTGTTGTCGTCGACGAGACGGTGGGGGGCGGCTGTGAGATGGTCGTCTGATCGGTCGTAGTGCTGGTCGTCCCGGAACTGCCGCAGGCTGACACAAGGACAGTACTGGTAAGGAGCACGGCGCCGATCAAGAGCCGAAAGTGCGGTGTCGTATTGGTCATGGCGTGTCTCCAAGGTCATCGACGTGTGGGTAAGATAATCAGGAAGTGGACGGGTCGTGCGACCCGCCTCTTCAGGCTGCGTTAGTGCTGTTCCTAACGATCTATCGTGGAGTGGGTGGTCGTAGTGTCGCCGTTCGGGTCCGTTGTCTGGGTTCTGGTATTGGTTTCCGAGTCGCCGTAGCCATCAGTACGGGTCCTGGTGTGCTCGGTTTCGCTGCTGCCGCCGCCGTTGGTGATGGTTACCGAGGGGCCGCCGCCGTGCGTGACCGTCTCCGATGATGAACTCTGCGCCAGGGCGGCGCCCGTCGTCATCGCGAACGCCGTTATGCCAACGAGTAAAAATCGTGTCATGTCATGGTTTCCTTGTAAGGACGGCGGTTTGGCCAGGATGGCGCGGGACGCCGATTGCTCCGGTTCTTGTGGACTTGAAAGGCTCCTGATTCGAACACCGCCCGGACGAGCAAATCCCCGGTCCCGATTCCCAGGCAGCTCACAGCGCCCGCGGTGGCGGCCTCGTGGCCTGGGGGGGCGGGGCCTCTTCTTGACCGTTACCGTTCGCGACCCTGGGTGGGTTGCCACGTCCGTCAACCAGGACGCCGCCGCGCTCTGTCGCCCGCTGTTGCAGGCGGGTCTTCCACTCGGTACGGACCCGTGCGCGGGCTTGGTCGTCGGTGGCGGAGTGCATTGATGCGCGATAGGTCTCCCGCTCGGCAGGTGTCATCAGGTCGCGTGCCCGCAACTTATTATTTTCTGCCGCAGGCTTCGCCTGCGAAGTGTTCGCCGCAGGAACCGTGGTGGTTGGCGCATTCCCCGCCTGCTGGGCTGACGCGGCTCCCGGAACGCCGACCAAAGCCGTCAGTGCAGCGGCGAACATCGCCACCACGTATATCTTGTTCCGTTTCTTCATGGTGCTCTCCTCAATGGTCCGATTTGGCTTAACCGGACCTAAACCGTTTTAAGGGGGCGGCGGTCACGGTCTGCACTTCTTGCAACAGACGCGGCGAAAGATTGTATGGCATTGAAATCAGACGGTATTTCGACCGGACATGGCGAGAGAAAGACCACCGACAACGGCGGCAATCCCGGCGATGACATATATAACAGTGTTGTTGGTGTGGCTTCCCGTTACCGCGGTGACGGCTTGGTCAACCGGGGCATTCCATGACTGGTAGCCGAAGTACAGCAGGACTACACCAATCGCCAATATGGCGAAGCCGATCACGCTCTTCATATCGATTTACTCCCCACCTCGAGTCGGGTTGCCGAAGGCAAACCGCAGTTCCGAGTTCCCCGTGATCGCCCGGTTCCCCGAGACGACCGAGGTTCCGGCTTCCTTGCCTATACTAATGTTCCAGTGCATCCTTGGCGCGACCGATGGTGTTCTGAACGGTGCCTTTGATCTTGTCGCCCTTGCCTTCCGCTTCCAGCTCGGGGTCGCCCAATATCTTGCCCGCCCCGTCCTTGATGGCGCCTTTGGCCTGCTTGGCTGCGCCGACGATACGATCCTTGTTCATGTCGCTGTCTCTCCGCCTGTTTGATGGTATCGCGAGCCAATCCTGCGGCTGCGGAAGCCGACTCTCAGGCCGCCGAAGGACTCGGGGCTTGTTGTCCGTTGCCTGTCGCGGAGGCACTTAGCCAAAATCGCCATCACCGCCTTTGAAGTGTCGTCTTTGAAGACAGGGCACACCAGAGTCGGAATATACTCATTGCAATCCACAGGTATATTCAATCCGGCGGGAAAAGTGATATTTGCGGAGGGATTACGGACTCATGGGAATCAATCGACGAATCCGGCGGCATTTCGCACCATTTCCGGCGTGTAGCCCGCCGCGCGCAAGGCACCGATGGCCTGTGCCCCGTCGCGTTTGGCGAGACGGCGCCCGCCGGCGTCGGTCAGCAACGGGTGATGGTGGTACCCGGGGGTGGGCAGGTCGAGCAACGCCTGAAGCAGGCGGTGAATGTGGGTGGCGTGAAACAGGTCCGCGCCGCGTGTGACCAGGGTGACGCCCTGGAGCGCGTCGTCGACGGTGACGCTGAGGTGGTAGCTGGTGGGGGTGTCCTTACGGGCCAGCACCACGTCGCCGAGTCGTTCGGGCGCGGCACGCTGGGGGCCGGCGGCTCGGTCGTGCCAGACCAGCGGGCCGGTTTGCTCCAGCGCGCGGGCAACATCGAGCCGTAGCGCCAGCGGTTCGCCGCGGTCAACGGTGGGCAGGTCGGCCGCGGGGTCGAAGGATCGGCGGGTCGGGCGACAGGTCCCGGGATAGATCGGGCCATCGCCGACACCGTCTTCTCCGGGGTGCGGGGCGTGGCCGGCAGCGGCGATGTCCTTGCGGCTGCACCGGCAGGGATAAAGGACGCCCCGCGCCCTGAGCCGGGCGAGCGCCGCCCGGTAGTCGTCGAAATGCTCGGATTGCCGACGCACCGGCTGTTCCCATTCGAGGCCAAGCCAAGCCAGATCCTCCAGCAACCGGCGTTCGAAAGCCGGTTGGCACCGCTGCCGGTCGATGTCTTCAATGCGAAGCAGGAACCGTCCGCCGCCGATCCGGGCGGCGTGCCAGGCGAACAACGCGGCGTGGGCATGGCCCAGATGCAAAAGCCCGGTCGGGCTGGGAGCAAAGCGCGTAACCAGGGAAGCGACAGACACGGCTTCGTCCCAAGGCAGGGAGGTGGGATGGGGCTCGGGCGTCGCGGCGGCCTGACGTTGGCCGGTCGTTGGTCAGTGTCCGAGCAACTTGACCAGTCCGACGATCAGCGCCGTTTGTGCTGCCATCGCGCCAAATACCCAACGCAGAATGTCCGCCTTGGTTTCGGCGGCGGTGGCCTTGATTTCGTCCTTCAACTCTACCCGGAGCGCCGAGAGGTCCGCCTTCAGGGCAGCCTCAACCGCTTTGAGGTTATCCTTGGTTGTGAGGTGCGACAGGTCCGTTGTTCCGGCTTCCTGAACCGCCACCGTCACGGCTTCGGCCTGGATGTCGGTGAACCCGGATTCCCGCAATCGCTTGACCATCTTACAATCGCTTGACCATCTTATAGGTATCGAACGCGACCGCAGCCATGGGGCACCTCCGGCCCGGATGGTAACGCACGGTACAGCCGGAGTCGACGCCTGCGATCGGGGCCTGCGATCGGGGCCTGCGATCGGGGCCTGCGATCGGGGCCTGCGATCGGGGCCGGTCATCGGGGGATCAGGTACCGCTCCAGGTCACTCGGCTTCATCGGCCGGCCGAACAGGTAACCCTGTCCGCGATGACAGCCCAGGTGGCTGAGCCAGGCGCGTTGGGCCTCGGTTTCGATGCCCTCGGCCAGGACTTCCAAGCCGAGACTGGTGGCCATGGCGATGATGGCGCGGGTGATGGCGGCGTCGTTGGCATCATGGGGCAGGCCGTCGACGAAGGCCCGATCGATCTTCAGTTCATTGATCGGCAGGCGCTTCAGGTAAGAGAGTGAAGAATGGCCGGTTCCGAAGTCGTCGATGGCCAGCTCGACTCCCAGGTCGCGGAGTTTGCAGAGAATATCGTAGCCGCTTTCGCCCTCGTCCATGATAAAGGTTTCGCTGACTTCCAGAAGCAGGCAATGGGCGGGCAGGCCGTGGGTCTCGAGGGCCTGCCGGACCATGGCCAGGGCATCGCCGCGAAAGATCTGGGGTCCGGCCAGATTGACCGCCATCCGCCTGAGCGAAAAACCCCGGTCGCGCCACGCGCGCATTTGCCGGCAGGCTTCGTCGAGCACCCAGGCGCCCAACGGAACGATCATTCCATTCGCTTCGGCCAGGGGAATGAAACCGGCCGGTGCGACCAGTCCCTTCTCGGGGTGCTGCCAGCGGACCAGGGCTTCGACGCCGATCATGGTTCCGGTTCCAAGGTCCCATAGCGGCTGGTAATAGACCACGAATTCCTGCCGCTGGATGGCCCGATGGAGATCCGCCTCCAACAGCAACCGCTCGGTTGCCCGGGCGGTCAGTTCGGGGGTGTAAAAGCAGAAGCGGTTCCGCCCCTGGCTCTTGGCCCGGTACAGGGCGGCGTCGGCGTGACTCAGCAGGGTGTCGATGTCCTCGCCGTCACCGGGGTAGAGCGCGATGCCGATACTGGCGGTCACGAAGAAATCGTGGCCACCGATCAAAAACGGCGCATGGAGAATCTCATTCAGGCTCTTTGCCAGAACGGCGGCATCATCCTCCCGCGTCAGACCTTCCATCAGCACCACCATCTCGTCGCCCCCCATGCGGGCGAGGGCGTCCTGTTCCCGGATCCGGCCCTTGAGACGCTGTGCCGCATCCCGCAGCAACTGATCGCCGGCCTGATGGCCAAAGCAGTCGTTGACGTGCTTGAAATTGTCCAGATCGACGAACAGGATGGCGAGCGACGTGCCCTGTCGGTTGGCCCGGGCGATGGCCTGGCCGGCGCGGGCATTGATCATCAGGCGATTGGGCAGGCCGGTGAGGGAATCGTAATTCGCCAGATACTCCAACATCGCCTCGTGACGCTTGCGTTCGGTGATGACGTCGAAAATGGCGACGAAATGTTCCGGCTTCGGGCAATAGACGGAAATCGAAAACCACATGCCCAGGCTTTTGACGCAGGCCTCAAATTGCTCGGGCGGGCCACCGGCGGCCACCCGGCCATAGATTTCGAGCAGCTCGGGGTCGGTTTGACGGATGCCCGGAATAACCTCGCTGACCCGCTTCCCCGTCACTCCCTTCAACCCGGTCTGGGCCTCGAAGGCAGCGTTGACACTGAGATAGATAAAGTCCTGAGGCTGTCCCTGTTCGAACAGCATAAGACAATAGGCGAAGCCGTTCAGCATATGATCGAACAGGGAGCGATAGGTCTCCTCACTTTTTCGTATCTGCTGTTGGGCCTCCCAGAACGTCGTGATGTCGCGGGCAATCCCCAGCACCCCGATCAGGATGCCACCGGCGTCGTACATGGGGGTCTTGATCGTTTCAAACAGGCGCCGCTGGCCATCGGGTGAGGTGATCCATTCCTCGTTGCCTCGGGATTCGTCGGCCACCAGCGCCTCAAGATCCTTCCTGCGGAAGAATTCCGCCCAGTCGGCGGCGAAAAAATCGCGATCGGTTTTGCCGATAACCTCCCCTTCGTTGCGGCCGATCAAGCGGCAACAGGCTGGGTTCAAGGCCAGGTAGACGCCGGCCGGGTCTTTGAGCCAGATCGGATCGGGAATGGTCTGGATCAGCGAGCGCAAAAGACTGGAGTCGTTGTCCTGTGCCGCTTCCGTAAGTTGGGCCGTGTCAACCCAGGATATCCTGCCGGCATCGACGCCTGACAGGCCAGGCATTTCACATCCGGGTTGTCGAGACCGAGGGGCCAAAGATGAACGATACAAAGTGTTCATATCGCAAACGAACCTTTTCGTCGCAGATCTGGCACTGACCATACACGGGAATCAGATGATCAATGCCGAGAAACGTCATCTAGTATTTTTTGGCAAAAGTCAAGTTTATTCTAAGCGCGGAACGTTGCTTGATCGTAAGATAGTTTTAGAATAAAAACTTAATTATTACCTTTGATCGAAATTGAGGTGTACCGACATGGGGCGTAACAACCCTGCATTGCGCATAAAATTGAAGGAGATTGGGGTTGTTGGGACGATCATTTTATTATCAGAGCAGCGATGATCTACGTTCGGAAGCCTGAAATTGGGGATATCGTCCGGGTTCCCGGTCTGAGCGGCTGACAAAGAATGCCCGTCTTGCGCGGTTTTCGGGCCGCGCATCGGTTATGGCGTTGTCTCGCGCGTCGGTCGGGCAACCTGCCGGGTATTCATCGTGGGGGATGGGGTGAGGGCGGTTGCCCGGCGTCGGATCGCTCGGGCAAATCACGAGTGGCGGTCCCCGATTCCAACAGGTGAGCGGAGCGGTCGCACATGTGGACCACCAACCGGCGCAGCTCGGGCAGGATTGCCTGAAACAGCGTGTGGCGCAAGGCGCGATCAGGAATCCGGGTCAGGAAAAAGGCGCTGTAACGCGCCATGCCTTTCAGGGTTCCCGCGGTCAGTGCCGGCACGCCCTGGTAACCGTCGCGGTCAAGCAAGGGCAACAGGGTATCCCAGAAGCTCATGATCCCGAGGCCATCGACCGCGGCCCGGTCGATCAGGTCGAGGAGCGTTGCGAAGAAGCGCCGGTGCTCCAGGGTCAGTTGCACCAGTCGGTCCGGAAAGAGGACAGCTCCAGGCTCCCGCCGTGGCAGGCTGGCGACGACTTCGTCCCGGGTTGCCCGGGAGCCCCGGCGCAGCGGCGGCAGCCGCACCGCCGCGGCAAGCCTGGGCTCGGCGCCATCGATGCGGGCACCATCGCTGCAATTGAAGACCCGGCTGCCGCTATGCCGGATCAGCAGCTTGAAGTTGTCGAGACCGATGGCGTAGACGACATCGGTCTTGATGGTGCCGCCGAAATTAGCCGGAGCCTCCACGGGCAGCGACCGGTCCTGTTCCTCGGCGATCAGGAAATCCAGGTCCTGATAGACGGTATTGCCGGCGTGCCCCAATCCGGCGACCCGGGTCCCGAAATCGGCGCCGAAAAGATAGAGTTCCCGAAAACCCAGGCTGACCGCGAGCCGCGCTCCGGCGTTGACGGCGGTGGGAAACGCCAGCACCATCGCCTGATCGGCCAGCCCGACCATGGTGCTGGCGGCGACGTAGGGCCGGACGTACATCAGGACGTCGTCGAACATTGGCGGCAGTCGGGGATCGACGGTCAGCGCCGCCACCAGGGTAATGCCGGTGAAGGGATGCTTGCCGGCGGTATGACCGAGGATGGTCACGGCTTCGGGCGCATTTTCGCATTCCAGGTGAAAATCCGGGACGAGGCCGTGGCTGAGACAGTTTTGCAGTGCGGTCCCGCACGAGATCAGCACCGCCCCCGGGCGTAAACGACGCAGGTCTTCGAGATCGCGATCGAGGGAGGGGCCGGCGCCCACGAGAATTGCCGGTTCGAGCCGGCGCGGCAGCGGCGCCGCCGGAACCAAAGCGAAGCGGTTGTGCGCGCAGTTGGCCAGGGTGTTGACGAGCATGATCAGCTCGTCTTCAAAGAAGCCGGTGGCGGCGAAGACCCGCTCGTAATGGGCCGGTAACTGGTCGCGGACCCGCTGGAACAGTTCGGCCGGATAGTGAATGAACAGCCACGCTCCATCAAGGTGGATGGCGCCATCGGCAGCCAGTTCCAGAATGACCTGTTCCACCAGTTCGCTCTCGGTGGTGGCGGTCAGCAGGGTAAAACGTCGGCCGGCGGCGTGATGGTGATCAAAGAACCGTTGCCAGTCGACGGTATGGCAGGAAAGCGCGAGAAATTCCGGCACCGGCTCGACCAGCACCACCCGTCGGGGTCTGGCCATCTCAATCAGAGCGTCCAGATGGTAGCCCAATCCGACCCCGAACACGACCAGGGTGCCGCCCGGCTCATCGGGCCGGTCGGTCAGGGTCAGTCCCCGGTCCAGCAAGCTCCGGCATTGGGCCTGGACCACCGCCATGAATTCCAGGCCGATGCCGTGGAACAGGTTTTCACCGCCCGGAGCGTGCCGGAATACCCGAAACGGTGCCCGACGGTAGGTCTCGATCTGTTGGGCGGCGATGGCGCGGGCGTCGCCGCGGTAAAGCCGGCCGGTGCCGAGAGCGACGTCCACCCCGACCCCGTCCGCGACCACCAGGAGGGCGGCAAGACCGTCAGGCAGTTGTCCTTCAAGTTGCGGAAAACAGGCCAGCAGCGCCGCTCTCGAACCGGGGGCGCTCACCTCCGGCCGGAGTGCCCGATCAATCCCCTCTCCGCCTTCCCCCGACATTGCCGTTCCTTTCCTGGTGGCAGCGGCTGCAAAGCCCTGGACGGCCGGCCCCGCGAGCGCGCCGTCTCCGATCGTCTCCGACCGTCTCCGACCGTCGCCGACCGTCGCCGACCGCCTCCACAGTCTACCGTACCCGTCGACCGACCCGCCATCGTCCTGGGGTGCCGCAAAAGGTCGGGTGCCTCGACGACGCGGGCAGGGGACGATTCGTCTCCGGCCCGGCGGGAGTTCGTTAACAAAGTATAGGAGTTCCAGGTTTTCCAGATGATTAACCATCGTTGAAGGGCAAAACCGCTTTCCTTGGAGGTTGCCGGCTCCTATACTCGACACCGGCCTGTCGCGTGGCGCCGGGAGGAGGATGTGGGTGTCCCGATTTCCCGGCCGGGTGCGGCGGCGCATAAGGCTTGCCATGCCAGATGAATTCCTGTCCGCACTATGGACGGTACCGGACGCTGCGGGCGTCGGGGATGGGCTGTGCATCACCGACGAGTCCGGCATCTTCCTGCGGGTAAACGACGTCTTTTGCCGGCTCCATGGCCGTGACGAAGGCGAGCTGTTGGGGCGGTCGGTCCTGGTCCTGGCCGAAGGCGGGGAGCGGCCGGCGTTCGGGGCCGGCTATATCGACCTGATCCGCGGGACGCTGGGCGAGCGGATGGAGTTGCACCTGCCGCTGCCGGGGGTGCCGGCACGGCAACTGATCGCCCGGGCCTTTGCCCTGACCGGTATGACCGGTGGCCGTTTCACCGTGACCATGGTCACGGCACGGGAGGTGATGCCGGCCGGGCGCGGTGACGGTTTTATCATCGCGGCCGATCCGGGCCTGGCGGTGCTGGCGGCGGCCGGCGACGGGGTGGTGGGCACCGATCGGAACGGCATCATCGACACCTTCGACAGCGGCGCCGAACGCCTGTTCGGCTACGACGCCGCGGAGGTGATCGGCGCCAGTGTCTCGGTGCTGATGCCCGAGTCCTATCGTCAGCAGCACGATCGCTATATGGCCGAAGCCGGGTGCAACCCGGCTTCGGGCAGGCACGAGCGCCAGCGCCGGGTGGTCGGCCAGCGCAAGGACGGCTCGGTGTTTCCGCTGGTGTTGCTGCTTGACGAGCGTCCGGTGGGCGCGCGCGGCGGCTACCTCGCGGTGCTGCTCCATGATGGTGATCACGAGATGAACCGGGCCAGCCTGGAGCAGACCAGCGCCCGGCTTTACGATGCCCTGGGCTGCCTCAAGGAGGGCTTCTTACTGTGCGATGCCCGGGATCGCATCGTGGTGGCCAACGCCCGCATGCGCTCGCTGTTCGCGGAAATCGCCGACCTGATTGTGCCGGGCCGCAGTTTTAACGATCTGGTTCGGGCCTGTGCCCGGCGCGGTCTCTACAATCCCGGGGCGGAGGACCTGGAAGACTGGATCACCGAACGCCTGGCCCGGCGCCGTCACCTGCCCAACCGTTTCGAGATGGATATTCGCGGCGGCCGGCGCATCGAAGTGCGCGAGCTGGCCACCGCCGAGGGCGCCTGCGTCAGCGTCTACGACGACATCACCGAACGCTACCACCGGGAACGGCAGTTGCGCGAGCGTGAGGCCGAACTGTCCACGGCACAGCGCATCGCCCGGTTGGGCGGCTGGCGGGTGGATCTGGCGAGCGGCAACATTACGTGGTCCCAGGAGATGTATCGCCTGTTTGGCGTGGAGCCCGGAGCGTTCCCGCTGTCGCCGGAGGCGGTGTTCGCGGTGATCCACCCCGACGACCGCGAGCGGGTGCGGCGCCTGCTGACCCGGCCGCCCCGACGCCTGCCGGCGCGGGAATGGGAATTTCGGATCGTCCGCCCCAGCGGCGAGGAGCGGGTGCTGTGGGCCGAGAGTCAGAGCGAACGTAACCAGCGTGGCGAAGTGGTCGCCCATTTCGGGGTCTGTCAGGACGTGACCGCCCGCAGGCTTGACCAGTTGGCGTTGATTCAGGCGAAAGAGGCGGCCGAGCTGGCCAACCGCTCCAAGTCGCAGTTCCTGGCCAATATGAGCCACGAGTTGCGCACTCCGCTCAATGCCATCATCGGTTTCAGCGAGATGATGGCGAGCGAGGTGCTGGGGCCGTTGGGCAACAAGCGTTATCGCGATTATGCCGAAGCCGTGCTTAACAGTGGCAACCATTTGCTTGAATTGATCAACGAGGTTTTGGACCTCTCGAAGATCGAAGCCGGCCGCTACGAACTGGCCGAAGAATGGTTGTGTCTTCGTGAAGTCTTCCAGGAGGCGCTGATTCTGGTCGGTCCGCGCGCCGAGGAAAAAGGAACCACCACCACCTTCTCCGGGGCCGGAGATCTTGCCCCGCAACTGCTGGCCGACCGTCGGGCATTGCGCCAGATGCTGCTCAATCTGCTGTCCAACGCCATCAAGTTTACGCCGGCGGGCGGCCGGGTGGCCATGCGGGCGGTTTGGGATCTCAGCGGTCTGCGCCTGGAGGTCGCCGATACCGGCGTCGGCATTCCTGCCGAGAGAGTGAGGGAGCTGGCCCAGCCCTTTGTCCAGATCGACAACGCCATGAACCGTCGCCACACCGGCAGCGGCATTGGCCTTTATTTGACTCGGAGTCTGGTTGAACTTCATCGCGGCGCCCTCGACATTTCCAGCCGTCAGGGCAGTGATTCCGGTACCACCGTCGCCCTGATTTTCCCGGCCGAACGTCTGCGCTTTCACGCCGACGGTTGAATCAGAAGAACAGCCTGTCCGTTCCGGTCTGCCTTGTTGCCGCTGGGCGACATTGGCCGTTCGCGACGCCGCGACAATGCCCCCGCGCCATACGGGAGGCGTGGCAACGAATGGACGTCGTCATCTGTCGGGATATCCGGCGGTCTTTATTGAGATATGTGTTTTTAAACCGGCACGGCGCGGCTTGCCGTTCTTTTGGCAGATACCGGAGTCTTCGGGCATGTCGCGTGTTAATAACCATATTCGGGGCAGGCCTATCTGAAAGAGTTAAGTCGTTTCTCACATTGACATCGATGGAACCACCGGACCACCTTTGCAAAGGAATGTTCGGGCGAATGCCGGCGGCTGGCGAGCAACGGATCGGCAAGGAGTTGCCTCATGGATGTGCTGAGCCAGATGGTTTTCTGGGACGGTGCGCTGATGCTGGGCGCAATAGTCACAGTCCTTGGAATAATACTTAAAATCTTAGGCTTTAGGGTCCGAAGCGAGGGGGCGCCGGCGGAAATTGTGCTTCAGGCCGCGATCGACGGGGTCGTTACTCTTGACGAGCGCGGTCGCATTGCCGGCTTCAACCCGGCGGCCGAACGCCTGTTTGGTTATGGCCGGGCCCAGGTGATCGGCTGCAATCTTGGAATGCTGATGCCCGAGCCGTACTGCTCGCAGTATGAGAGCCCGCCAGGCGATCCGCCGGGGGGAGGCGCCGTCCAGATGCCCGGCACCCGCCGCGAAGTGGTCGGCCGCCGCAGCGATGGTACGACCTTTGCCATGGAAGTGGCGCTCGGCGAAGGTTGGAGGCGTGGGCGTCGCCTGTTTGCCGCGGTCGTGCGCGACATCAGTGACCGCGAGCAGGGTGAAGCACAACTCAAGGCCAGCGAAAGCAAGGCCCGGGCGATTCTGGAAACGGCGGTGGACGGCATCGTTACCATTGATCGCAGCGGCATCATCTTGTCCGCCAATCCGGCCACGGTTCGTTTGTTTGGTTATCAGACGGACGAATTGACGGGCAGAAACGTCTCGATGCTGATGCCGGAACCCCATGCCGGCAAGCATGACGGGTACCTTCGCCATTACCTTCAAACGGGCGAGCGTCATATCATCGGCATCGGCCGGGAGGTTTTCGGTCGGCGCAAGGACGGCTCGACCTTTCCCATGGAGTTGTCGGTGGGTGAGGCGGTGGTCGGGGGCTGTCCGATCTTCACCGGCATTGTCCGCGACATCTCCGACCGCAAGCGCGCCGAAGCCGAGCTTTCGGCAGCCCGGGATCAGGCCGAACGCGCCATTCTGTCCCAGTCCAAGTTTCTGGCGGCGGCCAGCCATGACCTGCGCCAGCCGATCCAGGCGCTGACGCTGTTCACCTCGGCCCTGGGCTCCAAGCTGAAGGGGACGCCGGCATCGGCTTTGCTCGACGACATGAAGGGCTCGGTGGAAGCCATGACCATGTTGCTCGATGCCCTGCTCGACGTGTCCCGCCTGGACGCCGGCGTGGTGGTTCCCCACGAGACCACCTTTTCCCTGGCCTCGGTGCTGGAGCGGCTGGCGGCGGAATTCAGGCCGCAGGCCGAGCAAAAGGAACTCGACCTGCGTGTCCAACCCTGTTCCGCCGTGGTGCGCACGGATCCGATTCTGCTCTACCGCATACTTCAGAATTTCATCTCAAATTCGTTGCGATACACCAGCCAGGGCAAGGTTTTGTTCGGCTGCCGGCGCCTTGGCCGTAAGCTGCGCATCTCGGTTCTTGACACCGGGATCGGCATTCCGGGCCACTTGCAGCAGGAGATTTTCAAGGAGTTCTTTCAGATCGGCAATCCCGAGCGCGACCGCAGCAAGGGTCTCGGCCTGGGCCTTGCCATTGTGCAGCGCCTGTCCCGGCTTCTCCACGCCCCGGTCCTGGTCCGCGCCACGGAGGGACGGGGCTCGGCGTTTTCCATCGATATCCCGCTGGTCGGTTTCAACCGGATCGCCAATGTCTTCCCGTTGCGGCCCCCTCTTGCCCAGTTCACGCCCACCGGCAAGGGTCTGATCTACGTCATCGACGATGAACCTTCGGTGCTCAAAGGGTTGCGGCTGGTGCTGGAGGACTGGGGCTACACCGTGCTGACCGGCCGGACCGAGCTGGAAGCGGTGAGCACCTTGACCCGGCGGCAGCAGGCGCCGGATCTGATTATTGCCGACTACCGGCTGCGCAGCATTTGCAATGGCGGGCAGGTGGTGGCGCAAATTCGGGAAATGTTCAACCGGCAGATTCCCGGAATTCTGATTACCGGCGATACCGCGCCGGAGCGCATCCGCGAGGCCACGGCCAGCGGCCTGCGGTTGATGCACAAGCCGATCGAGGCGGCCGAACTCCGTGCGGCGGTGCTGGACAGTCTTTCGGTGGCCACCGGCGAGGCCCGCAACACCGGCGTCTAAGCGAGGCATCCGGGGGCCGGGGCAGCAGAGCCCCGCTCCCGGGCCTGTGCGAGACGTGCGATCAGGTCGTTGACATCGGTCCTGGCGCGCCTTAGTGTCCCGCTGTCTTCTGGATGCCGGCCACCGCCGGCATCAAAAGCGCCAGTCCGCGAGTTTCGCGCACTGGTGCGTTGTCGTTTGGTGCGGCGGAGCGAAGCGGGCATGTTTGACGGGCTGACGGGACGTCTTGGCGGTATCCTCGACCGGCTGCGCAAGCGGGGCGCGCTGAGCGAAGAGGACGTCACGGCCGCCCTGCGCGAAGTGCGGATCGCCCTGCTCGAAGCCGACGTGGCCCTGCCGGTGGTCAAGCAGTTCATCGCCGGGGTCAAGGACAGGGCGGTCGGCCAGGACGTGCTGCGTTCGGTGACGCCGGGCCAGATGGTGATCAAGATCGTTCATGATCATCTGGTGGAGGTGTTGGGCAGCGCCACCGAGACGATCAATCTGAATGCCGTGCCGCCGGTGCCGATTCTGATGGTGGGCCTCCAGGGTTCGGGCAAGACCACCACCACCGCCAAGATCGCCCTTCGCCTCCGCACCCGGGAGCGCAAGAAGGTGCTGATGGCCTCCCTCGACGTCCGGCGACCGGCGGCGCAGGAGCAGTTGCGGGTGCTGGGTGAGCAGGTTGAGGTGGCGACGCTGCCGGTGGTCGCCGGGCAGGGGCCGGTGGAGATTGCCAGGCGGGCGCTCACCACCGGCCGGCTCGAGGGCTATGACGTGGTGTTGCTGGACACCGCGGGCCGTCTGGCCATCGATGACGAGCTGATGGCCGAAGTCGCGGCGATTCGCGATGCCAGCAAGCCGGTGGAGACGCTGCTGGTGGTCGATGCCATGACCGGCCAGGACGCGGTCACGGTGGCCACCAACTTCGAGCAGCGGCTCGGCATCACCGGCATCGTGCTGACCCGGATCGACGGCGACGCCCGCGGCGGTGCGGCGCTGTCCATGCGCCAGATCACCGGCAAGCCGATCAAATTGATGGGCGTCGGAGAAAAGATCGACGCCCTTGAAGGCTTTCACCCCGACCGCATCGCCGGCCGCATTCTGGGTATGGGCGATGTGGTCGGTCTGGTGGAAAAGGCCGCGGAGTCCATCGACCGCGAAGAAGCGGAAAAGATGGCGGCGCGCCTCCAGACCGGGGCCTTCACCCTCGACGACATGGCGGCCCAGTTGCGCCAGATCCGCAAAATGGGCGGCATGTCCGGGCTGATGGGCATGATGCCCGGGGTCGGTAAGATCAAGAACCAGTTGAAAGAGGCGAATATTGACGAGCGGATGCTGAAGCGCCAGGAGGCGATCATCAGTTCCATGACCAGGCTCGAACGCCGGGACATCCGGGTGCTGAACGCTTCGCGACGCCGGCGGATCGCTCTTGGTGCGGGCAGCACGGTTCAGGAGGTGAACCGCGTGCTCAAGCAGTATCAGGAAATGCAGACGATGATGAAGAAGGTCAAGAAGCTCGGAGAGAAGGGCTTGGCGCGCCAGGGCCTCCAGGGCCTGTTGCCGCGTCGGTAACTCCGAAACACACCTTATTGCAACCAGGGAAAGCAGATCACGGATGTCTCTTAAGATTCGGTTGGCCCGGGGCGGCGCCAAGAAGCGCCCGTTCTATGGAATTGTCGTTACCGATGCCCGCTCGCCGCGGGACGGCCGGTTCATCGAGAAGATCGGCACCTACAATCCGATGCTGGAGAAGGATCATCCCCAGCGGGTGCAGATCAACGCCGAGCGCGCCCGGCACTGGCTCTCGGTGGGCGCCCAGCCGACCGATCGTGTCGCCCTGTTCCTGGGCCGGGCCGAACTGGCGCCGATGCCCGCGCGCAAGGAGACTCCGGCCAAGTCGGCTCCGAAGGCCAAGGCACAGGAGCGGCAGAAGCAGGAAGCGGCGCTGCGCGAGAAGGCCGGGGGCTGATCCGCCAGGGTGGTTGACCGTCGATGGTCGGGACGATCAGCAAGGATGCCGGCGGGAAAAGCGCTGGCCGGCGGGTGTGCGTCGGCCAGATCACAGGCGCCCATGGCGTCCGCGGTCTGGTGCGGTTGCGCAGCTTTACCGACGATCCGGCGGCGGTGGTGGCCTATGGGCCACTGACCGACGAGGCCGGGCAAAGGCGGTTCGTGGTGCATCTTCAGTCGCCGGCCAAGGACGCCTGGATCGCCCGGATCGACGGCGTTTCCGACCGGACCGCGGCCGAGGCCCTGAGGGGAACCCGGCTTTATGTGGAGCGGGCGGCGCTGCCGGCCACCGACGAGGACGAGTTCTATCATGCGGATCTGCTCGGCCTGCGGGCCGACCGGACCGAGGGTGGTGTGCTGGGAACGGTGACGGCCGTTCACGACTTCGGTGGCGGGACCATGCTGGAGGTGCGTCTGGACTGTGGCCGGACGGTGGCGCTGCCATTTACCCTGGCGGTGGTGCCGGTGGTGGATATCGCCGCCGGCCGGGTGGTGGTGGAGCCGCCGCTGGAACTGATCGAACCGGTCGGGCCGCCGGCCGCGCCGGGCGATGGCGGGGAGCCCGAACGATGATCGGAACGGCTGAACCGCCGCCCTTGTGGTCGGTGCGGGTGCTGACCCTGTTCCCGGAGATGTTTCCCGGGCCGTTGTCGGTCAGTCTGGCCGGAAGGGCCCTGGAAGGCCGGGTCTGGTCGTTGGAAACGGTGGACATCCGCGGGTTTGCGCGCGATAAACACCGCTCCGTCGACGACACCCCCTTCGGGGGCGGGCCTGGGATGGTCATGCGTCCCGATGTGCTGGACGGCGCCCTGGCGGCGGCGGCGGACGGTACGGCAGGGGCCGGGCGGGGACGGGCAATCTACCTGTCGCCGCGCGGCCGGAGGCTGGACCAGGCGCTGGTGCGGGAACTGGCGGCGGTGCCACAGGTCACCTTGCTGTGCGGTCGGTATGAGGGCATCGATGAGCGGGTGCTGGAGGCTCACGCCCTGGAGGAGGTCAGCCTGGGCGACTTTGTCCTGTCGGGTGGCGAACCGGCGGCGCTGGCGCTGATCGACGCCTGTGTCCGGCTGTTGCCCGGGGTGATGGGCAATGTCGAGACGGCGGGAGAAGAGAGTTTCGAAGGGGGATTGTTGGAGTATCCGCACTACACCCGGCCCGCGGTCTGGACCGACCTTCGGGGCGTCACGCGGCCGGTGCCGGAGGTGCTGCTGTCCGGGCATCACGAGAAGGTCAGGGCCTGGCGGCTGGCGCAGGCGGAACGGATCACGGAGGATCGCCGGCCCGATCTGTGGGACCGGTACAGTGCGGCGATCCGGGAGGAACGGCGAGGGCAGGCGGCGCTCAGGCGCGGTCGGCCGTGCCCTGGGGAACAGGAAGAGCATGGGGAACCGGACGGCCGGCCACCGGCCGCCGCCCGGTCCGAGCGGAAGTTCACGGGATTCGAGGAATAGGTGTCATGAATCTGTTGCAAAAATTCAATCAGGCCCAAGTCGAGAAACTCACCGCCAACACCAAGATTCCCGAGTTTTCCCCGGGCGACACGGTGCGGGTCAACGTCAAGGTGATCGAGGGCACCCGGGAGCGGGTCCAGGCTTATGAAGGCGTGTGCATCGGCCGCAAGAATGCCGGCGTCAACTCGTCGTTCACGGTGCGCAAGATCAGCTATGGCGAGGGCGTCGAACGGGTATTTCCGCTCTACAGCCCGCGTATCGACAGCATCGATCTGGTGCGCAAGGGCAATGTCCGCCGGGCCAAGCTGTATTATCTGCGCGAACTGCGCGGCAAATCGGCCCGGATCGTCGAACGCACCACCGGCCGCGGCATGAAGCGCGACGTTCCGTAAGCCAGACCGCCAAGGGTATCCCGCAGGGCTCTGCCCTGCACCCGCGAAGGAGGCTTGCCTCCTTGACCTCATGACCTCATGGGTTCAAAGGGCCGTCCGGCCCTTTGCGGGTGTGGGCAGAGCCCACAAAAGCGTTTTCTTTCATGGTCGCCTGCGGCCGGCTACTCCGTCCGCCCCAGCCAGGTGACGTGTCCCAGCTTGCGCCCCGGACGTACCTCGCGCTTGCCGTAAAGATGCAGGCGTGCGCCGGGCTCCGCGATCAGCTCTGGCCACCGTCCGACCTGATCGCCGATCAGGTTTTCCATCACCGCATCGCAGGCGCGGTCGGTCGGTCCCAGCGGCAGACCGCAGACCGCCCGCACCAACTGTTCGAATTGGCTGGTGGCGCAGGCGTCCAGCGTCCAGTGGCCGGAATTGTGCGGACGCGGCGCCAGTTCGTTGACCAGCACCCGGCCGTCGCGGGTGACGAACATTTCCACCGCCAGCAATCCGACTACGTCCAACGCCTCGGTGATCTGCGCGGCGATGTCTTCGGCGCGGGCGGCGAGGGCCGGGCTGATCCGGGCCGGTACGATGGTGCGGGCCAGGATGTGGTGCTCATGCTGGTTTTCCACCGTGGGATAGCCGCGGCGGCGGCCATCGGGACCGCGGGCGACGATCACCGAGATTTCGCAGGCGTAATCGACGAACTGCTCGACCACGGCGTCAAGGCCGTGGTCGCCGGCGAGTTGGCGCCAGGCTGCCGCGGGATCGCTGTCTTCCCCCAGCAGCACCTGGCCTTTGCCGTCGTACCCGAGCCGTGCCGCCTTCAGCACCGCCGGCCGGCCCAGCTCGGCCGTGGCGCGGGCCACGTCGGCGGCGCTGCCGGCCCGACGCCAGGGCGTGGTCTCGATGCCGAGACGGTTGACGAAGGACTTTTCCAGGATGCGGTCGCGCGTCACCGCCAGCACCCCGGCTCCTGGCCGGACCAGGATCTGCCCGGCCAGCACCACCAACGCTTCGGGTGGGACATTTTCCCATTCCAGCGTGACCACATCGACCGCGGCGGCGAACGCGGTGAGCGCCCGCTGATCGGTGAAGTCGGCGACCGTGGCCTCGGCGCAGACCTGGGCGCACGGGCTGTCGGGCTCGTTGGTGAAAACGTGGGTCCGATACCCCAGTCGGGCCGCCGCCAGCGCGGTCATGCGGCCAAGCTGGCCACCGCCAAGCATACCCAGTGTCGAGCCGGGAGGGATCATCGCCAGGTCTTTCATCGCGCAGGACACGGGGGGATCAGACAGGGCCGGCCGTCGGTTCCGGGACGAGGCCGACCATTGCGGTCTGCCGGGTACGCCATGCCTCCAGGGCATCGGCCACCGCGGGGTCCGAGAGGGCCAGCACCGCGGCGGCCAGCAGCGCCCCGTTGATGGCGCCGGCCTTGCCGATGGCAAGGGTACCCACCGGAATCCCGGCCGGCATCTGCACGATGGACAGCAGGCTGTCCATGCCCTTGAGGGCGTGGCTTTCCACCGGCACGCCGAACACCGGCAGCGGAGTCATGGCTGCGGTCATGCCTGGCAGATGGGCGGCCCCGCCGGCACCGGCGATGATCACCCGCAGTCCCCGTGCGCGGGCCCCGGCCGCGTAGTCGCAAAGCCGCTGGGGGGTCCGGTGGGCCGAGACGATCCGGGTTTCAAAGGGGATTCCCAGTGCCGCCAGGGTTTCGGCGGCGTGGCTCATGGTGGCCCAATCGGACTGGCTGCCCATGATGATGCCGATCCTGGGTGGGATGTCGGCGGGAGTTTCGCGGAAGGCCAAGGGGTTCTCGCGTTCAGGCAATGATGTCGGGGACAAGCTGATTTTCCAGGCACGAGATCTCGTCCTTCAGCAACAGCTTGCGCTTCTTGAGGCGTTGAAGCTGGAGCTGGTCGAACGGCGCGTCCTCGGCCAACCGGGAGATCACATCGTCGAGATTGCGGTGTTCCAGTCGCAAACCCGCCAGCTTTTGTTTGATCATTTGCTGCTCGTTCATCGTTACCGAATCCCGATTTACGATCCTGCGACCAGGATATCAAAATGCCGGTCCGCCGTCAGCGGTCAAGGCCGATGGTGGGGATGTCCGTTAAAGTTGACGCAACGGCGGCAACGGTTCGGTGCCGTGGACGGTTGCGGCAACGGTCGCAAGGTAAGGTATGGCAAGGACCAGTTGCAGGATCGCCCACAAGTCTGCCTGGTGGTTGATCCCGGCCTTGCCAATATCGAAAGTGTTAATGGCCGTGATCAAAGCGTCCCAAAAGGATCGCGCGACCCCGTCCTCGGTCCACCAGATCACCTCATGGTTGATCGGGCCTTCGGAGAGGATAATGCCGACGGCACCGAGTGGCAACAGCAGCGCCAGCGCCGTCGCGGCCGGAACGGTTCGGACGGTTGCGCCCAGGGACCGCCGCGAGTCGGGACCGGTGACGGTCTGGGCGAAGGTCCCGAGCAGATGGGAGGCGGACAGTGCCGCCGCGAGATCGCAACCGGCGGGTCGACGACCGGCCCGACACAGGAGCAGACCGACCAGGGCAATGCCGGAAATCAGGTACGGCGCCACCGGAAAATCACGATAGCGGCCATCGACGATCAGCAGCAACGACCACAATCCGGCCAGGGTGGCAAGAGCGCTCAGGGCCTTGCCCCCCCAAAAGGCCAGGGTCGCGCCCTCGGCCGGTTCGGGCGCCGCGGCATCGTACAGCAATGCCGGCGCCCGCCACAACCGGACCGTTTCGACCAGCACCGCGCCGGCCAGCAGCGCCTGAAGCCCCAGCACTCCGGCCGCCAGCAAACGGTCATGAAGGTAATAGTGCCAGGAAAAGCCGATATCGGCGGCATGGACCAGGGCCGACGCCAGGGCATACGCCAGGAGCGAGGCTACGGCAAAGCCGGCAACCGGCAGGGCGGGGCGCCGTTTCAGCGCCGCTGCCAGCAGTCCCAACGCCAGCAGCACCGAAAGCCCGGCCTTGACCGGCCAGGCCGGATCCTCGACCACCGGTCCGGCGACGGCGTATTTCGGCTGGCGATCGGCGGTATAAAGGCCCCACTTGCCGCCGACGGTGCCTTCGAGCCTGATCTTCCAGCTCTGATCGAAGGCCTCGATCAGGTTGTAATCGAAGCCGTGTTCCGCCGCGACACGCATAAAACCATTGTCGAACAGGGCCTTGTTGACCACACTGGGCACCGCCGGACCGCGGCTGCGGCCGGCCGTGGGCCAGCCCGCCTCTCCGACCAGGATTGGCTTGCCTGGGAATTGTGCGGCGATCTGATGATAGGCCGACAGAATCCGGGCGGCGGCGTCATCGACTCCGACCGGGTCGTTTTCCCAGTAAGGCAGCAGGTGAATGGTGATGTAGTCCACCGAGGCCGCCATTTCCGGGTGCTTGAGCCAGAGTTCCCAGACGTCGGCGGTGCTGACCGGCTGCTTGATCGCCCGCCGCACCCGCGCCAGATACGAGGCCAGTTGCGCCGGGGTCAGTTCGTTGCGCAACAGCACCTCGTTGCCGACCACCACCCGCTTGATCACGTCGGGATAGGTGTTGGCCAGGGTGATCAGCGAGGCGATCTCCAACTCGTTGGTGCCGAGCCGGCTGCCGAGCCAGGCGCCCATGATCACCGTCAGGCCGTATTTGCGGGCCAGTGCCGGAACGTTTTCCATCCCTTCAAGGCTGGTATAGGTGCGGATTCCGGCGACCTGAGTGCTGATGGTGCGCAGGTCCTGGTCGATCTCGTCCAGGCTGGGATAGGTCTGGGTCAGCGGACTCTGGCCGTCACGATACGGCGCGAAAGAGACGCTCAGCAGCTTGCCGCCGGGCGGCGGCGCAAGCGCCACCGGCCGGTTTGGCAGCGCCCAAACCGCGACGGTGGCGAGAGTGATCCCGATCAGGATCAGGAAGTGGGCAAGATGGCGCATGGCCGGCACTCTTACACCAAACCACTCCCGGCCCCTAGCCCGAAACGTCAGGTGGTGGGGATGGCGGAACCGGGCCATGGGCATGGCCGTCTCCCGGGGCCGGTGCCGGCGTCTCTTGCGCCCGGGGAAATGCGATCCAAAAGGTGCTGCCGATGCCGGGCCGGCTTTCGACGCCGATTTCGCCGCCCATCATCTCCACCAGCCGGCGGGTGATCACAAGGCCGATGCCGCTGCCCTCGATGCCGCGACCCTCGGCGCCAAGGCGATTGAACGGCTGAAACAATCGTTCAACCTGCTCCGAAGTCAGGCCCGGACCGGTGTCGGCGACGGTGAGCCGCAGTCCACCCCCGGGCGAAAGGCTTTCGGTGACCGTCACCTTTCCGTCCTGGCGGTTGTACTTGACCGCGTTGGATAACAGGTTGACCAGAATCTGGGTGAACCGGATGCCGTCGGCGCGCACCGCCGGCGGCGCTTCGGACCGCTCCTCAATGCTGATGGTGATGCCCCGGGGTTCGGCCATCGGCAGCACCAGGACCAGGGATTCGCGAAGCAGACGGCGGGCGTCCACCGACTCGATGGACAGCTCGAGACGTCCCGACTCGATCTTTGCGAGATCGAGAATCTCGTTGACCAGATCGAGCAGGTGCTGGCCGGCCCGGTGAATGTGGCCGACGCAGGTCCGCTGGGTGGGGGTCAGCGGCTCCCGGGTGCTGATCTCCAGCATCTGACTGAAACCCAGCACGGCATTGAGTGGAGTCCGCAGTTCGTGGCTCATGGCCGACAGGAATTCGGACTTGGCCTGGCTGGCCCGGCAGGCCTCATCCCTGGCCTCGAGCAGGGCCTGTTCGACCCGTTTGCGGCCGGTGATGTCCCGGGCGATGCCGATCACGCCGATCAGCAGGCCGCGGGCGTCGAGCAGCGGCGACTTGGTGGTGAGGTAGGTCCTGGGACCGCCGGAAGAAGGCAACAGTTCCTCGACGGTGACGGTTTTGCCGGTCGCCCCGACCTGAATGTCAATGGTGCGCAGGGCCAGCACGGTTTCGGGCGGCAGCAGCTCGTAGTCGGTTTGGCCCAGGATGTACTGGGGGGAATGGCCGATGGCCCGGGCGGCGGCGGCGTTCACCAGCAGATAGCGGCCTTGGAGATCCTTGACGAAAATAGGGTCATCGGATTCCTCGACCACCGCGTGCAGCAGGCCCGAAATGGCGAGGCGTTCGGCCTGGACTCCGGTCTCGGCAGTCGTCAGCGCCCGCCGGGTGGCGCGGAGGTCAAGGGCATCGACCACCATGGCCGCAAGGTCGGCGAGCCCGGAACGCAGCCCGGCATCCAGGGTGCGGGGCCGCCGGTCGATGACCCAGAGCGCGCCCAGCCGGTGACCGGACGGGGCGAAAAACGGCGCTCCGGCAAAGAAGCGCAGGTGATAGGGGGCGGATACCAGTGGGTTGCCGGTAAACCGGGCATCCCCGCGGGCATCTTCGACGACCAGCAGGTTTCGGCTGGCGAGGGCCGGGTCGCTGAACGGGCAGACCGAGGGAATCTCCCGGATCGGGAGACCGCACACCGCCTTGAACCACTGGCGCCCGGCGCCGGCCAGCGAAACGATGGCGATCGGGGCACCGGCCAGGGTGGCGGCGACACGGACGATGCGATCGAACGCCGCTTCCGGGGGCGTGTCGAGGATATCGTAACCGTTAAGAACAGCGAGGCGTTCGGCCTCAGCGGCCGGGAGCGCGGCAAAATTCATCTGACACCCGTCACGCGACCTCGTCGCCCATCTGCCATCCGGTCCTAAATGCTTTGTCCTGGCCGCCGGTGAGGTTATCCTGACAACCTGGGAACAGCCGGAAGGGATGCTTATCGTGGCGACGATTATCTTTTATGGGAAGCCGGGGTGCAAAGGCAATGCCCGCCAACGGGCGATTCTGGAGGCATCCGGGCATGAGGTCGACGCGCGCAGCCTGTCGGCCGAGCCCTGGAGCGGCGAACGCCTGCGTTCTTTCTTCGGCGACCTGCCGGTGGCCGACTGGTTCAATCCATCGGCACCGCGGGTGGCCAAGGGCGAGATCCGGCCCGAGACGCTGGACGCCGGGTCCGCACTGGCCCTGCTGGTCGCAGAGCCGCTGCTGATCCGCCGCCCGTTGCTGGAGGCCAACGGCCAGCGTCTGGCCGGGTGGGACCCGGACCGGATCGCCGCCTGGGTCGGCCTCAATCCCGATCTCGATCCGGCGGTGAGCTGTGGCCATCACGGCGGCCATCATCATCACGATCACGATCATGGCCAAGATCATGGCCACGATCATGGCCAAGATCATGGCCACGATCATGGCCACGACCATCACCACGACCACGACGGTTCCTGCCGGGCGCGGTGACCGGCAACCGGGAGGGATGTCACATGAAGGTCGGTTTTATCGGCCTGGGTCACATGGGGCACCCGATGGCGGCGCGACTGCTGGGCGCCGGCCATCGGGTGACGGTGTACAACCGTTCACCCGGGCGCGGCGCGGATCTTGTCGCGGCCGGGGCGATCCCCGCTCCGACCCCGGCCGCGGCGGCGCGGGACGCCGAGGCGGTCTTTACCATGCTGGCCGACGACGCCGCGGTGGAAGCGGTTATGCCCGGGGCGGACGGGCTGCTGGCCGGGCTGGCGGCCGGGGCGATTCACCTGTCGTCCAGTACCATTTCGGTGGCGCTGGCCGAACGGCTGGAGACCGTCCATCGCGACGCCGGTTCGGTGCTGGTGTCGGCGCCGGTGTTCGGTCGGCCCGATGCCGCCGCCGCCGGCCGGCTGTTCGTGGTAACCGGTGGCCCGGGTCCGGCGCTGGCCCACTGTCGGCCGCTGTTCGAGGCGGTGGGACAGCACACCTTCACGGTGAGCGGGCAGCCGGCCGCGGCCAATCTGGTCAAGCTGACCGGCAATTTCCTGATCGCCGCGACCATCGAATCGCTGGGTGAAGCCTTTGCCCTGGTTCGCAAGGCCGGCGTCGATCCCGGAGATTTTCTCGAGGTGCTGACCGGAACCCTGTTCACCGCGCCGGTTCATCGCACCTACGGCACCCTGATTGCCGAGGACCGGTTCTCGCCGGCGGGCTTTCCCATGGGGCTCGGGCTCAAGGACGTGAAGCTGGTGCTGGCCGCCGCCGAGGCGGCGCGGGTGCCGCTGCCCATGGCCAGCCTGATTCGTGATCAATTGCTCTCGGGACTGGCACGCGGGCACGGCGATCTGGATTGGGCCGCGCTGGGTCTGATTGCGGCCGGGAATGCCGGATTGGGGACGGGACGATCGGAGTGACGCTTCACCGGTTCAGGCCAGAACCTCGTTGAGGCCATAGTTGGAACGGAGCGGCGGCTCGGCGTATCTCTGGAACCCGCAGAGGACGCCGATGTCGACCCTGATCCGGTTTTCACTCAGCACCGCCTGGGCGAACGCCTCGTAAAAGAAGCCGAGAACCTCGTCGACCAGCGTTCGCTGGCCGGACGTCAGCAGGTTGCTTTCGATGTTCTGGAGATCGTCGATGGCGGCTCGGATGTCCGGTCTGGTCATGCCAGCCTCTCCCCTGTGGTCGTGGTCCCGGCGGGATGCATCTCCCGGCGGCATGCGGATCGAATCAAAGAACGTCCGCCAGTTCCAGCAAGAAACGTGCAAGTCGGCCGGCGGGCGGCGCGCCGCGTCATCCGGTCGCATCCGCCGACCCACCGGAGCCCCCGGGAATGGCGGGGTCCGGCCGGCGCCATGCGTCACATTAAGCTCACGGCTGTCAGTCTTCCACGTTACGCGCAAACGTAATGTCGGCTGTTATAAGGCGATGGACCGTCCGATTTAACCGCACTTTATCGCCTCTCTCTCCGAAAAATACCGACTCACGGTTCGGGGCTGCAAGCCGACGCCCAAAAGTAACGGCGTCAACTGTGGAGGCAGTCTCCGACCGCCTTTAAGCGGCTGAAGGCCGCTTCCACCGTTTCACTTGTTTCCGGGCGTTGCCGGAACGCATACGCCACATAGGCAGACCGGTCCGGCTGTCGCTTCTGCGCACCGAATGCGACCGCGGGATTTCCTCCTTGACTTGTAACGGCGCCAAGCGCACCGTCCCCCAGCGACCGGGTGGAGTGTATGAGGCACGCCACCCGGTCTGGCCAGAGAACCGCTAGACAGGAGCAGTCGCCCGTGGTTGGTGTGACTTATACCACCCCTGCGCCTTTACGCGCACGTCATTCCCTGCATCGCCTTGACGGTTGGGGGGTCCTTGCGGCTCCGGCGATCCCGCCTTGTTCCGCCCCGCGTGTGAGGTTCCGGCCGGCGGGGCGGAACATTTTTCCCAGGCGCGCGGGCGGGATGTCCGCGGCCCCGACTCCATGAGCCTCCGGCAGGCGCTGGCCGGTCTTGAGGCCGCGGGCGCCGTGCGGCAGAGACGGCGCGTCCGCCATCCGCGCACCGGCCGTTTCTGCACCATCACCCTGGAAGCCGTGTTCTGGCAGCACCTGGACGCCCTGGCCGGTCACTGCGGGACCACGTCGGCCAAGTTATGCCATGCCGCCCTCCTGGAGTCTCCCGACGCCGACCCCGCCGAGGCGTTATGGCGCCTGCTGTGGTTCGCCTACATCCGCCCCAACCTCCTGGCGCCCCGGCAACCCGATGTCCATTAGGTGCCGTGGAAGACCGGCAAGGCCGTTAGGGGGGCGTCGCCCCATAGGCGCCAGGTTACGATGAATCGTTGAAGTGAAAGGGTTTTTGTGGTGCGCCCCGATGGCGCGTGTATCCAGTGGAGGGAGGATCCACCCGGAGAATTGTCGATTGCTCTGGTCGCTGACGAGCGTTTTGGCCGGGCAACTGGCTGGA